>Ga0182014_10007561_pt1 | contig 11351 bp, 10 predicted proteins | sample 612S2DmetaG_FD_120489 | JGI IMG/M metagenome (GOLD analysis project Ga0182014, IMG submission 120489) | Permafrost microbial communities from Stordalen Mire, Sweden - 612S2D metaG | ecosystem: Environmental > Terrestrial > Soil > Wetlands > Permafrost | place: Sweden: Stordalen | collected... | reverse complement strand
TTCTCCGCTCAACGCGGAGCGCTCGTACTTGCGGGCTAGGAGTTCAGCCTGTTCCCAGGACTTGGTCTTGGCGGAGACGCGGAAGCGTCCAGACCGTCCAGGCAAGGTCCCGTCGATGTATTTGGGGCAAGCGCACTTCTTCGAGGAAGGGTTGGAGCCGTGCGGGCAACCGGGTTTATGTCGCGCAAAGACGAATAACATGCCAGAAATTGTACCAGAGATTGGCTCAATTTCGGCTCAGTTTCTTAATTTTACGGTTTTTAGTTTGGTAACAATTTTAGTTTGTGTTACTTAGATGTGGTGGAGGCGGCGGGAGTCGAACCCGCGTCCGAAAACGTTACTGGTCAAGAGACTACATGCTTATTCCGGTTCCTGCCCTGGGCATTACCCCAGGACGTTCGCGACAACTGCTCAGAACGGACAAGAAACAGTTGGCACTAGCCTGAAGTCTTAACTTCTCTGCCCAGACGTAGCAGAAAAGAGCAGCCCGCTGTGTGACGTTCGCTCGCAGCCCACGGGCAAAGCTGCGGAGAACGGCTGCCTAAACTAGTTAGGCTGCGTATGCCATCTGTTGATTGGCAATTATCATTTTGCACGCGATCACGGGTGTGTGCACCCCGGCATGCCTCTCGGCCGCAAGCATCTCCGTCGAAGCCGTGACGCCCCCACTTTGTGGGATGGGCCTTCAAAGAACTAGCTCTATTTTGGGCGGCAAGTGACGGGAAGTCAAATGACGGCGGGGACAGGTCGTGGTTGTCGGCTATCAACTCAGCTTTTAGTTCTCAGTTGCAATATTGCTCTTTGCGATGGAACCGGACCGTGAAGTCAAGGACAAGGGTTCGGAACTCCAGTATTCACGATGGTGATCGTGGCCGAGATCGACTTCGTGGGATCGGATGCTGAAGTTGTGGTTATGGTCACGGTATTTCCGTTCGGAATCGAATCGGGGGCTAGGTAACAGACCGGGATAGCGCTGCCTGCCGATGTGGGGGAAAATGTGCCACACGCTCCGAAGGGAGTGTTGGGCGTGCAGGAAAAACCCACTCCTCCGTTCTTGGGGTCGTTGGTCACGGTCGCTGCGATACCAGCGTAGGCGCCCGTATTGAGCGAAGCGGGGGGAATAAATCCCTGGCTAAATGCAAGCATAATCGCGGGAGGCTGGTATTTGGGATCGCCGCAGGCGACGAGCATGGCCGTGACCAGCATCGCCAGGACAATCCACGGGAGAGTCGATTGGCGAAAGGTCATTGGTGTTTCCATTCAGGTGGCGTTTGCCGAGTTCTTTTCGGCCTGTGCCCAGGAAGACGAGCCGAGGCTAATAGTGCTCCTGGAACAAGAAATCCTAGCATAGAAAAAGCGTTCGGCAGGTCCCAACGCTTGGGTCCGGCCTTCGGCGACGAAAAACGCAAGAGAACATTTCTCGGACTTGCCCAGTAGCACCGTTGGACTGTATGTTTTCGGCGGCCGCCTTCGCACTTGTCAACAAATTGTCAAATTCATGTTACTTTCCATCCCGAAATGTGCCATTAACCTGATATCAGGCTACAGTTTAGGGGTATGATTTCCGATTACCAGGTCCGAGGGCGGCTGTGAACAGGAACATATCTTCAGCAGTGGCGGCGGCAACGATGACAATGGAAGCGGTTCCGGCCAATTCGGAGCGGATCCTGGTAATTGAGGATGACCGCGCCGTCCAGAAGGCTTTGAAACGGTTGTTTGAAGGCGAAGGCTTCGCGGTGGATATCGCGGGGAATGGCGCGGCGGGTCTGGAGATGTTTCGGGCGGCGGCGCCAGCCGTGCTGGTGCTCGACCTAAGCCTGCCGGGGACGCCTGGGCAGGACGTGTGCCGCGAAATCAGCCAGATTGCTCCTTCGTTGCCGATCATCATTCTTAGTGCCCGAACGGAAGTGATGGACAAGGTGCTGCTGCTGGAATTGGGCGCGCACGACTACGTAACCAAGCCGTTCAGTCCGCGAGAACTTCTGGCGCGGGTGAGGACGGCGATGCGGCGGTCGACACGGACTCCGCTGACCGAGACTTTCAAATTTGGTGACGTGAAAGTTGATTTCACGAAGATGGAATTGTGGCGGGACGGAAACTTGGTGCAGCTGACTTCGCAAGAGTTCAAGGTGCTGAAGTTCATGATCCAGAACGCGGAGCGCGTCCTATCGCGTGAGGAGTTGCTGAACTTCGTTTGGGGATACCGCAACTATCCGAGCACGCGGACAGTGGATAACCACATCCTAAGATTGCGGCAGAAACTGGAGAAGGACCCCGCGAACCCTCTGCACTTTCGCACGGTACACAGTTCGGGCTACAAGTTTGTCCCGTAAGCGATCTTCGACATCGTAAGGTACGAACGGAGCGACAGGTGTCCTCTCCCGTCCACCGGGGACGAGGCCGCGGGGGGACGCCCGGCACTCCACCAGAAGACGCGGGATTCAATAGAGCGAGATCGAGGTTTAACCATGGGCGGAATTCGGTTGCGGACCAAGTTCCTGCTTTCCATGGTTGCGGTATCGGCGGCATTGACCTTTACGACGCTGCTGGTGGTGCGGCACACCGTGCAGCAGGAAGTGCGCCTCGGAATCCAGCACGACCTCGAGAATTCCGTTTCCGCATTCCACAACTTTCAGCAGCAGAGGGAAATCACGCTCGAGCGCTCAGCGGCCCTACTGGCCGACCTGCCCAATGTGCGGGCGCTGATGACCACGCACGATCCGGCAACCATTCAGGACGCATCGCGTGACTTATGGCAACTGGCGGGCAGCGACCTGCTGCTGCTGGCCGATTCCTCCGGCAAGGTGATGGCGCTGCAAGCCACTTCGCCGGAGATCACGGTTCGTCAGGGCCAAGACTTTTTCCCGCAGGTAATGTCGCGCGAAGAAACGCGGAACTGGTGGTACGTCCAAGGGCACCTCTACGAAGTTTTCCTCCAGGATATTTATTTTGGTCCAGCGAGTGGGCACCAGGTTCTTGGATACCTGCTGCTGGGTTACGAAATCGACGACCGCGTTGCCCGCGACATTAGCCGTGTGGCCGCCAGCGAAGTCGCATTTCGTTATGGAGATTTGATTGCGCGGAGCACTCTGAAACCCGCCCAGGAATCGGAGTTGCTGCGCGTGGCTCCGAGAACGGCCGCTGGCGGCCCGCCGCAGGGCGATCAAATTCCGCTGGGTGGGGAAACGTTCCTGGCGACTGCGGTGGAATTGCCCACGCCGGACGGACCAGCCTTGAATCTGTGGGTGTTGAAGTCGTTCGATCGGGCGACGGCATTCTTGAGCCGTCTCAACGAATTGCTGCTGGCGCTCGGGCTGGCGGCGGTGCTCGCGGGGAGCCTTCTGGTTTTTCTGATCTCGCACACTTTCACGCGTCCGCTGGAGAATCTGGTGGCGGGCGTCCGCGCCCTGGAGCAGGGAGATTATGCGTATCCGCTGCCGGCGCACGGCGGAGACGAAGTCGCCGAGGTCACCGGAACCTTCGACCGCATGAGAAAGAACCTGCAGAAAACGCAGCGCGAGTTGCTGGACGCGGAACGGCTGGCCACGATCGGGCGGATGGCCAGTTCGATTTCCCACGATCTGCGGCATTCGCTGGCTGCGGTTATAGCCAACGCGGAATTTCTTTGTGAAAGCAACCTGACGCCGGGGCAGCGCGAGGATCTTTACGCCGAGATCAGGATTGCCGTCAACCAGATGACGGAGTTGATCGAGTCGCTGCTCGAATTCTCGCGCACACGGGAGTCGCTGCGTCCCACCTACGGCGACGTTCGCTCAGCGGCGGATCGAGCGGTGCAGGGGGTGAAGGCGCATCCGGAATTCCAGCGCATCCGGATTCGCATCTCCGGGGAGGGGTCGAGCGAGGGCTGGTTCGATTTCAAGAAACTGGAGCGCGCCTTGCTGAACTTACTGTTGAACGCTTGCGAGGCGGTGCCGGCGGATTCCGGGAGAATCGATATCGGACTGCGGCGCCAGGGCGAGAGTCTGGAAATTCGCATCGCAGACAACGGTCCAGGAATCGCCGACGCGGTGCGTGACCGGCTGTTCGAGCCGTTCGTGAGCCACGGCAAGGAAAATGGTACCGGGATGGGATTGACGGTGGTGCAGAAGATTCTGCAGGACCACGGGGGCGACGTCGCGGTCGAGCACACGTCGGCTTCGGGAACGACATTCCGCGTAAGCATTCCGCTGAATCCCTCGGCGGAAAATATCTTGACAGGCCGGCATGTTTCGTAGACGGCACAATTTCAGCAGACGGCCCGCGGCGAAGGTGAGCTTCGTATCAGGACATCGTCGCTGTACCCAAAACGCGTAGGGACGGCCGTCCTCAGCCGTCCAAGCCGAGCGCAGCTCGGCAGTTGCCGGAGGGCATATCAACTCTGGATTCGCTATAAATTCAGCACAGTGTGCTGAGGGCAGGAGGCGACATGACGATAAGTGAGAAGCGCTGGTTCGAATGGTTGCGATCGGGGATGCTGATCGGAGTGATGGCTTGGACCGCATCCGGCGTCGCGCAGGAAGCCGCGAATCGGGCAGAACCGCCTTCTCCGGGGACAGCGAGTGATTCGCTGAATGATTCGGTGCGCGAGTTGCGTGACCAGGTTCGCGAATTGCAGGCTGCCGTTGCCGTGATGCGCTCCGACTGGCAGCAAGCCCGCACGGAAACGGAGGAACTGCGCCGCGAGTTGGACGAGGTCCGCGGCCAGCCAGCACCGCGGAATGCGGTGTTGAGCGACGCGGTGGAGAGGTCGGCCGTCACCAACTCAGGGGCGTCCCCGGCCAGTCCGCAGAATGTTGTGCAGAACGGCGCCCCGGAAAATCGACTTCCGGAAAGTCAGAAAGAAGACCAGAGGGTAGATCGAAAAAAGGGCGAGCATGCGGCCAGCCTCGAAGAGGAATACCAACTGCTAAGCGGAAAGGTGGACGATCAATATCAGACGAAGGTGGAAAGCGCCTCGAAGTACCGGTTGCGGCTGTCGGGTATCGTGTTGATGAACCTGGTGAGCAATCAAGGTGTGGTGGATAGCATCGATCTTCCCACACTTGCCTACGCCAGGCCCGCGGGCGATTCAGGCGGAAGCTTCGGCGCGACGTTGCGGCAGTCGGAGATCGGATTCGAGGCCTTCGGTCCGGCCGTGGCCGGCGCGAAGACTAGGGCAGACCTGCAACTCGATCTGTCGGGCGGATTCCCGCCGGTTCCCAACGGGATCGACTCCGGCCTCGTGCGGTTGCGGACCGGCACGATGCGAATGGACTGGACGAACACCTCGATTGTGGTCGGGCAGGATGCGATTTTCTTCTCACCGAATTCTCCGACATCGTTTGCATCGCTGGCGGTTCCGGCGCTCTCCTCGGCAGGGAACTTGTGGGCTTGGGTACCGCAGATACGCGTCGAACACAGAGTGACTTTGGGAGAAGAATCGAGCCTGATACTTCAGGGAGGGATTCTGGATCCGGTGAGCGGGGAAGCGCCCAGCTCAAGTTCGTATCGTCTGGCGGGACCCGGCGAAGCGTCGCGGCAACCCGCATACGGCACACGGATCGCATGGACGCGAAATGTCTTCGGACAGCCGTTGCGACTAGGCGTGGGAGGATTCTACAGCCGGCAGGATTATGGTTTCAGGCGGACCGTCGATGGCTGGGCCGGAATGACGGACATCGAACTGCCACTTAGCCACCAGTTCTCGTTAAGCGGAAAACTGTATCGCGGCCGGGCCCTTGGCGGACTGTACGGCGGCATTGGACGCAGCGTATTGTTTAGCGGCGACCCCGCATCGGCCAACACGCAAGTGCAGGTGCTGAACTCGGTTGGCGGCTGGGCGCAATTGAAATACCGGCCCGCGAGTAAATGGGAGTTCAATGCCGCGTTTGGAATGGATAATCCGTATGCCACCGATCTGAGATATTTCCCGTACCCGCAGTCTTACGGGGACGCGACGCTGGCGAGGAATCAAGGAAGCTTTGTCAACGTGATTTACCGTCCCCGGTCGGATCTGTTGTTTTCCGCTGAGTTTCGACACTTGACCACGTATACCATTACCAACGGCGGGAACAGTGCCAGTCACCTCAATCTGATGATGGGAGTTCTTTTTTGAGCCGAGGGACGGGAACGGCATGGTAAGAACGCACGGTAAGAAGCTAACATGAGCCATCAGCGGTGAGTTTTCAACGATGAGCCACAGAGGGATCCTGATCTGGGCCGCGATGTTGTGCTCCGGCGCGACCGGGTTGCACGCGCAGGCCCCAACGCCGGTAACGACAACCACAGTACGTGGGCGCGTCGAGGTCATCGGTGCAGCGATTGGAAGCGAGACGCGGCACGGAGCGATACCCGTGACGGTGGTGTGGCTGACGCCAATAACGACGATGGGAGCCGCTGGCGAGGCGACCACGGCGACGCCTGGTCCGCAGGGAAGCCCGGCAGCGAGTCCGGCGCAAAACCCGCGGCTGGTGCAGAAGAACAAGAGTTTCGAACCGCACATCCTGGTGGTTCCGGCTGGGTCGATGGTGGAGTTTCCCAATCGCGATCCCTTTTTCCATAATGTTTTTTCACTCTTCGAAGGCAAACGGTTTGATCTGGGTCTCTACGAAGCGGGCACTTCGAGGATGGTGCGATTTGATCGGCCTGGAATCAGCTACATTTTCTGCAATATTCATCCCGAGATGAGCGCCGTTATCATCACGATAGCGACGCCGCTCTATGCCATTTCAAACGCGGACGGGCAACTTAGCCTGGCGGACGTTCCCTACGGGCGATACATCCTGCGCGTCTGGAGCGAGGGTATGGGTCCGGAAAATGAGCAGCCGCTTACCCGCGAGATCACGATAGGTGAGAACGCTTCGTTTTTGGGAGTGATAAGAGTTCCGGAAGCGACGGGGCCGCGTATGGCGCACAAGAACAAGTATGGCCGAGAGTACGACGAGCCTACGCCGAACAACTCTGTCTATGAGCAGCAACACTAGGTAGAATCACAGAACGTGACCCTATGAAAATCGACAAACTGCTTAAGCGCTACCGCATCGAACACGGGAAACACTTCCGCCTCAAGGACCACGACCCCGCCGACACGCACGGACTGGGGTCGGAACTGAAGCCGCAGGCCAAGAAACTGCTCGCGGATGGCGTTAAAGAACTGAGCCTGCTGCAGGACGTTCTCGCGGCACAGGACCGTTGGGGCCTGCTGCTGATCTTTCAGGCCATGGATGCGGCCGGAAAAGACGGAACCATCAAGCACGTTATGTCCGGTGTAAATCCGCAGGGTGTGGATGTGTCGTCGTTTAAGGCGCCGTCGGCGGAAGAATTGCACCACGGCTATCTTTGGCGCTGCATGAAATGCGTGCCGGGGCGAGGCCGGATTGGCATCTTCAATCGGTCGTATTACGAAGAGGTACTGGTGGTTCGCATCCACCCCGAGATTCTGGAGAGCCAGAAACTGCCGAAGTCGCTGGTCACGAAACATATCTGGCAGGAGCGCTTTGAAGATATCGGCAATTTCGAGCACTACCTTGCACGGAACGGCATCGCGGTCGTTAAGTTCTTCCTGCATCTCTCAAAGAAAGAGCAAAGGCGTCGCTTCATGGGGCGGCTGGACACGCCGGACAAGAACTGGAAGTTTTCCACATTCGATGTGAAAGAACGCCAATTCTGGGACGAATACCAGGAGGCGTATGAGGATATGATCCGGCATACAGCGAGTGAGCACGCGCCCTGGTACGTCGTGCCGGCCGATAACAAGTGGTTCACGCGGCTAGTGGTAGCGGAGGCCGTGGTGGACGCGTTGAAGGCTATGAATCTGAAGTATCCAAAGGTGAGTGGCGAGCAGAAGGCTGCTCTAGCCGAAGCGCGTCAACAACTCGAGAATGAGTGAGGGCATGAGTTGTTTGTGGAGAGCCGGGCGTCCCCGCCCGGCCGTTGCACACTAGACTCTTCGACTTCCCCTTCGGCTTTGCTCGGGGTTTCGGCAAAACCGGCAGGCTCGCGAGACGCCCGTCGCTCCCTTGCATCATTTCAGCACCACGGGCAACGGCTGGTCGTAGGGTTGAATCAAGACGGACAGAGATTTGCGCCGATCGAAGGTCTCTTTGGTGACCTTGAAACCGACAATGATCGTTCCTCTCTGTTCGGCTCCGGCCAGCAGCTTGGTTTCGGGCGAAAGCGGCGGCTCGGAACTTTCTTTCAGAGCCGGGAATGCCTGGTAGTAACGGTCGAGATCCACGACTGAAGCGGCATTATCGTCGAAGGTTGCACCATCGGCGGTGGTGAGCTGCGCTTTGAGCGTGTGAATCCACAGCGGTCTGTCCGCCGTGTTTCGCAGCGTGAAAGTAATGGCGGCCAGAATCATATTCTGACCGGGTACTTCGGCGGCAGCGACGAAATTGATGGAACCCGCTCCCTGCGGCTTCGGTCGTTCCTTGAAAGCGAAAATTCCCACAATCACTGCGACCGCGGCGATGCAGATCAGGACAATGCCGGCGGGCGGGAGATTGCGCTTGGCGGTTCCGAATTCGTCGCCAATGTGAAACTCAGTGGTCGGCTCAATGATCGGCTCGGGTGAGGGTGAAAGTGGAGGAGGCGTTGGTGGATCGGACATGGGCTCGGACATGAGGAGATTGTAGATGACCGCTGACTTCTGCCATCGCACTTTTGCAACGTAAGGTCCTATGCGTACGCGGTCGGACAGAGGCTCACGTCCGAGCAGTGCAGTGACTTTGGTTACCTTGCCTCGTATGACGGATGCTGCGACGATGCGGAAGATTTCCTTTTGGAGGTACTCAGCGGTGAAACGTAAAACTCTCTTTGCCGCGTTGGCTTGCGCGCTGCTAGTCTTCAGCATGCTGGGCTGCAACGCCTTACAAACCACCAACCACCTGCGGTCCATCACGCTTGGCGCCAGCTTGATAAACGGTGTCGCCCCTACGGGTCAGTCTGGATTTTTCAACTTGCAGGGTAACGGGGGCACGATCCAGTTACAGGCGATCGGCAACTACAGCAGCGGTCAGACCAAGGATCTTACGAACGAGGTTACCTACACCGTGATCGTTGATCCGGTCCATAACGTGGATGTCTTCAACAACCCGCTGCCTGCTCCGTGCTATGGTGTCCCGTGCCCCCAGAGCGCGACCCAGGGAACCGCTGAAATCAGCGTCACCGGCTTGGTCACTTCGGTGGAACCTGCCACTTGCACATGGGAGGATGTCGCAACGGACCCGAAAAATCCCTCATGGTTCTATACCGGCGATTACCAGGTGACAGTTACGTTTGAGGGAATTACATCCCAGCCGGTGTATATCCCGGTCGCGTCGTCGGCCGGTAGCCCTGTCTACCCATATCCGAGTGGCGTCGCCAACAACCCGACCGCACAATGTGGTCCGACGTCTTAGCGTAGGCACTGATTTTTTGATCCGCGAGGACGGCTGCCTGGCTGCCTGGCTGCCGTCCTCGTCTCCTTTTTCGATCTGCTCTGCTCCGTCTAGGCTGGCCATCTCTACCACCCCATCTGTTTGAGCGTCCTGCCCGCAACCCGTATAATCCTAACCTTGCTGGTGAACGCGGTCGTTACCTATGCTTTTCACTCCCGCGATTGAAGTCGTGCCCGGATGAAGGTTCGCACCGGAGTTGAACTATCGACCCAGTCTGACATCGGCTGCCTGCGCCAAAACAACGAGGATTCGTTTGGTTATTGGGAGCCGGAAGACGACGGGCAATTCCTGCGCAAGGGCCGGCTGGCGGTCGTAGCGGATGGCATGGGCGGATACGAAGGCGGTCAGGAAGCGAGCCGGCTGGCGGTAGAAACGCTGCTGGAGGTCTATCGCGACTTTGCCGGCGACGACCCGCAGCAAGCGCTAATCGAAGCCTTGCAGGCGGCCCACCAGCAGATCAGACAATACAGCTTTGCGCATCCGGAATTGCGGGGCATGGGAACGACCTGCACTGCCGCGGCCATCGTCAAGGGTGCGCACGGGCATGCGGACTCTGAAGCGCTCTATTTCGTGCATGTTGGCGACACCCGGCTCTACCTGATCCGCAACGGCCAGATTACGAAGGTAACGCGCGACCACTCCTATGTAGGGCGGCTGGTGGAGTCGGGGATGATCAGCCCGGAAGAGGCGGAGCATCATCCGCAACGGAACATTTTGACCGCAGCCTTGGGCACGAACCCCGACCTCGTCATAGACTCGCCCGGACACCCGGAGCCCCTGCGCCCGGAGGATGTGCTGGTGATCTGCACGGATGGATTGTGGGGGCAGGTTCGCGACCCCGAGATTCTTGATTTGGTGGAAAACAAAAGCACGGAACAGGCGGCCCGCGAGCTGATCGAACTGGCCCGGGACCGCGGCGGCCCGGACAACATCACGGTCGAGATTTTGCGCTTGCGCTGAGGCGGCCCCCCCTGAAAGCGGCGTCCGTCAACGGAAATCCCGCCTTCCAAAAGTGCAAAGCCTTGCACAAGAGCTCCCGGTTCGAGTCACTCTTCCAGCGGTAACTTGCTGAAATCACAGCACTGGCCCAACGGGGAAAATTTAGTGCTTTGGCCGTGCACTTGCCTTTTCTATAATGCCTATCAGTGACATAGGGATAGTCGAGGGGGAGAGGCGCTGTGAAGATTTCCCAAAAAGGGCTCTATGCGTTGCAGGCGATGATGGTGTTGACCCGGCGTTACACGCAAGGTGCGATCCGTATTCGCGACATCGCGTACGAAGAAAATCTGCCGGAAAAATTTCTGGAACTGATTCTGTTGGAACTGAAGAATGCGCGCCTTGTCGAGAGCGTACGCGGCGCCAAGGGCGGATACCGGTTGCGCCGGGCGCCATCGGAGATCCGCTTGAGCGAAATCATCCGCCTGATTGACGGGCCGCTGGCGCCGTTTGGCGATGCGGATCAGTTGCGCGTTCTGATCAATCGCGACGCGGAACACAGTGCGCTGTACCGAGTGTTTCTGGAAGTGCGGGACGCGGCCGCCAAGATTCTGGAGAATACGACGCTGGCCGACCTGATCAGCCGCGAGCCTGCTGGTTCCCGTCCGAACGTCAGCCACCGGAAGATCAGGAACAGGAAAGTCGGCAAGAAGAAGAAAGCCGAACCCAGTGTTCTGCCGATGGTGGCGCGAGGCGCGGGCAATGATTAAGCGGAGTCTCGTCGCTTCCGTCTGTTTGTTTTTCTTACTGGGCGCATTGGCCGGGGCCCAGACTGTCCTGCGCGTGGGCGCATTTCCCAATATCACGCACCCCCAGGCGATGGTGGGCAAGAACAACGGGTGGTTCGAGAAGGCAATGGGGCCCCAAGTCAAGATCGAGTGGAAAAGCTTCAATGCTGGGCCTTCGGCGATTGAAGCCTTGTTCGCCGGGGCGATT
>Ga0182014_10007560_pt1 | contig 11353 bp, 7 predicted proteins | sample 612S2DmetaG_FD_120489 | JGI IMG/M metagenome (GOLD analysis project Ga0182014, IMG submission 120489) | Permafrost microbial communities from Stordalen Mire, Sweden - 612S2D metaG | ecosystem: Environmental > Terrestrial > Soil > Wetlands > Permafrost | place: Sweden: Stordalen | collected... | reverse complement strand
GCGCGCCCGCTTCGACGCGCGCGACCCGCGCTCCCTAATGCTGCGATTCCACGCGCAAACCGCCGGGTCGACTCTCACGGCCCAGCAGCCCGATGTGAACATTGTGCGCACCACGCTCCAGGCTATGGCCGCCGTTCTGGGCGGCGCGCAATCGCTGCATACCAATGCGCGCGACGAGGCGCTGGGGCTGCCCACCGAGGAATCGGCGCGCATCGCCCTCCGCACCCAGCAGGTGATCGCTTACGAAAGCGGCGTTACCAACACGGCGGACCCCATCGGTGGAAGCGAGGCCATTGAGGCGCTTACGGATTCCATCGAACGTGGCGTGAACGGCTACCTGAAGCAAATAGACGAGATGGGCGGGGCCCTCGCGGCCATCGAATGCGGCTACATGCAGAACGAGATTCAGGACTCGGCCTACCAATTCCAGCGCGACATCGAGAGCGGGCGGCGGATCGTGGTGGGAGTGAACCGTTTCCAGTTGGAATCGGAAAGCCCGTCGCCCACCTTCCGATTGGATCCCGCGTTCGAAGACCGGCAGATCGAAAACTTGCGCGCAGTGCGCGCGTCACGCAGCCAGGCGGCCGTAGCGGAGAGCCTCGCCGCGCTGGAACAGGCGGCGCGCTCCGGCGCCAACCTGATGCCGCCGATTATCGAGGCCGCCGACCGCTACGCGACAGTCGGCGAAATCTCCGACCGCCTCAGAACCGTTTTCGGGGAATATCGCGAGCGTTAGCGCCGCGCTACTTCGCCGGTTTGGCGGCTTCGCCCGCCTCGGCGGGGTATCCGAGGTCGAACCAGTCGGCCTTCATGTTGGTGGGCACATAAAGCGCCTTCGCGCGAGTGAACCCCATCTGCCTCAACAGTTCCATGGCTGGTTTGATATTGGGGCAATGGTCCCATGGGCAGCAGCCGCAATAGACCACGATTTCCGCGTCGCGCGGAAGTTTGCCGGCGGCCGTCTTCAGCGCTGCCAACCCTTCGGGAGTGGACGCCGCGCCCGTATAGATCGAGTTTGGGATGTGCTTGCTGCGGTACAACACCGCGAATCCTACGTGAAACAGCGCCGGAGGCGCGCCCTTTGCCTTAAGGCGGGCGGCCAGTTCATGTGGCTCGATCTGGGGAAAATCCGCGGCCAGTGCAACGGCCAGCGCGGTCACGGCGCCGATCGCGAGAAGCTTCATGACACTAGTGTACAGCGCCGGGAAGACTCGGTCCCGTTGGTCACGCCTGTGAACAATCGGCCCATTTCAAGGGGGTGGCGGGGCATGGTCTAATAGATGTTTCAAAGGTCGATTTGGGGATACTCATGCGTTCGTTTGGCATTGCCTTGTTTGCTTCCGCGGTTTCCCTGCTGGCCGGGGCGCCGGCGCGCGACGTCGCCGCGCCACAAGCTCAGGCCGCGATGGCGCGTGCGCCGCTGCATTTCGAAGCCAACCAGGGCCAGTGGAATCCGGCCGTGCGTTATACCGCGCACGCCCGGCAATACACCGTGCTGCTTACCGCGACGGGGCCGGCGCTCGCCTTTGGAGGCGGTCGCCGGGTGGATCTTACGCTTGATGGCTCCAACCGGGCCCCGGAGATCGAAGCGCTCGATAGAACGGCGGTCGCGACCAGCTATTTCGTGGGACCCAAGGAACGGTGGCGCACCGGCGTTCCGAATTACTCGCGGGTCCGCTATCGCGATGTGTACCCCGGCATCGACGTAGTCTACTATGGCGAAGACAGCCGGCTGGAGTACGACTTTCTGATCGAGCCGGGCGCGGATCCAGCCGCTGTCCGTATGCGGTTCCAGGGTGCGGACCGGGCCAGCGTCACTCCGCAAGGCGACCTGGTTGTGGAATGCGCCGGCGGCCAACTGGTCCAAAAGCGGCCGTTCCTCTACCAGCGCGACCCGGGCGCCGGAACCCGCCGCCAGATCGATGGGCGCTACGTGCAACTGGCGGATGGCGCGGTGGGGCTGTCGGTTAGCGCCTATGACCCTGCCAAGCCGCTGGTTGTCGATCCGTATCTGATCTATTCCAGCTTTTGGGGCGGAGGGGCGGCCGACCAGGTCAACGCGGTGAAGATCGACTCCAATGGCTTGCTCTATGTGGTTGGGCGCACCGAGACCAGCGATTTGGTCGCCACGGCCAACGCCTACTCCAGCACCAACCTGAATCCTGGAACGAACGCGATCTTCATCATGGTGCTCGACACCACTAACAACTTCGCCCTGGATTACCTCAGCTATCTGGGAGGCACTGGCGAGAACGACCCGGAGGCCATGGACCTGGATGCATCCGGCAACATATACATTGTCGGTGAAACCGTTGCCACCGACTTCCCCATGGTCAGCACGGCGTCTCTGCAGAACACGCTCCCCAGCACCACGGACAGCGTGTTCGTGGTGGAGTTCGACCCGGCGCTCACCAGCGTGCTTCAACTGGTCTACTCGACTTTCCTGGGCGGGTCGCTCACTAATCTGGCTAACGACGTCAAGGTGGACCAAGCCGGCAACATCTACCTGATCGGGTCGACTACGTCTACCGACTTTCCGATAACCGATGGCGCCTATTCCGGCATCCTGTCGGGAATACAGAACGCGTTCCTGTGCGAAATCAACACGAGTCTTTCGACGGCGGTCTATTCCACATATTTGGGCGGAGAGGGTACCGATACCGGCAACACCATCGCGCTGGCATCGAACGGCTTGGTTTATTTTGGGGTGACCACGAATAGCAAGGAGTTTCCCCTATCCATCTCTCCCTATCGGTCGTCGCTTCCGGGACTGGAAAACATCGTTGTGGGCGTTGTGAATACCACCCAGTTCGGGCCGAATTCGCTGCTCTACGATACTTACTTCGGCGGCTCGGATCTCGACGAGGTGCGCAAACTCTCCTTCGACGCCAGCGGCAGGGTGCTCTTGACCGGCTTTACGTTCTCCACCAATTTCCCGGTCACTCCGGACGCCGTGCAATCGACCCCCGGAGGTAATGGCGATGCCTTCGTTTCGGTCCTGGACCCCGCTCACCCGGAGGCGTTCCTGGTCTACTCAAGCTACTTGGGCGGGTCGCAGGGAGACGTGGCCTACGCGGTCGCGGGTGACGCGGCGGGCAGCATCTACCTCGCCGGCTATACGCTCTCCCCGAACTTTCCGGTGACGGGCGACGCGCCGCAGGGGGCATGGGGCGGCGGAATCGACGTCTTCGTGGCCAAGCTGATGCCCGGCATTGCGGGCCCCGCGGGATTGCAGTTCTCGACCTATATGGGCGATCTGGGCGTGCACGTGGCCACCTGCTTCACGCTGGGTCTCAATGGGACGGTTTACGTGGGCGGCTACTCCACTCTGGGATTCCCCGCCGCCGGCAGCAATGCCAATCAATACGGCGGCGGTTCGAGCGACGGATTCGTGTTCGCACTTTCGCAATTGGCCGGTCAGCCGCTCATCACCAATCGGAAGTCTACGCCGCGTACGCCGCGGTACTGACCAATCGGGGCGACTCCTCGTGTTCGCGTTGTCCCGGTGTTTCGCGTCCCCCCGCTCTCAAATCGCTCTGCGTCCGGAACGGCCCCGGCAGCGCAATCGCCGGTCCCATGGCCCGCGCCGCGCATTGCGTTCCGAACCGGCGTAAAGAGCAAACGCGGCCGTGCCGGCGAGGGCGGCAAAGTAGAGGATCGAGCCGATGCCTAACTTCAGTAACTTCCCGGTATCGTCCGAAACCGCTCCCAGCCAGAACACGAAGCCGATAATCAGAACGGATACGCTCACAATCCACCGGGGAAATTCCACGGATTCCGCGAAGCTCCGCTTTCGCGGCCGAAACAGGGTTGTCAGCGTTGTCCTGGATCTTCGCATATCTCATTTCCAGCGGCTCGTCTTCTTTATTCGCTTTCCATTTCGGCTTCCGGCAACACGTCATGATCGCCGGCCATCCATGTGTACAGGGTTGGAAGCAGAAAAATGCTCATCGCCAGGTCGGAGATCAGTCCGCCCACGATGACAATGGCGAATGGCCGCTGCGAGTCGGAGCCGATATTGTGGGACATGGCGGCCGGCAGCAAGCCCAAAGTCGCGACCAGCATGGTCATCATGATGGGCCGCAGCCGCATCACGGCCCCCTCTATGGCCGCTTCTTCGATCGTGAACCCCCGGGCGCGCCGCTGATTGATGTATTCGAGCATGATCACCCCGGTTTGGACCGAGACGCCGAATAGCGCCAGGAAGCCTACCCCCGAAGAGACGCTGAAGTTCGTGTGCGTGACGATAAGAGCAAGCAACCCGCCGATGCGCGCGAGCATCATGTTGACCAGAATCAGCATGGCCCACTTGAGCGAACGAAACATCGTGTAAAGAATGATCGAGATGATGAGAATGGTCAGCGGGACGATAACCAGGAGGCGCCGTGAGGCGCGCTGCGCGCTCTCGTATTCGCCCGCCCAGTCGATGTGATATCCGCGCGGAAGCTGGACTTGCGCGTTGACCTTCGCGATCGATTCCTCCACCGCGCCGCCCAGGTCCCTTCCGCGCACGCTGTACTTGACGGCGATGTACCGCTGGTTCCCTTCGCGGTAAATCTCGGAGGCGCCGTCACGCTCTTCGATCTTGCAAAGCTGCGCCAGCGAGACTCGTTCGCCGGTGGGCGACAGTAACCGAATATCCTCAACGGCCTCCTTATTGTCGCGGTATTGCGGCAGATATCGCATCACCAAGTCGTAGCGAGCCTCACCTTGCAGAACCTGGGTAAGTGCGTTGCCGCCCACCGCGGTTTGAATCGCATCCTGCACGTCCGCCACGTTGATCTGGTAGCGGGCGGCCTGCTTTCGATCCACGGTGATATTCAGATTCGGCTGGCCCAGAACGCGAAACACGCCGAGGTCCTCAATCCCCTTGACCCCTCGCATGATCCTTACGATCTGATCGGCCTTGTCTTCGAGAGTTGCCAAGTCGTCGCCATATACCTTGGTGGCAAGCTCTCCCTTGACTCCGCTGACGGCCTCCTCCATGTTGTCCGCGATGGGTTGGGAGAAGTTCCAGAGTACGCCCGGTATCTTCGACAGCTCCAGGTTCATGGCGGCGATGATTTGGTCTTTGTCTTGGTGAAAACCTGGCCTCCATTGTTCCTTGGGCTTCAGGCCGACGAAGTACTCCGTGTTGAAGAAGCCGGTCGTGTCCGTGCCGTCGTCCGGACGCCCCACCTGGCTTGTGCATTCGGTGACCTCCGGAAATGAGCACAACAGAATTCGCGCCTGGTTCGCCACGCGAATCCCCTCGGTCGGCCCCGTGCTCGGCGCCAGAGTGCCGCGTACCCACAATGCGCCTTCGTCCAGGTGAGGCAGGAACTCCGATCCGATCACGCCGCTGACCGTCAGGTAAATCGCGAGAATCAGGCTGGCGACGCCCCCGGCAACCACCAGCACGCGGAGCCGGATGGCCACCCTCAGCGCCTTGCGGTATCCTTCCGTCAGCCATGTCATCACCGGGTTGCGCCACTCGCGCGTGCCTTTGGGAAAGAAGAAACTGGAAAGCACCGGCGCCACCAGCATGGAAAACAAAAGGGCTCCAAGCAGCGCAAACGCCACTGTCCAGGCCATCGGCTTGAACAATCTCCCCTCCACGCGCTGCAGCGTGAAGATGGGCAGGTAGGCCGTGATGATAATTGCGATTGCGAAAAACACCGGCCGCTGCACCTCGTGCGCCGCGTCGAAGATCTTCTGTTTCGGAGTTCGGTGATCTCCCTCCTTGCTCAGGTGGCGCACGATGTTCTCCACCATCACCACGGCGCCATCCACCACCATTCCGAAATCCAGTGCGCCGAGCGAGAGCAGGTTTGCCGGAATCCCCTTGAGCTTCAAGCAACTGGCCGCGAAGAGAAGCGAAAAGGGGATGGTCAGGGCCACGATGATCGCCCCGCGGACGTTCCCGAGGAATAGCAGCAGTATGATCACCACCAGAATGATCCCCTCGGTGAGGTTGTGCAGCACGGTATGGGTGGTGAGGTGCACCAGATCGCTGCGGTCGATAAAGGGAACGATCTTGACTCCCGCGGGCAGCACGTGATCGTTCAGTTCCGCCACTTTGGCGTGGAGTGCCTCCAGTGGCGTTTCCGCGTCGGCCCCTTTGCGCATCGGCGCAATCCCCGAAACCACGTCGGGGTTGTCGATGATTTTGCCATCCTCGCGGCGCTCCGCGCGCGCGAATTGGCCGAGACGGATCTTGGGGCCTTGCGCAACCACGGCGATGTCTTTCACGCGGAGCGGGGTGCCGCTCTTGGTCGTAAGGACTGTGTTTTCGATATCGTGCACATTCCCGACCAGCCCTACTTCCCGGACGTTGATTTGTTGCAGGCCGGCTTCCAGGAAGCTGCCCCCCGCGTTGACGTTGTTATTGGTGAGTTGCTGCTCCACCTGCGCGAGACTCAGCCCATACGAAATCAGCTTATTCGGATCGACGCGCACCTGGTATTCCCGCGTGGGCCCGCCGAACGTGTTCACATCGACGATATCCGTGACGGATTTCAGGTTCTTCTCGATCGTCCAATCTTCGAGGGCCTTCAGGTCCATTACGTCATACTGCGGATTGGTGTTATGCAGCGTGAAGAAGTAGATTTGCCCCACCGGGCTCCAGTCGGTTCCCATTTGGGGTGACAGGCCGGGCGGCAGACTGACTTGCGTGAGGCGTTCGAGAACTCTCTCGCGGTTCCAGCCGTTATCCGTACCATCCTCGAAAACCAGCTTCAGGTCCGAGAGTCCAAACAGGGAGAACGAGCGCAGGCCGTTATGCGTCACTCCCGGAATGCCGGCCATCGTGATTTCGAGCGGTATGGTGACTTGCTGTTCGACTTGTTCCGCCGAGATTCCCGGCCACTGCGTGATGATCTCGACATAGTTGTTCGCCACGTCCGGATAGGCTTCCACCGGAAGCTGGTGAAATGCGATCGCGCCCCAGGCGAACAGGAGCAGCGCAATCGCTATCACCAGAAAACGATTATTGAGCGCGAAATCGACGAGCCTGCGGATCATCTATTGCTCCACCGTGTTTTGCATAACCAGGGCGTTCGCGACAACCCGTTGCCCCGGCTGGATGCCGGAAGAGACTTCCTGAAGGTTCCCGGGAAGCATATTTCCGCCGGCCACTTCGACGCGCCGAAACCTGTTGTCCTGAACCGGCGTATACACCCAGTCCCGGTCGTGTAAGTGGAGGATCGCCGTAGCCGGCACAATCGCGTGCTTCTCCATCGTCTGGCCGTGGAAAGTAGCCGTGACGAACATCCCGAAACGCATCAGCCCCGGGTTCTCCACCTCCAGGCGTACTTTGGCTGTTCGAAGGTTCGGGTCCATGATTTGAGCGATGTTGCCGATCCGGCCCTTCAAGACCCGGTCCGGATAGGCGTTCAAATGGATGTCGGCGTACTCGCCAAGATGCACCTGGGCCAGGTCGTTCTCATAGACATCGCACAGGATCCACACGTGCGACACGTCGGAGATGGTGAAGGGGTTCGGCGCCGTCAAAGCCTGCACGCCCGCCGAATTCGTGATTTGCTGGTCGGTAATCACCCCTGAAACCGGCGCAGACACATCGACGGTTCCGCCCGGATGGTCGGGGTCGGACCCAAGCACCTGGAGATGTTCTTTGGTTGTCTCCAGAACCACAAGAGCGTTGTCCTCGGCATTCTGGGCTATTTCCTGAGAGCTCTTGGGAACCGCCCCATGTTCGAACAGGATGTTGGCGCGGTCGAGCTGGATCTTGGCCAGTTGGTCGTTCTTGACGGCTTGGCGGTAATCCGAAAACGCGCCCGCGATATCCTGGCTCCGGATTTTGAAAAGAAGCTGCCCCTTCTGCACCTCGTCCCCCAGCCGCGCATCGATCTCCACCACGCGCCCCGAGGCGAGCGACGGCACGGGAACCTGCCGCGAAACGTCGGGACTCACCACCCCGGTCACATTCAGTTCCGGCGCTGCCACATACACGCCGGCCGTCGCCAGTGGAAACTGTTCCGGATGCTCCACCGCGAAGTTGTTGACATCCATGTCCGGTTGGACCACCGCCGGGTGCGGCCCGGTATCCGTATCGGAAGCGGCTTTGACCTTCCGGTCGCACGCCGCGGTTGAAAGAATCATCGAGACGCACAGACTTGCTTCGAGAACGAGTAGTCGATTCATAGAATCACCTCCCGGCCGGCGGCCATGTTCATTTGCGCCGCGGCGGCCAAGTACGAACCAATCAGATTCAAGTAGGCCAATCGATTGTCCCGATAGTTCTTCTCGGCGTCCAGAAAATCAAGCAAAGATGCGCCGCCGTTCTGGTAGGCAAAGGACACCCTGTCGCGAATAGCCGTCGCTAGCGGCAGGTACTTGGCCTTGTATGGTTTCAAGAGATTCACGTTTTGGACAAGCGTCCAATAGGCGGAATCGACGTCGTTGAAGACTTGCGCCTCGGCGGCGTCCCGCAACCGCTCGTTGCGGGAGATGTCAATCTGGGTTCGGGCCTTTTCGCCCTGATTGCGATCGAAGATACGGAGATCGATGGTGACGCTTGCGCCGAGGGTGTTAAAGCCATCCGGGTTGACGAACGCAGGGTTGTGCGTCCACCACATGCTGTAGGTGGGATCAGTCGAGCCATTGGCGACGGCAAGCTGGTGGGTAACCCTTGCCAATTCCACGTTCTGTACAGCAACCTTCAAGTCCGGCCGAGCCTCCAGGGCAAGTTTTCGGAAGTCTTCCAGAGGCCTCAGCTCCTCGCTAAAATCAAACGGTCCGGAGACGCCGAAGCGGTCAATCGGAGTGCGTTCGTTGATGAGCATGAGAAGCTGGATCTTGGACGTGCGAAGATTCACCATGGCGACTTCGAAATCGGATTCGAACTGAACGCGCTGCGATTCCAGGCGGTCCAGATCCACTTGAGCAATGTCGCCGGCGTTGAAGCGAGTACGGAACACTCCGAGTTCCCGGTCCCAGTACGCCAAGTTCTCTTGCGCGTTCTGTAGAACAGCTTTAGCTTGCAGCGTTTGTGCGAACGCAGTTTGCAGGCTAAACACCAGACCGCGTTCCAGGTCGGAGTAAGACGATTCCGCGATGGCGGTGGATTCCTTGGCTTGGCCGCGGCGCAACTCCCGCTTGTGGTCGCGTTCGTGAAGGTAACTGAACGCGGTCAAAAACTGAGTGCCGGCGAACGGTCGCCAAATTCCCTTAACGCCGGCGGAATCGGCGGCGCCATAGGGCGTGATTTGAGTCCCATCCGATGCGAACTCGAAACTCGGATTAGGCCGGAGATAAGCGGTGATTTCGGCGGCGCGGGATTCATCGATGTTGAGTTGGGCCGATTTCAAGGTTGGGTTGGCAGCCTCGAACTTGTCCTTGATCTGCTGCCAGGTGAAAGCTGTCTGGGCTAAGGCCGCCGTCGGCAACAATCCAGCGATCAAGATGGCGCCACACGTGCGTCGGCGTGGAGACAAGGCGGTAACTCCCCGAAGGAACGTCGCTGATTTCTGCATAGGTGAAGCGGAGCCGCAAGAGAAGCGAGCGGGATGTTTCTGTTCTACCGCGGTCCAACTACAGGACGCTACTCATCTTTCGTTCGATACGCTGTCTTTCGATAATCGTTCGGCGGGGATGGTGCGATGCCAATCGGCGGCCCATCTTTCGGTCGGAAGAAGGATAATCGCGACGGTTATAGCACTTTTCGGTACTCTTCGAGCGCGACTCTGACGAGTTGGCTGCGCGTGCGCACGCCTGTCTTGGCGAACAATTGCTGGATCGTGTTCTTGACGGCGCTTTCCGAGATCTCCATCCGGGCTGCGATCTCCTTGTTGGCCAATCCCTGTACCAACAGCCGCAGGACCTCCGTCTCCCGGCCGTTCAATGCGGCTCGCTGGCGAGGTTCAGGCGATTGCGTGACCGCAGCGCCTTGCACGTTCCCCGCCGTTGCCTCCGCCTCCTCCTCGCTGCTCAGGTCCGCGATAATTGCAGCCAGCTTGGGGGCCGATCCCTCCTTGTAGGTCGAAAACCAAACGTCGGCGGTGAAGGTTTCACCGTTGCCCCGGTGTCCCTGGCATTGCATCGACGCCCGGAACTGCGGCGCTTCTTCCCACCGCAGCGCGTGGTGCAGTTCGGGGAGAAATACCGCGATGGGTTCGCCAATCAAGCTTCCCCCGCGCGGAGCCATTAGCTCGACGGCGGCGCGGTTGGCCAGCTCGATGAACCCGCGCTCGTCGACCGTCACGATAGCCGCCGGGCTGGTTTCCACTAACGCCTTCAATCTTTCCTGAGCCTCCAGGCTAAGTCGGCGATTGCGAACCAGTTCGCCCACGAAGAGTCCGCAGCCCGCCAGCGCCAGAGTCTCAAATCCCAGGCGAACGTATGACGGAGTGAGCGAGCTGAACACCTCGGCAAGCACCGCGAAGGCGGCTCCCAGCAACGCTACGAACCACCGCGGCAGGAATGCCGCGGCGAGCATGATGGGAAACAAGTAGAGAAAGCCCAGCGAGACGTATGGTTTAGTCCACCAATCCACAACGGCGATGATCAGAACGATGGCGCCGGTCACCATCAGGACCGGCGTTCGGTTTCGCTGGTCCCACAGTTGCTCTAAGGGCTGCATGCTTTTGGAGAATCCTTGATTATCCTCCCCTTTTCCCCCAAGGGGGCCGCAATTAAAAGATTGGCCGCAAGAGTGCTTCCCGGTATTTCCGGAGGTACACCGTGACGGTCGAGCCCCGAATCGGGCAATCGAAAGATTAACCGCACGATTGGGACTAAACGGGCTTCCGACGCCAAGGGTTCGGCGTCACGCCCCTCCTGTGGTACTTTCGGAGTACATATGGCGAAGTTTCTGCTTGGCCTGTTCGCGGGCGTCGCGTTGGTGGTCCTGGGGATCGGCCTGTTCGTCTGGCTGTTGCTGCGGTTCGAAAGCCGGCCGCCGGGCATCGCGGACAATTCCGTGCTGGCACTGCGCCTCGAAGGCGATATCCCGGAAAAGGCTCCCCTCGAGCTGCCGGCCCTATTCGGCCAGGGCGGCCCGGGACTGACCATCGCCAACGTCTGGATGGCGCTTCGCAAGGCGGCCGCCGACCCACGCATCAAGGCGGTCCTGCTGGAGCCTGAAGGCCTTTCCATCGGGTGGGCGCGCCTCGAAGAAATCCGTGCGGACGTGGAGCGGTTTCGCAAGTCCGGCAAGCCGGTCGTCGCCTACCTGCGCGAACCCGGGACACGCGAGTACTATGTGGCGCTGGCGGCGGACCGCATCTATCTCGGCCCCGCCGAACCGCTCATGCTGAAGGGTCTGCGCGCCGAATCCATTTCGTTCAAGGGCACGCTCGACAAGATCGGCGTCAGCGTGGAAGTGGAGCACGCCGGCAAGTACAAGGATTTCGGC
>Ga0182014_10007557_pt1 | contig 11356 bp, 5 predicted proteins | sample 612S2DmetaG_FD_120489 | JGI IMG/M metagenome (GOLD analysis project Ga0182014, IMG submission 120489) | Permafrost microbial communities from Stordalen Mire, Sweden - 612S2D metaG | ecosystem: Environmental > Terrestrial > Soil > Wetlands > Permafrost | place: Sweden: Stordalen | collected... | reverse complement strand
GCCGCCTCACTCCAAACCCATTCTCAAGCAGCTTAGACCCACTCAACAGGTGTCCGCTTAAAAACAAGCGGACACCTGTTGCACACTCTCATCCAGTCAAGATGGGAACTCCGAACGCTTACATGTCGAGCGTGTCGGCATCAAGAGCTCCGAACCCTTCATCAATAAAGAGGGTGTCGACCGAGAACTCGTTACCTTCGAGGCCGGCTAGAGACAAGGCCAGCGATAAAGACACCAGGAAGCGCTCTCCGCCGGAAAGGCTTCGGATAGCCCGATGCTCCTCTCCCATCTCGTTGTCGATCACATGCAAGGAAAGATCTGCCTCTTGGCTTCGCGCTAGCTGGTAACGCTTGCTGAAGTTGTTGAGGTGATCATTTGCGAGCTGAACAAGCTGATCGAGAGTGAAGCTTTGCGCAAATGTGCGAAACCGATCGCCATTAGCAGAACCGATGGCATCTTCAACCTGCTGCCATATTGCAAGTTCGGCGCCTTTTTTGTCTGCCTCACGGCGAATGTTGGCAGCAGTTCGGAGCAGGGCATCGTCGCTTGTGACCCGTCCTTGTTTACTGCCAATATCTTGATTGGCCTGATTCAGCGCAGTTGTGATTTCAGCTAGGGTCTGGGTCAAGGTCTCGAGGTCCGCGACCTCATTTCCGTCCGTGGATAAACCATCGAGGATTGAGCGACGATCATTGAGAGTCGTTTCTGCATCTCGAACCGCGCGATCGATCGTTTCGAGACGAGTTATGAGCTCATTTACATTTGTGGCAGGAGTCGAGAGCAGCTGATCAGCTTGTGACACATCGATTCCAAGCGATGTGCACCGATTGCTGTAGGCGTCACGGGCTTGACCAATCTCTGTCAGCAGACCAATGAGAGCGGCTGATGTTGAGCGTTCCAGCTCAGTAGCTGTTGCCAGCTTCCGCGCAAGTTGGCTCTCCATATCTTGAGAACTTTGCAGTGCGTTTTGCGCTTGGATACGTTCGGTGTTGATCCGGGTTCTATGCTGATGGGTATCTTCACCATTGAGAAGAAGAGCTCGTGCATCTGTGATCTCGCGAAGGGCTTTATCGCGCCGCTCCAAATTCTCATTGGCTTCGCGAGTGCGGTCTGCCAGGCTCTGGCGGGTGCCTGCCTTTTGCCTTTGTTGTTCAGCAAGCTTTTCATGTCGGGAGGCGAGGCCTTCCTTGCTTGTGCGTAGGCGTACGACTGACTTGGCATGGCCACGCAGCGTGACGAGAACGGTACCGGAGTATTCCTTTAAGAATTCGAGGGTGATATCTGCGGCAGTGATGAATGAAGACAGCGCCCCTTCAATTTCAACGACCTGTGCGGTCGATTGTGTAATGCCCGCTGAAGCGCTGGCTGCTTTCAACTCAGCCAGGTGGAGAAAAGATTGTTGGCTCTGACGTTGCTGGTTGGCAGCGTTCAGTTTGTCTTGAGCTTCGCGGCTTGATTTGTATGCAGCGTCCAATCGCCGCCGAAGGTCTTTGATTGCAGTCAGGTGGCCGTTAACGATCCTGCGTTGTTCTTCAATGCAAGAAATAAGGTGCTCCACGGTAGAAATCGCATTGCCGTCCCCGGTGAGTGACTCCGGGAGAGAGCCAAGCAAGTTGAAGCGCGTACAGGAAGGCTCCATCGCAGAACGAAGTGCAACGAAGTCTTCGGTGATGTTCTGTATCTCACTTTTTGCCTGTGTTTGATTCCGTTCTGCGTTTCCGAGTTTCCCGGCTGCAGAGGCGCTGTCTGCCGCGGCGCGGAGTAGGTCGCGATTGAAGGCGGCCAGCTGCTCATCTAGGATATTGCGTTCCTGGCGCAGAGAATCCGCAAGAGCCGTCAAGGAATCTTCCGCTCCAGGCTCAGTGTAAGGATGTTCCGTAGCTCCGCATACTGGGCAGTTTTGACCGTCGATCAGAAGACTCCGAAGATGAGCGCTGCGCTGTTCCAGACTTTGTTCCGCAAGCTCCGTGTTGCGTTGAATGTCTGCGCGGCGGGCCGTTTGTTCGCGAATAGATGTCTCTGCGGAGGTTATCCGGGTAGCGGCGTTATTCTTGGCGGAAGTCGCATCCTGAAACTCAGCTGTGGCGTTTTGAAGCTTCGCTGTCGCTGTTTGATAGCGGTTCGTCTGATCTTTGAGGTCGCGCGCCTGAAGTTGCAGCGCAGTGATGTCCGCATCATCCGTCTGCCACCCGGATTCTTCAGAACCCTGGAGCTGCCGTTCAAGAGCCTGTGCGATTTCAGTTGCTTGTAGCTGGGAACGCGTTTCAGTATCTATCTGTGTTCCGAGGGTTGCGAGCGAATCGCTCAAGCCAGCAGCAGTCTCGTCGGCTTCGGATTTGAGTCTGCGAAATTCTGTGGCTTCAGCCGTCTTATTGGTGTATCGGCCGAAGAGGGCTTCGATCTGACCCAACTGGTCGGCGATCGGGAACAATCTCGATTGTTCTTCGAGCGCGGTCGATGCTGATTCGAGTTCGGCTGCAGCGCCGTTGATCTGTTCCTCTAATGTGCTGAGGGCCGCATCGATATCGTCGAGCGCTTTGCGGGAAGAATCTGCAGCGTTGCGAGCATTGGTTGCTTCTGTCTGAGCTTTAGACCGGTCAGCATCGAGCCGCGCCGCATCATCCCAGACGGGGCCATATTCCTTGAAAGTTTGCTCCGCAGCTACATATGTTGCGCGAGACGATGCCAGTTCCTCTCTAGCATCCGAGGCTTCTCGGGTCAGCTGTTCAAGCGCCTCCTTTGCCTGCGAAGTCGCTTGCTCGGCACCAGGCTGTCGGTCAATCCCTGCGGTAAGCCTGATGCGTAAAGGACGAAGTGGTTCAGCCGATTGAAGGGAGGCAAGACGGTCCCGGTCAGGTCCTGCCAGTTCAGCATTGTTGCGGGCGTCAGCCAGAGCTTGTTCCGCTGCAGAAAAGCGTTGTTGGGCTTGAGTGAGATTCTCGAGACGGGTAATCCGTGCCTGAAGAGCTTGCAGTTCTCCGGTCTTCGCTTCTACCTCTAACTTCAACGCTGCGATGCCCTGTTCTAGAGATTCACGTTCCTCAGTGGGAAGCAATCCAAGGTTGATAAGTCTGGTTTCAAGAGCTGCTGCCTCATCCCTGAGCTTACGGGTACCATTGAAAATATTCGTTGAGATCCGCCCGTAGATTTCGGTGCCCGTGAGCTTTTCGAGAAGCGCGCCGCGCTCGGTCTTTTCCGCCAGTAGGAATGCGTCGAACTCTCCTTGCGGAAGCAAAACGGTTCTGCAAAACTGTTCGAAGGTGAGCCCCGTGTGCGTGTCCACGGCTTTCTGGACAGTCGTCTTTGAATGAGCAATGGGTGTAAGGGTCTCGCCATCTACTTGGTGAAGAGTTCGGTTGGCACCTTGAACTGTTCCGTTCGGTCTGCCGTAGGCACGTCGAGCTTCCCAGCGAGCCCGATAACGCAGACCGTCTTGGCCAATAAAGTCGACTTCAGCGTGACCATTGCCGGCGCCGCGGCGAAGAATCGTGCCTCCATCTGCAACGGACGGGCGCACTCCGCTGGGGTCTGGTAGGGCATCCTGGTTTTGCTCAGCAAAACGTGGATACGCTCCATATAGCGCTAGGCAGAGCGCATCGAGGATCGTCGATTTCCCAGATCCGGTCTCTCCGGTGATAGCGAAAAGGCCAGCACTAGCGAGCGGTTCCGATTCGAAATCGATGCTGAATGGCCGGCCGAGAGAGGCGAGATTTTCACCACGAATCGCAAGCACTCGCATAAACTATCCTTGCGCCTCCATATAAGCGCGGTGGAACACCTCGAGATGTGCGGTTGTCGGCTCATCCTTGGAGGAACGACGAAAGGCTCTGAGGAACATTTCTTCCGGACTGATTTGTGTGAGCGAATGGATCGGAGTAGAAGTCGTAGCGCTCACATCGATGGCCTGTGGCAGAGGATCAGGGCGGGCCTCGACAATGCGAACCGGAAACTCGGACGCTATGCGCTCAATCTGTTCGCGAAATCCAGCGCCCAGCCCCTGGCGTGACAACCGAATCTGCACAAAGGGCTTGAGATGCTGTTCCATCCCAGATGGAAGACCTAGCTGGCGAAGATGGTCTCCAAGTTCACTAAGCCGAACGCCTGAACCATCGCCACCGATGCTGAAAAACTCGATGGGACGTCTGATCTCTATGTGTTCCCATGTAACCGTTGTCCCATCCAGCGTGACCAGCGAAACACCATGCTGATACGGCTGCTCGGTTGATGAAAGTGGAATTAGGGAGCCACTGTATCGGACTGTTTGTTTGGGTCCAAGAGACTGGGCTTTGTGGAGATGTCCCAACGCCACATAAGCCGCTTCTTCCGGAAAGATGCTGTAGGGCACTGCGTGTTGTCCACCCACCAGGATTCTCCGTTCGGCTCCTTCAGAAGTAGTTGCGCCGCGCACATGAAGATGTCCCATAACAATGAATGGCAAACCGGATAGGCGGGGGACCAACTCTTCGTGGAGTTCATCGTAAAGTGTTCGGACCGAACGGATGACGTTCGATTCTTCCTCCTCAATTTCAGCGCTTGATATTGGGGGGAGACAGGCGGCAGTGGGATAAGACAGTGCCATGACGTGCAGGATGGGGTTGCCACCTCCGTCAGTAAGAGTCCGGAGGTGTCGGGAAGCATTGATACAACCGTCGATCCGGCGAACATTTCCGACGATCGATACCTTGAATGATTCGAGTAAAGGGTGCGGTGCCTCCAGCCGACCAGCGGAATCGTGGTTTCCTGCGATGATCACGACACTCATGTCAGGTCGGGCGGCATGAAGACGGGCAAGCGTGCGATAGAAGAGGGCCTGTGAATCTCCGGATGGATGCTGGCTGTCAAATATGTCGCCTGCGACCAGGAGAACGTCGATTTCCCTATCTCTGACAACCTCGATCAAGGAGTTCAAGACCGCTGCATGTTCGAAGTCGCGCGAGTGGCCACGTAACGCTTGACCCAGGTGCCAGTCGGCGGTATGAAGGATTCTCAGCATGGATTTTTCCATTTCCAGTATGGCAGAGCAGCCAATACATTCGGCACGAGGAAGGCCTGCCAAATCTCTTATTCACTTACTCTTGCCCAATCGAGTGACTATGATCGATGTAAGGCATCTTTTCTGTCTCAAGATGTCCGAACGAATATGGTTTAGCGCCTATCGGCACGGCCTCGGTATCGACCAGCGCCGTAGCGGAGCTTGAAATCACCTCGTAAGCTTGGCCGCCATTGAGCCGGCGCAGAAGTTCTGCGAACACATGGCACGCCGCGATTTGTCCTACAAACGGCACTCCAACCGTGCGAGATGCCAACTGAGCGAGCCCGCAGGCATCGGCACCGGCGTCTTTCAGGGACTGATACGCGGGCATGTGGTCAACGCGCTCATTCGCTTGGCCAACCTGCACCGACCAAATATCTTGGGCTTTTCTGGAAGCAGGAAACGTGTGCATAGAGATGCTGCGGAAGGCTTCAGGGCCCGCCCCGAGCCCGGCCTCAACCGCGAGGCCGAAACCCGGCTTTTCTAAGTCCGCTCGGGCCAGAGCATTGTCCACACCGCAGAGCGCGACGCTCGGCTCATCTGGTGCTGGCCTCATCCATTCGCCAAATCGACGTTCCTCCAGTTGCGTGACGAAACCGCGCTCTTCGAGCCAGCGGGCGACGACGCGGGCTTTCTTCTGCCCGACGTTGCTTTTTTCCGACAACAGCGACGTGCTCTGATTCGAAGCGGCGATGACGTCGAAATCATTCAGAACGAGTGTGACCAGGCTTCTATCTTTGTAGGGCAGTGATGCCAGTGTCCAAGCAAACGCTTGGCCGGTCTTGCCGCCACCATCGATCCCTTGCTGATGCGCACCTTGATCGACCGCGCGCTGCCTCAACGCAGCCTGCGATGGGCCTTGGAGCTGGCGGGCGGAATAGGGCTTTGCTATTTCGGCCGGTCAGCCCTCAGCGCGGCGGGATCGCTGATTAACCTCTCCATCGCTCAGAAGTGCGTTCGCGATCTGCGGGTTGCGCTCCTCGATCAGATGAACCGGCTTTCGGCCGATTATCACGAGCAGACGCCAACTGGTGAGAAACTGACGCGCATCGAGCACGATGTCGATGAGATTGCCAATTTGGGCGCGGACACCGCCAATCAAAGCGCTCGGGCGATTCTGTTCTTCGCATTGAACCTGGCAATGATGGCGAGACTCAACTTGGCCATGACGCTGACCGTCCTGCCCCTCATGCCGCTCTTCGCGATTGTTCAACGGCACTTCAGCGTCCGATTGAAGACCAGGGCCGATGAAGCGCGCAGCAAGGTGGGTACGGCCTCCAGCATACTGACTGAACATCTCGCAGCCGTTCCGCAGATTCAGCTTCTTGGCGCGGAAGAGGCTAGCGCGTTGCGGGCGGTCTCCGCATGGGACGGGATGTTGCGGACGCAGCGGGTTCAGCGGCAAACGCAGGTTGGTTTCAGTCTTTCGATCGGCGCTATCCTGGCTAGTTCGATCCTGGTTGTTCTCGCCGTTGGCAGCGCGAAAGTACTTGCCGGCGCTCTGACCATCGGCGGCCTTGTCGCGTTCTATACCTATGGAACTCGCGTGTTCGAGCCAGTCAGCTCGGCAATGGACCTATATGCACGGCTTCAATCCGTCGGCGCGAGCATTCGCCGGGTGCGCGAGCTTCTTGACCTTGAACCGACCGTACGTGATATGGGGACAGAGCATTTGGAGTCCTCCAACCTTACCCACGGTTTTGAAATCCAGGATGTTTCCTTTTCCTACGGCCGCAAGTCCGCATTGAGCAACATCACTCTTCGGATTGCTGCTGGAGAATGTATCGCAATCATTGGTGCAAGCGGGTCAGGGAAGAGCACCTTGGCCCGGCTTCTTGTGCGTGGCGCCGATCCGGACAGCGGATGCATATTGCTTGAAAAACGCCCCCTCACCGATTACGCACTGAGGTCCCTTCGCAGCGCTGTTTGCTATGTCCTCCAGCAGCCGGTGCTGTTTCAGGGAACCATTCGAGAGAACTTGCTGTACGCCAATCCTCGGGCGAGCTACGAGGAGATGATTCGAGCAATGCAGGCAGCCCAGCTTGATCTCGTTCTCGGCCGGCTCCCGCAGGGCCTCGATGCTCCGCTCTGCCCTGGAGCGATCAACCTCTCGGGAGGGGAACGCCAAAGGCTGGCGTTGGCACGATCACTGTTGAGGAAGTCTGCGGTGCTTGTGTTGGATGAGGCGACCTCGGCACTTGACGCGCCAACCGAGCGCATGGTGCTTGCGTCTCTCGCGCAGTTTCGCATGCACCAGACGATGATTGTCATTTCGCATCGCATCAGATCACTTGCGTGGGTGGACCGCTTTGTCCTTCTCGATCAGGGCCGAATTGTCGCGGTAGACACCCATTCGGTGTTGTATGCGCAGTCGGCGCTCTACCGTGCCCTGTTCGACGCGTCGTCTCAGGACATGAGCATGCCCCCAAACCGATGCGCCATGCAGTAGCTGTGTGAATCCTAATGCTCGATCTTCAGGTTGTGAAAGGCGTTGACCAGATTTCCCATTATCGATGTCAGCAGACGCCGAGTGATCGTTCCTGGACAAGCAATCGTGATCACCCCTGTGGGGTTAAGGCGGCGTCTGTCCAGCTGTTCGCTACCGTCGTTGAGTTCACACGACATATGCAATGGTAATACGATGCAGCGGTGGGCGGTCGAGCGGACAGAGGACGCGGGTGCGATAAGGGCTCGATGATCGGCCAGCGGTGATTCCGGATTAGCGTATAAAGTGATCGTCTGGCCTGAGCATCGTTTGTATTCAGGCAAAGCGAAAGGAGATTTCCATTTCCTTACGTGCACTCGATACTCCCGAAGTGCGCTATGACCCCGCCGTCAGGCACTGAACTATCTTTTACGAACACTTCGAACGAATTGCCGCCGGGCGGAACTCGAAAGATCACATGCCCGTTTCTGCTCGCCATTTCGGCCATGCGACGGATCGCAATCTCGGCCTCCGGCTTTGTAGCCGTCGAAAACACCAGGCGAGGTCCAGCGTAAAGCTCTTGGCTGAGCATGTTGTCGAGGGAAATCATGGTTGGGTGTGCCGAGTCCCAGGCGTTTATCACAAAGGCTTTCGGCTGCAGTGCCCGGACCCATTCGACCCCGCATGCGTCTTTGAAGCCATGGTGGTTTGCTACCGCGACCTGGACCTTCCCGGACACGCGAGCGACAGCGGTTTCGATGTCTCCCCAAGGCCATCGCCCATATTTTTCTTCATGGTCTTCGTCGCCGGCGGAGAAGTAGCTGAATTTTCCATACCTCAGACGGACGGCGAGCGCGCATTTGTTCTCGGTCGGGTAATCTTCCGGCGTGAGTTCTTTCAGTGGTGGGAAGTGCGCTTGGGTTTGTTCACCAACGCCGGTCCAGACATCTCCGTTGGAAGCAAGGTTGCGAATGTCGAAGTCTGGATAACGTTCCGGAGCGCGCTTGAGCGCGATCTGTTTCTTTGAGCCTGGAACGAACCGCTCGACGGTTGCCGCCCTGCCGGGCAAACTCTGGACGTATGCGCGGTAGTTTGCGAACTGTGGACCGGGGATTGGAGAAGGATAGGAATAGTCTGGGTAGCAACGGTCGATGACCTTGCGAACGGGGATCGTCTCGGCCACGTCGGTTATGCCGCCAAGCTGATACGGGCCGAACTGTGAGCGTGGAGAAATGTCGTACCTTCCCGGCCAAACTGTTCCCATGTGATCTTCATGGAAGTGAGTGAGAAGGAGATAATCGATCTCATTCCGGCCTGCTTGCGAGAGATATTCTTGAGCATATTTTGCGATCCATTGTCCAGGGCGCAAGCTGGCGTTCGGCCGCGGATCGATCAAGAATTTTTCCGCATGTGGATCGAGATCCGCGATCATTGAACCTGCGTCAATCATCATGGTGGTCGCGTCCGGAAGAATAAGCAACGCGCAACTTCCGCGGGCTGTTGAGATGTGGTGGATGTAGAGATAGCCCGGCTCCCAAGGGGGCAGGGTCAAGCGTCCGGCGGCATCGGATTGGCTTAGGAGCATGGGGGAGAGCTGTGTCGCGATGAGCGAGGCAGCGGCTTTGCCGAGGAATGCGCGTCTGTCGAGTACCATCAATTGCTTCACCTATTGAAAAATGCGCGCGGGCCGATTCTTTGGGAAGGAGTCGGCCCGCACTTTGGTTAGAAGCTGAGTTTTCCAGTGAATCGCAGGACGCGTGAATCAGCCGCACTGCCAAAGGTGGATGTAATCTCACCGAAGTTGCTGTTTGAGGCATTATTGGCCGGCACGGCGAAGTTCGGCTTGTTCGTAGCATTGAAAGCCTCGCCACGCAGCTCGAAGTGGATTCGTTCCGTAATCGGAAACAACCTCGATATGCCCAGATCCAGATCCGAATCGCCGGGCCCTCGCAATGAATTTCGACTCGCTGTACCAAAGCTAGCGGTGGTGACCGGAGCGAACGCCGAGGTATCAAACCAGGTCGCGTATTTGCCGATTCCTTTTGGATAGGCGACAGACGATTTAACCTTATTCGCTACCTGCGTGTTGAATGGAGCGTTGAGAGAGGTGGATGAGGCAGTCGGGGTGAACGGAAGGCCAGATTATCTCGACACAACACCGTTGATCTTCCATCCGCCGGCAATCGCACTCGCCACGCCGGGAGAGTTTAGGAAGGCGTGATCCTTACCGAACGGTAACTCTGCCGTGAAGCCGGCATCGAAGACGTTCGTTCGGTTGAAGTCGCTAACGGCGCGGTCGCGGGAGAGATAGGGAATCGCGTTGAATAAAGGCGAGCTGTCGTCGTCCGTTGCTTCGTCGATCGACTTGCCGTAGGTGTAGGACGCGGTCACCAAGACGCCGTGCTTGAATGGGTGCTTGAGGTTGAGTTGCAGCGCGTTGTAGTTCGCTGTGCTGAATGGAAGGATGGTTTGAGTTTCAGCCTTCCTGCCAAACGCGGTGTATAGAGGCTGGCCCGCCGCGCCCAACCCCGGAGTTTGGCCGGCATTCGCTTCGAAGTAAACTGTCTGCCGAATCGTCTGTGTGAGCACGTAACTTGCCGTCAAATCGAAACCCGCAGGCAGGGCGCGTTCGATCGTGGCGTTCGCGGACTCAACGTAGCCACGGCGGAATGTCCCTGCAGGCAAGGTCTTCGTATAAGCCGAGAGAGGCAGCGGAGCTGTTCCGTCCGGATTAATGACAGGGGCGACGGTTGCAAATCCGGGAATACCCGTCACCAAGGTGCCGGCGGCTACGTAGGAGTTATTTGCATTGACCGTTTGGGCGATGGTGATCGGATAGGGGTCCCGCATGGCGCGCGTGAAGGGATACGGATCGTTGCTGATGCCGTAGCCCGCACGCAGGACTGTCTTGTCGTTCAGCCGGTAGGAGATCCCGAAACGCGGAGCAAGACCGAGTTTGCCGGCGTCTGAACCTGCCCCATTTGGCTGTCCGTCGATACCGCCGAGTATTACATTGTTGGCAGCGAAGTCGTAGCGCTGCATGCCTTCGCCATTCCGGCTGAAGATGGGGAAGAACTCCCATCGAAGTCCATAGTTCAAGGTCAACTTCTTCGAGACCTGCCATTGGTCCTGCGCATAGGTTCCGTACTGCCATTCATACCCAGTCATCGGGTTTTCGAATTGATAGCTCTTGCCCAACGAGTCAGGCAGACCGAGGAGGAATTGGGCGAACGCGTTAGCGGAAGTCGAAGAGGCTCCTCCGTTCAGAGCGGTCACTCCACCCGTAAAGGTGAAACCGCCACGAGGTCCAAATCCTCTCTGCGGCTGATACTCATTCATGCGGTTATTCAGCATTTGAACGCCGAACCGGAGAGTGTGCGAGCCGACGGCCCAACTTAGGTTGGCAACGTAGGTATAGGTAAAGTCGTTCTTCAACTCGGGAGTATAGGAGTCTGTATTGCCAAACGTCTCGAATCCCGTGACAGCGAATGAAGGTAGGCCGGCTTGATTCGAATCGGAACCATAGGCGCCGTTCCCGTCGCTGTTGGTGCCAGGAATTCCTAGAGTTGGTCCAAGATTGCGAGCGAAATCGGATTCGTACCACGTCAGATGATTGCGGCCAATGCCGAAGTTTGCATCGAGGAGCAGTTTCGGAGTCAACGTTCGCGTATACCCCACACCCCCAATGGTCACGCGAGTCTGGCTGTAACCCGATCCTGAATTGCTGCCTCCTGGGCTGAGGCCTGTCCCTCCACCTATACCCAATGTGCTTGGCGAGAATACGTCCGCGGACAGGTAGCTCAGCTTGGTGAACATCGAGGACTTGGGATTGATTTCCCAGTTAACCTTTTCGTCAAAAGAATAACGGTCAAGGCTGTAGGTTCCAGCCACCGAGTAGT
>Ga0182014_10007556_pt1 | contig 11356 bp, 6 predicted proteins | sample 612S2DmetaG_FD_120489 | JGI IMG/M metagenome (GOLD analysis project Ga0182014, IMG submission 120489) | Permafrost microbial communities from Stordalen Mire, Sweden - 612S2D metaG | ecosystem: Environmental > Terrestrial > Soil > Wetlands > Permafrost | place: Sweden: Stordalen | collected... | reverse complement strand
CCGAAGCGCTCGCCACCAAGCGTCTGCGCGAAGATCTCTATTACCGCCTGAACGCTTTCACCATGACGCTGCCTCCGCTGCGCGATCGCAAGGAGGAAATTCCGATTCTTTTGAAGCATTTCATGTCGCGCATGTCGGAGTCCTATGCGCGTCCTCCGTTGCCACTTTCGGGCGCGTTGATGGAGGCATGCCTGCGCCATTCCTGGCCGGGCAACCTGCGCGAACTGAGCAACTTCATCAAACGCTACCTGGTTTTGGGAGACGAAACGCTGGCCGCGTCGGAGTTGCAGCCCCGGCCCGATGGCGGTGGAGGACTGCAAAGCGATGCCGGCAGAAGCGCAGGTGCTGACTCCGCCGGCGGATTGAAGTCGCTGTCACGCAACGCGAAAGATGGTGCTGAGGCGGAAGCCATCGCCCGCGCCCTGGAAGAGACGAACTGGAATCGCAAACAAGCGGCGGCGCTGCTGAAAATCAGCTACAAAGCTCTGCTCTATAAAATCCGCCAGTACGGCATCGCGCAAAGCCGCAGCACGCACCGGTTGTCCGCAGGCGCGTAAAATCAGTTGCCAGTACCCAGTTGCCAGTTACTCGCGATGCGGTGTCTACGCAGAGCTGCTCATCACCCTGCGTCGTTTCGCCATTTGATTGTAGGCAGTGATAACTGGGCGCTGGCAACTGAGTACTGGCAACTGGCAACTGCTTTTGGTGCGGATGAGAGGACTTGAACCTCCACGACCTTGCGGCCACTAGGTCCTGAACCTAGCGCGTCTGCCAGTTCCGCCACATCCGCATAAACAGAAAAATCGGCAGGGCCCTGTTCAAGGGCGACTACACTACTATCTACTGGCTGGCGTCTGGCTGTCAAACGAGCGCAACGGCATAATGTTCGCCGCGCTACATCATTTACAAGGCGCCAGGCCGCCCAAGACCATGAGCAATGCCGCCGATAAAATACCCGCAGAACTCGCCAAGGAACTCCGCACTTTGGCGCACGATCTCAGCAACGCGCTCGAAACCATCGTGCAAGCGACTTACCTGATTTCGCAGGCCGGCCCGCCCGAGAGCTCACGGCGCTGGGTCGAACTGATCGATCAAGCCTCGCAGGAAGCGGTAAAGATCAATCTAAAGCTGCGCCAGATCTTGCGTTCGCAGAGTTAGTAAGTTCTTCCAACTGTGGAGACGGGGCTTGCCCCGTCTCCCGTAGTAAGTCAGAGAACTGGAAGCGCGAGCGGAGACGCGGCAAGCCGCGTCTCCACGGAGAAATCAAACGCATCTAGCCCAGCTTCGCATCCATCGTAATCTTGGCGTTCAGCACCTTCGATACCGGGCAACCTGCTTTTGCATTTTGGGCTGCGGTGCCGAAGGCTTCCGCGCTCGCGCCTGGCACCTTCGCGACCACATCCAGGTGCACGGCCGTGATGGCCCAGCCGCCATCGATGTTCTCCATGGTGAGCGCGGCGGCAGTGCTGATGCTCTCCGGAGTCAGTTTCGCGGCTCCCAGTTGCGCCGACAGCGCCATCGAAAAACACGCCGCATGCGCCGCCGCAATCAATTCTTCCGGATTCGTTCCCGGAGTGCTTTCAAACCGCGTCGTAAACGAATAGGGCGTATTTGCAAGCACGCCGCTGGCGGACGACACCGTCCCCTTCCCGTCTTTAAGGCCACCCTTCCACACTGCACTCGCTTTGCGTTGCATTCGAATCTCCTGATGTGAGATTAAAACGAAGTCCAACCTATTGTAGAAGGTCGAAGAGGAAAGCGCGCGGGCTGTCCGGTGTTGCAGCACAGATTTAACCGCGCGAGAAAATGAACGATCGGGAGCGCATAAAGCGAGGGTTTATAATCTACTAAATCCCTATAGACAAACTGTGCTAAAAGATTTATTGTGAAGTGGCCGGGCGCGGTACCCAAGTGGTAAGGGAGAGGTCTGCAAAACCTTTATACGCCGGTTCGATTCCGGCCCGCGCCTCCAGCCTTTTCTTGCAATTGCCTGCCACGGTTGCAGTTAGCCCCGATTTGAGGTTTCGTGCTGGTCCTCTAAAAGCCTGACTGCTGGCGATAGAAGGGCGATTGGGGGCATGGGTACAACTGGGTTTGCAGCCAAGATTCGTAAGCGATACCAGACCAATGAGTTAATTCGAAGAGCTTCCCGGCTTTTTAATGGTTGACCGGTGAAGTCTACTGGTCATGAAAGTTCGATCAACTTCGCGTTATGTAAGACACCTCACCTGTGAGTCTTGTCGCCAGCACTGAACTCAACCCAGGGACCTGCCTTCATGTCGTGCAGCAGCGACTTCTGCCAGGAGTATTCGGGATGCAGTTCGAGGAACTTGCCGGCAATGAAGTCCTCCCCGCAGGGATGACCTGCCCGCGCCACAAAGCTCATGCTGGCGGTCATTTCGCTGTCGGTGACTTTGCCCTGGACAGCGCCACCTGGGTTGAAAGGCTCCCACTCCCATTCTTTAATGCCACGTGGCGAGGCGTCCGCATGACCGCAGAGCGTGCGCTCGTTGGGCTGGGTCTTGTGATCAAAGCTATCAACGTGGTCGGCCATAAACTGCTGTGCGAGTTCCACGTCGATTTTGCCTTTGTTTTGCTGAATCAGTTCTTCCCAACGGATGCGGCGGGCGTTCATCGAGGATGAAGCATTGTTTGGATCGAACCCGCTCGCCTCCTCTCGAATAAGCTTCGGATCGCGAGGAAAGTTGGAACTGACGAAGTAGCCGTCGTGGCTGCGCCAGAGCAGAGTGTTCTTGAGGCCGAGTTCCAGATAAGCGATTTCGCCCGTCTTGCGGTCGCCGATGAGCCAGTCGTTGGCGTAGCCTCCATTGTTGCCGTCCTTCATGATGCGGACATAATCGTCAATGCTCTGCGCGTATTGCAACGCCTTTCGTGAGCGCATGAATTCCGGTTTGCCTTTAGGATCCCACCCCTCGAATTGCGTGATCGTGGTTTCAGTGATCATGATTCCCGCTGAATTGATGCCGAAGTCGTCATCGGAAGTGATGACACCGGGAAGGCCGTCCATCAAGATGTGCTGGCCGCGTTGAGGAACGATGTCGAAGATCATCACCCAGCGCTCGCCCGCGAGGTAGCTGGTCCAGTTGTTGTGCGCAAGCACAATACCGTGATCTTTCGTGTATGTGCCAGTTGCTATAAAAGCGCTGCAGTTTCCGGGCGCCTTGAGCTTCGGGTTGCGCGCGGCGTGCTGCCGTTTGTCCAACCACGGTAGATAGTAATCGGGGACTTCCTCCCATGCGTTCAAGGCAACGATGTCGTATACGTCCAATGCAAGGCCGTGGGCGCGAGCGCCCTCGGCAATCGCTTGGAGTTCCTGTTGGTATTCTGGATCAATATGTTTCCACAGTTGGTCGCGAGCGACATTGCGGAAGAAGGCCCATCCTTTTTGGGAATGATGGGTATCGAAAAGTTTGAGAGCGGCGAGCAGGTCAGCGATTTCTGGAGCGAGGAGATATCCGTGCTGATAGCCGATCTCGGCCGGCGAGCCTTCAAGATGAACATAGATCCATCCACCGCGTTGGAAGCGATAAGCCTTTGCCAAGGTAGCTGCGCGAGATGGATCGGCCAGACGTTCGGCGAGTGCGGGACACAACAACCCGAGCACAAAGGCCAGGCAGCAGATCGATTTGAGAGCGAGGCGATTCATAGTTCCCCTATCCGGCAGTATTGCCATAAGGTCAATTCACAAGGTGACAGCATCATCTTCTTAGGGTGAGTTGTCGGTTTTCTCAGGCATGCACTTCACCGCTTGGCGGTTGTGGCGTCATAGATCAGCTTGCCACCTACCCAAGTCTTCACGACTTTAACATTACGTAGCTTCGCTGGATCGATGTTAAGTACGTCGTCGCTTAACAGCACCATATCAGCCAGCTTGCCCGGAGTAATCGAGCCTTTCACGTTCTCCTGAAACTCAGCAAAGGCGGATCCCATCGTGTAGCCCTCGATGGCCTCTTTAATGGTCAGCTTTTGCTCGGGAAACCATCCACTAGGATTCTTGCCGTCCAGCGTGGCTCGAGTTGTCGCGGCATAGAGCGTCAACATGGGATCGAGTGGGGCGACATTCCAGTCCGTGCCTATCGCGAGGCGGACGCCGTGGTCGAGAAACGTGCGATAGGCGTGAGTCCGGCTCGCTCGATCGTGGCCGATCCGGCCCTCAGCCCAGCGGCCATCGTCAATCGCGTGGTAGGGCTGCACGGAGGCAATGACATGAAGCTGAGCAAAGCGGTCGAAGTCGCTGGCGGCCAGGTGTTGCGCATGTTCGATCCGCCAACGGCGATCCGCGGGACCGTGGGCTTTTTCGATTTCGGAGTAAATGTCAAGGATCGCGGAAATGCCGGCATCGCCAATGGCATGCGTGCAAATCTGCAAGCCAGCCGTGTCGGCGCGCATCATGCGGTCCCGCATGAGCGAGATCGGATGCATTTCATCGGAGAGCAGTCCGCGATTGCCGGGCTGATCCGTAAAGGGCTCGAAAAAGTAGGCCGTGCGTGAGCCTAAAGAGCCGTCGGAGTAAGCTTTCACCGCGCCGATGCGCAGGTCCGGGCTGCCGAATGCGTGCCGGATGCCGATCTTAACCTGGTCGTCAACATCCGTAATCAGGGGAGCGGCGTAGATGCGCGTTGTCAGCTTGCCTTCACCAAGAAGCTCAGAGTAGATGGCTATATCCGCATACGGCGGGTTCATGTCTTGAGCACTGGTAACACCGAGTGAAGCGGCATGTTCGAGGGCGCGCTCAATGGCATGTCGTCGCTCGGCATGTGTGGGTTCTGGGATGACCTTGAAAACCAAGTCCTCCGCGGCATCTTTCAAGGCGCCCGTGGGATTGCCTTGAGCGTCGCGGACGATGACACCTCCGGGCGGATCAGGAGTTTGCGCAGTAATTCCAGCAAGCTTCAGTGCCAGCGAGTTGACCAGGATCATGTGACCGTCATAGCGACTAATGGCAACAGGGTTTTGGGCTGTGACGGAATCTATCAGTTCCTTCGTGGGCACCTGCGGAGGGCTCCACTTCGTTTCGTCCCAATCGCCGCCCAATAGCCACTCACCTTTGGCCATTCTTGCCACGCGCTCGCCGATGCGCCGAACAAACTCCTGCACACTGGCAGCGTCATTCAGTTGCACATTGTCAAGTTGCGAACCACCCGACATGAAATGCAGGTGGGCGTCGTTGAACCCCGGCAGGAGACGTTTGCCACCGGCATCAACGACGCGTGTCCCGGCGCCACGCCAGACGTCCAGTTCGCGATTGGATCCGACGGCGACAATGCGATCGCCGAGGACGGCAACCGCCTCAGCTTCGGGGCGCGAGGGGTCCACGGTCCAGATTTTGGCGTTCCGAATTATCAGGTCGGCGGCAACTCCGGACGACTGCCCCCAGACGGGTACTACGCAAACAAGAGCGACCAGAAACGACGATACACAATAACGCATCTTTCCTCCTGGGCTGTAAAAGTCCTGCCAAAAAATCTTAAAGCCATTCACGCCACGACAGCGAGGGCCGTTAACGTAACGAATACTCGATCTGGAAACAGACCGCAGACACCTCGAGCATCAGATGGTCCCGACCTGCCAACGGCTAGAAGCTGTAGCGCAATGCGAACTCCATCAAGCGTGGAGTTGTCAATGTGCTGGTGTACTTGCCAAATGCCGGTCCCCGATCAATCTGACCGTTATTCTGCGGCAACGGCCCAACGTCAAACCGTACTGAATTCGTGACGTTGAATACCTCCCAGCTGAACTTCAGGTTTTGTGATTCTTTGATTGGCCAGGTCTTACTCAAGCCACTATCGATTCCGAAATATCCCGGACCCCGGATCTCATTCCGCTGTCCTGATTCTCCCGGATATGAGTAGCGGAAGGAATTAATTGCCGTTTGTGGATCCTTAAAGATGTTGGGATCGCCGTCCTTGTCAATAAATGCCCCCGTTTGCGGCCTTGGCCCAAACAAGATGGCTGAAGATTCCAGATACCAGTTAGTGGGGTAGCAGCAGTAAGCGTAGATGGTGGTGGGAAATCCACTCGTCCAGCGCGCCAGTCCCGACCACTCCCAGCCGCCGATGGCGCCATTTACCCAGCCGTTTGTGGAAGCGGCGAATGTCTTTCCCCGGCCCAACGGCAACTGGTAAACCCAGTTGGTGTTTATCTGATGGGTGGTGTCGAAATCAGATACGGACCGCAGTTGATTCGGCGACCACGCGTTGATTACCTGACTGAAGCCTTCAAAGGTCGCATTATGGGAGTTCAAGCGTTCTGCATTGGAACCAATATCCAGGGACTTCGAGAACGTGTAGTTGAAGTCCCATTGCAAGCCGCTACTCATTTTGCGGCGTAACATTACTTGCAGGGCGTTGTAGGAGCTGTTACCGATGCTTCTCCATGCCATTAGTGAAGAGAACTGAGGATCGAAAAATGCATAAGGTGTAGGTGTAGTCTGACCGTTGAGCGTTGCGCATGAGGGGAAGCAGCCACCGTTCCCACTGACTGGAGCCACGCCCGGCACATCCGCCTGGTAAAGGGCGTAGGTCTCGTTATGCAAGTTGCAGGCGTAGAGGTCATACATTGCCTGCGTTGCTGTGGGACTGCCGGTAAAGCTCCCAGTTCCCGGAGCACAGTTGAAGTACAGAGGTACACCGGTTGCTCCGGCGTAGATGTCTTCCCAAAACGGAATGGTGCCGCCGGGTCCGAAGTTTTGAATCGGAGTGCCCGCCTCTGTCGCTTTCGCGAAAAGAGTGGCGGCCGTAAAGTAATCCATCCCGGATTTCGGATCCCGAATATCGAGCGGCATTGCCAAATCTTCCTCTTGCAGCAGGTGACGCCCCAACCTGCCGACGTACGCCACCTCCAAGGCGAGGCTCTTGGGCAGCTCTCGGGTAACGGACAGGTCAAAGACATAGGAGTAAGGAGTTTTCAGCTTGTCATCCAGACCCCAATAAATAGCGGTGGCATTGGGAGGAGTTTGAGGAAAGCCTCCCTGTGGTGGGGGCTGGATCAATTGCGAAGGGAGACTATACAGATCGGTAAAACGCGGAGCATTGTCAACCGAGAATTGGCTCGGACTGTTCTCCAGAGAGGTCGACAATCCGAATGAGCCAGTTTGGTCAAAGGTGTTGGTGATAGCGTCGCCGAAATGATCATAGTAAATGCCGCCGCCACCGCGGATCGATGTTTTCCCCGGGCCGCCAAAGAGTCGCTGCAAGAAACCACCTTCGGCTTTCGGTGACCACGCGAAAGAGATCCGTGGTGCGATATTTTTGTAATCCCAATCCCAATAAGGTTTGCGGCCGTTCGCCTGGCCGGAGAGATCAAAAACGATCGTCGGATCGTAGGTCTCCCCCGCTAACATGGCGGCCCTCCGCTTGTTGAAAAAGTCGTTCATGCTGATCGTGGATGCTACCTGAGTACCTGTCGTCTCATAGGGTGGCTGTAACAAGGTGTAGCGTAGCCCGTACGTGAGAACGAGTTGCGGAGTCGCACGCCAGGAATCCTGGGCATAAATTTCAAACTCGTGGGCGCGAAAGTGTCTTTCGGGAGCGACTCCCATTCCCAAAACGTTTCCCTGCTTCGTGAGGTTGTAGTTCGAGTAGGACTGCAATAGCAAGCCGGTGACGGCAGCAACGGGATAGTCGTATCCGAACTGGAAGGTATCGGTATCAACGGCAGGAAAGCCAAGTTTGGTAAATGCGCCTGGATCCAGGCTCCCGCCCGAACCGGCGATTTTGCCGCTGGGCGCCGCCCACTGCGAGTTGGTAATAACTTGCGAAAACGACGTGCTATTCCAGGACCGGTTATTGGTGATGATGCGCAGGTCACCGCCGAACTGCAACGTGTGTTTCCCCTTTACCCAGGTAAAATCATCGGCGAGATTGTGCACCGGGATACTTACGTTTTGTGTGGGGGTAAATCCCTGGATGCTATCCATGAAGTCGAATTCTATGTAAGGTTTATTCTGTAACCCGGCGGTATCGGTGCCCTGCCGGATAAATCCGTATCGAAGATTGTTGATAAGTGTTGTACTGAAATTAGCGGTATATCCAGCGATGAGACCTTTGCTGTTGTTGAGGCCGGCCTGATCCGCCGGGAGGCCCGGAAATTGCTCTGGCTGCAATGACGTGTGGTCATTGACTAATCCGCCGCGAACGAATACCCGGTGATTCTGGGTCAGGTTGAAATCGAACTTGGCAATATAAGTGTCTAGTTTTCCGGGCATCGGAGCAGAAAATGTGTATCCCTGAAAATTCAGCCCGTCGCCGGCATTAGTGGCATTAGGGTGAGGATACTTTTGAAAGAGAGCAAGAACATTCGGGTTAGCGCCGGGTCCAAGCGGACACGTGCCCTGGCCTGTACAGTTCGGATCCATTTCAGCGAGGTCCTGAGGGGTTAGCGTATAGACATCGGTTGCGGTGTAGTAGTAACCCACGATCCCATTTCGAAGGTTGTCGCTGGGAACAACACGTGTGACTTCCTGGTTCTCGCGAGTTCTTTGTCCCTCGTAGGACAGAAAGAAGAAGACACGGTCTTTGCGGATCGGACCGCCGACCGCGGTTCCAAAGGTATTGCGGATCAACTTGCCAGGAAGATTCGGCAGCCCGTTCTTGAGCTCGGTATGTTTATTGAACCAATCATTCGCGACCCCGACCGTATTCCTGTTGTACTCGTACAGCGAGCCATGCAGCTTATTGGTGCCACTTTTTGTTACGAGCACGACTTGCGCTCCCGACGAGCGCCCCGCATCGGCATTGGCATTGCTGGTAGTGACCCGGAACTCCTGGAGCGAATCCAGGGTCGAGCGAAGAGCTCCAGTGAACGCGTACCCTCGTGTCTGGTCGTTATTGTCGATCCCGTCCAGTACTACGTTCGTTTGGTCGCTGCGGGCGCCACTCACTGATCCGCCGCGACTGTCGAGGTCTTGATCGACTCCCTTGCCGACATATGTGACACCGGGCTGGAGGCTCAGAATCTCAACCGGATCGCGGCCTTCGAACGGCAAGGCAGCTATTTGTGCCGTAGCGAAGGCATTGCCCAGGGTGGCATCCTGCGTATTCACTTGTACTCTTTCGGTGGTGACGTCCACCGTCGTTTTTTCGCCCTGCACGTTCAGAGTCACGTTGACGGTGGCTGGCAGGTTGACCATGAGCCGCAGATTTTCCTCCCTTGTGGTCGCGAATCCGCTCTTGCTGACCGTCAACACGTATGCGCCGGGTGGAAGCTGCAACAACTGGTAGACTCCCTGATCGTCCGTTTTCGTCGATTTTGAGAACCCGGTGTTCACGTCTGAAATCGTGACGATGGCACCTGGCACGACTGCGGTTTGCGGATCAGTAACTGTTCCGCGCAAAGAGGTAGTCGAAGATTGGCTCCAACTTAAAACAGCGATCAAGAGGACAACACCTACTAATAAGACGATACGTTGCTGCGACCGATTCATATCCTCTCCTTCGTTTCTCGGGTGACAAGAGCTGGACAGAACTTGGCTTTAGCCTGCGCGCGGACGTGAAGTTCGCCATTGGCTTTCGGGCGGATAGCGGAGAGTGCCGGGAGGTGCTCCGCTCGACGCTGAACATCAGCGCCTCCTTTCACGGCAGAAAACCGCGCATGATACCGACGACCGGCGGCTCTGTCTGTGATTGCAATCACGCTTCTCAGTGAGCAGGCGCGATCGAACCTTCAACCTGCTGCGCGTGAAACAGGAAGTCAACCTGTTCATGTGGGTCGCGCAACGTGAGCAACAAGCCAAAGACTCGGTTCCAACGCCTCCAGCGCCATGCTTCACTTGCGGTCGCACGGGAGAAGTATTCTCGGAAGCAAAACCCGACTCGTCTGAAAAAGTTCGTGTTTATGTAAACCTGTCTGGCAGCGCCGATGAGATCATTAGCGCTGTCCGCTAGCGACCGCGAGCAATGAACGGCACTGAGGTGGTGTACAGCTCCGGGGAAGCAGACCTGACCGTAAGTCTCGTTGCAATCGAGACAAAAATGACGAGTGGCTATCATACGGGCAACGCGACCTCAGTCGTTGTTTTCCAACCGTGTGTGTGGAAGCTGGGCACCTACAAGAACGACTACGATAGCATCCAAGATCAGTTGGTTCAGGTTGGGTCACGATTACCAGTTTGTCAGTCTGACCGGACACGTCGAGATCGAGTCTGGAAGTGGCCGGATGGGGATTGCTGCCAACGCGGTTGGCGACGTACAGGTACGTGGTCTGATGGCAATTCAGCGCCCAAGAGTCTACGGAAAACGCTTGCGCCGGCGCCGCTGCAGCCCTACCACACCTTACACACCTTCTCCGCAGGCTTGGTCAGTGGCGCGCCCGGCTTGCACTGGAACGCCTGCTGAAACTCCGGCATGTTCACCACCACGCCGTTGATGCGGTACTGCGCCGGAGAGTGCGGGTCGGTCATGGCGCGCACGCGCAGGTCCTCCGGACGTTCGTTGGCACAGTCCCATTGCGCGAATCCGACGAAGAATCGCTGCGCGGGTGTGAGGCCGTCGACTTGCTGCAGATTCATGCCCTTGGTCTTATCTTTCCACGCCATGTAGCCGAGAAGCTCCCCGCCCAGGTCGGCGACATCTTCGCCGAGGGTGAGCGCGCCGTTGATGTGCACGTCATCGACCACCACATATTGACTGTACTGATCCTGCACGCACTTGGTGCGGGAGTCGAACTTCTTGCGATCCTCTTCTGTCCACCAGTTGCGGAGATTGCCCTTGGCATCGAACTGGCTGCCTTCGTCGTCGAAGGCGTGGGTTAGCTCGTGGCCCACAGTTCCACCGGTGTTGCCGTAGTTGGGCGCGTCATCCATTTTGGCGTCATAGAGCGGCGGCTGCAGGACACCGGCTGGGAAGTTGATGTCGTTCATCTGCGGATTGTAGTAAGCGTCCACTGTGGGAGGCGACACGTCCCACTCGCCGTGGTCGACGGGCTTGCCAATCTTATTGATGTCGCGGCGGCTCTCGAACTGGTGCGCCCGTTCGACATTGCCCGCGAAGTCGTCTGGCGTAATCGTCACCGAGCTGTAATCGCGCCACTTGTCGGGATAGCCGATCTTGTTGCGGATGCCCGCCAGTTTGGTAAGCGCTTGCTGCCTGGTTTCCGGGCTCATCCAGTCGAGCGCGCGAATGCGTTGGCCCATGGCGTTTTCAATGCGTTGCACCATGTCCAGCGTGTTCTGCTTGAGTTCCGGGGAGAAGACCTTGGCCACGTACACCTGGCCCAGCGCCTCGCCTAGCCCGCCTTATTCGTGAAGAGGGGCCGAAGGAAGAGTTTTTGGAGTTTTTGGGGAGAGCGAGAGCATATGCGACAAGGGGAAGACTTCGGTTGGAAATGGGGACTGATT
>Ga0182014_10007555_pt1 | contig 11359 bp, 11 predicted proteins | sample 612S2DmetaG_FD_120489 | JGI IMG/M metagenome (GOLD analysis project Ga0182014, IMG submission 120489) | Permafrost microbial communities from Stordalen Mire, Sweden - 612S2D metaG | ecosystem: Environmental > Terrestrial > Soil > Wetlands > Permafrost | place: Sweden: Stordalen | collected... | reverse complement strand
GCTGGCCACCTCAAAGCCGTGTCCGTGCGTGATGGCGTCGGTGGGGCAGGCCTCCACGCAGTATCCGCAGAAAATGCAGCGATTGTAGTCGATGTTGTAGACCTTGGCGTAACGCTCGCCGCCGGAGATTCGAATCCGCTCGGTGTTCTCCGCCGCTTCGATATAGATGCAGTTCGCGGGGCACGCCGCGGCGCACAGAAAGCACGCCACGCATTTCTCCAGGCCATTTTCGTCCCGCTGCAAGACGTGTACGCCGCGAAAGCGCTCCTCGAACTTCGCCGGCTCGTCGGGGTAATACTCGGTCACCGTCGGCGAGAGCATCTCCTTGAAGGTGACGCCCATCCCCTTGGCGACCGCGGCCGCCGCGCCGAAAATTTCCTCGAAGGTATTGGCCATGGATCTATTCCCAGTTTAGCTTGACTCCCGCCGGGAGCCTAGTTGCGAGAACCTCAACCCGCCTTCCATTCCGGCACGTGGTCGGAGGGGCGGAACGGCCGCACGCCCGCTTTCGCGCCCAGCCATTCGATTTCCGTTTTCCGCCAGCCTTCCACGACGTGCGAAATCGTACCGTCGCCTTCCACCAGAAACATGGTCGGTACGCTCGAAATGCCGAACGCGTCGCTCACCGGGAACCCGCTCTCCTCGGTATCGAGGAGCGTCGGGAACGTCAGCCCGAACTCCCGGTTGAACTCGCGCGTTTGCTCGGCGTCGTTCTGCGAAATGCCGAAGATCGACAGCGCGCCGCCCGCGGAAATGCGTTCGAGAAACGGCAGCGTGAGCTGGCACACCGGGCACGTGACCTTGAAAAACACCAGCAGCGCCGGTCCGTTGGCCGCGATTTCGCCCAGCGCAGTCTCGCCGTCGCCGGGAAGCGGCAAGCGGAACTCGGGAGCTTTCGCACCGGTTTCGAGCAGCCGGCGCCGTTTCCAGAGGGCCATGATTCGATGGTACAAGATCGGGGGCTACAGTTCCTTGACCAGTTGTTGAGCCGCGATCAGCAGCGGGTCCCACACCGGCGCGAAGGGAGGAGCGTAGGCCAGATCCAGTTGCTCGAAATCTTCCGCGCGGAGGCGCGAGTGCAGCGCGGCGGCGATTACGTTGATGCGCCCGGCGGCGCCGTCTTCACCGATCACCGACCCGCCCAGCAAACGGCCCGTCGAGCGGTCCGCGACCAGTTCCACGGTGGTCTTCCGGGGGTCATAATATCCGGGTCTCGAATTGGCTTCGATCCGCGCTGAAACCGGGGAAAAGCCCTCGGCGCGGGCTTGCGCGGCGGAAAGGCCCGTCACCGCGAACCCCATTCCGAACACGGAAACGATCATGGTTCCGGCCACGCCGCCAAAGCGTTCGCGCTTGCCGGCCGCGTTGGCTCCGGCCACCCTGCCCATCTTGTTGGCGGTGGTTCCCAGCGGGATGTACACCGGGCGGCCGGTCACCACGTGGGTGGCTTCGGCGCAGTCGCCCGCCGCGTAGACGCCGTTCAAGTTGGTCTGCATGCGGTCGTCGGTCCGTATGGCGCCGGTGCGGCCGGTCGCGACTCCGGCTTCCGAGGCCAGTTCCCCGTTGGGCTTGAATCCGGCGGCGATCACCACCATGTCGCAGCTCACATCCGCCACGCGGTCCGGACCGATCTCGCGCGTCTCCACGCCGCACACGAGATCCACGCGGTGGGCCTCCAACTGCGCCCGCACCGCCGCGGTGAACTCCGGATCGTCGCGCCCCAGGGCGTGCGCGGAACGCTCCAGCACCGTCACCCGTAGGCCGTTGCGGCGCAGCGCGTCGGCCGCTTCCATTCCGATGTACCCGGCGCCGATCACCACCGCGCTTCGGGGCCGCTTCTCGCGCAGAAACTGGCGCATCCTCACGGCATCGTCGAGGGTCGCGAGCGTGAATATGTGCGGCTGCCCCGCGCCGGCGAATCCGGAAATATCGCAGCGCGCGCCGGTGGCGATCACCAGGTGGTCGTAGCGCAAGCGCCCGCCGGATTCGAGCGTCACCTCGCGGCGCGCATGGGAAATGGAGGTCGCACGTTCGCCGGTGCGCACCTCGATGTTGCGCTCGCGACGGAAGTACTCGGGCGTGTAGCCCATCAACTGCCGAACGTCCCGTACGCGCCCCTCCACAAAATACGGCAGACCGCAGGCGCCGTACGAGATCACCGGGCCTTTCTCGAGAACCACGATCTCCAGGCGCGGATCGATGCGGCGCGCGCGCGCGGCCGCGCTGAGACCCGCGGCGACGCCTCCGATCACCACCAGCGCCATGGGCCGCTATTCCTCTGAACTCTTCATCTTCTTGACGAAATCCAGGATATCGAAGGTCTTGACCTTGCGGTCGGGATAGCAACTGTTGACCGCATCCTGCTCGTCGGCGAAGACCTCGAAGACGGTCTCCAGCTTGGTCATTACCAGCAGCTCGATATTGCGCCGGTTGAGATTGACCAGCTTGATGTTCCCGCCGTTCCTGCGCATGGTGGTAGCGCACATCACGAGCGCGCCCAAGCCGGTGCTGTCGATGTAATCCACTCCACTCAGTTCCAGCACCAGGTTTCGCACGCCCGCCGCGTTCTGCGCGCTCACCTTTTCGCGCAAAGCGGCGGCGCCCGGGCCGACGGTGATTCGGCCCTTCAAATCCAAAACGACGATACCTTCATTTTTTCGTTGTTCGATTTCCAAGGACATCTGCCCTGGATTATGACACAGCGCCGTACGTCAGCGCTTCACTGGTCGGTGGCTTTGCGCTTGTCCTGCAGGAAGAAAGCGGCGCTCTTGGGGGCGCCGATGTTCTCGAACTTGCGCGGCGGCGTTGCGATGTCCGAGTCCGGCGTCGTGGGTTAGACTGGGGTCATGGGCATGGCACGGTACGTCTGACCGGCTGTTGCAAGTGCTTTATTCCCAACGATTTTTGTGGCGGTCGGGTGCAGGTGTGCAATTCTCCAAAGCAACCAGAGACCGGGCTGTTGAACGAGCACGAGGTTGCTGCATAGATACCTCAAGGTCAGCGTTGCATCCGTGCGTCGGTGGCCGCTCCTAAGCACTTGACTTCAGGGCGGCTTTATCTGAAACTTCGGTTATGCAAGGCAAACCAAAAGTCATCGCTCTATTGAATGAAGCACTGCAGGAGGAGTTGACGGCCATCACGCAATACTTTCTCCACGCCGAGATGTGTGACAACTGGCACTATGACAAATTGGGCGGCTACATCAAAAAGCTGTCCATTGTTGAAATGAAGCACGCCGAAGCACTTATCGAACGCATCCTGTTTCTCGACGGTACGCCCAACCTCACCGAGTTGTTGAAGCTCTCCGTGGGGCAGAACGTCAAAGAACAGGTCGAAAGCGATCTCAAGCTGGAAATGGAAGCCGTGGCGCTGTACAACCGGGCAATCCAGATCGCTCGTGACGAAGGCGACAATGCTTCAAGGGAGTTGTTCGAGGGTCTTTTGAAGGCCGAAGAAGGTCACGTCGATTGGCTGGAAGCGCAACTCCATCAAATTGGCGAGATCGGCTACGAACGCTACCTGAGTCAGCAAATTCGGGAAGAGAAGTAGCGACACCTACGAATTCCCCTTCCGTTTATGGGTCCGCGCTCAGCGCCCTCCCAAATAGATATCGTGCAGGCGAATCAGGCCCAGCGCACGGCCTGCGGCGTCCACCACGGGGAGGACGGAAATCTGCGACGGGCGGCGTTCCATCAGTTCCAGCGCTTCACCCAAAGTGGCGTCCGGGCCAATAGTCACAGGCGAACGGGTCATGGCGTCCTGGGCGCACAGGGCGCGGATGTCGTCGTGATTGGTGAGGGCGCGCCGCAGATCGCCATCGGTGATGAACCCGGCTAAGCCGCCGCCGGGCAGGGTAACGCATGCGCCTCCCAGCGGACGGCGCGTCATGACGATGATGACTTCCTTCAGCGAGGCTTCGGGGGCCACGAAAGCCACTTCTCCCGGGCCGTGCATCGCCTCACCGACGCTCAGGTTCAAGTTCCGTCCAAGCTGGCCGCCCGGATGGAACCGGCCGAACTCCTCTGGCGTGAACTTGCGGGCGCACATCAGCGCGATTGCCAGCGCGTGGCCCAGGGCTAGGGCCGTCACCGCGCTGGCGGTGGGGGCCAGGTTGTGAGGATCCGCCTCGCGCTCCACGGAGGCGTCCAGGAGCACGTCCACTTGTGTGGCCAGCGGAGATCCGGCGTTGCCCAGAATGCCGATCAACGGCGAGTGGAACTCGCGCAGCAGCGGCGCCAGCGCCAGCAGTTCGGCGGACGTTCCGTTCTTGGAGATCAGCAGCGTGGGATCGCCGCGCGTGTAGATCCCCAGGTCGCCATGCACCGCTTCGGCGGGATGCAGGAACACGGAAGCCGTTCCGGTGCTGCACAGGGTGGCCACGAGCGTGCGTGCGACGTGGCCCGATTTTCCAATCCCGGTGACGACCACCTTGCCCGGATGCGCCAAGATCAGATCCACGGCGCGGACCAGCTCGCCATCGAGTTGCCGCGCCGCCCGCTCCAAGGCGCCGGCTTCCGTCCGAATGGCGGCGCGCGCGGCGGCGAGCCATTCCTGTTTGTCGGCGTCGGAGAACATGGGAAGTCTCATCATCGCACACGCTACAATGGCCTCAGATGCCCAACTGGAAACGGAGTTGGCTGGCGCTGTTGCTGCTGTTCGCGGCCGCGGCGCCGGGCGAGGTACGTCCGCTCACCATTCTCCACATCAACGATATTCACGGCCACATTTCGCCTTCGGACAAGGGGCTGGGCGGGTTCGCGTACCTGGCTACGGCGATCCGCCGCGAACGCGCCAATTGTCCGGAATGCATCCTGCTGAACGCGGGCGACCTGGTGCAAGGCACTCCGGTCTCTACCATCTTTCACGGCCTGCCGGTCTTCGAGTTGGCGAACCTGCTGGGTTTCGATGCGGCCACGCTCGGCAACCACGACTTCGACTACGGATGGATCGAGACGCGGAAGTTCATCCAAACCGCCAACTATCCGATGGTTTCCGCGAACGTGGTGGGCGCGGATGACCGCCTCTTCACGCCGCCATACATCATACTCAACGTAAACCATCTGCGCGTGGCGGTGATCGGCGCCCTCACCGACGACATGAAGAACCTATCGACTCCCAAGCTGATGGAGGAGTGGCATACCATTCCGGTGGTCGCCGCCGTGCGGCGCTATGCGGCTGAGCTAAGAGACAAATCCGATCTGATCGTGCTGCTCGGGCATCTCACCGGCCAGGAGGAACAGGAGTTCCTGAACTCGGCGCCGGAGATTCCGGTGATCGTCTCGGGGCACTTGCACAACGGCCTGGATCGCGAAACGACCCGCGATGGCCGGGTGCTCGTGCGCGTTAAGGCATACGGCGAGGAATTGGGCCGGCTGGATTTGAAGGTCGATACCGAAAAGAAGGCGCCGGTTTCATGGACGTGGAAGCGCATCCCAATTGACGACTCCAAGATAGATCCTGCAGCGGATGTGGCGCCCCAGGTGAAGCGCTGGGAGGACGAAGTCACCGCGCGCGTGGACCGGCCGCTGGCGGTTTCCAGGAAGGCGTTCACGCCGGCGGAAGTGAAGGCGCTGATCGAACAGGCGATGCGCGACGAAACCGGCGCCGATTTCGCCTTCATGAATTTGGGCGGCGTGCGCGACGGATTGCCCGAGGGGCAGCTATTGGAACGGCACATCTGGAACATCATGCCCTTTGACAATCTGGTCGTCATCGCCAAAGTCAAGGGCAGCGACCTGCCGGCGGTGGTGCTGGGTGGCCGGAAGCCCGACCCGGACCGCGAATACACGCTGGCAGTCAGCGACTTCACCGCCGCCAACCAAAGCGCCGCATCGCAGTTGAGAACCACCGGTCTGAAATTTGGCGACGATGTGGGCGTCTTGCGCGATCTGTTGATCGATTGGTGCCGCAAGAAGAAAGTGATCGAGTAGGGCGGCGGAATGCGAATCGTTTTCGCCGGTCCGCCCTGTTCCGGCAAGAGCACGCTGGCGGCGGAGCTGGCGCGCCGGCTGGGCACGGCGCATCTTTCGATGGACGCCACTCGCCAGCGCATCCTGCCGGGCGCGGCGCACACGCGCGCAGACCGTGAGGTGGCGTACCGGGCGATGCACTTCGCGGCCGAGTTGCTGCTGGCGGCCGGCGCCGGCGCGATTCTCGACGCGCCCTACGGCCACCGCGAGGATCGCGAGGAAATCGCGCGCATCGGCGGCGCGCAGTTGAAGCGGATCGAGTGCCGCGTTACGTCCGAAACCGCCGTTCGCCGCTTCCGCGAGCGCGGACCCGACGCCATCCGCCTGGACCTTACCGAGGAACTGGTGGCGCAAATGGTGCGCGAATACGTGTATATCGGCGATGGGCTGACGCTCGATACGGAGGCCTTGTCGAAAGAAGAATGCCTGGCGCGCATTGATGGGTACTGCAAAAAGACATTTGGGCCACAGATGAACACGGATGAACACAGATAAAACAAACTCGAATTCTTGGCCTTTCTTATCTGTGTTCATCCGTGTTCATCTGTCGCCATTAACCTTAGTTTCCAGGACGCTAGCCAATGCCGAAAAGCTCTGACAAACGGACGCCGCTCTCGCTGGGATACTCCATGCCGGCGGAATGGGAAACGCACGAAGCCACCTGGCTGGCTTGGCCGCATAATCCGACCGACTGGCCGGACAAGCTCGACGCCGTCCGCTGGGTCTACGCCGAAATCGTCCGCAAGATCGCGCCGGGCGAAACCGTGCGCATGCTGGTCGGTTCCAGGGCGGAAGAAAAGCTGGCGCGCGGCTATTTGACCCGCGCGGGCGCCGATGCCGCGAACGTGGAGTTCACGGTGCATCCGACAAACCGCGGCTGGACTCGCGACAGCGGGCCGGTCTTCGTCCGCCGATCGGTCCGCGACCGGCTCGAAACGGCCATCGTGCATTTCCATTTCAATGCGTGGGCCAAGTATCCCGACTGGCAAAAGGACCGGAAGGTTCCGGAAACCGCTGCGAAGCGGCTGAAGAAACGGCTCTTCGACGCGCGCACGGGCGGGCGGCCGTTCGTGCTGGAAGGCGGCGGCATCGAAGGGAACGGCCGCGGTACGCTGATCGCCACCGAAGAATGCTATCTCGATTCCGTCACCCAGGTGCGCAACCCCGGCCTGGGCCGCGGCGGGTTCGAGGCGGCCGTGCGCCGCTGGCTGGGCGCGACGAATGTCTTCTGGCTGCCCGGCGGTGTGGCGGGGGATGACACGCATGGCCATATCGACGACATTTGCCGCTTCGTCGATTCCAGGACCGTCGTGCTGGTTCGGGAGGACAATCCGCGGGATGCGAACTACCGGCCCCTGCGCGAGAACTGGGAGCGCATTGAGGATCTGCAGCTCGAGGATGGTGCGAAGCCCGAGGTGGTAGCGCTGCCTATGCCAGGGCCGTTGTTCTTCGAGGGCGGCCGTCTGCCGGCCAGCTATGCGAATTTTTACATTGCGAACGCCGCCGTGCTGGTTCCAACCTTCAACGACCCGAACGACCGCATTGCCCTGGGCATCCTCGGCGAGCTTTTCAAGGACCGCCAGGTGGTTGGCATCCACGCCGTGGATCTGGTGCTGGGGTTCGGGACAATACATTGCCTGACGCAGCAGCAGCCGGCGGAGGCTCGCGGAGTATCATCTATAAAGAATGGCTAACGTAAACCCCCAGGCTGGCAAGCCGGCCGATGCTTCCATCCTTGTGAACGTCGCCAAACTGGTGACGGAGTACTACGAACAGCGGCCCGACCCGTCCGCGCCCGAGCAGCGCGTGACCTTCGGCACGTCGGGTCACCGCGGGTCTTCCTTCGCCAGGAGCTTTAACGAATGGCACATTCTCGCCATCACGCAGGCGATTTGCCTGTACCGCAAACAGCAGGGCATCGACGGGCCGCTGTTCATCGGCATGGATACGCACGCGCTCTCCGAGCCGGCGCTGGCTAGCGCGCTCGAAGTGCTGGCGGCGAACGGCGTCGAGACCGTAATGGCGGCAGGGGGTGAGTACACGCCGACTCCCGTGATTTCCCACGCAATCTTGACCTACAACCAGGGACGCAGCGCCGGACTGGCCGACGGCATTGTCATCACGCCGTCGCACAATCCCCCCGAGGATGGCGGCTTCAAGTACAACCCGCCGCACGGAGGGCCGGCAGAGGGAGAGATCACGTCGTGGATTCAGGCGAAAGCCAACGAGCTGCTGGGCAGCGTCGCGGACGGCGTCAAACGGATTCCGTACGAGCGCGCGGTGCGGTCGGCAACCACGCACCAGCGCGATTTCCTCAAGCCGTACATCGACGATCTGGCGAACGTCATCGACATGGAGGCCATCCGCGGCTCAGGTTTGAAGCTCGGCGTGGACCCGCTGGGCGGCGCCGGCGTCCACTACTGGCAACCGATTGCGGCCCGCTACGGTCTGAATCTCACGGTGGTGAGCGATGCCGTCGATCCCACCTTCCGCTTCATGACAGTGGACTGGGACGGCCGAATCCGCATGGATCCCTCCTCGCCCTACGCGATGCAGCGGCTGATTGGATTGAAGGACAAATTTGACGTGGCGTTTGCTTGCGATACCGACCATGACCGGCACGGGGTGGTCACCAGAAGCGCCGGCCTGCTGCCGCCGAACCATTACCTCTCTGTGTGCGTGCACTATCTTTTTGCAAACCGCCCGGAATGGCGCCAGGACGCCGCGGTTGGGAAGACGCTGGTGAGCAGCGCCATGATCGACCGCGTGGCCGGGAAGCTGGGACGGAAGCTGTATGAGACGCCGGTCGGTTTCAAGTGGTTCGTGGATGGGCTGCTGAAGGGCGACTTGGGATTCGGCGGCGAAGAGAGCGCGGGATCTTCATTTCTGCGCCGCAACGGCAGCGTGTGGACCACGGATAAGGACGGCATCATCGCCGCCCTGCTCGCGGCGGACATCACCGCGCGAATGGGACGCGATCCGGGTGAGATCTACTCCGGTCTTACGCGCGAGATGGGCAACCCGGTGTACGGCCGCATTGATGCGCCGGCGACGCGCGAACAGCAAGCCATTCTCTCCAAGCTCTCGCCGGCGGACATCACCGTTGCGGACCTCGCCGGGGAGAGAATTCAACGAATCCTCACGAAAGCCCCGGGAGACGGCAGCCCGATCGGCGGCGTCAAGGTGGTGGCGGAGAGCGGATGGTTCGCCGCGCGTCCCTCCGGCACCGAGGAGATCTACAAGGTTTACGCCGAAAGTTTCCAGGGTGAGGAGCACCTTCGCCGGATTCAGGCGGAAGCGCAAGCCATGGTGGGGCGGGCTCTGGGGGCGGGAAGCGTAGTTGATCATGGATAGACGCAATTTCCTCAAGGGCGGCGTTCAAGCGCTTTCCACGGCGGCCGTGCTCCGGGGCCAGACGCCGAATGCGCCCATCCACAGGCTGCCCGAAACAGACAGCCACTACCGGCAGGTAAAGGGCTACGTGGAAGATACCCCGGTTCCGGAGTATCGCTGGGCATCGTCACAGGCCTACGAATCTTTCCGCGACATCAAGGTTGGGATCCGCATCCACTGGGGCATCTATTCCATCCGGGGCCAAGCGAATGAGTCGTGGCCCTACCTCACGCTGCCCTTGGCGGACCGCGACCGCTACAACCAGATCTACAAAACCTGGAATCCCGTGGGATTCGATGCGGACCGCTGGACCAGTCTCTTCACCGACGCAGGCTGCCGTATGTTCGCCTTCACCACCAAGCATCATGAAGGGTTTTCGATGTTCGACACGCGCGCCCGCGTTCGGTCCCGCGCGAATTGGACCGCTCCGGGCGGCCCCAAAATGGAATCCTGCGACTTGGCGTACAGCATCATGGAAACTCCATTCCGGCGCGATGTCGTGAAGGAGCTGTGCTCGGCGGCCCACCGCCGCAATTTGAAAATCGCGCTGTACTTCTCTCATCCCGATTGGTACGACGCCGATTTCCGGCCTTATTCCTATCATCCGCTCCAGGTTCCGTCCTCCGAGAAGTTGACCGGCGTGCGAGCCTCGTCGAACCAGAGACAGGGAGAGATCTCCGTCACTGTGCCCGACCCCACGCCCGAGGAAACCAGGCGCATGATGGAGCGCCACCGCGCGCAGCTCACGGAGTTGCTCACCAACTATGGCCGCATCGACATGCTGTCTCTCGATATGTGGCTTGGTCCTTCCGTCTGGCCGGAGATGCGCCGCACGCTCCTGCGCCTGCGTACGCTGCAGCCCGACGTCATGCTGCGCGCTCGCGGCATCGGCAATTACGGCGATTACTACACGCCCGAAGGCTTCGTCCCGGGCAGCAAGGAAAACACAGACGTGCCTTGGATGGTGATCTACCCCCTCGGCACGTCGTTTTCCTACGATGCCGAAGCCAAAAACTACAAGGGCGCGGCCTGGATTGTCCGCAATGTGGTGGATACCGTTGCGAAAGGCGGCAACTTCCAGATCGGCGTGGGGCCGGACGCGAATGGAGAGTTTCATCCAACCGCGGTCAGCCAGTTGCGCGATGCCGGACGCTGGTTGAAGCTCAACGGCGAGGCCATTTACGCCACGCGTCCACGGGCCGGGGATCTATGGCGCGAAGGCGAGAATATCCGCTACACCAGAAGTAAGGATTCGAAGACCACGTACTGCTTCCTGTTGAACTGGCCGGGGCGCAGCGTCACGCTGGCGTCTTTGCCCGATAGCCCCAATGTGCGGGTCCACATGTTGGGATATGCCGCCGCGTTGCCGTCGCATCGCGACCCCGCAAAGGGACTGGTGATCGAAATCCCGGAAGCGCTGCAGGACCCCGCCAAGCGCCCGTGCGAATACGCCTGGACCTTGCGCTTCACCCCGGGGTAGCATGTTTCTAAGGCCATGCCCGCGCCTGTCCGCTTAAGCGATATCGTCGACGCTCTGGAGATGCAGTCCGACGAGTTGTCCTCATTCCTGGACCTCGATACCGGCCAGGTGGAAACCGTCTCCCACGATCTTGTGCGTGACGCGGAGGAGTGCGGCGATAGCGAGGAGCCGAATCTTCCCGATTGGCAGGACGAGGAGTGGGAGACTGCCAGGCGGATCGCCTTCAGTGATCGTTTCCGCAAGCTGCCCACGAAGTTCGAGGTTCACGAGTGGGAAATCATGCGGGAGTTCGCGGACTCGCTTGAGTCCGGGAAGATCCGCGAGGATCTTCTGCACGCCCTCCATGGCTCCGGCGCGTTCCGCCATTTCAAGGACGCCATTCGTCGGCAAGGCGTCGAATCGGCGTGGTTTGCATTTCGCACCGAGGCCCTGAGGCAGATCGCCGTCGACTGGTGCGAAGAGAACGGCGTAAGCCCCGTGGAGTGAGCCTCCTGGCTTGCCATGCCGGCGTCCGCGC
>Ga0182014_10007553_pt1 | contig 11359 bp, 14 predicted proteins | sample 612S2DmetaG_FD_120489 | JGI IMG/M metagenome (GOLD analysis project Ga0182014, IMG submission 120489) | Permafrost microbial communities from Stordalen Mire, Sweden - 612S2D metaG | ecosystem: Environmental > Terrestrial > Soil > Wetlands > Permafrost | place: Sweden: Stordalen | collected... | reverse complement strand
CGTTCGCACCGAGAGCAACGAGCTTTTCTAGGGCTTTTTGCGCGGAAGGACTGCCTGGATTGCCGCTCGATCTAACTTCGGCGATCAGCCGGTCGGCGCGGTAATTGGCAAAAAAACTCATTCGATGCCTTAAAGTTGCCCATTGTCGTGGGAGCGTTCCATTCTGACCTTATGAGGCGTTGCGAATTATGCCATACCGCACGGCGTTGTCCGTGTGCGGTAGAATAGTTGGCACATATGACACAATCCGCCGCGACGGCTGGCGCAATCCGCGCAAAATTAAGTACTTACGTCGATCCCTATCTGGGCCAGACCCTGGAACAGGCGAAAGCGATCGGCCCCTTGACCGTGAAGTCAGGCGCCGAGCGCGACGTGATCGATATCGAACTCACCTTTGGATTCCCGGTGGCGGATTATGCCGCAGAGCTGCTGCCCGCGCTCGAAAGCTATCTGCAGCCGGAACTCGGCGGCGCCGCTATCGCCCTGGTGCTGAAGTCGAACATCACGGCCCACGCGGTACAGAAGACATTAAAACCCCTGGCCAACGTCAAGAACGTGATTGCGGTCGCATCCGGCAAGGGAGGCGTGGGCAAGTCGACCATCGCGGCCAATCTGGCGCTTGCCTGGGCCGCCCAGGGCGCGCGAGTCGGCCTCCTCGATGCGGATATCTACGGGCCGAGCCAGCCGCTGATGATGGGGCTGGCGGGCGCCAAGCCGGAAAGCCCGGACGGGAAACACCTGACCCCCCTGCGTGCCCATGGCGTCGAGGTCATGTCCATCGGGTTCATGGTCGACTCAGAACAGCCCATGGCCTGGCGTGGACCCATGGTGACCCAGGCATTGACGCAGCTGTTGGGCGAGACCAACTGGGGCGAGCTGGACTATCTGGTGGTGGACATGCCGCCGGGTACCGGCGACATCCAGCTGACCCTGGCGCAGCGCGTTCCGGTGAGCGGCGCGGTGATCGTGACGACTCCGCAGGACATTGCGCTGCTCGATGCCCGCAAGGGGCTCAAGATGTTCGAGAAGGTCGAGGTCCGGGTGCTCGGCGTGGTCGAGAACATGAGCGTGCACGTGTGCAGCAATTGCGGCCATGTGGAACATATTTTCGGCAGCGGCGGCGGGGCGCGGATGGCCGAGCAATACGGCGTGCACCTGCTGGGCGAGCTGCCGTTGGACATCCGCATCCGGCAGGATGCCGATGGAGGACTGCCCACCGTCGTTGCGGAGCCGGGCAGCAGCCGTGCGCGCAGTTATTTCCAAATGGCGCGCCGCACCGCGGCGCGGCTCGCTACGCTCAACAAGGATTACACCCGGATGTTTCCCAAGATCACGGTCGAAGCAACTTAAATGAGCATCAAGAGCGACCGTTGGATCCGGCGCATGGCCGCTGCGCACAACATTATCGAGCCCTTTTCCGCCGAGCAGGTGCGGGTCTCCGATGGCCACAAGATCGTCTCGTACGGCACGTCGAGCTACGGCTACGACGTGCGCTGCGCCGACGAGTTCAAGATCTTCACCAACATCAATTCCACCATCGTGGACCCGAAGGCCTTCGACGAAAAGTCGTTCGTCGACTTCAAGGGACCGGTGTGCATCATCCCGCCGAATTCGTTCGCGCTCGCGCGGACCGTGGAGTTCTTCCGGATCCCGCGCAGCGTGCTGACGGTGTGTCTTGGAAAATCAACTTATGCAAGATGTGGCATAATAGTCAACGTGACGCCCTTGGAACCCGAGTGGGAAGGCCACGTGACGCTGGAGTTCTCCAACACCACCCCGCTGCCGGCGAAGATCTATGCCAACGAGGGCGTGGCGCAGATGCTGTTCTTCGAGTCGGACGAGGTCTGCGAGACCTCGTATCGCGATCGCGGTGGAAAATACCAGGGCCAACGCGGCGTCACGCTGCCGAAAACCTGATGGAAGAAGCGGCCCGGGCTCGCGGTTCGCGGGCCGCTCTCGGAAGCCGCGGTGCGCGTTTCAGGGCGGTGCGGCCGGGCTCGGCGCACCCATTTTCAAGGTCTTGATCTTCATCGCGAACTCGAGCTTGCCATCGCGCGAGCGTTCGGCGAGCACCGGGACGTAACCGAGCGACGGCGCGAACCACATGCGCAACACGCGATTGCCCCCGGAGCGCCGGCTCGACACGATCACGGTGTCGAGTTCGCCCAGCACCGTGCGGATCCTGGCGGATCCTTCCTGGGCATAGATGAAATCCTTGATCTCATCCTTGTCGAGGATGCGAAACATCTTCGGCAAATTGCCGTTCCGCAGGTCCAGCATCACTTCGATCTGGATCGACATCACGTCCTGCACGCCGTCGCTGAGCTTGAGGTTGACGGGCTTCTTTTCGGACTCGCCGCGCGCGCGCCGCTCGCGCCAGTCGAAATCGATGGCGACGGTGGAGGTGCCGTCCTCGGCCCGGTATTTCTCGGGCCGCACGTGATCGCCGGCGACGCTGAGCCAGCTCTTTTGGATCACGTCATTGGCGTATACGAGGCGAAAAATTCCGCGCGCGGTCACGGTCCAGGTGTAGAGGTAGGCGCTGGGGGCCGTATCGGGTTTGAGTTCCAGATCGCTGGTGCCGACGTTGATGCTCTTCCAGTCGGCGATGTAGTGCGCGGTGAAGGGCGCCAGGGGCGCGGCCGGGGTGGGTAGGGCGGGCGAGGGAGGGGGAGATACAGAGTTGGACGGACTTTGCGCATGGCCGGGCATTGCGCAGCCGAGCGTTACCCAGACCGCCAATACGATCGCACCGAGCCGTCGCACATGCATCTTGACCTCGCCATCAGTTCGTTCCAAGCGCAACGGCATCGTACAGCACCGGTCCCGCGAGCGGCTTGCCGTCCAACCACGCCGCGCCGTCCCGGCAGCGCAGCCGTCCCGCGCAATACCAGCGGACGGCTAGGGGATAGATGCGGTGTTCCGTGGACTGCACCCTGGCCGCCAACGTGGCCTCGTCGTCGTCGGTGTGAACGTTCACGCGCGCCTGGATGACGGCCGGCCCGCCATCCAGTTCCGCGGTCACGAAATGCACCGTGGCGCCGTGCCACGCATCGAGCGCCGCCAGTGCTTGGTTGTGCGTGTGCAGGCCCGGATACTTCGGCAATAGCGACGGGTGAATGTTCAGTATTCGTCCGGCGTATCGATCGACGAATTCGGCGGAGAGAATGCGCATGAAGCCGGCCAATACGATCAGGTCCGGCGCGTATTCGTCGATGGTCGTCGCGAGTGTGCGATCGTAGGCCGCACGCGAGACGGACCGGTCGATGGAGCGGTCCACCGCGACGATCCGGGTGGCGACGCCGAGGTCCTGTGCGATCCTCAATCCCGCCGCGTCCGGTTTGTCCGATACCACGAGCGCGACCTCGTACGGCGCTCCCGGAGCGCGGCTGTCCTTGATGAGCGCATGCATGTTGCTGCCGCGTCCGGATATCAGGATGACGATGCGCCGTGGAGGGTATTCGGCGCTCAAACGATGATGACACCACGGTTGCCGGTCTTCACTTCGCCGATCACCAGCGCTTCCTGGCCGCACTTGCCCAACGCCGCAATGGCGCGGTCGACGTCATTCGGCGCCACCTGCACGGTCATGCCGATGCCGCAGTTGAACACCCGGTACATTTCCTCATCGGCGACGTTGCCGGCCTTTTGCAGCCAGTCGAACACCGGCTCCCGGCGCCACGCGCTGCGTTCCAGGACGACCTCGAGGCCGTCGGGGATGACACGTGGGATGTTGTCCAGCAGGCCGCCTCCCGTGATGTGTGAAAGGCCATGCACCGGGACCTCTTTGATGAGGGCGAGGAGCGATTTGACGTAGATGCGGGTGGGAGCCATGAGACGGTCCACCAAGGCGACGCCGTCGAGGTCCGATTCGAGATCGACGTTCGACACCAGCAGAATCTTGCGGATCATCGAAAATCCGTTGGAGTGGGGACCGGAGGATGGCAGTCCGAGTACGATGTCGCCGTCGGCGGTGCTGGCGCCGTCGATGATGGCGTCCTTTTCGACGATTCCCACGCAGAATCCCGCGAGATCGTAGTCCTCGCCGTGATACATGCCCGGCATCTCGGCGGTCTCGCCGCCCACCAGCGCGCAACCGGCTTGGACACAGCCCTCGGCGATCCCGGCGATGACGCGCGCCGCGACATCGACATCGAGTTTACCGGTCGCGTAGTAGTCCAGGAAAAACAGCGGTTCGGCACCTTGGACCACGACGTCATTGACGCACATCGCGACCAGATCGATGCCCACCGTATCGTGGCGGCCGGTGTCGATCGCGACGCGCAGCTTGGTCCCCACGCCGTCCGTGCCCGACACCAGCACCGGCCTGCGATAGCGGTCCAACGGCACTTCCACGAGGGCTCCAAAGCCGCCGAGCCCACCCAGTACCTCGCGGCGCATGGAGCGCTTCACGGCGGGTTTGATCCGCTCGACCAATTCCTCGCCAGCATCAATGTCGACACCGGCGTCACGGTAGGTCACGGGCGCTCGCTCAGTCATTCGATTCCTTGGGTAGGCGCCGACACGGCAGGTCGGCAAGCTGTGGTATTTTACGGACTCCATGGCACAGTATTACAGCGATATTTATCCTCGATATTTGCGTCTTGCGGCGATTCTGTGCTTGACCGCGGCCACCATCGGCCTGTCCGACACGGCCTTCGGCTTGACCCGCGCGGAACTCTACCAGACGGTGGTGCCGCTCGCCGACCGCTCGGAGGCGTCGCAATCAGCGGCTTTCTCGGCGGCTTTGAGGGTCGTCTTGGTGCGGGTGACCGGGCGGCGAACGGCGGACGAGGATCCAGTGTTTGCACCGCTGCTCAGCAATTCCAGACGCTACGTTCAGCAGTACCGGGGCGCGCCGGACGGCAAGTTATGGGTGTCCTTCGACGGCCCCGCCATCGAGCGTTGGCTGACGCAAAACGGTCAGCCGCTGTGGGGTCATGAACGGCCATCGACTTTCGTCTGGTTGGACGTGCAAGGCGGTCAGCCGGCCGCCGTCGTCACGGCGGATGATATGTCCGAGTTGAAAGGCATCATCGATGCGGCGGCGGCCGTCCGTGGGATTCCCTTGATCTGGCCGGGCGCCGCCGATGTGCAGAAGGGCAGTCCGGTGGCCGACACGGCCCGCGCCCGCGGCGCCGACGCCGTACTGCTCGGGAGGGCAAGCAATGCGACGGCCGCCGGCAGCGTGCACTGGACCTTCACTTTTCAGGATCACAGCAGCGAGTTCTCCGGGCCGCTGGAGGGCGTCAACCGGGCGGCGGATACGTATGCGAGCTTGTTTGCGGTCAGCGGCAGTCTCGCGCCAGTCGACATCGAGGTCAGCAGGGTGGCCGACCTGCACGACTACGCCAGTGTGGAGGGCTATCTGGAGTCCTTGACCTTCGTATCTCACGTCTCCGTGCTCGGATTGGCCGGCGACATCGTCAGCTTCCGGCTCAGCACTCGGGGCGGTATCGAAGCGCTGCAGCATGCGCTCGCCCTGAACGGTAAGTTGCAGTCTTTGCCGGCCGCCGGTGACAATGGAATCCAGCGTTTCCAGTTGCGGCGCTAACGCGCCGTGCGTCGCTGGCTGCATCAGCTTCCGAATCTAATCAGTTCGCTCCGGATCCTGCTGGTTGCGCCGATCGCGCTTTGCCTGACGGATCATCGGTTGGTTGCCACGCTTTGCCTTTTTGGCGTCGCAGCCTTCTCCGATGCCGCGGATGGCTTTCTCGCCAGACGCTTTGGCTGGCAGACCGAACTCGGCGGTGCGCTCGATCCGATCGCGGACAAACTCATGCTGGCCACGGTGTTCGTGGTGCTGGCCGTGCAGCGCCATGTGCCGGTGTGGCTCTCGGTTGCGGTGATCGCCCGCGATGTCGTCGTCGTTCTCGGCGCAATCAGCTACCGAACATGGATCGGGCCGGTCACGGCCAGTCCCTCGGTCATCAGCAAGCTGAACACCTTGTGTCAGATTATGCTAATTCTTGCAGTGATCAGTGAGCTGCAATTCGCGTGGCCTCCTGCATGGGCGGTGCTCGCCCTGGGCGCCATGGTCCTCGCATTGGCGGTCTTGAGCGGCATCGACTACGTGCTGGTCTACGGGCGGCGGGCCGCGGTGAATGCCGCATGAAACAGCTGCCGCTGGGTGTGCGTTTGCGCGCTGATGCAACTTTCGAGAGCTTTGCGCCAGGTTCAAACACGGAGATCGTGTCCGCCCTGCGCAATCCGAGCACCGTGCCCATTTGGGTTTGGGGGGGGCCGGGATCAGGCAAGACGCATTTATTGCAGGCCGTTTGCGCGGCGGCGGGTGACGAGGCTGCTTACTTTCCAGTGGACCGGGATTTGGGTCTGCCGCCCGAGGCGCTGCTCGGCTTCGAACGCTGCCGGGTGCTGTGTCTCGATGACGTCGGCGCGGTTGCCGGAGATCGGGACTGGGAGCAGGCGCTGTTTCACCTCTTCAACGAGAGCGCGGAACTGCGGACGCGGCTGGTTTTTGCGGCCGACGCCGCACCTCGGCAATTCGATTGGAGCCTCGAGGATTGGCGCTCGCGAGCCGCCGCCTGCGTGGTCTATCAAATTCGCGATCTCGACGATGCGGGACGGGTCGAGGCGCTGCGGCTGCGGGCCGGCCAGCGCGGATTGGACCTGCCGGTCGAGACATCGGAGTATCTGCTGCGTCGAATGCCGCGCGATCTGACCTCGCTCTACTTGGTCCTCGATCAACTCGACGAAGCCTCCTTGATCGCCCAGCGACGGCTGACCATACCGTTCATTCGCGACGCGCTGGAGACGCTCGCAAAAACAAAACCATCGTGCAAAACCAGCTGAAAACCAGGAGCAGGCTGATCGACGCGACCCATCGTGCCGCCGGATTGACCAGCAGTTCGGTCAGGGAAAACACGAGATAGGGGACGGCGAACAACGTCGCCCAGGCGTACGTGTGGCGTCGTCCGCGGATCAAGCCATTGAGCGGTGCGCCCAGGGGCAGCACGGCGATGACACAAATCGGCCACGGATAGCCGACCAACACCCAGGACAGCAAGCTCAATGCGATGGCGCCCCACAGCCAGAGGGTGAGGAGACGCGCTCTTCTTTCCAGGTTCATGTGCCGCGCTCCAGTCGACGGGCCAGGGTGGCGACTCGCGCACCCAGGGCGCGCGCAAGATCGCGTTCGATTTCGGACAGTTCGCCGGCCCCGCTGACCGACGCGGCATGGCTTGCGCCATACGGCGTGCCGCCGCCCCGCGTGTCGTGCAGTCCGCTCTCCGTGAACGGGAGTCCGACCAAGAACATGCCGTGATGGAGCAGCGGAATCATCATGGACAGCAGGGTGGACTCCTGGCCGCCATGGAGGCTTTGGGTGGAGGTGAACACGGCCGCGGGTTTGTCGACCAGGGAGCCCGACAGCCAGAGCGCACTGGTGCCATCCAGAAAGAACTTCAAGGGTGCGGCCATGTTGCCAAAGCGAGTCGGGCTGCCCAGGACGAGCCCGCTGCATTCCACGAGATCCGCGTGCGTCGCAAAGGGTGGGCCGTCATCGGGGATCGCGGGATCGAGGCGCGCCGTCGTCGCTGCAACGGGGGGCACCGTGCGCAATCTGGCCTGCATGCCGGCGACTCCCTCGATGCCGCGGCAAATTTGTCGCGCCAGCGCGGCGGTGCTGCCTTGGCGTGAATAATACAAAACCAGAATGTCACTCATCGGTATCCCTTAAGGAGAATCAGGTGATTTCTTTGCATGTGCTGCGTCGGCGCAACGCAAAAATCGCGCTTCGCACCGCAGTCCGCGGCGGGCGGTCGTTTGACGGCCCCCAGCGCTGTTGTTAGTGTCCGTACCCCATATGTTGCGCTTCATTGCGGTATTTGTCGGTATCGCCTGCCTGGCCGGTTGCACGAGTGCTCCCGTGCAAGAGATGAGCGATGCGCGCCAGGCCATCGCGGCGGCCCGGGTCGCCGGCGCGACGGAAGTCACTTCCCCCGACTTGTATGCGGCCCAGGCTGCGATAAACCGTGCCGAGAAGCATATCGAGGCGCAAGAATACACGCGCGCGCGCCTGGCTGCGATGGAGGCCAAGCACCATGCGGGGGCGGCCCTCACGGGGGTCCAGCACGCCGACGCACCGGGCCACCCGCAGTAGCGCGGATCCGCAAGCCGCGACCACTCTCGGGCAGCGCGTGACCACCGTCATTCGATACTTTCGTGTCACGGGCAAGGTGCAGGGGGTGTATTTTCGCCATAGCACGCGCCTCGAAGCCGAACGGCTGGGCATTCGTGGGGTTGCCCGCAATATGCCGGACGGAACCGTGGAGGTGCTTGCGCACGGTGACCCTGCGGCCGTCGAGACCTTGCGCCAATGGTTGCATCGCGGTCCGGCGCTGGCGCGGGTCGCGGTCGTCGAAGAACTGGAGGCGGGTGGGGATGGTGCGCCGGGAACGGCACCGCCACTGGATCGATTCTCGGTGGAGTAGCGGAACCGCCCAGCCCGCGGCCGCTCTGCCCGCCGCCGTTCAGTCTTTCAACTGGTTCCGAATGTAGCCCACCGGATCCGTGTTCGGAATTTCGATCGACTCGGCGCCGCGCCGATGCCGGTATTCGAGGGTGCCGGCGTCGAGGCCGCGCTCGCCGATGACGATTCGATGCGGGATGCCGATGAGTTCGGAATCCGCGAATTTGACGCCGGGACGGGCATCGCGATCATCGAGCAGGACATCGATGCCGGCCGCCTTGAAGGATTCATAGAGCGCATCGGCTGCCTGCATGACCCGCGCGGATTTCTGGTAGTTCATCGGCACCAGGACGACCTGGAAGGGCGCGAGCGCGTCCGGCCAGATGATGCCGTTGGCGTCGTGATTCTGTTCGATCGCGGCCGCGACCACGCGGCTCACCCCGATGCCGTAGCAGCCCATGAACATGTTCACGGCCTTGCCCTGTTCGTCGAGCACGGTGGCCTTCATGGCTTCGCTGTACAGCTGCCCGAGTTGGAAAATGTGGCCTACCTCGATGCCGCGTGCGATGTCGAGCGTGCCGCGGCCGGTGGGACTGGGATCGCCCTTCTTGACGTTTCGCACGTCGACGGACGTGGTTTCGGGCAGGTCGCGCACCCAATTGACGCCGGTGTAGTGCACGTCCTTCTCATTGGCGCCGCACACGAAGTCGCCCAAATGGGCCGCCGCGTGATCGACGTAGAGTGTCCCGGCAAAGCCGATCGGGCCCAGGGATCCCGGGTCGACGCCCATGGCCTCGCGGATTTTCGTGGCGCTCGCCATCCGCAGGGGATTGGCGACGCCGGGCAGCTTCTGCGCCTTGAGGGCATTCAACTCGTGGTCGCCGCGCAAGACGAAGGCGACGATGTCGGTGGGGCCGGTTCCATCCACCACGAGGGTCTTCACGCAAAGCGCGGCATCGACGCCCAGAAACTCGCTCAGCTGGGCGATCGTGCGCGCATTCGGCGTCTCCACCTTCGTCAGCGGTTGAGACGCGGCGGGGCGGGACGTCGTGGCGGGCAGCGTCGCCGCGGTTTCCACGTTGGCTGCGTAGGCGTCACCGTCCGAGAAGGCGATGGCGTCCTCGCCCGAGTCGGCGAGGACATGAAATTCCTGCGTCGTGGTGCCGCCGATGCTGCCCGGGTCCGCCTGCACGGCGCGGAATTTGAGGCCGAGCCGGGTAAATATCCGGGTGTAGGCCTCGAACATGACGCGGTAGCCCTGGGCAAGACTCGGCTCGTCGATGTGGAAGGAATAGGCGTCCTTCATCAGGAATTCGCGCGCACGCATGACGCCGAAGCGCGGCCGGATCTCGTCGCGGAATTTCAGCTGGACCTGGTAGAAATTGACCGGCAGCTGTTTGTAGCTGCGCAGCTCGCGCCGCGCGATGTCGGTGATGACTTCCTCGTGCGTGGGGCCGTAGGCAAATTCGCGGTCGTGCCGGTCCTTGAAACGCAGCAACTCCGGGCCGTATTTGGCCCAGCGGCCGGATTCCTTCCACAGTTCCGCGGGCTGGACGGTCGGCATCAGGAGTTCCAACGCGCCGGCGCGGTTCATCTCCTCGCGCACGATGCGCTCGACTTTTTGCAAGGTGCGCAGGCCCATCGGGAGCCAGGTATACAGGCCGGCGGCCAGGCGACGGATCATGCCGGCCCGCAGCATCAAGCGGTGGCTGAGAACCTCGGCATCGGCGGGTACTTCTTTGAGGGTGGCGATCGGGTATTGAGATAAGCGCATAGCCGCCTATCTTACATGAGCCCCCCTGGTATTATGCCGGCACATGAGCGACGAAGAAGACCTACAAACACGGCCGCGCGGCGTCTATTGGCTGCCGAATCTGCTGACCACCACCGCCTTGTTCGCCGGCTTTTATGCCATCGTGGCCGCCATCGACCTGAAATTCGAAAACGCCGGGATTGCGGTTTTCGTGGCCATGTTTTTCGACGGGCTGGACGGCCGGGTCGCCCGCTGGACCCATACGGAAAGCTCTTTCGGCAAGGAATACGACAGCCTGTCGGACATGGTGTCGTTCGGTCTGGCGCCGGCCATCGTCACCTACCAGTGGGGCGTGGCGCGCATTGCCGAATACGGCCCCCTGTGGCGGCGGTTGGGGTGGGTCGTCTGTTTCTTTTATGCGGCGGCGGCGGCCCTGCGGCTGGCCCGGTTCAACTCCCGCTCGGCCACCCAGGACAAGCGCTACTTCGAGGGGCTGCCGAGCCCATCGGCGGCCGCGGTCGTTGCCGCCTTGATCTGGCTGGCGAAGGACCAGACCACCATCGGACTGCCGGGACTGATCCTGGCGTTTTTGGTCACGGCCACGGCCGGCGCCTTGATGATCAGCCGCTTCGCGTTCAGCAGCTTCAAACAGGTGGATACCCGCGCGCGCGTGCGGTTCAGGATCATTCTCGTGGTGCTGCTGGCGTTCGTTTTCATCGCGCTGCACCCGCCCATCGCTTTCCTGATCTTGTTCGGCTCGTATGCCCTGTCGGCGCCCACCGTGTGGGTATGGCGGAAAGTGCGCAAACGCCCGCGGGCGGCACCGACGCCTGCATGAGTACGGCGCTGCGCAAGGAATATCTCGCCGCTCTGGGGCTGGAATCCTGGGTGGTGCGGACGCCGGCCTCCGCGGCGCCCCAGGTTGCTTCCGCACCCGCGGTCGCTGCAGTTCCGGTGGCGTCGGCGGCTCCCCGGCCGGTGGCTTTGAAGGGCGGGGCCGCGGATGCGGAACCTCATGAACGCCTGCACGGCGGGCGGGCTGCAACTGAAGATCATCCGCCGCCTCGAAGACCGGCTCGGCGGCGACCATCGCATCCCGCTCCGCGCCATCGAAATCAGCGACCTCCTGCGGCGCGAGGCCGTCCAGTTGGACACCGACCGGATCGCCAAGCTCG
>Ga0182014_10007552_pt1 | contig 11359 bp, 10 predicted proteins | sample 612S2DmetaG_FD_120489 | JGI IMG/M metagenome (GOLD analysis project Ga0182014, IMG submission 120489) | Permafrost microbial communities from Stordalen Mire, Sweden - 612S2D metaG | ecosystem: Environmental > Terrestrial > Soil > Wetlands > Permafrost | place: Sweden: Stordalen | collected... | reverse complement strand
TTCTTCCTCTGCGCCATTCAGGGCTCCTTCTATACCAGTTTCTCGCTCTTCCTCTGGTACAAAAACAGCCGGGCACTCCACTCGCCGTACAGCACTATCGTCAGCGAGAACTCGCCCAGTGATTGCCCTTCGCCCAGATCGCGCAGGCAGTCGCCGAGATTTTCGATGTCAGCCTGTTTCGACTCATCGACCAGCACATCGCGGGGATTCACTGCGGTGTCACTGTTGCCAAGTTGCGAGACGAATCCAGTCTTCGAGATATTGAAGTGGCGGCGGCGCTTGTCCACTTCCTTGCGTGCTTTATCCGCGGCAAGGGGCATCCATTCGGTCACAACGTAGAAGTTGCCCGGAATCTTGAGCAGGGCGTCGAGCACAAGGGGCCGCGTTTCGCCGATGGCCTCTTTCATGGTCAGTACGCGGACGATGTGTCCACCAACGCGTAGATGGTCTCGCTCGGCTTCAAGATCGGAGTTGACCACCTGGTAATCGAGGAACTGCGTGTGCCTCGGCCGTCCGGCAATGCGCCGCTCATCGTAGTTGAGCAGCCGACGGAAGAAACGGAATTGGCCGTTCTGGTCAAGAATCTCGATCTGCATGAAGTCGCTCAGTTGGCGCGTGAATGCCTGCACGCGCTGGCTGAGCTGCGCGAGGTCGCTTTCGATCTGCGAGCGCAGCAGCGTCTTCATGCTGTTACCGATGAACTGCGCCTTCAATTCAGCGCCCGCGCCAGCGGGATCGCTGAAGAGGCGCGACAGAGCGGCCATCAGGCCGGTCTTTGAGCGCGGGCCTTCAAGCAGGATGCAATAGAAGATTTCGATTTGATAGAGGTGATCGCGTTTGGCCTCGAAGAACTGCTTGCGCTGCTCGATGGCCGCCTGCACTACCGGGTCGTCATAGCTGGCGAAAGGAATATCGGGCCGGTTCGATTTGAAGAGATATTGATAGACATGGAAGCCTGGCCCGAAGGACTTGAGGGCGGATTCCAATCGTTTGACAGCGTACTCCTGGCTGGCACGGTCGAGGCTTTCATAGTCCACACCGGGGACGCCGAGCACCATGCCGAGGTCGCCGCTCTTGGTCAGGAACGCCGTCTCATTCCAGAAACCGTACAGGTTGATGTGGTCGCAGAGTGCGGCGGCTTCTTTCCACGGCTTGATGACTTTATCCAGACGCAGCATCACAGCACCTCCACGCGCGGCGAGTTCTGCTTGCCCGCGTCATAGCGCAGTTTGTAGCGTTCCGACTTGGCGAGTATGCGCAAGAAGGCCGGGTCGCTGGTTGTGACCCAACGCCCGAAGGCGTATCCACCGATGAATACGGCCAGCCCTGCGACCAGGCTGTTGAAGAGGTTGAATGCGCCAACGGCTCCGACGCAGACGAAGTAGAACAGTGTGCGTTCGACGCCAAGATATGTGAGGGGCTTGTGCAAGCTCTTGTAGACGCGGTTTGTTCTCCGGCTATTGGTGTGTGTTTGCATCGACGCCCCTCACTCTTGATGACTGGCTGCGGCTAGCTGCCCCATAGCCAGGTCAAAACGTTGGTTGCCATCACGGCGATTCCCGTGCCGGCTGCAACACCGGCCAGAGTCTTCTTCGCGCCGGGCTCGCCGTGAGCGAACTGGTATCCGCCTACCACGATGGCGATCAGACTGGCCACCTTGGCGACGGTCCCGGTAAACAGGGTTTGCATAGAGGTGAGACCGCTATCGAAGGGCGAGCTGCCCAGTGCGTGAGCAAATGCAGGGCAGACGATGAGCAGTGTGAAGAGGCTGAGAAATGGACGAATCCAGTGAGGAGACCGCCATCGGGCAATTCTGCGCCGAATGGCGGGTGTGAGCATGACGATCATCGGCACCTCCAGCGGCCTGGAAAGGCCGCGATATGCCGAAACGTAAGCTGCCTCTGGACTCAAGTCCAATGATTTTTGGGAATGATGGTATTCCGCTGGCGCATGATTGGCCTTCCCCGGCGCTGGCGACGGCCACCGAGTTCATCTATGCAGACGAATTCTGCTACCGAGTCTGAGCACCCGCACTCAGATGGAAAGCGTTCTCAGATGCGATTTTTTGCCACACGGTCACGACGCCCACCAGAAATGTTCTCGCATTGCTCCGAAATCGGTTTACAAGACATCACAATAGTGCATGATTGTAAATCAGAGAGGAGCTGGCCATGATTGCAGATCGTATCAAGCTCGCACGGCGTAAGGCTGGCCTTTCCCTCCGGGATTTGGCTGCGGCAATGAACGGCAGGGTCACCGCACAGGCCATTGGAAAGTACGAACGCAACGAGGATATTCCGAGTTCGGGCGTTCTGATCGCCTTGGCAAAAAACCTTGGTGTATCAATCGCTTACCTGATGGATACCCAGGGAGTTGTGCTGTCAGGTGTAGAGTTTCGCACCAAGGCCGGCACGACCGCCGCTGACCGGGCCGTTGTTGAGACCGAAGTTCTGGAGTGGATCGAACGCTATTTGCAGATTGAACATGTGCTGGAGTTGGATAGTTCGGCTTGGCAGTGCCCGATTGCGCCTCTCCGACGTCTGAACGAAGCGGCCGATGCGGAGGCACTTGCTACCGAAGTACGGAAGAAGTGGAATCTGGGAATTGATCCGATTCCCAATATGACAGAACTGCTAGAGGAAAAAGGGCTTAAGGTGCTCATTGTTTCTCTCCCGCAGCGGGTTTCCGGCTTTACCTGCATAGTCGGCCGCGGCAAGGACAATCCCGGTTTGCCGGTGATTGTCGTCAACAAGGAGTTTTCCTTGGAGCGCCGGCGCTTGACCTTGGCCCACGAGTTGGCGCATCGCCTGATTGACACCGCCAGTTTGAGCGACAAGGATGAAGAGAAGGCTGCCACGCTGTTTGCCTGCGCTTTCCTGATGCCGCGCGCTCACTTGCTCCGCGAGGTTGGGAAGCAGCGGAATGCCCTCGGCTACCGGGAACTGATCTATCTGAAACGCCAGTATCGCGTGAGCGGTGCGGCGCTGCTGACGCGATTGCGGCAGATTGGCGTTATCAGTGAGCCGATTCTGATCTACGCCTTCCAAACCGTTGCGCGTGGCTGGCGGACTCAGGAACCGGAAGAACTGGAGCCACAAAGCGAGCGCGGGTCGCAGGAGCGGCCACTTCGCTTTGAACGGCTTTGCTACCGCGCTCTGGCCGAGGACTTTGTTTCCCTCAGCAAGGCTGCGGAACTGCTGCGAATTCCTCTGCCCTTGGTGGAATCCGGTTTGAAAGGACCGCAGGTAAGCGCATTCTTACACACCGTGGTTCCCTCTCGATAATATGAGAACGGCTTAGACCGGAATCGTCGATAATGAGAAGCGAGGACGAAATGAATTCAGAAATCCTAAAAAGAGTGGTCAGAGCGATTGCCGACGGTTCTCAGGGCGATCTGGACCGACTCGCCCTCAAAATGGTTGACGCTGAGCGCAAAACAGGACACGAAAGACTCGCAAATGAGCTACAGTCCATCCTTGTGCATACCACACGCCGGAAGAGGGCGGCACCACGGGGACTTGTCGACGCTCCGACGCTCACCGAACTTCCGACGAGTAAAAGAAGCGGAAACGCGCTAGCTACGTTAATTCCAAGGGAAGCTCTCGAACATCATATGGTGCTCCCTGGCAACATTGAGTCACGATTCTCGCGAATCGAGAGCGAGTACGCAGCTCGCGAGAGGCTTCGCCTACATGGCCTAACCCCTCGCAGGACAGTCCTGCTCCATGGTCCTCCAGGATGTGGCAAATCACTTGGGGCGAAGCGTTTAGCCTGGAATACCGGTCTACCGCTCTTAAAGATCAACTTCGACACACTCATTTCCTCTTACTTCGGTGAGTCGGCAGCGAATCTCCGTGCCATATTTAATATGGCGAAGGAGACCCCCTGTGTATTACTGCTGGATGAGTGCGATTTTATCGCTCGATCCAGAAACTCAACGAAGGACATTGGGGAAGCTTCACGGATCGTGAACTCGCTCCTTCAGTTAATGGATGATTACGATGCCCCAGGTCTGTTGGTGGCCACAACCAATGTTGAGTCATCGTTGGACGAAGCTATCTTTAGGCGATTCGACGAGGTTTTTCTGGTGCCCCCTCCGGGTAAGGCTGAGATTGAGACACTCCTCTTCGTGACTCTTTCCGCTATGGATGTTTCAGAACAGATCGACTGGGCTCCGATAGTAGCTGAGCTTTCAGGGGCATCCGCCGCGATGGTCGTCAAGGCTGCGCAAGACGCTGCCAAATCTGTTGTGCTCGGCGGTCGAAAGTCCATTACGGAAAATGATCTTCGGGAGTCAGTTTTTGAGTTGAAGAGAACTGATCGCGCCGTGTAAGGAGGGCATATGCCATCTCATGGATTCGAGCATCTACCGCTAATCCTGCGTAGGACAGGACCCGCTCGACTCAACGGTTTTGGAGAGCTAGACCCGATCTCAGTTGCTAATAGGTCGAATCGCGGAGGTCACTCTCAAGACTTATCGAGGACAGCCACTGCTTGGTCCAACGAGTGGAAGGTTCAACAAGAAATTCGGACTGAGAGTGACCTCCCAGCACTTGGTGCTGGGATCCCGCTTTTGTTAAAGATCGACCCAAGTCTTGATATCGATGAGATTCGGAAGCGCTTTGAATTTGAGGTGATTTCCGAACAAGAAGATGGCTTTGTAATTGTCGCGTCTGCCGACATCTCACTTACAAAGTTTCAAGAGGTTATCGAGGCGTTCGCGCACGAAGTCCGCGGTTCCGCTGTCGTTGCCCAAGTTCATGAATTGAGGGCCGACCCACAACAGCGAGATCGCTTGAGCAGAATACTATCCGAAACTCTTCTTGCATCGTGGGGAACAATTGGAGATGACGAGCTATTTATCGTTGACTTTGGGATAACATGCGTCGGTAATTGGCAGATTCCAAACAAGCCAAGCCGCGGACGCCGCACTGATGCCGCGTGGGCGAAGGTTGACGCTGAATGGGCAAAAGCACGGCAAGATGCTTACGAAAAATGGAGCGATCTGCATGAGAGCCGGGCGGAAGAAGCAGATCGAATCTTCCGGGAATATGGCGCTGACATTCTGAACGATATTGAAGGTGGCAGTTACGACGCTCCTTCCTTACCCGACAGCTTCACCCTTCGAGTGAAGCTCAAGGGGTTAGCACTAAAAGACTTTGTGTTGAATTGTCCTTATCTATTTGAAGCTACAGAACCGGATGACATCGAAACTCCACAAGGTCAGCGCCGGGCAGAGCAAGAGGAAGCCGCCGAGCTCGGCTTGACTGTGCCGTCAGAAAACTCCCCTGCAGTCTGCGTAATCGACTCAGGAATTCAAGAGGGGCACCCGTGGCTTGCCCCTGCAATCGACGCCTCTAATTCCAAATGCTTCATAAAAGGTCGAACAGCTACAGATGTAGCCGATGAAGTCAAGCCAAACGGTCACGGCACGCGTGTTGCAGGAGCGGTTCTACACGGAGAACACGACATCGTGAGTACCGCAACGGAATTCGGTACTTGGGTTCAGAATGCGCGGGTCTTAGATCAAAACTGCTGTCTGCTTCCGAGCATGATGCCGGCAGCCGTAATCAGGGACGTTGTGCATCACTTTCATTCAGGACCACGCCAGACTCGGATATTCAATCATTCAATCAATGGGGATACACCTTGCAGGACAAAGCATATGTCATCTTGGGCGGCTGAGATCGACGTGCTCTCGAACGAACTAGACATCTTGGTGATCCAAAGTGTGGGAAACATTAACGCTAACGGCGTAGCGCCGAACATCGGGTTAAATGAACTATTGGAGCGTGGTTTGACATATCCCGATTATTTCGCTGAACCGGTATGCCGGATCGCCAACCCAGCACAGAGCCTTCAAGCGCTCACGGTGGGATCTGTCGCCTATGGTGCATTTTCAGACCCTGACTGGGTCAGCTTTTCATCACGCACTGGAGACTCGTCAGGATTTAGCCGAGCAGGGCTTGGAATTTGGGACACGATCAAACCTGAAGTCGTTGAATTCGGAGGTGATGAGATGGTTTCGACTGCTAGGCCAATTATCGTTTCTACACCTCCTGTTGCAGAGTCCTGCTACCCACGGCTAGTGCGGTCAACACTCTACGGTGGTCCATCGGTAGCACGAGACGACGTCGGTACCTCGTTCGCCGCTCCGAAAGTTGCGAGAATTGCAGCCAGGATTGCGAATGTCCTCCCTGATGAAAGTGCCTTGACTTATAGAGCCTTGATTGCGCAATCCGCAAGATGGCCAGATTGGGCTGAAGCATTGCCCCCAGCAGCCAAAGCGGAAATAGTCAGACGCATTGGTTACGGTGTACCGGATATTGATCGAGCATCGGCAAACACCGACTTCAGGACAACATTTCTCAGCGGAAGCAGGTCTATCCGTGCGGGCGAGTGCCATGTTTATCAAGTTCTGGTCCCGGATGCGTTGCGCCGACCTGCAGACGAATTCGACATCAGAGTTGATGTCACACTCTCCTATGCTGCGATGCCCAGAAGAACCCGCCGCACGCACCGAGGATACCTTGCGACCTGGGCGGACTGGATGAGCAGCCACATCGGAGAGAGCAAAGAAGCATTTTTATCCAGGGCATTGCTTGACGAACCTCCACAGGATGATCAAGGCACCGGCTTCGGATGGATGATAGGAGCTCAATCAAGTTGGGGCAAAATATCCTCGGTCCGTCGTAGCATTGGTACCCTTCAAAAGGATTGGGCATTCCTGAAGTCAAATGCACTACCGCAAGAGTTTTGCATCGCGGTCAAGGGACATAAAGGATGGAGCAGGGATCCAGACTCGGCAGCATCCTATGCATTGACAGTCACATTCGAGTCATTGGGCGAGAAAATCCAGATTTACGAGCCGCTCCGTGCTGCAGTTAATGAACTTCAGGCAGAGGTTGAACTGGAGAAACTTGAGATTGAGATTGATGAGGTCTGACGTACCTTTATGTCCTCACTTTTGAGGTTCAGCCCTCCTGGTGCCGCTGTTTGTCGTAAGGGTGCGAGCAGCGTTCCGAGTGGCTGGTTGTCGTCTAAAATAGTGCTCGGGGTAGCTCCTAGTAAACGCCGATGTAGCCGGAATGGATACTGGCTTTCTGCCAAATCGCCGGTTCACACATGGAGCGATTGCTGAGATTGGGAGGAATCAAGCTGAGATGGTGAACGAGTGATGGGCGAGTTAGAACCTTCAACCGCCCAGTAATCCTGCTTTTCCCTGGATGTCTGGTTCCAGAGCGGCGTAGACTATTTCGCAGATGCCAGTTAAGCGGAAGGTGGACACCAAAGCACTAAATCGATGCCAAATGCCCTTCCGGCACTGCAAACGGCTTGGTGGAGAATGCGGCATTTTCACACTAGGATCGACACCGGAATGGACACCAAGCAGGACACATCGCTGGACACCAAACCGGACACCAAGGGTGGCGGAGAGAGCGCTGGACACCAGAGTCGAATGTTTCATTCTCACGTGAGGCGAATTTTGGGTCGAATTTGGGTCGAAAATGCTTGGTATCCATGGTGTCCCCAAATGCCCGAAAATGCTCCCAAACCGTGGGTGCAAGAAAAATCATAAAAATTGTGGACACCAAGGAAAGTTTTTCACATCAACGAGTTACCGCAAACCGTTGATGGCAAATAAGTTGGGAATTTCGGCGTGCCCGAATCTCCCCCTCTCCGCCAATTAAACCATTCTGAATAAAGCAAATAGAACAATCTCTCAAGAGACGACGGCTACCCCTTCCGGGTGGCCTTTTTCGTGCCGGTGGCTGTTCTGGTGGCTGTTTCTAACAGCCACCAAACCGGACATCTCGCAAGATAGACCTGTTTTCGAGGACATATAAAGCGCAACCGACCTCACAGTTAACCGCTAGATTCTGCTACACAAAAGTCTCCACAGTGCTTTTGGGGGATTTTCGAGACCAAATGCGGGTCCATTTATACGCAAACTGCGTATAAAATTATGCGTTTTGCGTAATATCGCCACATCCAACGCGCTCTTTTCGACCATCCCGAAAAAGGGGCTGTCCGCACTCATGCTCCAGCCGGAGCGCCATTCCATTGCGAGCGATTCAAATTGTGCGCAATCGCCTTTTCATCCCGGAAACGATTGACTCCGCAATTTCCGCAGGAAAATCTTTGGGCAGTCTGGTCACTTCACGATCAATGGTTGCCTCCACCGTATTGCGCAATTCATCGAAGATCGCGGTGACGAGCTCCTCGCCGATGCCCGCGCGATTTGCGATTTGAATGAAATGCCGTGCGGCAACTGTCTTGATGGTGTAGTGGCGGTTGTCGCCCACCGCCATCGCCAAGCGAAACTGGTTGAGTCGAACCTGACGGCTGTCTACGCTGGGCTGTGCCGAAATTACGTCATAGAGAGGTGTCATGTGATAACGGCCGCCGGGCAGCAAGAACACACTGAAGTTTTTGGCATGTCCGTCTGTTGCGCCCAGCAGCCAAAAAGCAATTACCGCTTTGAGAAAGCTCCGTTGATCTTCTGTGGGCGTATCGCTGCCGCGCAACAACTGAAGAATCGCCTCTACGCCTGGCCCGCCGTCACTCTGATACTTGCGCGCAGGAACGACAGAAAGCGACTGGCAGCAGTCCTCTTGCGGCAAACGCAACAACCGCCCGTCCTGCGTCCATAGGCGATCAAAGCGCTCGACAATCAGCACGCGGCGATCTCCATAGGTCGCCATCTGCGCCTTGGCCGCAGGCAAGCCGAGAGCGGCAAGCAACTTCAGACACAGATATTCGTTTTCGACGCTGTAGGTCAAATCAAGGCCATTCGACAGTTGGCCAATCGATGGCTTGAAGATGTGAGTTGTCGCCGTGGTTCCGTGAGGCTTATACCAGCGCTTGTTCCAATAGAGCAGCGCGGTCTTCTCCTGTGCCCCGGCAATCGAGATGCGAAAATCCGCATCTTCGCCAATGCCCAATGGCGAAGATGCCAGATTCGCAAGCAAAGCCGAAATTTTCCCCTTTCTGATCGGCGCTCCATCGATTGCGCCGGCTGGCCCCGGATCGACATCCGGCGGCAAAAACTGCAAAGCGCCAACACAATCGTGTCCAATGGCATTCAGCAGGCTGTAGGCGTCTGTTCCTTCGGCCTGTGCTCGCGCGGCAATCCGCCGGCGAAGTTCTCCGTTGTCCGGCAGCAGATTCTCAAAAACCGCCAGAACCGGCGTTCCTGTATAAGCATCTTCCCGCAGAGGCAAAGAAAGAGAAACCGGCAGCGCGTGTTCCCAAGCCAGCCAACCGGCGTCATATTGAAAGACGGTCGCCCCGGCAAGATCGCGACGAAGCTGACCGACAAGGCGGCTGTTCAGATAGACATTGAGGGGAACGTAGCGACGCTGTCTGGCCATCAGAAGATCCCCTCAATTTCCTTCGTCGAACCCTTGGTCCTTGGACGCACAACCAGTTCCAAGTCGAGCGCCGCCAGTATGTCGAACAGCGTACCCAAACGTGCGTTGGTCGCAGAATTCTCCAGTGCCGAGATCGTCGCCTGCCTCAAATGAATGCGCGCAGCAATAGCCTCCTGGGAAAAACCGGCCGCTTTCCGGCAGCGTTGCAAAACCGTACCGAGTTGTTTGGGTGTGCGGGTAATCTGGTCCATCGAAATACGCTCCACGTCATACGGTATGACGTATATTAAAGAACTATACGCTATAGCGTTTAGCTTGTAAATATGCGCTATAGCGTATTATCCGGCAGCCCGAAAAAATCTCTACATGTATTTGCTTCAGGTTGGTTGGATTCCTTCAGGCTGGGCGACTTGCCGTTACCGATCCGCTATCGGTGAGCGCCTTAGAGAAAAAGTACTCAGCCTGTTAGCAAAGCGAGTCTGCGGATGACTCTAGGCACTCGTCTCGTGGACGCGCTCAGCTGTTAGCAGGACATACGCCGGTTGATGAACAAGTACCTCGTGTTTTTCTTGGCGATCACGATGAGTCTGATGTGCGGCGATCATCGCCGCAGCAAACGTGCCACTGGCCGCAGATATAGCGACAGGATTTCCGCTACCGAGGGCAACAACCTCTATAGCACACGCAAAGCCCGTGAACAGTTTCTCCCTTCTGTGGAGGGAGGGTAGGCTAATACTCGCCAACTGACCTTGCAAATCTCGCGCAGCTAGTCGAAGCTCAGCCGCTATTTTTCGGGCTTGTTTTTCTTCCGCTTCATCGGAAAGGTCCTTCAGTGACATGAGGTCCAGTTGCAACTTCGCCCGAAATGCAGGCAAAGCCTTTTCTGCTTCCTCACGCACTTGCATCGCTTGTGATGCGGTCAGACTCTGTAGGGCAGGCAACGGAACCGTCCGCAACATTGACCAGTCGGGAAGAGTCACGCCAACGTTGCGATGATCCAATAGTCGGTACCCTACAGCCTCTTCTTGCGTGTCGGTGACCACGGTAGTGTTGCAATTCCTGCCAAAGATGCTGCCGAACACCACGCTGTGTGCACAAAAAGCGAAGTGACTCTGTAGAGCTTTTCGATATTGTCGAACGAGAGTCATCGCACTCTTGCCGGTCAGCAATGTATTAGGCTTTGTTGAAGCAATCGCTTCTCTTGTCGCTGGAAACGAGATTCTTTGCTCGCTCAGCAAAGGGGAGCCAAAGGCAATGCGCCACCGTCGACCGTCTTTATATCTGAAGAGGTCTGGCTCAGCGTGTGTAAACTGATGCCAGAGCTGGCTTGCCACCTGCTTCTTTGCCTCGTTCGCCGCTTTGGTGCAATTAGGACAAGCCAAGTAAGCCTCGGGACCGAAAACAATGATCCCCGCCTCAAACAGCGGTTTTAGTACTTTCAGAACCTTCAAGGATAGGAATATCTCTTCGTGAGTTGCCTCGATTGTAAAGCTAAATGGGTCCGGTATGACAACCCGATCTGCATACAGACAAGCGGTCCGCGCAAAGTGGTGTGCGGAGTTTATCACGCACTGAAGCTCTGGGCACTTGCCGCCCAAAGAGAGAGGATCTAGGCCAGTTCCAGCATAGATATCGAACTTGTCCGGCCGTGCTTCGAGATGATCAGCATACTTAAAAGTCCGAATGGATGCGGAGCACTGATCAAAGTAATCTCTAACGAATACCTTATCGCTGAGTTTCTTGGCCACATCTGCTAGCGTGAGTTGATTACTCCTAAACTCGTCCAACATGAAAGCAATCGACGGAGGAAGCTCGGCGGGCATAAATTCACTTTACCGCAACGGCTCCCAGATTACTCCTGAAAAACGGTGCGTCCAGCGAAGGCTGGCATGATCAGTGGGTGCAAGTCCCACCGGGGTAAAAGTCCAAGCCCCGTAGCTTGAATAGCAGGAAGGAAGGAAACTGAACATCCTGAAGCCTATTGA
>Ga0182014_10007551_pt1 | contig 11362 bp, 11 predicted proteins | sample 612S2DmetaG_FD_120489 | JGI IMG/M metagenome (GOLD analysis project Ga0182014, IMG submission 120489) | Permafrost microbial communities from Stordalen Mire, Sweden - 612S2D metaG | ecosystem: Environmental > Terrestrial > Soil > Wetlands > Permafrost | place: Sweden: Stordalen | collected... | reverse complement strand
TACCCAGCTCTTGATCGCCTATCATCTCCTGCGCAAGTACAGCGATCTGACGCAGTTGCCCTTTGCGCCGCCGGTGGCTGCCCTCAAGCGGATCGAGTCGGTCCAGCAATTCGCCGCGCGGCAGGAGGCGGCCGGAAACGGTTTGGCGGTGGAAAATGGCCAGCCGATGGCCTCCCCGGGCGCGGAGAACCTCCGCCACGGCGGACATCGCTGGCCGGAACGCTAGCCGCTCTCCATCGTGGAAACTTTTGAGGCAGCCGTCGGCCAAATTCTTCGGCTACTGATCTCTGCCAATGGATTCGTTGGCGCCCCGTCTTGCCGGCGTGCTTGCACGCCGCGAAATGTGGGGAATTCGCATCCCAAACGACGTCTGAGCACCGCGCGCCAACAAATATTGTGCTTTCTGCCAATAGTCCAAGGCTCGCCACGGATTGGAATTATGGTTTTACCCATTGACAATTATGGGATAACCCATAGAATGGCGATATTGTGACAGTTGGGACAATGGCATGCGATCCTTGACGGGAGGGAACAACACGTGGCACGGCCGAAATCCGCCCAGCCGACGCAGGGCGAACTGGAAGTCCTCAAGCTGCTTTGGCAACAGGGCCCCTGCAGCGTGCGTCAAGTCTGGGAAGTGCTCAACCAGCAGCGCAAGCGGCACTATACCTCGGTCGCGAGCCTGCTGACGACCATGACCGAGAAGGGCCTGCTGGCGTGCGAAGCCAAGCGGCGCAGCTTCATCTATCGGGCCAATGTGGCCCAGGAAAAGACGCTCGGCGGCATGGTGGAGGACATCGTGCACCGGGCGTTTGCAGGCTCGGCGAGTGCCCTGCTGTTGCGCGTGCTGGACCATTGCCACCCCTCGCCGGAAGAAATGGACGAGATTGCCAAAATGCTGCGTGAATACCGCAAGCGAAAAGGAGAAAAATGATGTGGTCGTTGCACGCTCTGGATGGGCCGGCCTGGGAGCGGCTTGCTTGGACGCTGTTGCATTTTCTCTGGCAGGGGTTGTTGGTGGCGGCGGCAGCCGAAGGGCTGCTTGCCCTGTGGCCGCTGCGGCGTGCCGCGGCTCGCTATACGGTGCTCGTCGCGGACCTGGCGCTAATGGCCGCTTGCCCCCTCGTCACTTTCCTGACGCTCGATATTTCGGCCGTCAACACCGGGCAGGCGCCTAGCGCGGACGGCAGCGTCGAGGCGGTGCAGCCGCCGTCCGGTCAACTTGCCGCCCTCGCGTCCGATGAAAATCAAGGGGCGACGATGGCCGAGCCGACTTCGCCCGCGCCGGAGGAGGCCGATTCCCCGTGGCTGCCCCGGCAGTATGTTGTCATGCTCTCGCCGTACGGCCTGCTGCTGTGGCTGGCGGGAGTGCTGGCGATGAGCGGGCGGCTGCTGATGAGTCTGGCTGGCGTTCGCGTGCTCCTTCGCTCACGCTGCCCACTGCCGGAGCGGCTCGCGACGTTGGCTGCTAGCCTGGCCGGTCGGCTCGGCATGGCGTTGGTTCCCGAGGTATCGCTCTCCGAGCGGCTTCGCGAGGCGATTGTGGTGGGACTCTGGCGGCCAGCGGTCTTGCTGCCGCTGGCCTGGGCCGTGGAAATGCCGCCGGACGTGTTGGAAGCAGTGATCGCCCACGAACTGGCGCACGTCCGCCGTTGGGACCTGTGGGTGAGCCTGATGCAGCGTCTGATCGAGGCGCTGCTGTTCTATCATCCGGCCGTGTGGTGGCTCTCGCGCCGGATCGGCCTGGAGCGGGAGATTTGTGCCGACGAGTTGGCCATCGCCGCCACCGGCCGTCGGGTCGCTTATGCGGAAACCTTGCAATTGCTGGGTCTGCGGCGGTTGGGCGACCTGGCCCCTCAATTCGCAATTCCCATGGGAGATCGAAAAATGGCCTTGCTTCACCGCGTTCGTCACGTATTGGGCATCGCTCCTTCCCATCGACGGCCGTGCTGGTGGCCGGCGGGCCTGTTGGCCCTGGCGGTGCCCCTGGCCATCTGGCTGACGTCCCTGAGCCCATCGCCGTCGGGCGTTGCGGAAGCGCAAGCGGCGGAAAAAGGTGGCGACGCCCCCGCGACGCCCGCGGCTGAGAACCGCATCCAGCCCTTGGATTTGCTGACGATTCGGGTCCTCGGCACGATGTTGGACCAGCCGATCGACGGGTTTTACCTGGTCGAGCCCAGCGGCCAAGTAGCGCTCGGACCGGCCTACGGTCGAGTCGAGGTGAAGGGCTTGACGATCGAACAGGCCGAAAGCGCGATTCGTAAGAAGTTGGAAGAGGTGCTGAGCAAACCGGACGTCCAAGTTACGGCGGCCGGGCGAGTGGCGAAATGGCGATTGGGGAAACCGCCGAAAACGCCCTACCGAATCAGCCCCAACGATATGCTGACGATTCGGGTCCTCGGCACCATGCTGGATCAGCCGATCGACGGGCCGTTTGTCGTCGAGCCGGGCGGCACCGTTCCGCTCGGGCCGGGCTACGGTCGGGCCAAGATCGTCGGCATGACGCCGGAAGAGGCCGGAATTGCCATCCGGAAGCAGTTGGAAAAGGTGTTGGCCAAACCCGACGTCTTGGTGACCTTGGGCGGCTGGCAGGCCGACTCGCAGCAGGCGGCCACGGAACTTGAGCATACACTGCGGAAGGCGAAGGCCGAGTTGGCGACGATTGGACGCATGCAGGATGATATTCGACGCATGCGGAATGAGCTCGAAAGATTGCGGAGCGAGCTTAATAGCAAATTGCGCAAGCCGCCCCCTGCGCCGAAATCCGCCGTGCGACCACTTCCCGGCCAAGGCCCAACGTCGGCGGTTCGATCGGATGTGCCGAAGAAGCAGCAGTGATTTCAAGAGTGGCACGGCCGGAATCTGCCCGCCGCTCGCCCTCACCCTAACCCTCTCCCAGAGGGAGAGGGGATTTTTCGTTAACGCAGAGGGAGAGGGGACTTCTTATTAACGCAGAGGGAGAGGGGACTTTTTGTCAACCAAGAGGGAGAAGGGAATTTTTGCGGTCACGCTCTTCCTCATCCTCATCCTCATCCTCATCCTCTTGCCGGTCGCCGTCGGCCGAGTGCAGGCAGCGGCGGGCCTGCTGGAAATCGTTCGTGTCCTTGACAATCTCGCCGTCGTGCAGCACCAGCCACCGCTTTGCGTGCCGGGCGACGTCCTGATCGTGGGTCACCAAGATAATGGTGATGCCGCTGGCGGCGTTCAACTCGCGGAGGGTTTCGATGATCTCCTTGCTGGTTCGCGAGTCGAGGTTTCCCGTCGGCTCGTCGGCCATGAGGATGGCCGGCTGGTTGACCAACGCCCGGGCGATGGCGACGCGCTGCTGCTGTCCGCCGGAGAGTTGGCCCGGATGGTGGCCCATGCGGTCGCCGAGGCCGACCTGCTCGAGCAACTCGGTGGCCCGCCGCCGCGGCGCAGAGCGCTGGCCGCAACGGTAGCCGCTCTCCATCGTGGAGGGCTGGCTCTTAGAGGGCATATTCCACCTGCCGCTTGGAACGCGGGCGACGACGCCAGTCGGTGCGGGTTTCGTGCTTCGACGGCATCCGGTCCAGGAATTTCGACATCAACGCGCCCAGACCAGCGGGAAACTCCGCCCCGGCCAATGCCGCGGCGATCTGCACGTCGAACCATTGCGCCGGCCACTGCCCAATGGCCAGCCAACAGACCTCCAACTCGCTTCGCCCGGCATGTAAAAAAGCACTTGGTTGCGGTGCTAAGGTTTGGACTCCCGCTTCCCGCTTTCCTTCCACGCGGAATCGACGTCGAATACCTTGAGAGATTGCAGGGTTACCGGACCTCCACGGCATTCGAGCCAGACGCCTTCATTTTCAGGCAAAATAAGGCGCGACAGGGAAGCTTCACCATGATTGGCAAAGGCCTCAATCGAGGTGCGGTCGACAAGAATGTCGACATGGGTCAGTTCACCGGAAACAGGGACCTTGGCATCGGAAACGCACTGCATTCCTGCGTGTGTCAGGTTGAGGCTAGCGCCGCAAAGTCGAAATGTCAGGGCGGAGCCTTCTGGAATGCGCACGTCTGCTTGAAGATGGAACGTCTCACCCTTGGTGCGTAAGACCAATCGGGTATTAGCGGCCAGATCATGGTTCGTCCAATCGTTCTCGACCCCGTGAAGCAGGGCGATCTCCTTGATCGGTTCCCGAAAGATGCGCGGCCCAGCGGCCGTGGAGCGTAGAGTAAACTTTCGCGGAAAGGTCAACTGCTGGTTGAAAGGCATGTTGGGATAGCCACCGGAATACTGCTGCATCCACGCAATCTGGATGCGTCGGCCATCGCCGGTATTCGTATTTTCCCACGTTTGGGCGGCGTAGAAGTTGGGCCCGGAGTCGGAAGCGATCTGTGGCGTCTGCTCGATGAACTTGACTCCGTCGAAATCGCCGATCGAGTATTTGCCGTTGCCGCGCACCAGCACCCATTTCATCTTGGTTTTGTCACCATCGAGCGGCAGTGGGAACATATCGGGGCACTCATGGCTATTCGGAATCGCGCTGTGCCGGTCTTCCCAATTCAATAAGTTCTTGGAAGTGAAGATGTGATATTGGTCCTGGCCGTAAAGAATCATTACCCACGATTGGGTCGGCTCATGCCAAAAAACCTTCGGATCGCGTTCCGGATGCACGAGGACCGGGTTCTTATCGTAGAATTTCCAGCTTCGTCCGTGATCCAGGCTGTAGGCAATGTTCTGGGTCTTGTTATCCCACGTCGGCCAGAAGGCGACCATGGGTGGGGTTTCCTTGGTGGGCGATAAGCCGGAGGTGTTGGCATAGTCGATCACGCATGTGCCCGACTGGAGTCCGCTACCCTGCGTTGCTTCCCAAAACGCCGGTTCCAGTTCGGTCCAGTGAACCAGGTCGGGGCTCACCGCATGAATCCAGCATTTGGCCCAGCGTTGGGCGAAAAGATGATATTCGCCGTCATAGTAGATGGGGCCGTTCACGTCATTCAGCCAACCTTCCTCAGTCCGCTGGGGATTGGGTTTATCCACGGTCCATTGGCGGGCGGTAAAATGGAACTGGGGCCGTAAGGCCTCCTGGTAAAGCGGCGCTTTGACCATGGGCCGGAGCTCGGGATGATCGGTCTGAACAATGTGCGCCACGTTGATGCATCCCGACCCGCCGCTCGCGGTATCTAAGATTTGAACCCTGGCTTCTTTGCCCAAAAGCGCAGAGACATCCCAACTGTTCGCCTCCAATCGGTCAGTACTTCCTCCCTCCGCGAGTCCTCCCGACGCGCTTTTGACCACGCGCCCGTCGAGAAGCAGATTCAGGCAGCAATTGTGTTGTGCCGCCGCTTGTCCGCTGATAAGAAACGAGATATAGGGACGTTCAATTCTAAACGCAGGGGAGGTCAGAGTACTGGCGGGAGCGTCGTTTTTTCTCGCCTTGCTGGTCACCACGCCGCTTCCCCGGGAATTTCCTATGCCGAATTGATCAAGCAAAGCTCTGGTGGCAGGTCCCGTGCCGAACGCTGTCCCCGTCGCCTCCCACGATCCAAAGCCGGGCCCCGCAAAATCTCCGACAACGATATCCTCTGCGCCTTGTGCCTGTGCCCAGGCAAGCGCCAGGATCGCATTAATGAACACCAATAGCTTGCGGAAGGCTTGAGTAGTCGTCATGGCATTAACCGACATTTCCTATATGACCTGGTAGTTCCCGTTTGGACGCCACTCGGCTACGCTTCGAGCGACAACTTCCCTCATGCTAACCAAGCGCCGTATGGCATTCCAGTTGGCCCGCTGATTTTCCCGCCGAGAATCTGGTTTCACAGGCCGTCCTGATCCCCGAATCCCCTCCGCAGAGCTGGCCCGGATGGTGGTCCGTGCGGTCACCGAGGTGTTTTTCTGCCGTATCCAAACCGTCGCGAAGATCCGCCAACGAGTGGTCGAAGGAGGTTCTCACGAGACGCCCAACCCTGCCACGGCAGAGCAACGCAGTTCGTTAACCCGCCAATGCGTTTCCGGAAGACGTTTCGCCCGCATCAAAGCGTTGCCAGAAGAAACATCCGCCTGGTCAACCGACGTCGACTCCAGCCGGCGCGGCGTTGATTGGCAAATGAAAATCGACGACGCCCGCTGCAAACTGAACTCCGTCTACCCCAAAATTAAGGTGTGACAAAGCACTACTACATCACCATCGCTAAAATTGTGAAGCGGGGCGGCTTGCCGCCCGTGTTTTCGGACATGGCGCACAACGACGGCTACACGGGCCGCAAGCGGCCCCGCTACACGAAGCACACAAAGATAAGCGTGGCGACCCACCAGAGGCTTCTTGTCAGGTTGTCGCAGCGTTCCGTTGCCGCAAGGCTTCGTAGAACAGCACGGCGGCCGTAACCGAAACGTTCAGGCTGTCGGCCGCGCCCAGCATCGGCAAACAGACGGTCTGGATATCGTCGCTGCACCAGAGAGACGACAATCCCGCGGCCTCGCTGCCCAGCACGATCGCCGTCGGGCCGCGGTAATCGACCGCGGTATACGGCACGGCGCCGTCGACCCGGGCGGCAACCAGGGAGCACTTGCGCCGGCGCAAGTGCTCCAGCACCTCGCCGCCGGCAGCTTCGCACAGCGGCATCGTGAAAATCGTGCCCAGGCTGGCGCGGATCGCGTTGGGGTTGTAGAGATCGGTGCGCCCATCGGCGACCATGACGGCCGATACTCCCGCGGCGTCGGCGCTGCGGAGCACGGCTCCCACGTTGCCCGGTTTCTCCACGCCCTCCAGCACCGCCACCAGCGCGTTTTCGGGGAGGGCCAGGGACGATAGCGTGGGCCGGGGCGTCTCGGCTACGCCCAGCATGCCTTCGGCCCGTTGGCCGAAGGCCAGCTTCTGAAAAACCCCTTCGTTGACGGGCAACACCTCGCAGCCGCTATGAGCCAGCGCAACCAGCAGGCGTTGCGCGTCGCCGCTGCTGCACAGCGGCTCGCAGACGAATACTTCCACCAGCCGCACGCCGGCGTCCATCGCGCGGCGCAGCTCGCGGGCGCCGTCGATGAGGATCCGCCCTTGCTTCTCCCGGTGGCGTCGATCGCGGAGCCGGGCGGCATCTTTCACATACGGGTTGTGCGGGCTGGTGATCAGCGGTTTCGGTCCATCCTTCATCGTTCAAGATGCCTCCTTCACGCTCCCTGAGTGCCACCGCACCACGGTCCCGCTAGGCAACTCCCGTCCGGCGTCCGCGCGAAGGGTCAGGGGGCCGCCGGCAACGATTCCGCGGTTCCCCAAAGCTTCGACCATCATCGTGCGGAGCGTGGCCGGCTCATAGCCCGGCGAATGGCACGTCACCAGCATGAACTCCGGCCGCCCCGCCGTCAATGCAGCGCACAACGACAGCAGCCGCGGCAGGTGTTTCGACAGCCGCCAGACTTCGCCCCGCGGGCCGTGGCCGTAGCTGGGCGGATCGAGAATTACCGCGTCGTAGCGGTTCCCGCGGCTCAGTTCCCGTTTGACGAACTTCATGGCATCCTCGACAATCCAGCGGATCGGCGCGGCGGCCAGGCCGGAGAGTTCCGCATTTCGCCTGGCCCAGGCGACGATATTTTTCGCGGCGTCGACGTGGACCGTTTCCGCCCCGGCGGCGGCCGCCGCCAGCGTGCTCCCGCCGGTGTAAGCGAACAGGTTGAGCACTTTTCGCGGCCGACCCGGCTGGCGCACTTGCTCCTGGATCCAGGCCCAGTTCTCGGCCTGCTCCGGGAACAGCCCCAAATGGCCGAAGGCCGTCCGCTTCAACTCGAATCGCAACGGGCCGAACGCCACGGTCCAGCGCTCGGGCAACTCGCGCCGACAGTTCCATTGTCCCTGCTCCTCGGCACGGCCCTCAAAACGCGCGTCGGCGTGTGCCCACAGATCAGGAAAGGCGCGCCCGAACGGTTCCGCCGCGGGGCACGGCCGGTCGAGCGTGATCGGACCAAACCGTTCCAGCCGCCGGCCGTCGCCAAAATCGAGAAGTCGGTAGGGGTCGATGATCACTAATAATTGGGAGTCGGCGGGCGGTAGTGGCTCGGATCGATCGAGCGAAACCACTCGATCGTCCGCAAGAGTCCTTCGCGGAGCAAGACCTTCGGCTGCCAGTCGAGATGCTTCTTGGCCAGCGTGATGTCCGGTTGGCGTTGGGTCGGATCGTCGACGGGCAAGGGGCGGAAGACCAGCTTCGACGACGAGCCCGTCAATGCCAAGATCAAGCGGGCCAATTCCAGGATGGTGAACTCCTCGGGGTTGCCGAGATTCACCGGCCCCACGAGGTCATCCGGCCCGTTCATCATGCGGATGATGCCGTCGATGAGGTCGTCGCGGTAGCAGAAGGAGCGGGTCTGCGAACCGTCGCCGAAAATCGTAATGTCCCGGTCGGCTAACGCCTGGCAAACAAAATTCGAGATCACGCGACCGTCGAAGGGGTGCATGCGTGGGCCATAGGTGTTGAAAATCCGCACGATGCGGGTGTTCACACGATTCTGGCGATGGTAGTCCATGAACAGCGTTTCGGCCGCCCGCTTCCCCTCGTCGTAGCACGCCCGCGGCCCCACGCAGTTGACCAGGCCGCGATAGTTTTCCGGCTGGGGGTGGACCTCCGGATCACCGTAGACCTCGCTGGTCGAGGCCAGCAGCACCTTGGCCCGACACCGCTTGGCCATCCCCAGCACGTTGATCGCCCCCATTACCGAGGTCTTCATGGTCTTGATGGGGTTGTACTGGTAATGCCCCGGGGCGGCAGGACAAGCCAAATTGTAGATCTCGTCGACCTCCAAGAACATGGGCAGCGTAACGTCGTGGCGAATCAGTTCGAAGTTCGGCTGACTGAGCAGGTGGGCGATGTTGGACTTCTGGCTGGTGAAGAAGTTGTCCAGGCAAATGACGTCATGCCCCCGTTCGAGGAGCAACTCGCAGAGGTAGGAGCCAAGAAAGCCGGCCCCCCCTGTGACCAAGATCCGATGGACGGACGCCATGGGGGTAGTTCCTGGATGTCAGAAAAGGGTATTTTATCCAATCATACCTTTATCTCAAGCCGCTGCGATGGGAAGATTCCGGAGGCACCGCTTAGCACGACAATGCCATGTTGTCTGCCATCGTTGTTTAGCCGGCGTGCTTACACGCCGCGGAAATTGAGTGGCATTCTGCAGACGCTCACGGCGCGCAAGCACGCCGGCTAAACGACTCGTACTGGAATTTCCGCAAGTCGTGAATCAGTCATATGTTGCCGCGATTTGGCGTGACGACATAAGGCTGTACGGTCAGGCCAACTCATATTGCCCGCTGCCCACCCGCTTGAGCTTGCCTTGTCGGGCTAATTCGTCCCAAACGGCCGGCGGGAACTGGTCCGGCGGCGTAATGGCCACGATCCCGGACGAGCGGCCGCTACTCATGGGCCCCACGCCAATCCGCGACTGGTCGTCAAGCTGGGTCAGTTTCAGCCGCTTGCGAAAGGCTTTCAGCGCCGTTTTGAGTTCCTGCGGGCTGGGCGCCGGGGGCGGCGATGCATCGGAAGCGGACATGGAAAACTCCTGGTGTGATGGGGAAATCCCGCCGTCGCCTGGAAAAGCGGCGACGGCTTGCAAAACCGGTAGTAGCCGTTCGCTCAATGTCGTCAAAGACCTTTGCGATTATTCTCACCAGTCCCTCAGGATCGGATCTCCCGGCGATGCTGCCCGGGGGTCCGGCCGGTCGTTTTCTTGAACAGCACACACATCGACTCAACGTAGCGGAAACCGGTCAATTGGGCAATCTTCGCCAGGGGATAATCGGTCATGGAAAGCAGTCGCTTCACGTGTTCCAACTGCGCACCGGCGATGATGTCCCTCGGCGAGTGGCCCAAGAAGGTGGCAAAGCGGCGTTCCAGGGTCCGCCGCGACACCGGCACGTGGATCAGCACGTCGTCGACGTCGATGCCGTCGCAGGCATGCTCGCGGATGTAATGCAGGGCGGCGGCCGTGTCCGCGTCGGCAACGGCCACAAAGTCGGTCGATTGCCGGGCCACGACGCCCCGCGGCTCGACGACGATCTTTCGGCGCGGCGGGGCCTTGCCCTGCATCAGGCGGTCCAGCAAGGCGGCGGCCTGATAGCCGACCTCCTCGGGGTTTTGTTCGATGCTCGACAGCGGCGGCCGGGCCAGCCCACAGATCACCTCGTCGTTGTCGACTCCCATCACGGCGACTTCTTCCGGCACGGCCAGCCCGCTGCCGTCGCAAACCATTAAAACCTGCTGCGCGCGGAGATCGTTGCAGGCCATCACGCCCACCGGCTTCGGCAACGATCGAATCCAGCGGGCCAGCAGATCTTCATACCGCAAGGCATAGTCTTCGCTGGCCGCAATGAGGGCCTTTCGATGACGGCGCGGCGGGTCGTAGACGTTCACCCGGCGGCCGGCCGCCGCCAAGTGCTCCACAAAACGACCGCACCGCTCGTCGGAGGAGTAAACGCCGGGAAGGCCGCAATAGGCAAAGTGCTCCAAGCCCCGGCCGATGAGATGTTCGGCCGCCAGCCGAGCAATCGCGTCGTTGTCGGTGAGCACGGCGGGAATGTCGTCCACGTTCGCGTGCTCGAACAAGTCCACGATGGGAATCCGCAATTGCCGGATCCGTCCCGCCAATTTTTGGTTCTCGATCCGCGCGATCACGCCGTCGCCGCGCCACGTCCTCAGCCAGGGCGGCGCCATTTCCGACAGCTTGCGCTCGGTATGGTAGACCTTCCATTTTCCGTGGGCCTGGACGTATTTGCCGATCCCCCGCAGCACTCCCCGCCCGTACACGCGCGACGATTCCACCAACAGGGCCACCTGCCGCAGCGGATGTCGAGCATGGGCCATGATTGCGACGCCTTCGGCGGGCCTGGGAACACGGGCCATGCGACGCCCTCGTCCCTGGAAACTGGTCCCTGGAAGGGCGCCCCGTGCTTGTCGATCGGACCTCTCGATTATACCGTCGCCGCCGGCGGGCGTCACCAGCGCCGCAATTCACGCCCGCGGGCCGTTTTGGGGGGCGGCGTGATTTCTTAATTCCTTTGACGCACACGGCTCTTGCCATGATGTCGGCCGAGTTCTAAGCTATTGACCGGCTATGCAGCGTTGCGTCCGCAGCAACTGGAATACGCCGTGGAGACTAAGCGCGTGCTTGGAAAGTCTCCCCTCGCCAATTGGGAGAGGGGCAGGGGGTGAGGGCGGCAGTTTCAGAATCGCGGAAGATGGATAGTCTTCGAGTTACTTGTCCTCACCCTAACCCTCTTCCAAAGGGAGAGGGGACTGCAAACGTCGGCTTTCCAAACACGCTCTAAGACCCCAAGGTGACTCATGACCCGCTCGTATCGAGTGCTTGAGGCAACCGTTATCCTCGCCATGTGCCTGACGGTTTGTGACTCGCAAT
>Ga0182014_10007549_pt1 | contig 11365 bp, 12 predicted proteins | sample 612S2DmetaG_FD_120489 | JGI IMG/M metagenome (GOLD analysis project Ga0182014, IMG submission 120489) | Permafrost microbial communities from Stordalen Mire, Sweden - 612S2D metaG | ecosystem: Environmental > Terrestrial > Soil > Wetlands > Permafrost | place: Sweden: Stordalen | collected... | reverse complement strand
GTCCGCTCGATCACCGGCAGAAGGTCCTCGTACCACTTGTCGCTCACCGTATCGAGCGATGGCACGCCACAGACGACCGTCTCCTGGACCTCAAACAGGTGATAGAGGATCGGGATCACGAATCCCAGCAGGGACTTGCCGCATTGCTGCGGTCCCGTGACGTTCCGCCGCCGCCAGTAGAGATAACCCGTGGCCGGGTCGCGGCGGTCCTCTTCGTCCAGCAGCAGCCCGGTAAATGGCTGTCGCAAAGAACTGAACCGCCGGCCCTCATACGGTCCCGTCGGCAGGGTGATCTCCTGCTCCGCGAACTCCCGCATCGTCCGTAACGCCGGGGGCACCCTCTGTCGGAGCAACCGAATTGCCATCTGCCGCGTCTGGATCGGTTCCCAATTCACTGCCCACATGGCTTGGTTGTTCCCTCAGGTTCTGTATCTCGCGGCCGAACTGCCGCTCCATGTCCTCGATTCCTTCCTTGACGATTTGCATGGCTTCGGGTCCGAACTGCCGCTGCAGGCTGTCCAGCGTTTGCCTCAAGCCCGAAGCGATCACGGCAAACAGTTCTTGAATCTCATCCACGGACAGGTACTTTTTCCTGAGTACCCGCAGGTTGAATTCCTCTTTCTCGGCCTTCGCTGTCCGCAGCCGGTCCAGGGACTCTGTCTGCGGTCCGTCGAGGTCGTAATCGCCATCGACAACGCTCCGTATCAGCTTGCCGCCATGCCGTGAGAGTTTCGATAGGAAGTCGTGGAACTGACGAACCACGACCGGCAGGTTGATCTCCTTGTCGGCGAAGGCGAGGTTGTACAGCTTGGCTTGTTCATAGAGGACCTTCCGCTCCCTGCCGGACATCTCCACCCAGTGTTTAAGCGGTATCGCTCGGTAGTACTCCCAGCGGCGCTGTTCCTCCTGGCGCTTCTCAACCCGGTTGAGTGCCCGTTGCTCCCGGTCGCTGGGGATTTCCCCGCGTCTACGCTTTGCGATCGCCTCCAGCGCAAGGGTCTGATCAACAGCGTCCGAGTGCCTGACTGCCATGCTTACAGCGCCCCAATATGCGTTACTCCGATTTCACCGCCTGCACGTGCAAAAAGGCCGGTCTCGCGGGGGCGGAAACCCGCCCGCAATCCGCCGGGAGAACCTAACCACGCCGGGGGGCGCCATCCTCGAACCGACTTGGTGATCGAGACGCCCTTGGCCAGCGCGCCAGTTCGGGATCATCGGTGCTGCACGGAATGCAGCAGGCGTGGTCCCGGCCGACATCTTCGTGGCGTTCTCTTCCGTCTGGCCAGCAACATCGATCTTGCCCCACGCACCACGGCTGAAAACAGACCGCGGCGCGATTACAGAAGAATTACAAGAATCTGGCCGAACCGAGCGTGGGTTTCGCTTGATGTTTCCGCGAAAGGCTGGCTCATGTGTGGATGTGCGGACGAACATCCCGTCAATGACCACTAATCCCCAAGCATAAGGAACCGAACCATGCGAAAGACCAAAAACCCGCCCCTGCCGGTCGGAACGCCAGTGGAGATCAACATCGCCCAAGGGCTGGCCGTTGCCCAAGGAACGATCACGGCGGCCGACTATGACGATGGCTGGCTCTACCGGGTTGACGTAACCGATGGCGACGACTGCGGCGCCCACCGCAACGGCACCGGTGAACTGTGGGTATGCGACTTCGAGGTTAAGCCAAGGAACGAACGGTAACCTGTGTTTCCCTTTTTCCCAAGGAGTTGTGCGATGAAGAAGAACGAAGTGAAGATTGGCGGCGTGTACACCGCCAAGGTGACCAACAAGCTCGTCCAGGTGCGTATCGACGCTGAAAGCCGCTACGGCGGCTGGGATGGTACCAACCTCGCCACGGGCAAGAAGGTCCGCATCAAATCGCCGGCCAAGTTGCGGACGGCCGTAGGAGGCGACAAGGCGCCCACGGGCGCGAAGAAGGGCCGGGCAACCAAGAAGGCCAAGGCCGCGGCCGAGGCCGCCCAGGCGCACACGTCGACGCCCACGGGCGAAGACGCGGCCATTGCCCCGGCGGCGCCCACAGGCGAAGATGTGACCGCTGTCGCACCGGCGCCGGGCGTCTGCCCTAACTGTGGCGCGAGCGAGGTCGACGAGGACGGCGATTGTGCCAAGTGCCTCGAACCGAAGGTTGCGGGCGAGGACGCGAAGGCCGACGACGCCCCCAAGGCCGACAAGGCCAAGAAGCCCCGAGCCAAGAAGGCCAAGGCCGACAAGCCCAAGCGGGTCAGCGGACTGGACGCCGCCGCCAAGGTGCTCGAAGAATCCGGCGAGCCGATGACGGCCAAGGAGATGGTCGAGGTGGCTGAGGCCAAGGGCTACTGGAAGTCGCCGAGCGGCAAGACGCCCCACGCGACAATCGTCAGTGCGATCATTCGAGAAATCGCCAAGAAGGGCGATGCCTCGCGGTTCGTGAAAACCGATCGTGGGAAATTTGCCGCCAAGCGATAGAACCATCCGCAAACCCTCCTAACTTACCCCGGGCGCCCGCCTGGGGTTTTCTTCGGCCACAGCGGCCTGCTGGCGGGCGTGACCACGGACGATGACGCCCTCGGCATCGACGACAATGGGTTGGTGGAACCCGAACTGATTGATCGACGCCGCCACGGCGTCAACAGCCGGATTGTTCTGGTTTGGGTTGCCTGGTGAGGGCTTGATGTCGGAGAGCTTCCGTAGGTCGATTTTCATTGCTCTTCTGCTCCTTGGAAAAAGTCGGACAGCAAATTGAAACTGTGCTAGGTTGGGAGATGTTCCCGCGGCCAAGTGGCCGTGGAAACTCTGGGAGATACCTGCCACCGGGGGAATTAAGGGCCGATACGCCACGTTGGCGTGTACGGGGCCCAGGGCAACCTTGGCGTACTTGTGTCCAACCGTGGCGACAGGACGCACCACCGCGCAAACGTGGGCGACGTGGTGGCGAGCAACGCGGTCCCCATCCAGCACAGTCCGGGGACGGGCCATCTGCCGAACCTGCCGTACCTGCCGAACCTATTTCCCTGCGATCCAAACCCGCGTGCGCGCATGCGCGTGCGCGCGCGCACATGTGTGAAGTTACCAAAAAGGTTCGGCAGGTTCGGCAGGTTTGTTGCATCTGCTTATCCTTCAATCAGTTAAGGGTGCCGAACCTATGGCGTTTCAAGGTTCGGCAGAGGTTCGGCAAACACGTCAAGGTTCGGCACTTCCTTCTCCATAAACACCCGATAGATGTTCCCCTTGCGGTCGGGGGTTCTGTGGAACACGGCCTGTCGGCCATCGGTGAGCGGGAATCGCTCGGTGACAAAACGGCCAGCGAGCGTGCCCATCTTGGTTGCCAACGAACGTGCCGAGCCCTCGCCCAAGTCTGTGGCCAACAGTCCGTGGCGACTGCAGAGTGCGGCCAACTCGGAAGCGGTCCAGGTGCCCTGGGGATGTTCCACCAGCACACCGACCAGTTCGGTGAACTCCCGGCGGGTCTCGTCCAACTGAGTTGCCGCCTCCTCGGCGTTGGCCAAGAAGTCCGGTTCGCCGTTGACCTTCAGGATGCCGCCCACGATGTTGCCCCATCCCCGCTTGTTGAAGCGGTTGGCAGTGCTAGCCCGCGGCATACCAGCCGCCTTCCAGCGCTCCGCCATCCCGACCAGCTCGCCCAGCAGTTCGAGTCGGTACTGCTGCGCATAGCCTTCGGGATCGGCTATGGAAAATGTTCTCCGCTCCGGGTCGCCTTCGTAGTAGAGGTTGATGACCGCACTGCGGGTCACCAGATCGCGGCTCACGTCTGGCGTGTTGGCCGTGATGCAGAAAATGTGGGAGTTCTCGGCACGGATTTCCTGGGAGTAGCCCAGCAGCCGAAACGAGAGGATTGGATCGGTGATTGACCGTTCAAGGCAGGCTGATTCGATGCGCGGATGCCGGCCCCGTCCTTTGGCGTTGTCGATGATGATGGTGGTCACGCCACGGCGGACAATGGCCCCCAGTCGCTTCTCGAACTCCTCATCGTTCGGATTGTACGTTGCAGTCTCGGTAAGATACCCGTCGCGGAGGATCGCAATGATCTGTGCCAAAATGGATTTGCCAAGTTCCGGCTGGTTGCCGTTGAACAGCGCCGCAGGCTTCGAGCCGATAAATCGAGGAACCAGAATCGCGGTCAACAGGATCCCGAGATAGTTGGTCCGATCGGCCGGCGTCTTAAAGCAGAAGTCCTGGAGCACTGCATCCAGGTGATTGGTGTCGTGGCGGGCCTCAATGGGGGGCCCAGCATAGTAGATGCCGGACTGCGGATCGAAACCAGGCGCGACGAGCCGCCAATCGTCGGTGTAAACGGGGTTACGAGTGAAAAGCTTGATTACGGGCAGGCGACCACGTTCGACGTGATGATTCAGCCAGGTATTTCCGTACGCAGGTGGGAGCGGTTTGTACTGCCCAGCCTCGTCATCGGTGAAGTAAAACTCGACGTGCTGGTTGAGAAGTCCCGCCAACTCGGGTGAGGACAGAATCGGCGAGATAATTTCGCCGGTGACCACCACGAGTTGCTCAACTCGAGTGAAGCAGTTGCCCGTCGCCAGCAGCCGGTCTGTCACCTGATGCAACGTGTCGCCAACCGGCATGGTCGCGGCATCGACGAGAATCGTGGGGCGACCGCCTGCAGCTAACTCTTCAGTGTCAGCGGGCGATTCGCCGGCGCTGCCCTCACTTGCGTCGTCTATGTGATTCAGAACCTTCGACCCCTTGGCTGTAGGGTGCTTGTGCAGCCGGTCGAAAGTCGCCGCACGAGCATCGTATTCGGCGTTTTCCCAGGTGAGGTCGAAGTAGCGATGGCCTTGCTCGGCGAACTTGCCAACCTGCTCCACCTGCGCCCAAACCTCATCCTTGGCGATGCCACTGCGGATCGCGTAGCAGCAGACGGCGAAATCCGGCTCAGAGCGACTGCCCGCCGGTGCGATGGCACAGGCCGCGATAAGTTCTGCCAGCTTGTCGGCCTTGGATAGAGAGATCTTGCGAGGCTTGGGCAACGGCATGGCCGCAATCTGTTTAGACCTTTCCGTTTCGGCCGACGGAGACTTCAGCGGTTCAAAAGTGGCCAGCGGATAACGCCGCGTCGGATCGCACTCGACGAGCGCAGTCGGCACTGGCTCGCACCCGTTTCGTTGGTCCTTCCTATTCAGCGTTCCGGGAATGCGGAGGAGCCTCGACAAGTTGGTCGTGTGATCGCCGCCGAGAGCTTTGGCGATGCCAGCCAGGATGTCTTGCAGATGCTGGGCCTTCGGACTCAACCGCGAAACGTGACGCCGCTGATCCAAATAGACCTTGTCGCCGTTCTCGACGATGTACTTCCGCGGCTTTTTGCGCCCGTCGGCTGTCTGCGTCCATTCAGTCTTCACCGCTGGCGGATCACCGGCGTCGTCGATCAGGTATGGCGAGTCCAGTAGCCAATAGAGATGCACGCCGTGGCCGGAATTGACAATGATCGACGGCTGCGGCATGCCGGCCTTGGCGATGCGCTCACGAGCCTCATCAACCGTGCAATGGTCAACATCGGTCCAGAGCACGCGTAGCACGCGAATTTGCCACGCCTGATCGTATTGGCCACTACCACCGAATCGAGGACCAACGCCGAAGAAGATATTGGCTCTGGTATGCTCGGCCCGCTCGTTTTGCCGTTTGACCGCGTTGGCGAGTCGCTGCGGGTCTGGTTGCCATTGTCCCGTCTGATCCTTTACGCCAACCAGTTGGTAGCCGATGCCCTTGAAATCGACCTTGTTTTTCTTCTGGCCGTTTTCGGTCCAGACTTCGATGGGGCGAAACAGAATCCGGTCGCCGGGCGCGAAGAGGGCTTGGAGGAAATCGACCGCGATGGTATCGGCCGCAATGTCTGTGCTCATCGGCGAGGCTTCCTACACACCAGCGTTGGCGAGACGTTTTTCGGCTGCTTCGATCTGTTTTCGGCGTGCGGCCGTCATGCGGGACGATTGTGGTGGGGCAACATGCTCCCCCTCGGCCTGCAATGTTAACTGCTCAAAAAATCGCTCGATCGCTTCAAGCGATGTGGCGCGGGTCCCCCCGGCCATAATGGTTTCGAGCCTCACACCGCGGACCCCGACCGTGCCCCAGCGCCAGAGAGTCGAGACATTGATACGCTTCCCGGCTCGCCGGTTCGCAAAGCACGACAGCTTGGTCGCCGCCGTCAGAGAGAAGATTTCTTCGGAACGAATGTCGATCGGCATTTCAGAACCTCGCAACTATTGGGAATGTGCATCCAATAATTGCGAGTATGCCGTCTGTGCTTTTCCCTGAAAATTGAACACAATCGAACTAGGTGGTAGTTCGTATTCTCACTGCTTGGGACGGCCGGCTTTTCGTGTAGGCGGTATGGGCAACCCGTGCCGGCGTGCGTACGCGCGGGCAGCCTTCTTAACGCCGTTGTCGCTGTCGATTCTCTCCCACGATTTCGGTTTCTTGGCCAACCTCATTCTGATGGTTCCCCATGCGACAGTCTTCATGGCAAGGTCGTACAGCCACTCGTCGCGGGTGTCGTTGGCCGTCGCGGCGGGAGGGGGTGCCTTGCCGCCCAGGTCTTCTATAAACTGTCTCAGCTTGCGCTGATACGACGGCGGGGCGGGCAGACGGTCGAGTTGCCCCACATCCTCCAAGATAAACCGCTCGATTTCAAGCAACTGGCGACGGGGCGCTATGGTCACATCAACATCGACGCGGCCAGCCTCTATTTTCATCAATGCTTGATAGACCGCGTTTCCTGCTTTATAGACCGCCGCCACTTGCGGGAATTGTGCATCCCAACCCCGGGAATGAAGGTAGGAGATCGCATGGGGGAATTTGGCGGACGGGACAGCAAGCGCCTTGCCGAGACATTCCAGGGCCTCGACCAATCGGGCCCGTGATGTGGAAGATTCGTTCGCCACGATTCACCTTCTTTCTTCGGGCGACCAGCTGGCGGCCGTGGCAAGAAGGTGGGAGCCACGGCATGCCGGTTGGTCTGTGCGGGGATCAGCCGCAACCCGGCAATCTTTGGTTTATGTTACTTCATCCGATTTTCCGTACAACCTCCACAGCAAGCCGGGCGTCACGCTCGGCATAGACCTGGGTCACGTCGGCCTTGGCGTGGCCCAGACTGACCTGGGCGGCCTCCAGACCGAATTGGCGCCGTACCTCCGTAGCCTTGGAGTGGCGTAGCTGGTTGGGACTCCAGTGCGGCAGCAGTACAGCCTCCACGCGTTGCTGGGCGGCTTCCTTCAGTCGCTGGGCGTTGGCCTTTTCGACAGCCCGCCTAATTGCGTGGGCGTAGCTGCTGCGATTATAGGTGGTTCTGTGCCGGCAGTTCGGTTGGGTTTTCTGCCGCTTCCACTGGCTCGGTTGTACGCGTGTACGCCGACGGGCCCGCATTGCCTCATGGCGATTGCGTTCGCTCTCGGCTGGCTGGAAGCATGGGGCCTGGGCGTCACGGAGCAGGTAGGGGAGCAAGACCTGCTGAGCCTTGGGCCCGATGTAGATGGTCCGCTCCCGGCCGCGATGGTCGGTCTTGTGGGATATCGGGCGATACTGCCAGATTTCGCCGGATCGATCAATGTCGCACGGACGGACCTGGAAGACCTCGCCGGGCCGGGCGCCAGTCAGTCGTTGGAAGCGAACCATATCGGCCACGACTACGGGCAGATGGGGCAGTGTGGCCTCGACAACATCGTCAGCAACCGGCCCGATCGGCTCCGGCTCCCTGGCCGTTGTTCGTCCCTTCCTTAGTCCTTCGACCGTCGACAGGGAGGTATGAACGCTGGGTGGAACCATCTGTCGGCTGACACCCCACTTGAAAATCCTCTTGATGCAGCCGACCAGCTTGTTGACGTAGCCGCGGGCGTGGTTGTCGGTGAGCGTGGCCTGGATCGCCAATAGTCACAACGGGCCAAAGTCAGCCGCCGGCACCTGGCCAAAGAGTTTGTTTAGGATGCGGATTGCCACCCGTGCCACCTCGATCGATCGGGTGAGCTGGCCGTCCTTGCGGTAGTAGCCGTCGGCAAAGTCGAGATACGCCGCGGCCAGCTCAACGATCGTGAGTTGCGCGGGGGTAGTGAGGGGTAGCGATGGAGCCGAGGCCGGGGATACCGCCAATTGGGCGACGAACGCAGCGTAGCGTTCTTTGCTCCTGGGCGAATTCCATTTGCCCAGATAATAGCGACGGCCAGATACTTGCACAAAGGCTTGAGCTGTACCCTTGTGATGCCGATATTTCGGCACGGAGACGGTTTTCAGAGCCATGGCAGCACATCCTTTCAGTCAGGGGGGGTAGTCACTACCCCTTTTCCTTTGACTTTCAGGCCGCGCTGCCGACCGTCGGCAGGTAACGTAAGTTCGCGTTTCGGCAAGGTTTATATCTAGTGGGCGATAGAGGGCTCGAACCTCCGACCCCCAGCTTGTCGAGCTGGTGCTCTAACCAACTGAGCTAATCGCCCCACACTTCCTAAATCACCTGTCTTTCGGTACGTCTTGTGCTCGTGCACAGGCACCGCGATTGGCCTCAATCGTAGTGGTCACGGCACGTTACGTCAAGCCACGGTTGTGCACGTGTTGTGCACGGTTCCTCATGGCTGACAGCGAAGATCTTCTGCACGGCCGGCCGCCTTTTTTTGCTTGCACAAAAAACACCTGGGGTGCTATACTGCCGAGGGAGCGGAGAGGTGGGTATGCCCCAGCCTATGATGGTACGCTTATGTGAGGAGCTTGCCGGCCTCGACCCGGCCGCTCCCGATTATGCCACCCTCGGTATCGAGGCGGTGTTGGCCGCGGCCCGCACGGCCGGGGCCAGCGATATCCATTTTCAGCCGACCGGCAACGGTCTGGAACTGAAGTTCCGCGTCGACGGCGTGCTGGTGCCCGTGGCGGTGTTTCCCGCCCGCGTCGTCGGCAACGTCACCGCCCGCCTAAAAGTCCTCTCCGGCCTGCTCACCTATCACACCGATCGGCCGCAAGAGGGACGCATCCGTTTGCCGCGCGAAGACGTGGAAATGCGGGTCTGCACCTTTCCGACCCTCGGCGGCGAGCGGACCGTGGTTCGGTTGTTCGGCAGCGCGCAGCGCTACCAGCACCTTGACGATCTCGGACTGCCCGACGACGTGCTCCCGTTCCTGCGGCGCTTGTTATCGGAAACGTCCGGCGCCATTCTCGTCTCCGGGCCAGCGGGCAGCGGCAAGACAACTACCGTCTACGCCTGTATGCGCGAGATTGGCCACCGCGACCGCCATACGCGGAGCCTGGTTTCGATCGAGGACCCCATCGAAGTGGCCGTCGAAGGCGTAGCCCAGGCCCAGGTGAATCCGGCGGTGGGGTTGGACCTGGCCGCCGGCTTGCGTTTCCTGATGCGGCAGGATCCCGAGGTCATCATGGTCGGCGAGATCCGTGACCGTCCCACGGCCGAAGCGGCGTTGCAAGCCTCGTTGACCGGTCATCTGTTGTTGAGCACCTTCCATGCCGGCAGCGCCGCCGAAACGGTTAGCCGGCTGCTGGACATGGGCATCGAGCCGTATGTCGCGCGGAGCGGACTGCTGGCCATTCTGCATCAGCGCCTGCTGCGGCGGCTTTGTTCCTGCGCCCAGGTGACCGACGATCCAGACGCCCGGCTTGGGCTGGCCGTCAAACGTGTTTCCGTGCCGCGGGGCTGCGAGAAGTGCGGCGGCACCGGCTATCAGGGCCGTTTCCTCTTGGTCGAGATGCTCGCGCCAGGCCGCGGCGAGTTGTCCCGCGCCATCCTCGCCCGCTCGGAAACGCCGGTGATCGAGAAATTGGCCGCCGAGTTGGGAATGGCGAGCCGCTGGCAGCGTGCCTGTCGGGCCGTGGATGAAGGCCTGACCAGTCCGGCCGAAGTCCACCGCGTCCTCGGCTTCTTCGATGGGCAGGCCGGAAAAGACCGAACGGTGTGTACTCCTCACGTTCCGCGTGAGGGTGAATGGTCGTTGTGAGTGTACTTCTCACGCTCCACGTGAGGGCGAACGGCCATTGCAACCTCACGCGGAGCGTGAGGAGTACGTTCAGGCATGGAGTACGTTCAGGCATGCCGAAATTGCCGCCCTGGTCGGGGGGACCGGGGCTGAATTTTTGAAAACTTGATGGATTTGTAGACAAGCGGTCGGGCAATCCAGCTCTTATCCTCTAGGGACAATTAGGGGTAACGAGTGAACGGCCCCGGCACCGACCCACTGCTGCTTGGCCTTGCCGCCGGCGATCCACGGGCGTTTGCGGCCCTGTACGACCGCTACGCCGTGCGGCTGTACCGGGCGGCCTGTGGAATATTGGGCTCTCGAGAAGATGCGGAGGACGTGGTGCAAGAGGTTTTTTTGGCCGCCGTGCGTTCACACGAAAGACTGGGCGACGTCCGCGACCTGACCGCGTACTTGTTCACGGCCATGAGTCGGGCGGCGACCCGTTGCGCGATGCGGCGGACGCGAACCCTTCAGGCGTCCCGCGGGGCAGCCAATGAAGCGGCAGCCGCCCTTAAGCGGGCCCCGGCCGAGAGCCCGGATTGGCATCGGCTGCAACAGGCGCTCGGCCTGCTGCCCAGCCCGCAGCGCGAGGTCATCACCTTGAAGATCGATGGCGAGTTAACCTTTGCCCAGATTGCCCAGGTGCTGGGCGTGAGCATCAACACGGCGGCCAGCCGCTACCGTTACGCCCTGCAAAAGTTGAAGGCTTTTCTGATGGAGAAGAGCACTTCACAGGAGGCGAGGCAGTGATGGCAGAGAGAAAATTGCCGCGCGACCTCGAACGTTTGGAACGCCTGTTGGCCGCTGGCCCGCGGCCGGAGCCATCGGCCGCACTACGGCAGCGCGTGCTCGGCGGTGTGCAGTCGGAACTGCATCGCGAGGACGTGTTGCTCCGGTGGCGATGTGCCACGACGCTGGCGGCCACGGTGCTGCTCGCTGTCGGGCTGTCATTGGCGGCGGTAGAAACAACGGCCTTTGCCCTGCAACCGCGGCGGTCGCCGCCGTCGGTCCATGAAGTGGCCCGGCGGCTTCGCCAACTTTCGCCGGATCTTTCCCCGGCGGAATCGGTGCGGGAAGCGACGCTGCTCCAGATCGGCGCCGAAGTCGGCTGCCGGACGAAACTGGGTGATCAACTCGGCCTCGGTAACGCACCATGAACGCCAGTTCCATGACCCTTGACGATTTGGTCGCTCTGAACGAGGAGATTGCGGCCTTGGTGCGGGCGGGCGTTCCGCTGGAAACCGGTTTAGCGGAACTCGGCGGCGACATGCCCGGCCGGCTGGGGCGATTTGCCGCCGACCTGGCCGAGCGGACCGCCCGCGGCGAGTCGTTGGCCCAGGCCATGGGGGGCGATGCCGGCCAGTTGCCGCCGGCCTATCGCGCGGTCG
>Ga0182014_10007548_pt1 | contig 11365 bp, 9 predicted proteins | sample 612S2DmetaG_FD_120489 | JGI IMG/M metagenome (GOLD analysis project Ga0182014, IMG submission 120489) | Permafrost microbial communities from Stordalen Mire, Sweden - 612S2D metaG | ecosystem: Environmental > Terrestrial > Soil > Wetlands > Permafrost | place: Sweden: Stordalen | collected... | reverse complement strand
CGGTCAGGCGTTGAACGTTAGAGCAAGTTTCTTCATCTGGTTTTGAAAGGGGACGACTTTAGCCATGTCGCTGACAAGGCAGAGGAACTGGTGGCTTTAACCACCGAGGGAAAGGTCGAAAAACGATCGGCATTCGATTACGAATCAGCTTCTGCTTATGATGCGCTGTTCATGATAGATTAGCTGTTTGAAGAAGATCCTTAAGTTCTTAGTGCTGGAAGGGGGATGTAAAACCATGTTGAAATATCGCATTTTTGCCGAGAATGAATTCGCAACTCCTGAATTACTTACGTCAATAGCTCGCAAACTGGTATTGTTCGCTCTATTGATCGTTGCCCTGCCCGCATTCTCGCAAACCATAAACCTGTTCCCCGAAAAGTATCAGGATGCATGGACGCGTGTCGCCATTCCGCCCGATCACCCCGTAAGCAATGTGGCGCAATGGCATATCGACCCATCCAAACGAATCATTGTTTGTGACGGGAACGGCGGCCACGAATGGCTCCGCTTCAACCGGGAATTCCGTGACTTCACCTTCCACGTCAAGTGGCGCTTCACGAAATTGCCGGGGTCTCCCGCATACAACAGCGGCGTCTTTTTCCGCAACAACATGGACGGGTCCATTTGGCACCAGGCACAAACCGCGCTCAATGGCGGTTATATTTTTGGCTGGACGATGATTGACGGTAAATTGACGCACTTCAATGAACTAAAGAACATGACGGAGAACCGTCTAAATCCCCCCGGCGAATGGAATGCCTACGATATTCGCTGCGTAGCCAACACCTGCGCTCTGGCAGTCAACGGCGAAGTGGTGAACACAATCCATAACGACGTGGAAAAGGGATATATCGGCCTCGAAGCCGAAGGCTATCAAATCGAATTCAAGAATCTAGTAGTGAAAGAACTACCCTGAAGTAAAAGCACAAATCAGATAGATCCGAGCATCCGCACGGTAGCAGTGCGGCTATTCTCTATTCCCTATTCCCTCGTCCCTGCCTCTTCACACCGGGTACCGTTCCAGCACAATCGCGTGGAGCGCCACGGTCCGGCTCATTCCCACCGCATCGCCCGGCATGAACCGCGCCAGCCTCCGCAGGATAGCCAACTGCGTCCGTAGCATATCGCCCTCACCGCAAGCCGCAAGCACTCGCCTTGCCGCCTGCTCAGCCACTCCCATACTCTCGTCCGCGAGCAGTCCCGTCATTGCTGCGACAGCCTCAGCCGCGTTGTGTCTGCTCTCCGCCATCTTCCGCGCCCGCAGCAGCGCCGACTCCAACGCATAAACCTGCGTAATGATATCGGCTAGGTCGGCCATCACCTCCTGCTGCTCCTGCAACCCGGTCATAAACCGCTGGCTTGCCACTCCGGCTGCAAACAGCGCCATCCTTTTCACCGCCGCCAGCGCCTCACCCTCCCGCGCCAGCACCTCGCCCGTATCCGCCCCCGCGTCGAACGATGGCGTCTGCGTCACCTCGTCCATCAATTTCTTGATCGCTCCCAGCAGCCGAAGCTGCCCGCTCAGTGCCCGTTTCATCAGCCATCCGGTAATGATCATCCGGTTAATCTCATTCGTCCCTTCAAAGATCCGGTTGATCCTCGCGTCCCTGTAGTAGCGCTCCGCCGGATACTCCTCCACATACCCATACCCCCCCATCGTAGCAACCAGCTCGTCCGCCACCAGCGTCAGCATCTCCGATCCGTAAACCTTCAGAATAGAGCACTCCACGGCGAACTCCTCGATGCGCTTCTGCGTCTCCCGCGGCGACTTGGCCTGTTCTTCGCTCATCTGCGCCAAGCTCGCATCGATCATCCCCGCCGTCCGGTAGGCCATACTTTCAGCCGCATAAAGGCGCGCGGTGCTCGAAGAAATCTTCCGCTGAATCAAACCAAACTCCGCAATCGACTTGCCGAATGCGCGCCGCTCCTTGGCATACTTGATCATGTGTGCCAGTGCATGCCGGGCCCCGCCTACGCAGGCCACGCCCAACTTGAACCGCCCGACATTCAAGACGTTAAAAGCAATGTGATGCCCTTTGCCGGCCTCGCCCAACAGATTGTCCGCGGGAATCTTGCACCCATCCAGCACCAGCGGGCAGGTCGACGAGCCATGAATGCCCAGCTTATGTTCCTCCGCGCCCACAGTCAGTCCCGGCGTATCCCGTTCCACCAGAAATGCTGAAAACTTCTCCCCATCGATTTTGGCAAAAACCGTGTACAAACTCGCGATCCCGCAGTTGGTGATCCACATCTTCTCGCCATTCAACGTGTATGTACTACCATCGGCCGAGAGCGTAGCGCGGGTACGAATATTCATCGCATCCGATCCCGAACTAGCCTCCGAGAGCCCGTACGATCCAATCCACTCCCCTGAAGCCAGCTTGGGCAGGTAGCGCCGCTTCTGCTCCTCGGTGCCATACCAGATCAGCGGCAGCGTAGCGATTCCGATGTGCGCGCTAAAGGCCGTCGAAAAACTCGCTAGCACCGCGATGTGGTCGGTAACCAGCGTGGATGCGGTTTTGTCCATCCCCATCCCGCCGTACTCTTCCGGAACATCGACCGAAGCAAAGCCCAATTTGCCGGCCTTCCTGATCATCTCCGCCATCACCCCCGGCTCTTTGGCCTCGATCGCGGCAGCCCTGGGCAAAATCTCCTCACGGGCAAACTGCGCTACCGTAGCGGCAATCTGCCGCTGCTCCTCGTTCAAGTCTTCAGGGGTAAAGACTTCGGGAGGCGTGCGGGGTTCAAGCAGAAAACTCCCACCCGCGGCGGCAACTATCGGCGAAGCGGAATGCGTGGTCATGGTGCGTTCTCCAACTGACAGAAAACAGTATGCCTGCAGGGTAGCACAAGGCAAATGTGCAAAATTTCATATAGGCCCTACTCTTCAATTCGGGGCGCTTTACCAGGCATTTAAAAAATGGCCCCTTCGCATACAATGGACGGTATCCCGGTCGTGGAGGATTGCTCTGCTCACTGCGCTTGTGACCAACCTGAATCCCGTTTCCAGCCTTCTTCGGAGCCTCCCCGGTGGCCTGCCGTCGCGCATCGCCGCCTTCCTGTTCTTTGCCCCCCAGAACGGCCTGCTCCACTATTGGAAGACATTGCAATCCACCGACCAGACCTTCAAGGGCCTTTACCACTGGAACTTATTTGACGCCGCGGTACTGCTGCCTTACTTCGCGGTGATGATCATCCTTTCGATCTACGGCATCCACCGCTACACCATGTGTTACCTCTACTTCAAGTACCGCAAAAACTATCACCCTGACCCGCCCCGGCACTTTGAAGAGTTGCCCCGCGTCACCATCCAACTTCCCATCTTCAACGAACAGTTCGTCATTGACCGCCTCATCGATGCCATCTGCGCCATCGAATACCCGCGCGAAAAACTCGAAATTCAGGTCCTCGACGACTCGACTGACGAGACCCAGGAAGTTGCCGCGGGCATTGTCGAGCGCTTCGCCGCACTGGGCCATCCCATCGTTTACATACACCGCACCAACCGTCATGGTTTCAAGGCCGGCGCTCTCGATGCCGGACTCAAGGTGGCAAAAGGCGAGTTCGTAGCCATATTCGACGCCGATTTTGTCCCTCCGCCCGACTGGCTCATGAAGGTGATCCACCACTTCGCCGAGCCGGAGATCGGCATGGTGCAGACGCGCTGGGCGCACATGAACCGCGACTACAGCATGCTAACCCAGATCGAGGCCATCCTCCTCGACGGCCACTTTGTCATTGAGCATGGCGCACGCGTCCGTACCGGCGACTACTTCAACTTCAACGGCACCGCCGGCATGTGGCGCATCCAGGCCATCGTCGACGGCGGCGGCTGGCAGCACGACACACTCACTGAAGACACTGACCTCAGCTACCGCTCGCAACTGGCCGGGTGGAGGTTTAAATATTTGCCTGAGGTCGAGTGCCCTTCTGAGCTGCCCATCGAAATGACCGCTTTCAAGACGCAGCAGGCGCGCTGGGCCAAGGGGCTCATCCAGACCAGCATCAAAGTCCTGCCCCTCATCTTCAAGGCGCACGTCCCGCGCCGCATCAAGGTCGAAGCCGTCTATCACCTCACGGCCAACCTCAGTTATCCGCTGATGGTCATCATGTCCGTACTGCTCATGCCGGCCATGATCTGCCGCTTCTATCAGGGATGGTTCCAGATGCTTCTAATCGATTTCCCACTCTTCACCGCCTCCAGCTTCTCCATCGCCTTCTTTTACCTGGCTAGCGAGCGCGAGCTTTTCCCAAAAACCTGGCTGAAAACCTTTCTCTATCTGCCCTTCCTGATGGCCCTCGGCATCGGCCTCACCGTCACCAATACCAAGGCGGTAATGGAAGCCCTCTTCGGTCTCAAGAGTCCCTTTGTGCGTACTCCCAAATACCGCGTAGCCAAAAGGGGTGAAAAATCCCAGGCCGCCAAGTATCGCAAGCGCCTGCTGCTGGCTCCGTGGATTGAGATGCTGCTGGGCGCATATTTTTTCATCGCCATTCTCTACACCTTCTCAAACCATAACTACTTCACCGCGCCATTCCTGATTCTCTTTGTCATCGGTTACTGGTACACCGGCCTGATGAGCCTGCTGCAAGGCCGCTTCGAGCGCTGGCGCTCCGGCGGCGCAAACACCGACGAGTCCAGCCCCAAACCATTCCCGGTGGGTGTGTGAGGAAAAGCGTCGGGTAGGATTTAGCTATTTCTTTTGTTCAGTATTTCCCGTAAACTTTAGCGCACTCCACCAGCTTGTCGATATTTGCCGCCGGCGTAGTAGCCGGCAGAGCGCATCCCGGCCCGAGGATAAATCCGCCGCCCGGCGCAAGCACCTCAATCGCCTCGCGGCAAGCCTTCTCCACGTCCTCAACCGAACCCTCATGCAAAACTCCGCTGGGATCGATGGGACCCAGCAGCGTAGTCTTTCCCGCCGTCGCCCGCTTGGCCGCAGCCTTGTCGCACTTGTAATCGAACTCCAGTATCTTTGCCTCCGTCTCCGCCATCCCCCCGATAATCTTCGTAGTGTTGCCGCACGTATGGTAAGCAACAGCAAATTCGTCGCTCTGTAGCGCGCTCACCACCTTTTTCCCATAAGGCAGACAATACTTCTCAAACATCTTCGGCGAAATCACATCCGGAGAAGCCTGCGCCTCACCCAGTGAAGTCCCGGGGCATCCCATCTCCTTGAAGATCTGCGCATAAAGAATGAAACAGTCGCTCGCATACTCCAGCAGTTCGAAAATTTGCTCATCGCTCTCGCCCGCCGCCATCTCCGTCATCAAATTCACCGGCCCGGCAATCAGGCAAGCCAGGTCGAATGGTCCCTGGTCGGCCCGTCCGAGCACGAAAGCCCGGTCGCCGATCTCGTCGAGCACGTACCGCGTCGCATTCAGCGTGGCCCTTGTCAACGGAGAATTCCATGGATCAGGCTTCTTGAGACTCGAAACCTCCGCAAGGCTCTTCAGCAGCGGCTTTTCAATAATCGGCGCGCTGCCCGGCAGATAAACCACCTCGCACCCGCAAGCCTCAGCCAATGCCCCAGTTCCATTCTCAATTAGCAACAGATCGTGCCCATACCGCTTCCACGCGGCCACCTGCGCCTCTCCCAGCAACTGCCCGTCCTGGAAGATCGTCTTGGGCGGCAGCTCAAGTCCCGCGACCGTCATCATAAAGTTATGCAGGTCCACCGGAACCCGGTCGTGAGGCTCGTACCGTATCGTCGCCAGGCATCTTTCCAGCGATGTCATCTCTTCTTGCATCGGATCACCCCCAGCTTTGCCAAAAAGCCATTGTAGACCGGTCATGCCGCAGAAGGCAGTGTGGAGTCTCCCGTCTCCGCTACAATAGAACGAAGCGCCTGCCACGCCAGGGACTCGAGTTCCCTCGCCTGCCAGGCGCATCAAAACATATGCTGACCGAAAAATTACCTGAAGCACTCACCTTTGACGACGTGTTGTTGGTGCCGGCCTTGAGCGACATTGTCCCCGTCCAGGCAAGTACGCAAACCCAGTTGACCCGCAAAATCACTCTGAACGTTCCGCTGATCTCGGCCGCCATGGACACTGTGACCGAATCGCGCATGGCCATCGCCATGGCCCAGCAGGGCGGCATCGGCATCGTGCACCGCAATCTTTCCATCTCTGAACAAGCCGGCGAAGTCGACAAGGTAAAGCGCTCTGAGAGCGGCATGATCGTTGACCCGGTCACCATCGGCCCTGACCAGATGATCGGCGACGCCCTCGATGTAATGCGCCGCTACAAGATTTCCGGCGTACCCGTCACGCGCGGCAAAAAGCTGGTCGGCATCCTCACCAACCGCGATCTCCGCTTTGAAACCCGCACCGACATCCCCATAGGCGACGTAATGACTAAGGAGAACCTGATCACCGTTCCCGTGGGCACCACGCTTGAAGAGGCCGAACTCATCCTCCACAAGCATCGCGTGGAAAAACTGCTGGTGGTCGACGATCAATACAATCTCAAAGGCCTTATCACCGTCAAAGATATTCAGAAGAAACTGAAATACCCCAACGCCAGTAAGGACGATCAGGGCCGTCTGCGCGTCGGCGGAGCTATCGGCGCCACAGGCGATTTTCTTGAGCGCGCGGCTGAGCTGGTTCGAGCGCGCGCTGACGTGCTGGCCATTGATTCAGCACACGGCCACTCCACGCGCGTGCTCGAGGCGATCCGAGCAGTCAAGCAGCGCTTTCCCGAGATTGGCATTCTGGCCGGCAACGTGGCCACCTACGAGGGCGCACTGGCAATCATTGAAGCCGGCGCAGACGCCGTCAAAGTTGGCATTGGACCCGGTTCCATCTGCACCACCCGCATGGTCACCGGCGCCGGAATGCCGCAGATCACGGCCATCTCTGAAGCTGCCCGCGCCGCCCGCGAACACGGAATTCCCGTGATCGCCGACGGTGGCATCAAGTACTCCGGCGAAATCACCAAGGCCATCGCCGCAGGCGCCAGCTCAGTCATGATCGGCTCGCTCTTTGCCGGCGTCGACGAGAGCCCCGGTGAAACCATCCTCTATCAAGGGCGCAGTTTCAAGAGCTATCGCGGCATGGGTTCGTTAACCGCCATGAGTCAGGGCTCCGGCGAGCGTTACTTCCAGAGCACCGACGATCTGGCCAGCGCAGAAGTGGGAGCCGAAGGCGTAGTCCAACGCGAACGCGCCAATGGCAATCGCCTGGCAAAATTCGTTCCCGAGGGCATCGAAGGCCGCGTGCCTTACCGCGGACCACTCGAGTCCATGGTCTTCCAGCTCGTCGGCGGTCTGCGCTCCGGGATGGGTTATGTCGGCTGCGCAACCATCGCTGAACTCCAGGAGAAGGCGCAGTTTGTGCGCATCTCCGGCGCGGGCCTGCGCGAGAGTCACGTCCACGACGTGATCATCACCCGGGAGGCGCCCAACTACCATGTCGAGTAGCCAACGCGGCTTCAAATACTGGTTCAACATTTGGTGGCCAGTTGCCGCGGGGATCGCCCTCATCGCGTTGGAATCAACGGAGTCTCTGGGCTCCGATCACACCAGCAGCCCGCTACGCTTGCTCTACGAATCCATCTTCGGCCACGTCTCTGACGATCGATGGGAGATCCTGCATCATCTGATCCGCAAGTCAGGCCACTTTATCGGCTATGGAGCAATTGGGCTCGCTTGGCTGCGTGCGTGGTGGTTAACCCTGCCCCGTTCCCGCTTCCTCCACGACTCGTTTCTAGCGATTCTGGGAACCGCCCTGGTAGCCAGCGCCGATGAGTGGCACCAAACCTTCCTTCCTAACCGCACCGGCTCCCCGTGGGACGTTCTGCTCGACTGCTGCGGCGCCATCGCAATGGAATTGGCAGTCTATATCTTCATGCGTCTCTTCCGGCCCAAAAAGTTGGTGCGCGAAGGATAGGGAATGGAATTGGGCTTCAGGGGCCAGAACGTTCTCTCGAATCCCCTTCGGCGTGATCCAGCCCACCTCTCGCGCAATGCTTACTTGCCTGCCTCAGCGCTGGCGAGCACGGGATCAAGATTGCCTGCTCCGAAGGAGGGGTTCTTTGAATCGCCCCAAGGGCTGTGCGCGCCGGCCGGATGCAGCACCCAAGCCGTATCGCCCCGCATGATCGGAGCAGCGGTTACAAACTGATACCGCTGGCCATCGATCTCAAAGGACACCCGGTTTTCCGCGACGTGGCCCTGAACCGCATTTTTCGCAGGCGCCAAAGACAGCACGTACAGACCGCTCCCCGGCACATACATCCAGAATGCCGCATCCGGCTGATTCGCCGTTGTGGCGCTTCCCCCTCCTACGTCGTACAGAACCCGGTCGCCCTTCAGCAAAATGGGCGAGACCATGCGTATCTGATTCGCGTCGGGCTCCAGATTGTGTTCCAGGTCCATCTCCGCAAAATACGGCACATGATCCAGCCACTTGCCGGTCACCGTAATCGGCCCAAGTTTGTCAACATCAATCTGCAGCGTCTTGCCGGGTTCAAACCAGAATCGCCTTTCCGGCACACTCTTCATGGCTTCGTTCGCTCCTTCATTCGAGTGCACACCCTGCGCGTAATATGTCTTTATTCCAAGCTCGACGCGGTCGTTCTCTTTTGAGAGCAGCCTGATCCTGTAGGTCAGCATGCCGCCGCTCAAGCCATACGACAAGCCGCAGTCGGAGTATTTTTTGTCTTCGAAAGACAATCCGCATGGAATCACATGATCTGGCTCCAGAGCAACGTTCAACATCATCGCCGCTTCATGTGCGTGTGCGCGTACCCCCACCAGGGTAAGACCGGAAGTCAGCCCTACGATTCCCATGATCAATAAAGCAAATGCAATTCTCGGAATTCTCATCGTCTCCCATCCTTTCTGCCACCAGATTGATAAATTCGCCTGGCGTTTTTCCCAGGCCCGCGGTCTCGCTTCTTCAAGCGATTCCAGGCTTGCCACTCGCCGCAACTCCACGCCCATCTCGATGTATTCCCTCAGCCGTGACTGACAGGATGCGCACGCGCCGATGTGCCCAGCTGCTGCCTGCGGAATGGTTTCATGGTCGCAAAGTGCGGAGACAAACTCCGCCGCTTCTTCACAGGTCATACAGTCCTCCTTCACGCTTCAACGCGTTTCCTCAACCAAATTTTCCGTAACGCTTCCCGGGCCGCAAACAACCGCGATCTCACCGTGCCGACGGGAATTTCCAGATTCAGTGCCAGTTCCGCATAAGACAGCCCTTCGACTTCACGCAACCACAATAGGGTTCGTTGTTCCTCTGGAAGCCGATTGAGCGCATCCCCCATGATGGAAGCGGACTCTGTCCGGCACAGACTCTTTTCCTCCTCAGCCGCCAGCGTACCGGATGGCTGTTTTCGCCACCATTCCGAGGCTTGTTTTTTGGCAATTCCAAACAAATAGCCGCGAAGCGTCCCGCGCTCGGGTTGAAAACCGTTGGGGCGATTCCACATATCGGTAATCGTGTCTTGCGCAATATCCTCGGCTGTCTGAGGATTGCCGACGACTTGCCGCAGAAATCCTCGAAGTCGAGGCGCATTTTCCCGGTAGAACGCGTCAAACGCGTCCGCATTTCCCCGTGAAATCTTCTTCCAAACTTCCCGGTCGTCCGTCAATGAACTTCTCCACCCAGTTATTCGGGTTTGTCAGGCAAAAGGTTCGCTCGCGCTCCATAAAACCCATAAAAAAACACGGGCGCATCCCGCGAGGGGATGCGCCCGATGGCGATGAACCAGGAAAGGAATGCCAGGACGGCCAGTCCTAAGCGGCTGCTTCCTTTGCTTCTTCTTCCTTCTTTTCTTCTTCCAGGTGCTTTTCCAGCTCGGCCCGTTTCTTGGCTTTCACTTCGTCGCGTTTCTGGCGCTTGGCATCGAGCTGCTTCTCGGCGCCTAGCAATTCGATGAACGCCTTCGCGGCCCCATCGCCCTGCTGAAATCCGGTGCGGATAATCCGCAGATAGCCGCCCTCACGGTCGCCGTACCGCGGCGCCACTGTTTCGAACAGCCGCGTCACGGACTTGTCGGTCATCAGAAAGCTGAGCGCCTGCCGGCGCGAGTGCAGATCGCCCTTTTTGCCTAGGGTGATCATCTTTTCAATCAGTGGACGAACTGCCTTGGCCTTCGTCAGGGTAGTCTCCACGCGGTCTTCCACCAGAACGGACGTAACCAGGTTGCGCAAAAGCGCGCGGCGGTGGCTGGTATTGCGTCCGAGCTTATATCCTGCATTGCGATGGCGCATAGTGAAACTCTCTTTCGATATCAGTGTTCAGTGTTTAATGGCTAGTGATTAGTTTTCAGTGTGAAGCCAACCGTTGGTTTCCTGGCGCCTCTGACTGATCACTGACCACTATCCGCTAACCACTGTCTTAAAAATTCTCGTTCTCAGTCGGCAACTGCAAATCCACTGAATCCAGCGGCTCGTCCTCTTCGTCGTAATGGCTATAACTTGCCGCCAATGCTGCAGCAGGAGGAATGCTGGTCGGCCCCGGAACCGCGTTGCCCTGTTCGTCGATCTTCATGCCCAGCGACAGACCCATCTGCGCCAGAATTTCCTTGATCTCGTTCAGGCTCTTGCGTCCGAAGTTCTTGGTCTTCAGCATCTCCGCTTCGGTCTTCTGAATCAGCTCGCCTATCGTCGCGATATTGGCGTTCTTCAGGCAGTTGTAGCTGCGCACCGAGAGTTCAAGCTCCTCAACCGAGCGATTGAGATTCTCATTGCGAATCGCCACCCCATCGTGCAGACCGTCAGCGCCCGCCTCCAACTCCTCTTCGAAGTTGATGAAGATGGTCATGTGGTCCTTCAGCAGCTTCGCCGAAAGCCCGAGCGCATCCGCCGGAAGAACCGTCCCGTTGGTCCAGATCTCCAGTGTCAGCTTCTCGTAGTCGGTAATCTGACCGAGACGCGCAGCTTCAACCAGGTAGTTCACCTTACGCACCGGCGAGTGGACCGAGTCGACCGGAATGAAGCCGATGCCCAGATCGCTGTCGAAGTTCTTATCGGCCGATACATACCCACGGCCGCGCTTCAAGCGCATCTCCATGTCGATGCGTCCGCCCTCGGAGATCGTGCAGATGTAGACGTTCGGATCGAGGATCTCGACATCCGAATCCGCCTCGATCTGTCCCGAAGTAATCACGCCCGCAGCGTCCGCGCGCAGATAAAGAGCCTTCGGGCCCTCGCCATTGAGCTTGAACGGAATCTGCTTCAGGTTCAGGATGATGTCGGTCGCATCCTCAACAACGCCCGTGATGGACTGGAACTCGTGCAGCACACCCTCGATGCGGACGGCCGTAACGGCCGCGCCTTCGATCGACGAGAGCAACGTGCGCCGCAGCGCATTCCCGATGGTGGTACCAAAGCCGCGCTCAAAGGGCTGCGCG
>Ga0182014_10007546_pt1 | contig 11366 bp, 9 predicted proteins | sample 612S2DmetaG_FD_120489 | JGI IMG/M metagenome (GOLD analysis project Ga0182014, IMG submission 120489) | Permafrost microbial communities from Stordalen Mire, Sweden - 612S2D metaG | ecosystem: Environmental > Terrestrial > Soil > Wetlands > Permafrost | place: Sweden: Stordalen | collected... | reverse complement strand
GGCAACCTTTTTAAAAATCAGCGAGTCAGACGATGAAATAGTCGGTTCCAACAGAATGGCTGAATGTGCCAACTATTTTAGAAGTAAGGTGTCTATATTGCCTAACCCGAATAACTTTGCAGCATTTATAAGAGAGTATATTCAATTTATAGTTATTGTAGCAGATGACTACAATAAAGCTTGGGATTTATTTATAGGCTTAAATGGCAAAGGCGTGCCGCTTAATCCGACAGACTTGGTAAAGGCTTTTGTTTGTGGCCGGTCAGATGTGGGCGATACTATTGGCGCAATATGGGAAGAAAAGATACCGCAATTAAAAGATGCGTCAACTGCATGTCTTTTATTCCTTGCCCGGTTCAGATGCAAAAAATATATCTCTGAAAATGCACTGTTTAGAGAAATAACAAAACAATTTCCTGCCATAATAAGAACCATTGATATATCTGAGTATAGTGATCTGTTTTATAGATTTTGGATTAAACCAGTTGATGAAATTTCGAATGATTTTTCCGACGGATTAAACTTTACATTAGAAGCTAAAAAGGCGCTCCGAATCCTAAGAGATTTAAATAGAAAAGATTTTACCACGCTACTTTTCCAATATGCTGAGGCATTCGGACAAAAAAGCATTTTTGAGGAAAGTTTCTTAAAGCTATTATCTTCCTATCAAATTCGAATGGCTATTTCGCGCAAAAGATCGAGGGAACGTAAATTTCTATCTGAATTTAAGGATTATAAGTTCAGATCAGATATTGCTGATGGTGATACAAGATCACAGGATGAAAAAAAAGCTATAGACAAGAAAGCAGCCATTGACAGAATTCGGGCTTTTCTAAAATCAGATGCACCAGATGATGCAACTTTTGAGCAACTGATTAAACTTGCAGACTACAGTAATGAACCTGCACGAGTAATCCTTGCTCATCATGAAGAAGGTGAACGAGGCAACAAGATCATTACGGACTTTCAGTTAGAACATTTAATGCCGCAAGCGGGTACGCCGTATTGGCATTCAGAAGCTGGTACCACGGACAAAGATGAATATGCAAAAATAGTTAATAGCATAGGGAATCTCTTTGTTATTGATAAGCAAACAAACAACCAAGTAAAAAACAAAAATTTTGATGTTAAAAAAGGCTTCTATCAGCAATATTTGAAAGATTGGTCTATTTCAAGGATTACCGATGCGAAAAATGCCTGGGTGCCTATGGATATTATTACAAGGGCGCAGGCAATTGCAACATGGGCAATAAAATATTGGAGTATGACTTGAAACATTGATCTACCATCAAGTGGATTCTCGTCCCCCGACAAACTTTTTACCGCCACCAACAGTTAAAGCCAGTTCTCGGGCAGCAATATGGCTTTGATCAAACCAATTTTCTTATTTTGGATTTGTATAGATCATCAGCCTGCTGCAACAGGTGGTCGTTGTTGTAAAACGCCGCGAGTTGTTTCCAGGTAATGTGCCTTTTTTCGAAGACATCCAGCGTACCTTTTCTGCCATAAATTTTGGCATTCTCAAAATATGTTGACGATGAGAGCGCTACGACATAAGTTTTTATCTGCTCAAGACCTGGAAGCTGCTTAATGTATCCCGTGTCTTTTTTAAACTCTTCATTTTGAGGGGCACTAAAAGGCCCAAATACCTTTGCCTCTATGACTATGATTGTATTTTCACCAAACAGGCAAAGATCAAATGTTCTCTTTTGCGGCAACTTTCTTTTTCTGACTGAATCATTCTTCTGCCAGAGAAAATCACGATAAAAACAAACTTCATAGCCAAGATCCCATTTGCCATCAGAACTGACACCTAAATTAGTCCTGTTAATGAGCCATTTAGCAAATTTTGCAGGGTCCTCTTTGGCATGCTGGTAAAGGATGGCACAGAAAAATCGCTCATCTCTTGTCAGGTCAGACCACTTTCGTCCTTTGAAATAAGAAATGCCCATCTTGCTTTCCTCCTTTGTTGTTTTTTATGGATAAAGTGACGCCGGTTTGTTCTATACATCCCATATTTACTTTTGCACTGTCACTATCTTGTTCACCACAATGACAGCGCCATTTATAAGCTTTGCAAAAACTTTATGCTGCATGTTTCGGTTTCATAATTCCGTATAGAAAGATCTTGAAAAAGTGATTTGGGTAACAGGGCATAAAAATTTATCCTTCTTTCTTTCAAAGTTCAAATGGCTTACCATCTTCAATTTCAAACACATTATCAAAAAGTTCCTTATACTTGCCACTAAACTCCGTATGTATTGGCACCAGCATCTTTGGCTTGAGCGCATTGGCAAACTCTTTCAAATCTTTGACTTCTGCGTGCCCACTGGTATGAGCATACACAAAATTGACTTTAGGATCATTCCTAAACGCGGAAATATTCTCAGCGCCGAAGTATTCGCTGTTTTCATATTTGAGATAGTCCAACCACTGTGAATATATAACGTTGATTGGCGTTTCTTTTTTATAAGTATTCATAACCCTGCTTTTGGACATTTTGCTCAGATAGAGGAATTCTGCGGGATTTTCGGCTATTTGTTCTTTCTTAATCCTATGTTCATATACTCTTTTTCTGAAGTCACCAAAGAAGCTGGAGTTTTCCTTCAATTTTTTATCCTGACTGAAATCTGCATACACGGCAATTAAATCCCATTCCATTGCTGGGACATGCTTAGATGAAAGCTTTACCTGTTCCAGTACCCATGCAGTATAAATATCGATGATGAGCGTCTTGTGAGCTTTTGAACATGCGCGATAAGCGGATACAATCCGGTCAATGTTCTGAGATGAGGAGATCAGAAACGAAATATTATTTTGGTCTTTAATCGTTTCATATATTTTCTTTTCGACAGCGGCTTCCGTGGGAAAATCGTCGTTGCTGCGTTGCATCATAGTGCCTTCCATAAAAAGAAGGTCAATATCTTTGGGTGGATCATGGACAATCTTATCAAAAAGGATCGACTTTCTACCATGTGCCCGAAAATCTCCGCTATAAAAGACACGCTTTCCTTCAGCTTCAATTAGAAACCCATAAGCATCAATTGCTGAATGGTCTGCTAAATATGGCTTTATAGTGAAATCACCTATCTGGAATGATTGCCAGCTTTTGAAATACTTAAATTTATTATTATGAAGCTCTTTACCCAGAAGCATTTGCGTCGCGTCGATAAGATGCTTTCCAGTCTCTCCAATATATACAGAAATGGATGGATCAATAGTATCGATGAGACCAAAATGGTCTCGATGAGGATGACTGATCAGGACTGCATCTACTTTAATGTTTGACAGATTTATTTCTTTGCTTGTTTTACTGAGCGGCAAACCAAGATCAAGCAATATTGTGGTCTTGTTCGTAGACAACTGGATACATGTCCCACCTATTTCCTTACTTCCTCTGTGAATGAGTATCTTCAATTGGACTTACCCTTTCATTTTATTATTGCTGTCCTGTTTATTATCCCCACATTCAACACCGATCTTAAAATACACAACATTGATAACGGTCAATTTGATTCCGCCATTATTAACCATTTACATAATGACCATAATCAAGAGGAATATCAAAATAATTTTTTGTTTTTCTGTTTGTGCATATTTAGGTCCACGTCTTTTCCGAAAAAGTATAATCCGGCAAGACGATTTTCATAAATGCTCTCTTGAAGATGACTTATGATTTTGTCACTTAGCCCATCTATAACATTCTGGTTGAATCCCGCAATTACGAGAAGTGGCCTCGGTTCTATTGCTGATATCTCAACTTTTGCAAGGTATGATTTCTCCTTTATAATTCCGAGCTTCTTTTTGGTTTTAATCACATTTTGATATGCTTCTATTATCCGGACTTCATTTTTTATGGCGAAGGCATAGTATTTTTTAATCTGTTTATTAATATCGTTGCTATAAAGTCTGCCGTCAAAGATCTGCTTCAGTTCTACGAGAACAAGTTTCCCTGTGATTTTATCAAAATTAATAAAATCTATTCGTGTATCTTCTCTGTCAGAATCATCATGCCCTGACTTTTCTGAAAATGCCACTTCAACATCAAGAATTGTATCTTTGTTTTTTTCGACGAGTTGGGATTGAATTATTTTCTCTTTGCCGACATAAGTGGCTATGTTGGCTTTTATAACTTTGAGGTTCAGCGGTTGAAGAATGTCCTCGATATGTGGGCATATGTTACCTTTTATCTTAGAACCTTCATCATCAGCGATTACCTTCAAATGTCCATTCACGTTGGTAATATTTACATACTCAGGTTTTTTGGGGGCAATTAGATATTTATAGTGGAGAGTGCAACATATTTTCTTTTCTTGTAGTCTGATCTTCAGTAGATTTCCCATTTTTGAATAAACATTGATGGAATGCGGTCGGAGTTGGATGTTGATATCCTTATCTTCATGGGAAAGTTTTACAAGCTCATTCCACCATATCTCGGATATAAGCATCTTAACCAGATCGTCGTTTGGATCAAGCCTCGTGAATCCCGTTTTTTTATCTTCTCTCATTTTTTCCTCCTAGCGTTTTTTAAACAATTCAGACGCATTAAAATATTATCGAAGCCTGCCCGTATTTGTGACCACGCCAATACAGCGATCATCCCAAAGCTCAACCTAATAATTAATAGACAACTGTTATTTAAGAGCGGATAACTGTTCTACTATATACACCATGCCCATAGTATCTAAGCCACAATATTCTTCCAGCAGCTCTCTAACTTTATCCTTATCTTTATTATCCTCTGTAAATGTAACTCTACAATATTCTACGCTAGCCGTTCCGCCATCACCGATCTCCATATCATCATATGATTTATCCGTTAGTACCGGAAGAACTTTCTTGAGCGAACAACTGCCGTCCTGCTTGGGGTGATAATAAGCAAAATCCCTGAAAGGCTGAAGTAAATCAATAATCCTTTCTTCTATAGATGCCACCCAATTTTTGTATTTTGGAAGTACTTCGGCACATTTCTTAAGTATTCCTGTTTCAAAACCAGCATTAAAGGCAATTACAGAACCTTTTGTGCCCATGACTTCTTTTAACTTTGCCATAAACTCAGGACGTGGATCATTGGTTCCATCTGCCAGAAATGAAAAGTGCTCCGGTTCGGCTCCTTTTTCTGTAACCACATGCACGGAGAACTGGAAAGGTATTTGCTGATAAGGACTGGATTTATCAAACATCGGGATAACCGAACCACATGTTTCAAAATCCATGTAATAAGCAGGATATTGAATTGCAGATAGAAACTCTTTTATCTTTTTTTTATCAATATGAGGTTTGCCGGTCTTTTCACAATCAACCTGTATTTGATTCTTTTCGCTGAGTTTATATTTTTCAGGTATTTCAGTTAACTCAAGGATGCCATCTTGAATCAAAGTCATTGGAAGTTTCTTGTTTTTATAAAGTAAAAATACATTTCTTTCAGGCAGGAATGACCAGCAATGATCTATTAACGGGCAATCATAGGGATCATTGCAGTGTGCACCAATGCCAATTTCAATAAATGTTTTAGCCGCTATGGCTTGGACCATATGTGCAACGTTATTTTCAATGGTTTTACTGTATGAAGTTTTAATTTTATCAATGACATCAATTTTCTTAAATAATTTATTGGGATCTATATTGCCCTTGCGGATGTAGGTATTATCAATACACATTAGATAACATTTATTTATCTTTAGCCCAGCTCCGGTATAAACATAGTATTGAAAACCAATATCATTATAGTTAACATCTTTAAGTTCTGTCGAACTTTTAACTTCAATCAAGTTCCATTCATCTCTGCCAACCGGCTCCAGAATATCCGCTCTGGCATAACAGCGTTTATATGTTAAAGCCGCTTCAAATATCGGGACTCTTTTTGATATTAATTCTTGTGTTGACTTAAGTCCTTCTTCAAAGGATTTTGTATGATCAACCTCGATGCCTCTTGGAAATAATTTCTTTGCATAGTCTCCTACCAGATGTCCTTGTTCAAATATAGCTTGTGTGGCTTCATCCGGTTCGGGGATGGCTGTTGGTTCATTGTAAAGATACCAGAGCAGTTTTTTACACTGTAAGCCGTTAAGATATTTTGTCTTGGATATTCTTACGTTCATATATTTATTTGGATAATTAATGAATTGCTGTAATGATGCTTATTAGATATTAGTAAGAGCCTCTTTCTATTCACTATAATCTTGATTGTCAAAGGCGCTTGATTATTTATCCCATGCAAATGAATTAATGATTTCTGTATTTTTTTTAATAAGTGGCTGTGCAGTTTTCCACAATTCCTCAAAGTGCTTGATAAACTCATCTTTATCATCTGCATCTTCAATTCTCTTATACTGTGAATGAATTATGGTAAATATAAAGATTCTTCTTTTATTAATCTATCTTTTACTTTATCATAACATTCATATTCTTTCGATATTATTTTTCTTTAGAAATACAACCACATTATCACTGGTCATATCGATGATTTCATTTTCCGGCACAGATTCTTCTGGCGGTTCGTCTTCTGAATCGACAAGGGCTTTCAACTCTCTTGCATATTTTTCAACATCTTCATCTGTAATCGGTTTCATAAATGCCTCTCTTTATCATTTTAGTAGGAATATTATCTCACATCATCGTTCCATATTACGGCATGATTTGTATTTTTTAGATTTACATCATTGATATAATAAGTTATATTCTCAAAAAATATGACTTTTTGAGCTCTGACCATGAGGAGGAACTATGCCTGAAAAATTCGATCTTTATAAAAGTTATGGCGAAAAACTCATTGGTTTGTTTGTGCGTCTGCTATTTTCCGGGGAGAATCATTCTCTTACGGAACTTGCTCAGATGCTCGATTGCTCGAAACAGACGGTTCTGAGGTTGATTGATAATATCCGGAAGTCTTATGGTATAAATATCGAAGAAACCAAACAGGGTAATCGAAGTTTTTATCGAATCAGGAAACCCTTTGCTTCTCTTAAGAATATCCCGTTGACGGAAGCGGAACTGCAATCCCTGCTAATGTGTAAATCCTTCACACAGCATCTTATTGGCAAAAAACTATATGAAGAAGCAACACAAGCTATTTTTAAGAGTAAAGCTGCACTTGCTGACGGACAGCATATAGGCGAATGTCACTTTACCGCTTTTCGTCCAGGAACCATTGATTACACGCCGCAACATCTGATCATCCACACTTTAATTGACGCGATGGAAAAACAAAAAGTCTGCAAATTGACCTATCAAGCCATTGAAGCGCCAAGTCCGAAAACATTTTACATCAAGCCGCTGAAACTATTTTCTTATCATGACGCAATTTATCTCCACGCACAAAAGGCAAAAGAACCAGGTAAACCATACCGTGCTCCGAAATATGATCCACTGCTGGTAGTGCATAGAATGAAGGCTGTTGAGATGACAGATGTTAAATTCCAGCCAGATAAATTTGATTTTGAGAAAACATTCAACCAGCATTTTGGTGTCATCAAGGATGAAGCGTTTGAGGTGGAAGCGGCCTTCACAGGTTGGTCTGCTGCTTATGTGGCAGAGCGAATATGGAGCCCGGATCAAAAAATTATAAAAAAGGGCAAAGATAAAATCATTTTGAAATTTACAGCATCTTCCGAGCCGGAGTTGATCAGCTGGCTACTTTCTTTCGGCGAAGAGGCGACTCTCATAAATCCAGACTGGATCGTAAAAGAACTAAAGTCAAAAATTGCTAAATTAGCAGATTGTTACAGTTGACATTCGATCTAACCTATTGAATAAATTAGCCAATACTAACCTAATCCTTTCTATCTATTATATTTAATATCGTTCCTTAATATGGAACGATCATATGGTAGCTTATCCCTAAAACAGATAAAAAAAGGGGGCACTACTATGGCAAAAGAAAAAGACCGCGAAGAAAAGGAATTATCTGATTACGGTATCATTTATCTTTCCGGTATTATTAATGAAGCAAAGGCTGAAAGCGTCTGCAAAGAAATCATCGGATACAATATCAAGGGAAACATCAACCAGGTACAGATGGTTATTAATTCGCCGGGTGGCAATTGCCCTGATGGTTTTTCAATTATTGATATTATGGAATGGTCAAAGATTCCCATATACACGACAGGGATTGGAATAATTGCTTCCATGGGGCTGATTATTTTTATGACCGGTGAAAAAGGGCACAGGGTCGTTACGCCACGGACATCTATTTTGTCCCATCGCTTTTCTGCTATAAACAGCGGGAATCACAGCCAGCTAATCGCCGGTCGCCGGGAGGAAGATATGCTTCATGAACGCATCCTGAATCATTACATGACTTATTCCAACATCAAAGACCGCCAAGAACTGGAAAAATATCTTTTGCGGGAGGTTGATACCTGGCTGTCCACCGAAGAGGCGGTCGCGTTGGGGATTGTGGACGTCGTCGAATCAATGAAAAGAAGATCATAGGAAGGAGGGTATATTATGAAAATGCAGAATATTGCCGTAAATGACCGTGTAGAGCCCCAGAATAAGGCAGGACAGGTATTGTCACTCTCGCGAGACCATATCCATGGCATAAATGCAATGCCGTTTGCTGATAATTTTGAATACCTTGACGCGCTTGAAAAGGAAGCTCTGTTGATTCTTGTATTGTCGGCCCTCCGTCATGGAAAAACTGATTGGTCAACAAAAAGCAGTGCTGTTGACAGACTGTCTTCCGTTCTGGGTTTGTCATCCAACGATTTCAATATGAAAAAAATTCAATCCGAACTTGACCGGATTCAAGAGATCAATGAGGTACGGCAGAACGCATCATTACGGTCGGGCGTTGAGCTTTTCTTTCCAGTTTTTTGCAATGGAAATAAACTGGACGCATTTGATCAGAAAATACTTTTACTGTTGTTCATGAATGCCACGAGTGAAAGATTCCGTGAAACGTTCTCTTTTTGTCAATTTGAAGAAGATAAAAGAGGAATTAAGATTCGTATCATTCTTTCCAGCCTTTGTTCAGACTACAGGGATCAACTTGAAAAGCGAAAGCATTTCAGCAGAAATGCCTCTCTTGTCAACCGCGAAATAATATTTTTCCGCAATGATTTTGATAAACAAAGCAGTTCCCACGTTGTTGATGAAATCGTCACCATCAATGAACGCCACGTCAGATACATGATTGGCGACGATAATCTATACAACAGTACCTACAAGGAAATATCCATTGAGAAAAGCTCAATCAAGCTGGATAAGGTTATCATACCCGGCAATATGAAGGATCAAATTGTTCTAAATATAGAGCGATATCTTAGGCAGAGAAAAAGAGACAAGGCGTCGAGACTTGATGAATTTTTGGAATATGGCACTGCGCTTACGATGCTTTTTCAAGGACCGTCAGGCACGGGAAAGACGATGATGGCCAAAGCGCTTGCACATCATTTTAACAGGCAACTCATTACTGTCAAACTGGATGATACAAAATATTATTGGCGTTTGGAATACTTGATGGTTCAGGCTTTTCGAGAAGCAGCGATGCTCCATGGTTTTATCTTTTTTGATGAAGCTGATGATCTTTTCAAAGAAGGTTCTTATCTGTCCAGGATGCTTCTTATCCAAATTGAAAAAGCACGATGTGTTGTAATTTTGGCGACCAACAAGGGCGGCCATATTGATCCTGCCATGGAAAGGCGGTTATCAATGAAATTTCATTTCCCCCTACCTGATACTGAACAGCGGCTTAAAATCTGGCAGGCGCTTCTTCCCGATTTTATCAAGCTTGCTCCAGACGTTGATTTAAATTCGCTGAATAACCGTTACCCATTCAGCGGCGGCCTTATAAAAAACACAATTTTTCTGGCAGCGAACTCAGCCGAACCAGATGGTAAAGGCAACCATATTATTACCTGGCAATTACTGGAACAGGCGGCAGATCTACAGACAAAGCAGATGATTGAAAGTGACAAATTTTGTAAGACTTATACCCCTGCGAAAATAATTGATAATCTGCCGTTGGCTTATAAGCAAAGAGCTGAATTAAAGAATATGGCCGAAGCATTCAAATATGCTCAAAAAAAAGGATCGGGACTTAATATTCTTTTTAGTGGCGTATTTCTGGAAACCTGTATTTGTGCCATAGATGCTCTTGCCGCTGAATGCAAACTGAAGGTTAAGGCTTTTAAGTATAACGACCTGGATACTCTCTGCAAAGATAACGAACTCACGGACACTGTAACGCATGAAAAAATTAAACTTATTGATTATGCCTTCAGCCAGACAACTGAAGAAGCTCATTTGCTCCTCATCATTGATTACAACGGCGCTATAAATTGGAGTGATACCGGTAATCAAAATGATATGGACATCAACTTATCAGTAAGAACAGCGGTTGCCGCGTTTCTAAATAAATTACGTGAATATCGGGGCATTTGCTGTCTTGTTATGCATAAATGTCCGGTAGCCAATATCCCGCTGGAATTTCACGCACATTTTAAACTGGAATATCCGCCGGAAAAAATGCAAATTGAACACTGGGAAAGTAATTTATCGCCGAATTCTACAAAGGATAATAACATTGTTGAACTTGTAGAGCGATATCCAATGCATGTTGCGGAAATAGATTGTATCATACATCGGGCTTCAATTCAGTCCCTAATTGAAGGAAAGCCTTATCAACCATCTGTTGAGATAGTCAAGTCGGTAATAGAGCGGTATCGTGGTCAAAACAACACACCTTTGTTATTTGGTAAAAAATGAATTATAGTAATTGTGAAAATCAAATTATCTAATTGCTGGTAAATGATGAATACATTCGAATCAGAAAAAGAAAGTGTCGCTTGCGATCCTGAAGTATTTATACGGGAACATCATCCGGCCCCGCCACCAACAGGCCGGTTAATCGTTAAGCGAGGTGGGCACAGTATTACCCGAATAATTCCCAAACCTATTGTAATAGTTGACACCCGTGAAAAGAATCCTTTTGATTTCAGCAGATTAAAAAACTGGATCGCCGAAGAAAGAAGCCAGGCACTGAAAGTCGGAGATTACAGCATAGAGGGTATGGAAGAATTACTTGTGTTGGAACGAAAAACACTGACCGACCTTATAACAACCTTAATTCAGCAGCGAGAGCGATTTTTCAAACAATGCGAAAAAATGACAAAGTATCGCTGGCGAGCTTTATTGATTGAAGCAAGTTATGAAGACATTAAGTCGCCCTACGATCAAGAGGAATACAATTCGTCGGCTCATCCAAACGCTGTATCAGGAACTCTTGATGCGTTGGAAGCTGGAAAATCCGCTCCAAGGCGGCACCCCATTCCGGTGCATGTCGGCACCCTATTCCGGAACATGCCGGCAGGTGATTCCGGTGCAAGTCGGCAGGTTTTTGTGATTTAGCGGAATGACCTGCT
>Ga0182014_10007545_pt1 | contig 11366 bp, 12 predicted proteins | sample 612S2DmetaG_FD_120489 | JGI IMG/M metagenome (GOLD analysis project Ga0182014, IMG submission 120489) | Permafrost microbial communities from Stordalen Mire, Sweden - 612S2D metaG | ecosystem: Environmental > Terrestrial > Soil > Wetlands > Permafrost | place: Sweden: Stordalen | collected... | reverse complement strand
GAGCGCTGGTCGTGGGCGCCGGCTTCCGGCGGGGAGGCGCCCAGTGAAAACGCCGCTGCGGGAGCGGCTCACGCTGGCGTGGGTCCTGCTCTTTATCCCGGTCTTTGCGCTGTTCTATTGGAAAATCCTGCTGACAAACCAGTTCTCGCTCCTGACAAGTTCCGAGGGCGTCAACCAAGGCTATTCCTGGCTGCGGTTCTGGATTTCCAGCGTCCGGCACGGGACGCTGCCGATTTGGGATCCCTACGGGCTGGCGGGCCACAGCTTTGCAGGGGAGATGCAGACCGGCGCGTTCAACCCGCTGCGCCTCGTTCTGGCGCTCGTTCCGTTCAACCATGATGGCGTTCTTTCGCCGAAGCTCTATCACGTGTGGTACGCGGCAATGCACTTGATGGCGGCCTGCTTCATGTTCGCTCTGGTCCGCGAATTGGGCCTCTCCCGGTTTCCGGCTTTCGTAGCCGGCCTCTGTTTCTCGATGGGTGGGTTTGTGGCGCGCATGGGATGGCCGGACATGTTTGAGAGCGCGGCCTGGCTTCCGGTGGTGTTTCTCTTCCTGCTGCGCGCGCTGCGCTCCGAGACGGTGCGAAGGACTGCGTGGAACGCCACGCTGAGCGGATTGGCGATCGGCATGACCATCCTGGCGAGCAGGATTCACATCGTCATTATGGAGATGCTGGCGGTGGGGTCGGCCGCCATTTTCTACGCCTGCGTTTCGAAGCCCGAGGCGCCGGACGGGGCAGGGCGGGCCGTGAGGCCGGCCTGGTTTCGGGCCGGGCTGGCGGTAGCGGTAGCCGGCGCAATCGGCGCGCTGGCGGGGGCCGTGCAGTTGCTTCCGTCGGTCGAGTACAGCCATACGGCCTACCGGCTGTTGGGCACGCCGGGGGGGAGCCTCCCGGCGAACATCAAGATCCCTTACGCCGATATGCCGGACCAGCTGTACCCCCACGCGATCTCGTATTTTGCTTTTGCGTTCGGTTACGGTGGGAACGCCTCCCAAGGCGAGGCGCCGAACCCGTACATCGGCTTCTTCCCGCTTCTCGCGGCCATCGTGGGCATACGGAGGTACTGGGGCAACCCGTGGGTGCGATACCTGTCGGGCCTGGCGGTGGCGGCTTTCCTGTATTGCCTCGGAAGTTTTTCGCCGCTTAACGGGTTGCTCTACGCGGTGGTCCCCAGGCTGTGGATGGTGCGCGAGTCCACGCGCATGGCTTATCTGCTGGATTTCGCGCTGGTGATTCTGGCGGCGTTTGGACTGGAGGCGCTGATTTCGGCAGGAGCGGGCAAGGCCTCCTGGCCCGGCCTTGACCGGGTTCTGCAGTGGGGCGTGGTGGCGTGCGCCGTGGCCTTATTCGTCCCGGCGGTATGGACCAAGCCGGAGATTGGCGTCAACCCCTGGAACTCGCTCTCCATTCTCATCATCTTCGCCTCCTATGGCCTGTTCCGGTTTATGGAGAACGGGAACCGCGGCCCGGGGCCCCGCGCGATCCTGGTGGGGCTGATTCTCTTCGACCTGGCCGCCTTCGACTGGGCGCCGCGCAACAAGATAGAAGTGGCGCAGCAGGGAGGCGACCAGTTGGAACGGATCTTGACCGCGCGCGGCGCTGCGGCGTTCCTGCGGTCGCAGCCGGGACCGTTCCGTATCCGAGTGCAGGCCGACCCGACTCCCAACGTCGGCGACCTGTTCGGCGTTCCCATGGTGGACCCGGCCCATCCCGGCAGCATCACCATCCCATATGTACGGATCCTGGGCGACACGGACCTTCTGAACGTGCGCTATTTTCTGACGTCCTCAGGGGAGCAGAGGCCGGGCGCGGTGTACCAGGATGCGTGGTGGAAAGTCTACGAGAATCCGACGGGCTATCCGCGCGCGTGGGTGGTACACACTGCGTGGCTCGAACCCTCGGACAAAGCCGCGGCGGAGGGGCTCGGCGCAGCCGGGTTCGATGCGCGCCGGGCGGCCTTGGTCGAGAAGCCGGTGACATTAGATGCGGCGGTGGACGGGGCCGCGGAGCCGGTGACGTATCCGGCCGTAGAGGCGAACCGGATGGCGATGGAGGTACGCGCCGCGAGCCGGGGAATGCTGGTGATGAGCGAGAACTACTACCCCGGCTGGCGCGCCACGGTGAACGGGCGCCCCGCGGAAATTTACCGGGTGGATGGCGCGCTGCGCGGAGTGGTGTTGCCTGCGGGGTTCAGCCGAGTCACGCTGGACTACGCGCCCGCCTCCGTATATTGGGGCGGCGCCCTGAGTCTGGCCACGTTCCTCGGAGTCGCGGCGATTTGGTTCTTCGGCCGGCGCAAATCTACTGGGCGCTGACATCGCCTAACGCGCTGGTGCTTACCAGCGATTCGGCCGCCCGCGAAGCCAACTCGTCGAAGGTGAGGATTTCGTAGATCGTGGGGTCGGACATGATCCGCGCGACGAGCGCTGCGTGCATGGCGTGGCCGGCCCGTTCGGCGATCACGTGGCCCAACAGCGGGCGGCCCAGCAGCGCCAGGTCGCCGATCAGGTCGAGCGCCTTGTGGCGGCAGCACTCGTCGGGGGCGCGCAGGCCCTCGGGATTCATGATGCCGTCGCGCGTGAAGCACACGCCGCTTTGGAGAGACGCCCCGCGGATCAGGCCCATATCGCGCAACTGGTCGAGTTCGTACTCGAAACCGAAGGTACGGTAGGGCGCGATGCCGGACGCATAGCGCTCGGGCGTCACTTCCATCTCGAGCGACTGGCGGCCCACCAGGGGGTGCGGAAAATCGATATCGCAGGTGAGGCGGAAAGAATCGGCCGGAAGAATGCTGATGCGTTTGCCCTTGTCCTCGACTGAAATCGGGCGGCGGATCCGCAGGTAGCGGCGCTTGCGGCGGTAGCGCGTAATGCCGGCCTCGCGCACCATTTCGACGAACGGCAATCCGCTGCCATCGAGGATGGGGACTTCGAGGTTATCGATCTCCACGTAGGCGTTGTCGATCCCCATGGAGTAAAGGACGCTCAGCAGATGTTCGGTGGTGGAAATCAGCACGCCCTGCCGCATCAAGCTGGTGGCATAACTGACGCGCGCGACGTGCCGCCAACTGGCCGGTATGGGGAAGTTATCCAGGTCGGTGCGGACGAAGACAATGCCGGCCGCCGCGGGAGCGGGAGCGATGCGAATTTTCACCGGCACGCCGCTGTGCAGGCCAACGCCGGCGACCTCGACCGGGCGCTGGACCGTGGTTTCAAACCGCAAAAGGTTGCTCCGGCATTTCTCTTTATACTTTACCAACCGGCAAGGTTTAGTTCCATATTCTTGATACGCAAGACTTTGCAGGCCCGTTACCGTGGCTAAAACGCAACACTTTGGGGCGCTTATGACGCCGCTGCGCTACACTGGAACCAATTGGCGGAGCCAATCGTTCTTCCCTTAGATGAAGTTTCTCTTGTGGTGCATCCTGCTGGTATTGTGCTGGCCGCTGGCGCTGGTCGCGCTGGTGCTTTATCCGTTGGTCTGGCTGCTCCTGCTGCCGTTCCGGATTGTGGGAATCGCGGTAGGCGGCGCGCTCGAATTGGTGTGGGCCATCGTGACGCTGCCGGCGCGTTTGCTGCGGGCGCTGTAGCTGGAGTCGGCGACCACTCCGGATTTAAGCTCGTAGAGCGCAAGACAATAGCCCACGGCGCAAGCCGTGGGGGAACTGCGAGATCCACGAAGCCCCGGAACGGGGCGAAACGTTCCCGCCTCTCCCGTTCTGCTACGATAAAACTTCTTTCTCCGATGTTGCGATTTGAGACCGCCGGAGAGTCGCACGGCGAGTGCCTCGTGGCCACGCTTGCAGGACTCCCAGCCGGCATACCCATTTCGTTGGAAGCCGTCAACCGCGAGCTTTGGCGCCGCCAGCAGGGCTATGGCCGCGGCGGGCGCATGAAGATCGAGACCGACCGCGCCGAAATTGTCGCCGGCGTGCGCCACTCTCATACCATCGGATCGCCCATCGCTATTCTGATCCGCAACAAGGATTGGCAGAACTGGACCGCCGCGCTCCCGGTCGAAGACGCCGAGGGCGCCAGCGACGCCCGGCGTCCGGTGACCAGGCCGCGGCCCGGCCACGCCGACCTGGCGGGCGCCATCAAGTACAACTTCCACGATGCGCGGTATATCCTGGAACGCGCCAGCGCGCGGGAGACGGCGGCCCGCGTGGCTGTTGGCGCGCTTGCCAAGGCTCTGTTGGGCCAATTCGGCGTAGAGGTCCTGAGCCACGTGGTGGCGGTGGGCCCGGTGCGCTTGGAGCGTCCGGTGGAATGGGCGGAAATTGCGGCGCTCAGCCGGAAAGACGACGTGCTGCTCGGCTGCGTGGACCCGGAGGTGGAAGCCCGCATGAAGGCCGTGGTGGACGAGGCCTACCGCACCGGCGACACCATCGGCGGGGTCTTCGAAGTGGTGGCACACGGGGTTCCGGCGGGGCTGGGATCGCACGCCACGTGGGATTCGCGCCTGGATGGGCGGCTGGCCCAGGCCATCGTCTCCATACAGGCCGTGAAAGGGGTGGAGATCGGGTTCGCGGCCGAGGGCGCGGCGAGCTTCGGCTCCAAGGTTCAAGACACCATCCACTACAGCCGCGAGGAGCGGCGCTTTACCCGCGGCGCCAATCGCGCCGGAGGATTGGAAGGCGGCATTACCAACGGCCAGGACGTGGCGCTGCGCGGCTTGCTCAAACCGATTTCCACCTTGCGGCGCCCGCTGGAATCGGTGGACCTGGAGACGCGCGAGCCGGCGCTGGCAGCCTACGAACGCTCCGACGTTTCGGTGGTTCCGGCGGCGGGCGTTATCGGCGAGGCCATGACGGCGATCGTGCTGGCGCAGGCGTTGCTGGAGAAATTCGGCGGCGATTCGCTGAGCGAAACCAGGCGCAATTTCGAAGGTTATCTGGAACAAGTGAGAGCTTTTTGACACTATGATTTATCCCATCGTGAAGTTCGGCGACCCGGTGCTGGAACGCGAAGCCGAAACCGTAACCGAGTTCGACACGCCGGAATTGCACCAGTTCATCGCGGACATGTTCGAATCCATGTTCGCGCACAAGGGCGTGGGCCTGGCCGCGCCGCAAATCGGCTTTGGGAGAAAGATCGCCGTGATCGACGTCTCCAACGACCAGAATCCGGACGACAAGCTGGTCCTGATCAACCCGTCCATCCTGCGCGTCGAGGGCCGGCAGAGCGGAGAAGAGGGTTGCCTGAGCATCCCCGGATTCCGCGAAGAGGTGCGGCGCGGCAAGCGCGTGACCGTTCGCGCGCAGAACGCCCAGGGCGAGTTCTTCATCAAGACCGGAGAAGATTTGCTGGCGCGCGCCTTGCAGCATGAGACCGAGCACCTTCACGGCCAGCTCTACTTCCTCCGCATCAGCGCCTTGAAGCGCGAGCTGATGAAGCGCAAGATCGTCAAGCTGCAGCGCGCCGGCGAGTGGGGCTGAGGCGCCTCCATGCGGCTGGTATTTCTAGGAACGCCGGCCTTTGCGGTCCCCAGCCTGGAGAAGCTGGCGGCCTCGGGGCGCAGTGTGCTCCTGGTGGTCACGCAGCCGGACCGCCCGGTGGGCCGAGGCCTGCGTGAAGCGCCGCCTCCGGTGAAGGAAGCGGCCCTGCGGCTGGGGATTCCGGTCGCCCAGCCGGAGCGGGTGCGGCGGCCGGCAGCCGTCGAACAGCTTCGTGAGCTTTCCCCGGATGTCATGGTGGTGGTCGGATACGGCCAGATCATCCCGCAATCGGTGATCGATATTCCGCCGCTGGGCATTGTCAACGTACACTCGTCTTTGCTGCCTAAGTACCGCGGCGCGGCGCCGGTGCAGTGGGCCATTGCGAACGGAGAGACGCGCACCGGAGTCACCACCATGCGCATCGATGCCGGCCTCGATACGGGCGACATCCTGCTGGTGCGGGAAACGGAAATCGGGCCGGAAGAAACCGCGGTCGAATTGAGCGGGAGGCTGGCCGACATGGGCGCGGACCTGCTTGTGGAAACGCTCGATGGCCTGGAAGCCGGGCGCATCGTTCCGCGCAAGCAGGATTCGGCGCAGGCTACCCACGCCCCGCTGTTGAAAAAGGAGGATGGGCTGGTCGATTGGCGCGAGCCCGCCGAATCCATACACAACCGCATACGCGCCATGCAGCCGTGGCCCGGAGCGTACACAACATTTCGTGGTCAAACCCTGCACATCTGGCAGGCGCGCGTCATTTCGCCGGAACCGCTCTCTGACGTTCGCGGTTCGGAACGGAGCGCTGACCCTCGGACGGAGCCGGGCCCAGGGGGCGCCCCGTCAGAGAGCGGTGGCCCGGGAAGCCTTCTCCGCTTGAAGCCATTAACGCTAGCTTGCGGCCGCGGCGCCCTCGAACTCCGCGAAGTCCAACTGGAAGGCCGGCGGCGCATGTCGGCCGCCGATTTCGTCAACGGACACCGCCTGACCGAACGCGACATCTTAGGAGAAGCACGCACTTGAACCTCCCACTCGGATATCTCTACTCCGCCACTTACGCCGGCATACGCCAGGCCGAAAAGGACGATCTCGCCCTGATCGTGACCGGGCTTCCGGCCAACGCCGCCGCCGTATTCACCCAAAACCGCGTGCAGGCCGCCCCGGTGCGGCTCAGCCGCCGCAACCTCAAGCGCTCCGGGGGATTGGCCGGGGCCATCCTGATGAACGCCGGCAACGCCAACTGCGCGACTCGCACCGGCGACCGCGTGGCGCTGGCCACCTCTAAGGCTACGGCGAAGCTGCTGCGGCTCCCGGCGGACCAGGTGCTCACCGCATCGACCGGCGTAATCGGCGTCGAGATGGACCCCGTGAAGATTGTCGACGCTCTGCCACGGCTGATCGCGGGCCTCCATGCGGACCGCTTCGACGATGCGGCTCGCGCCATCATGACTACCGACCTCGTGCCCAAAACCGCTTTCGCCGAAATCGGCTTGCGGCGCGGCGCCGTACGCATCGCAGGCATGACCAAGGGATCCGGAATGATCCAACCGCGAATGGCCACCACGCTGGGGTTCGTCGTGACCGACGCCCAGATCCCCGTGGCGCAATTGCGCGCCATCCTGAAGCGCGGCGTGGAGCGTAGTTACAACCGCATCTCCGTGGATGGCGATACCTCTACCAACGATACGCTGGCGCTGCTGGCCAACGGCGCTTCCGGCGTCCGGCCCGATCCGCGGGAGATGCCGCTGGTGGAGGAGCGCATTACGGATGTCATGGCGGCGCTGGCCCAAGCGATTGCGCGCGATGGCGAAGGCGCCAGGAAGTTCGTCACCATAGACGTAACGGGCGCGCCCAACAACGCGGCTGCGGTAGCCATGGCCCGCGCCATCGCCAATTCCCCGCTGGTGAAGACCGCTATCGCGGGGTCCGACCCCAACTGGGGGCGCGTTCTCTCGGCCGCCGGCAATGCCGGAGTGGCGTTCGACCCCGCCAAGACCGATGTCCACATGCAAGGCGTGCTGGTGTGCCGCGGCGGGCTGGCCGCGCCTTTTTCGGAGTCCGGGTTGAAAGCCAAACTGGGCGCGCCCGATTGCGAAATCCGCGTGACAGTGCGCGGCAAGGGCAAAGGCTCCGCCCGCTTTTGGACCTGCGATCTCACCGAAGGTTATATTGAAATCAACGCCAGCTACAGGACTTGATATGACCCGCCGGACGCTGCTCGCGCTGCCCTTCGCCATGCGGCTCCGCGCCGACTCCGCGCGGGACGTCTGGGATCTTGTGAGCGAGGCGGCTCACCAGTTGAGCGAAGGGAATGCGACGGCTTTCCTGGACTGTTTCGATCCCAAGATGCCTGGCTATGAGGAACTGCGCGCGGACGTCACGGCGCTCGTCGGGGAGGCGCCGCCGCCTACAGGCGCGACCACCCAGCGCGGAGGGATCTATTCTTCCGTCGAGCTGGTTTCGGACCAGGGCGACGACCAATCCCGCTCCCTCGAAGTGGATTGGATCCTCGATATCCGCCAACTGGAGGGATCCGTCGGCGCCACGCGCCGCCACGAACGCGTGAAGGTCCGCGCCGCCAAAACGGGAAAGAAATGGCGCATCGCGGCGTTCGAGCCGGCTGGCTTCTTCGCGCCGCCCGATTCGCGCTGAGCCGGTCCGCCTATTGCACGGTGCGTATTTTCCGCACCGTCGCAGACTCGGCCTCGGGATTGCCGGCGGGGAAGTCGAACGGAACGGAAGCGTTGGGCGGCGCCTTATCCACCCGTCCGATGGCGCCGCCGACCCGCGTTGCGTTGTCGCCCACCCGCTTCACGAGATCCAGCTCGAACTCCACCGAAATCACGCGATCGGTCTTATTCCTGATGGCGCCGACGATTCTGGGGGCCGCACCGGGCGCCACGCGCAGCTCGACGATCTCCGCGTCTTTGTACGCATTGATGCCGGAAGTCTTCTGCAGGTCCGGCAGGAGTTTCGCCAAAATCTCGGCTGCGGAAACCTCTTTGGGCGGCGCCGCCTTGGGAGTATAAACGTTGGTGAAGACCAGCGCCAGCGCGCCGAACACAAGCACGGCCGGAATGGCAATCAACAGCGCCGGCCGCAACTTCTGCTTCCATGTGCGATTGCTGAGATAAAGCGGATCCGATTGCTGTCCGCCATTGAGAAAGAGTTCGATCTTATCCCGTAGCGGACCCTGCCGCCGGGGCTTGGCCTCCGCCGGAACTCCGCCGGACGGCTTCAAACCAGCGTAAGCCAGGGACTCGAAGAAGCGTCGAATGCGATTTAGCATGGAAGCCAAAGGCGCGAAAGCCGGGCCGCGCCGAGCGCCTATTATACCGCCCCGCTATCTTCCGGCGCTGCCGGAGCCTGCCAGCAAACCCTCCAGGGTGCGCAGGTTCTCATGTTTCCCCATCACGATCAGATAATCGCCCCCGTGGACCGCCGTATCGGCCGGCGGATTGAACTGCATCCGGCCGTCGCCCTTGCGGATGGCCAGCACGATCACCCCGATATCCCGGCCGAGCTGCATCTCGCGCATGCTCTTCGAGACCATCGCGCTGGTCTCGGACACTCGCATCTGCTCGATGCCGGCGTCGATGCCGATGTCGTTGGTGGTGAAGTCGAGAAACTGCACCACGTGCGGACGGAGCAGCGCCTGCGCCAGGCGGTGGCCGGTGATGGAATAGGGAGCGAAAACGGCATCCGCGCCGGCGCGCCGCATCTTTTCCTCGGCGCCCTCCTCGCCCGCGCGGGCCGCCACATAGATGTGCGGGTTCAATCCCTTGGCCGTGAGCAGCACGAAAAGATTGTCGGCGTCGGTAGCCAGCGCCGCAACCAGGCCGCGGGCGCGCTCGATGCCCACGCTCCGCAGCGTCTCGTCGCGCGTGGAATCGGCCGCCACCGCCAGCAGGCCCGCCTGGAGCGCCAGATCGACGCGCTCCGGCCGTATGTCCAGCACCACGAAGGGCGCGCCCGCGCGTTGCAATTCGCCCGCGGCGCCCAGGCCCACCCGCCCGTAGCCGCAAACAATATAGTGGTCTTTGAGCTTTTCGATCATGCGTTTGTTCCGCCGCTTGCCGATGGCGTCTCCCAACTCCATCTCGATGATGGTCTGCGTCATGGCGCCCACCGCGATGAAGATGGTGGTGACGCCGAAAATGATCAGGAACGAGTTGAAAATGCGCCCCGCCTGCGTGAGCGGATGGATTTCGGCATACCCCACCGTGGTCATGGTGATGAGGGTCATGTAGAACGCGTCGAACGGAGGGTACCCCGCCACGACTATGAAGCCCACCGTTCCAACCAACAGCGTGGTGGCGATGGCCAGACCGATATAGAAGAATCGCCGCTGCACCCGGCTCATCGGCTGCGTCTGGACCAAGTATAGCCGGTAGCGCGGCGGACCGGCCTCGCTTCCCTTGCCCGGGGGCGCCGGGGTGCGCGACTTGAAAGTGGCTGTACCCGCAGTCGGCCCACGCTTCCCAGATCGCCGTACCTGAGGAACTTGCCGGCGGCAGTTCAACGAGTCGGCGCCTACGCGTCCAAGTGGATGGCGTCGATGTTTCTTGACGCGCCCGCCTCGGGAGGAGTTTGTTTCTTCCACGACCAAAAGGCCCAGTCAGCGAGACTAATCAGGCAGTATAGGCCTGCAATCAATATCCCGGCCAGATATCCCGCGTTTGCGGCGACGTGAATCCACGCAGGTAGGAGAATGGACCTGGTCTTATAGTAGACGTATCCAAAGAACAAGCCTCCGAGGAAGATGCCCGGCAGTAGTTGCCCGAGAGCTTTGGATGGTATATGAGGGAGGGAGCAGAAGCAGCAGCCTGTCACGCCACGCCAGCCTTCGAATGCGACTACGGATGCCGGGACTCATGCTAACACCATTGGCGGCCTATCCAATAATGCCACGGATATTCAGAGCTTCATCGGCTGCGTCTGGACCAAGTTTAGCCGGCAGCGCGGCGGAGAGCGTGCGGAATTGGCAAATCGCAGTTGCGGAGAGACAGCCAACGGTTCCAAAATGGTTCCATGAACATCACTGTCAAGAATATTCCGGAACCGGTCTATCGGGTGATGAAGCGAGAGGCGAAGAGGAACAGGCGGAGCCTTAATTCCGAGATCATTCGGGCGCTCGAAACGGAGGCCGCCGAGGCGGAGCGGCGGCGGCAACTGAGCAATCTTCGTAAGGAACTGGACCGGTTTGCTGCGTCCCTGCCGCCAGTGGACGACAGTGCGCCCCTGATTCGCGCGGACCGGGAGCGATAGCGCATGCCGGAGGAATTCGTTCTGGACTGCAGCGTCGCCGCAAAATGGGTGCTGCCTGAACCGGACCGGGCGCCGGCCCTCGGATGGTTCGAGCGATACGCCGCGGGAGAGGTTCTGCTGATCGCTCCCGATCTTCTCCTGGCGGAATTCGCCAATCTGGTAGCGAAACGCCACCGCCGGAAAGAGATTTCGGTGGAACAGGCTCACGCGGCATTCCGGTTGATGGCGAAATGTGCGCCCCGGCTATTCGACATGCGCCCGCAGTTGCCCCGCGCGCTGGATCTATCCCTGCAATACCAACTGTCCTTGTGGGATTGCGTTTACCTCGCCCTTGCGTTGGAACGCGATTGTCCGGTTCTTACCGCCGACCGCCGGCTTTTCCGGGCCGGGAAGGTCCGACACCCTTCTGTGCGCTTGGTTCAATGAGGACCTTCGGCCGCCGCTGGGTCCGGGAAGAATCGGGTCAGCCTGAACTGCGCCCGATTCCCGCCAGCGCGCCCTCACGTTCCCGAAATCTCGCAGATCAGGCTGATCCGTTTTGACCCCTGTCCCCGCATGTCCGGCGAGGCGTATACTGACAACCGTAGGCCGTTGCGCGCACGCGCGCGATAGGTCCCGCGCGGACGTCGCGCCACTCAATAACGAGGCACTGCTGTCCAAAT
>Ga0182014_10007544_pt1 | contig 11369 bp, 9 predicted proteins | sample 612S2DmetaG_FD_120489 | JGI IMG/M metagenome (GOLD analysis project Ga0182014, IMG submission 120489) | Permafrost microbial communities from Stordalen Mire, Sweden - 612S2D metaG | ecosystem: Environmental > Terrestrial > Soil > Wetlands > Permafrost | place: Sweden: Stordalen | collected... | reverse complement strand
GGCGCCGAACCGCCGGCAGGCGGAGTTGCCTGCGCCGGCGGAGCGGGAGCGGCCGGGACCGGCCCAAACTCGGCGGTAATGCTGAGAATCTGGTTGGTCTTGGTATCCAGGGTAAGCGTCTTTGCCCTCGCCGGCGTGGGAACCGTCTGCTCAACAGAGAAGCTGGTGGGCGAGTTTTCCTTGATCACCGTGAGGGTGCCATCGCCCTGCGAGCTGAAAACCTCCATCGTCGCTGGATTGAAGACGGCGCCGTCGCACCCGCTGCCTATGGGCAGATCGGTGATGATATGCCCATCCACTGCCGAGAGGATAATCATGTTCTGCTTGTCGCGGCAGGCGGCGAAGAGAATGTTGTTTTGAGCGTCCAGCGCCAGGCCGGCGCAACCCCCGCCCTTGCTGGAGAGGTCGTACTTGCCCACCATCTTCATCGTGCTGGCGTCGATGACTGCGATGGCAGCTTTGTCCTCGATGTCCACATAGATCTTGCCGTGGCCGTCGGAGGCGGCCTGCTCGGGCGCCCCGCCTATGTCGATGGCGCCCAGAATCGAGCCATCCTTGTCGTCGAGGACGGTGATATTCGGCGTCGCGTGGCTGAGGATATAGAAGTGGTGATTAAAAGTGTCGTTGAGGTAGCCATCCGGATTGCCCTCGACGTCGATCTTCTTCAGAATCGCGAAGGTCTTGGCATCGAACATCGTCACCGGCTTTGAGGTCGCAAATCCGTGCCCCGTTTGGGTGTCGACCGCGCCGCCGTGCGCGCTGGTGCCTGGGATGTCTCCCACCTGGGCCAGCGTATCAAGGTTAAAAACGCCGATGTGCCCGGCGGCGCCGGAGCGGGCAACGTAGAGGCTGCGGCCGTCGGAGTCGGCAGTAACGTAATCGAATCCGCCATCGCCTCCGACCAGTTGAATCCTGAGAACCTTGTATGGACCGTTGTCCTGGGCGTGGGCCATGCCCGCAAGCGAAAGCAGGATGGCAAATGTTGCAACCACAAACGGCTTCAATGACATGGCGTTTTCTCCAATGAGGGGCTTCCCAGGGCCATCCAGCGGCCGGAACTCTTTGAATCGCGGGGCGAGCTGAGCTTCCTCTCGAAAGCAAGCATACACGCCGGACCGTGAAGGAGGAGTGAATGCGGCCACGCCCGCGCCGCCCGCTCCCTTTTCTCGATTCTCGTTCCTTGGATCGTGGCCGCGAACCACATCCGCGGCAGCCTGAGCGGGAGGTTTCCTGCGAATCAGCAGAATGCGTAAAGACAGGGGTCAGGGATCAGGGGGCGGCCCTTGCCCCCTGTTCACTGACCACTGTCCACTATTTACCCACGCGCCGAAACCACATAGAAGAGAATCGCAAAGTAATGCGCCACGCTGCCTGCCAGCACAAACAGATGCCATGTGGCATGGAAGTAACGCAGCCGGTCGAGAGCGAAGAAGACAATCCCCAGCGTGTAGGCCACTCCGCCCGCGCCCAGCCAAAATAACCCGTGCCAGCCGATGGCGTGGACCAGAGGAATGGCCGCAATCACCACGAACCAGCCCTGGAAGAGGTAAACCAGCGCCGAGACCACCTCGAAGCGATCCACGGCGAAGCACTTGAAGACGACACCGGCAGCGGCCAGCGACCATTCGAACCCGAAGATGAACCATCCCAGGCGTCCGCGCAGCGAGATCAGCGCGAACGGCGTATATGTGCCGGCGATCAGCAGGTAGATGGCGGAGTGGTCGAGGATGTGAAAGAGATGCCGCGCCCGCGTCCGCACCAGAGAGTGGTATAGCGTGGAGCAGATGTATACCAGCACGAGGGTGCCGCTGAAGACCGAGCAACTGACTATCAGGCGCGCCGATCCCCGGGTTGAAACGGCGATGAGGTACACGGCGCCGGCCAGCGCCAGGACGGCTCCAATTCCATGCGTGATGGCGTTAGCAAGAATATCGCCTAATTTGTAATGGGTTTGCACAGCTCCATCCTAATCGGCGGCGGCTGTGCGGGGCAGCTTTTCGCCCACCGGTCACAACCTCACCGCGCCGGCCAAAGCACCCTGAGCCCCGGCAGCGTGAATCCCCAGCGCAGTTCCGCTTGCTGGAAAAGGAACACAATCAGCACGCAGAAGAACGGCTCCAGCGGGTTGCGGAAGCGCGATCCGGCGCTGATGAAGTAGTAAATCGCCGGCAGCAGGATCACCGCGCAGGCAAATAGCCCAGCCGCCGGCAGTCTGCGGCGCAGCGCAAGCAGCACACCCAGAATGCCGGCTATCGAGCTCAGGCAGTGCCCGGATGACCTGACAACCTCAACCCACAACGGCCCCGTGGTGTGCGGCACGCTGGCCCAGAACATATAGAACCGCAGCGCCACCAGACGCCAGAAGTGTCGAGGAGAGGCACGCGCCCACTGCCATGCAAGATCTCCGCGCATCTTCACGTAGGCCAACTCTCCCATCCGTGCATACAGCTTGTGCTCTGGAGCGGCCTCCATCGTCGGCACTGTCGCGCCCCAGGGAAATCCCGTCGAGTCAGGCGCCCACGCCATCGCCGCCTCCGCTCCAAAGTTGCCCCGTGTGGGAATAAACGCATGAAAGACCCGCTCGTTGCGCAAGATCCATGGGGCCGCGACCGCAAGACAGACCGCCCCAGAGAGAAGCGCCAGAGCCGCGCCGCGCAGCAGGTTCTTCCATCCCCTCAGTCCGGCCAGAAGCCACAGCCCCTCCACCGGCGCCATCAACAGAAGTGTCGGATTGCACATGGAGATCGCGCCCCAGAGGAGCCCGAAGAGTGCCCAATCCCGTGTCCGATGCGTACTTGGAGTCTCCTCGCCGATTCCGCGCATGCGCATCCCCAGCACCAGCACAGCGGCAAACAGCATGGTTGAAAGCGATGTCTCCCATATCCACTTCACGCCGTACTGCATGATCCCTGGATAGAGCGCCCAGATCCACGCCGCCCACAGACCATTGCGCCGCCCCACCACCCGCGCGCCCATCTCATAGACCAATGGGGCCGTCAGCGCCTGGAACAGGCTATCGATGGTCTGAATCATCCATGCGGATAAAGGGGTATAGATCCCGAAGACCTTGAAGACCCCGGCGAGTAACAGCGTGAAGCCCGGAACCATCCAGGTTGTCGGCCCGGTGTAGCCGCTGAAAGGCGAACTGTACCCGTGGCCGGCAGCCAGCGACGCCGCCACCCGGCCCGTCTCCCAGCCGAATTCGAAGTGATTATTGCCGGCCGGCACTTGGTATTGATGCGCAATGCCGATGTACGCAACCCGCACCAGAAACGCGGTCCAGAAAATTGCTCTGGGCGCGCGAAAACTGTTCTCGGCTGGGGGCGCGTCAAGATGGCTCATGAAATCCATTTTAAGAGACGCTGAATGCCCATCCCGGCAGCCTGAGAGTAGGCCGACACATTCTTCCGCGCCAGGATCTCTCCCATTTTGTAGCGGGTTTGCACAGTTCCATCCTAGTCCGTGGCAGCAGCGCGGGGCCGCTTGCTTCCTTCGTTTTAGCCAGCGCGCGCACGCCGCAGCGCCTATAATCAGCCTGTTGTGAAGACCTCATTTTTATCGCGTTTATTTCGATTTGGGCGGGCGGTTGCGTGCGCCGGTCTGGGGCTTGCGCTGGTTCTCACTGCGTTAGCAGCTGGGACGGTTCCCCTTCGCGCCCAGGGCGTCGCGGTGAGCCGTCCGAGTGGAACAGCGCAGGCACATGGCCGGATTCTGTTGGTGCTGCCCTTCGACAACCGCACCGGACAGCCAAGCCTGGAGTGGATTCGCGAGGCGGCGCCGGAGATCCTGAGCAGCCGCTTTGCCTCGGCCGGTTTTGCGCCCATGAGCCGCGAGGACCGGCGCTATGCGCTGGATCATCTGGGGATGCCGCAGGGATTTCATCCATCGCGGGCCACTGCACTCAAGCTGGCCGAGACGCTTGACGCCGACTCGATCGTGGTAGGCAGCTACCTGGTAGACGGCACCGGCATCGTGGCCCAGGCGCAGGTGGTGGATGTGGTGCATCTGCGCATGAGCGAGATGGTGAGCGAGCGCGGCGAAATGCGCGATCTGATCGGCGTCTTCGGCTCGCTGGCGTGGAAGCTGACCCGGCAACTCGATCCCAGCTTCAGCGGCTCCGAAGAGACCTTTGTCGCTGCCGGCGCGGGGCAGCGGCTGGACGCCTTCGAGCAGTACATCCGGGGCATTACAGAGCCCGACCAGCAGGAGCGGCTGCGCCACCTGAAGCTGGCCGTTCAGGAGAGCCCGGATCTGGGGCCGGCCTGGATGGCGCTGGGCCGCGAGGACTACAACAGCCAGCACTACGAGGAGGCCGCTGCGGCCTTCGCCAAGGTGGGGGGCGGCAACTCCGGCCCATTGGAGCCCGACGCGCTAGAGGCCGGTTTCTATCGCGGATTGTCGCTGCTTTTCTCCGGCGACTATCGCAAGGCCGAAGAGGCATTTGATAGCGTGGCGCGCGTTCTGCCGCTGGCCGAGGTCTTGAACAACGAAGGGGTCGCGGTCAGCCGTCAGGGCCGCGACGGGATTGTGTTCTTCGGTCAGGCGGAGACCGCAGATCCCAATGCAGCCGATTATCACTTCAATCTGGCGGTGAGCCTGAAGCGGCAGGGAAAAGCCGCCGACGCGCAGGCCGAGTTGACGCAGTGCCTGCGGCTGCGGCCTAACGACGCCGAGGCCCAGGAGTTGCACGCGGCTTGGACGGGGACGAAAGGGGAGATCGCGACAGCTTTAAGCGAGAGCGCCAACGGAGAACCGCAACTCAAGGTCGACCCGCTGGAGCGGATTGCGCGCAACTTCGACGCCGTTGCCTTCCGCCAGGCCGCGCTGATGCTGGACCAGATGGACGCCTCCCGGCTGGCCGACCTGACGCCGGAGAAACGAGCGCAAAAGCTGGCCGGTCAGGCGAAAGATTACCTCGACCGGGGGCTGCTGCTCGAAGCCGAGCGTCTGTATCAGTCTGCTTTGGCCGTTGACAGCCGAGTAGCTGAGGCGCACGCCGGACTGGCCGAGGTGCGGGAGCGGACCGGCGATGCCGACGGCGCGCGCAAAGAGGCTCATGCTGCCCTGGAGCTTGCGCCGTCGGCCGATGCATACCTGGTGCTGGCGCGGCTGGATCTGGCGGCGAACCACCTGGACGAAGCAGACAAGGAAGTGGGCGAAGCGATCGCGCTGAATCCCGCCAGCCGGGTGGCGCAGGAGCTGAAGCAGCAGATCGAGGCGCGGGTAGGGCCGAAGAAGTAGGGTGGTATCCCAGGTCTCAAAATCGAGACCTGGGGCACCCAGTTCTAAAGGAGCAAGTCATGATGCAGCGTGTGCGTGGGATTGCAGCGTTCGTCGGTTTGATTTTGGCAGCCGGGCTGGCTACTTCGGCTTGTGCGGAGCAGCCGCTGGTGGAGAAGTTTGTCCTTTCGGACACGATCCAACCGGTCACGGCTGGAGAGCTAGACCGGGCGATTGCGCAGGCCAATACAGACGGCGCGCAGGCGGTGCTGATCGAGTTGGATACGCCGGGCGGGCTGCTGGACTCGACGCGCAGTATGGTGGGCGCGATTCTTGCATCCAAGGTTCCGGTGATCGTCTATGTGGCTCCGGACGGGGCGCGCGCCGGTTCGGCCGGCTTCTTTCTGCTGGAGTCGGCGGATGTGGCCGCCATGGCACCCGGGACGAACGCGGGAGCCGCGCACCCGGTTCTGGAGATGGGCGGCCAGCCCGACGCCACCATGAACCAGAAGATCGAGAACGACGCGGAGGCCTTTCTGCGATCCTATGTGACCAAGCGCAATCGCAACGCCGAGGCCGCCGAAGCCGCCGTGCACACTTCGCACTCCTACACCGCCCAGGAGGCTCTGGACCAGCACCTGATCGACCAGATCGCCAGCAACGATTGGCAACTGCTTGCCGCTCTGGATGGGCACACCGTCACCCGCATGGACGGGAACAAGGTGACGCTGCACCTGGCCGGTGCTCGGATTGAAGAGGTGCGGCCCTCGCTGCGCGAAGAACTGCTGAGCTGGCTGGTCAATCCCAATATCGCCATGCTTCTGTTGGTGGGCGGGGCGCTGCTCATCTATCTGGAGTTCAATGCGCCGGGCACCATTGTACCCGGCGCTTTGGGCACTTTGATGGTGCTGCTGGCCATCTTCGGGCTGAACCTGCTGCCCATCCGCTATACGGCGCTGATGCTGCTGGCGGCGGCATTTGTGCTGATGCTGCTGGAGGCCAAGTTCGGCGGCCACGGCGTGCTGGGGGTGGCCGGAGTCATCTGCCTGGCCTTTGGAACGCTCACCCTGGTTGCCGCGCCGGTGCCGGAGATGGGGATCAGCTGGCTCGTCGCTTTGGGGGTGAGCCTCGGATTTGGGGCGATTACCCTGCTTCTGATGCGGCTGGCGGTACTCTCCCGCCGCATGAAGACCCGGCTGGGGCTGGATGCGCTGGTGGGCAGCCGCGCCACGGCCATGGAACCGCTGACGCCCGAGGGCCATGTGCTGGTCGAGGGAGAGATCTGGCGCGCGGTGGCGAGCGAGCCTGTGGCCGCCGGCAGTCCGTTGCGCGTGGTGGGCCGAGAGCAGTATCTGCTGCATGTGGCGCCGGGCGAGGCGCAATGGCCGCCGGAGACCTAGTGTGTTGAATCTAAAATTGATTGAAGAAATACAAAGAAGCGACCGCCGGTCCTTCGACTACGTTTGGCGCAAAGAACGCGCCAAACTCCGCTCAGGATGACAAAGTATCTGTAATACGAACTTTAGACTCAGGACACCAGGATTAAGATGTTTTGCAATTCGTATAGTGTTGGATGCACAGCGAATTTCAAGAGACTGCCATAGACGCGCGGGAGTACAATGCGTGCTGAGTGAGGAAAGTCAAAATGCTGCCTGTTATTGGGATACTGCTTGCCATCGTCGTCCTCTATCTGATCAATTGCATCAAGATCCTGCGCGAGTACGAGCGCGGAGTCATCTTCACCCTGGGCCATGTCGGGGCGCGGCCCTTGGGACCGGGTTTCATCTTCGTCTTCAAGCCGGTGCAACAGATGATACGCATCTCGCTGCGCCAGGATGTGCTGGAGGTTCCTCCCCAGGACGTGATTACCCGCGATAACGTGACCATCAAGGTGAACGCCGTGGTCACTCTCTACGTGGTGAATCCCAACGACGCCGCCATCAAGGTGGCCAACTACGTTTACCAGACCTCGCAACTTGCGCAGACCACGCTGCGCACGGTGCTGGGCGAAGTGGAGCTGGACGAACTGCTCAGCCATCGCGACAAGCTGAACCTGCGCATTCAGTCGATCATGGACCAGCGCACCGAACCATTTGGGGTCAAGGTCGTCTCGGTCGAAGTGAAACAGGTGGACCTGCCAGAGCAGATGCAGCGCGCCATGGCCAAACAGGCCGAGGCCGAGCGCGAAAAGCGCGCGAAGATCATTCACGCCGAGGGCGAGTTCAATGCCGCGCAAAAGCTGGTGGACGCCGCCACGCTCATGGCCACGGAGCCTATCACCCTTCAACTGCGCTACCTGCAAACACTGACCGAGATTGGCGTGGAAAAGAACACAACGATCGTCTTCCCGCTGCCCATGGAACTGCTCACGCTGCTGAACAAGATCGGGGTCTTGACTTCGGCAAAGGCGGCGGCGGCAGAGAAGCCGTAAACTGGAATAGATAACCCGCTGCCCGGGCTCCCCCCTCGGGCAGGTTTAGATCCGCGGCATGGCCAGGAGGCGCGACGATCCTCTCTGAGCGCCGATCTTGCGCAGCACGAAGATAGAAAGACTGGCCCTCTGAAGAATCCGCGACTTCGAGGACGGGGGTATGAGGGAAGTGATTGAAGCTAAAGGGCTTGAGTCGAATCAGCCTCAATACGAAACCGATCTGACGCTGGGCCCGGTCATGTTACTGGGCCTGTTATTTTTCTTTTTGCTGATCTGCGCGCTCTGCTTTGGCTGGGGGTACTCCGTGGGCCATCGCGGCTTGGAAGATGCCTCGGTCATGAAGCCAGCACCCGACGCGCCAGTGACCTCGCAGGCGGGCTGCGTGCAGTCCAAGCCTCCAGCGAGTTCGCAAACTGATACCGATGTTGCGCCTGCGCCGCAGAGCGACGGTGCCGACCCACCGGGAGATCTGTCCTCGTTTGAGGCTTCGGAAGCGGAGAAGTCCGCAAATCCACAGAGCGCGGCGCCGGCTGCGGGAGCCGGCGCATCGACTGGCCAATCTCAAGTCCGGCCGGCGCTAGGTAATGCCGCAAACCCCGCTCAAATTGCGGCAGGATTGGGCGGTGGAGGCAAGGTTGCGCCTGCCCTGACCCCAGCGGGTGGGCTAATGGTCCAGATTGCCGCCGTTTCAAACCAGGAAGACGCGGATGTTCTGGTGAATGCCCTGCGCAAGCGGGGCTACGTGGTTTCCGCCCGCCGGGAGCCCGCAGACGCCATGGTCCATGTGCGGATCGGCCCCTTCATCAGCCGCGACGAGGCCAACCGATGGCGCCAGAAGCTGATGAACGACGGGTACAATGCTATCTTGCAGCCGTAGGCAACCCGGCTTACTAGCCGCGCATCAACTCTGGCGGACCGTAGGCGGTTGCCGCTGGAACCCAATCCCTGATGAAGGCCACATCTTCAGAGCTGTTGTCGAGACTCCCCGGTCCGCCCTCGCAAGGTTGGCTGAACGGTGTGCGCTTTGCGCCCGCGTTTGCCAATGGATCGATGAGTGTGGTTCTCTATGCGCCTGTGGGGCGCGATCCCCAAACCTCGCATCTGCAGGATGAGCTTTACTTCATCCATTCCGGCAAGAGTGAAATCACCATAGACGGCCAACGCTGCGACTGCGCACCGGGAGATTCCTTCTTTGTCCCCGCCGGAGCGGATCACCGCTTTGAGAATTTCTCGGCGGACTTTGTCACCTGGGTTGTCTTGTGGGGACCGCTGGGTGGGGAAGACAGCCGGAAATCAATGGACTAACTCCGCATCCACTCCGGCAGACCCGAGGCGATTGCCGCCCGGACAGCTTTCATCAGGTCGTCGCGGGTGGTGAAGTTGGCTGGGAATATCGGTTCGTGGAAGACGAAGCGCGCCGTGCCGGGGCGGATAGCAAAACTGCCCTTGGCCATCATGGTTTCAGTGCCGTAGATGGAGACCGGAATGCATGGTGCCCCGGTCTCCATAGCCAGGTAGAACGGTCCTTTCTTGAAGGGCAGCAGACGGCCATCTTTGGAGCGCATGCCCTCAACGAAGGTAGTAACATGGAGGCCCTTCTCCAGCAGGCGCGCTGCTGTGGCCACACTCGCCTGCGCGGTGACCGCGTTTCCCGTGCGGTCTACCGGGATGTACTCCGCCAGCTTGAGGCAGTAGCCGAAGATGGGCAGATTGAAGACGGAGCGCTTGGCAAAGGCGGAGGTGCGCCCCGGAATCCGCGAGATCAGCGCCGGCGGGTCCAGATTCGAGACATGGTTGGCCATGAAGATGCACGCCTGACCGGCAGGAACATTCTCCCGCCCCTCAACCGAGATGCGAATGCCGGCCACCCGGTAGCCAACGCTGACAATCCAGCAGGTGACCGCGTAGAGCGGTCCAACGTTGCCGGTAACTACGGCCAAAGGTATAAATATCGCCGCCGCGGGAAGGCTCAATGCGACGATGACGACGAATACGAGTAGCGACACGATCATGAAGTTTCCGCCAGATATCTGTGGTTCGTTATAGAGCGGCGCGCAAGCCGGCTGTTCCTAAACAGTGTCTCTGCGTCCTCATCCACTCCGGAAGCTGGGTGCCCCAGGTCCCGATTTTGGGACCTGGGATAGGTAAAACTCAAGGTGCAAAATCATTTAGTCACAGACCTATGTTCGCATCCACTCCGGCAATCCAGAGGCAATGGCCGTGCGAACCGCCTGCATCAGCTCCTCGCGCGTGGCAAAGCCGGCCGGATCGATTGGCGCATGAAAGACCACATAGGCCGGCCCGGGAGTCATGCGCAGGCTGCCCTTACCCAGAATCTTCTCCGTCCCATGGATCGAGACCGGGATGCACGGCGCGCCGGCGGCCATGGCCAGAAAAAATGGTCCTTTCTTGAAGGGCATCATGCGTCCGTCCGGCGAGCGCGTGCCTTCCACAAATGTCGTCATGTGCACGCCCTTGGCCAGCACCTGCTGGGCTGCGGCCACGCTCGTCCTTGCGTCCGCGGCGTTGCCGCTGCGATCCACGGCGATGAACTCCCCTTGACGGAAACCCGTACCCAGCACCGGCAGATTCATCAGCGAGCGCTTCATGAAGGCCGAGGTGCGCCCCGGAATCAGCGAGACCAGCGCGGGCGGGTCCAGGTTGGAGACGTGGTTTGACATGAAGATGCAGGCCCGATCCCTGGGTATATTCTCGAGGCCAGTGACGTGGAAGCGCACGCCGGCCATCCCGCAACTGCTGGAGAGCATGAACCGCGTGCCCTTGTAGAGCGGCAGCACGTTGCCCGTCAGCCAGCACCAGGGAATGAACAGCACCGCCGTGGGAATCCCGGTGACGACCATGGTGGCCATGAAAATGAGTGAATAGATCACGGCCGCCTCATGGTTTGCGCCCTGCCATCTTCGGGAAAGCGCTCCCTGAGCCGCGCGGGCAGTTTCTCGTAGATGCCGTCAAAGCCGCCATTGGAAAGAATCGCCACCACGTCGCCTGACTGGAGCTGAGGCGCGATGACGCCGACGATCGCTTCCACGTCGGGGCAAAGTTGGGCCACGGTTCCGTTGGTGTTGAGCGCATCGACCACATCTTCGGGGTGCAGCCGCTCGGCGTCGGGGATGCGCTGCTGCTGATAGACCCCGGCCAGGACGACCCGGTCGGCCAGGCGCAGGCTGGCGACCAGATCCGCTTCGAGCACCTTGCGCCGCAGAGTATTCGAGCGCGGCTCCAAGACTGCCCATAGCCGCGATTGGGGGTAGACGGAGCGCAGCGCCCGCAGCGTCTCGCGGATGGCCGTGGGGTGGTGGGCGAAGTCGTCGATGATGGTGACACCGCCGACCTGGGCGCGCACCTCCAGCCGGCGCTTGACGCTCTTGAAGCCTGCCAGCGCCGCCTGGATCGTCTCCTTCGCGATGCCTTGGCCGGCGGCGAGCGCGGCTGCTGCGGTGGCGTTGAGGGCGTTGTGCTCGCCGGCCAGGGCCATCTCGAACTCGGCCCAGATTGCCCCGCCGCGCCAGACCTCCCAGCGGGTGAGGCCGTCTGCGTGACGCAGATTCCGGATGCGCCAATCCGCTTCGGCGCCGAAGCCGTAGCGCTCGACGCGGCAGAGAGCCCCGGCCACGCACTCGCCGACGTTGGCGCTGCCATCCCAAGCCACGATCGCTCCGCGCCGTGGAATCAGATTCACCAGCCGCTTGAAAGCCGT
>Ga0182014_10007543_pt1 | contig 11370 bp, 10 predicted proteins | sample 612S2DmetaG_FD_120489 | JGI IMG/M metagenome (GOLD analysis project Ga0182014, IMG submission 120489) | Permafrost microbial communities from Stordalen Mire, Sweden - 612S2D metaG | ecosystem: Environmental > Terrestrial > Soil > Wetlands > Permafrost | place: Sweden: Stordalen | collected... | reverse complement strand
CGAGCCGATCCCGCCACCGCCCAGGCCGTGCTCGCGCGCCATCCGACTGCAATCTACAACCCGGTCGCGCGCACCGTTGCACTCTGCCAGTCGCGGGCCGCCGGAGAAGCATCCGCTCCCCGGGGACACATCGCCGTAATCTGCGCCGGCACCAGCGACATTCCCATCGCCGAGGAGGCGTCCGTCACCGCCGAGACCTTCGGGACCCGCGTCACCCGGCTTTACGACGTCGGTGTCGCCGGACTGCACCGCCTGCTTGCGGTCCGCGACGACCTCAAATCGGCCCACGCGATCATCGTCTGCGCAGGCATGGAAGGCGCTCTGCCCTCGGTCGTCGGCGGCCTGGTGTCGGTACCCGTCATTGCGGTCCCAACCTCGGTTGGATACGGCGCGTCGTTTGCGGGCGCGGCGGCCCTGCTTGGCATGCTGAACTCGTGCAGCCCCAACGTCACCGTGGTCAACATCGATAATGGCTTCGGCGCCGCCTACACCGCAGTCCTGATTGCGCGCGCTTCGTCCCGCTAAGCTGCCCGCCAAGGTCGCCCCCCGCGAGCTTCAGCCCCTGCTTCCCACAGAAATCTGTCCTCCGCCCCTCGATCCCGTCTTTCGGATTAGCAGCGGGCCCTGCTCTGCGCGTCTTCCTCTTCGTTCCTTTTTCGTGGTCACGGTCTTGGGTGCGCGAAAGAGCGCCATTGCCCTCCGAATCGTTCGAGTGCTTCCGGGCCTTCGTGGTACTGAAGTTTCATTCTCACCCTCAATTCAAAAGATAATCGGATTTGGGCCGATACTGCCCGACAGCACTTTTACCGGCTGCTTGGAATAGACCGCAATCGTCACAATCTTTCCTGGAGATAACATCTCCGGCCCCAATTCATAGACAACTTCACTAGGATCATTCGGATCAGGTGCATTGCTTCCGGTGATAAGCTCCACAGGGTTGATGCGGCTGATGCCAGCCAAGAGTACCGGACCATCGCACTTCAATTTCAGGTCGCCGGTCTGCACAAGAACATTGCTGGTGATCGTAAATACAGTCTCCCAAGGACGTTCGGGATTGCCTGTTTGCCCCTGTGTCTGAGCAGATGCAGTCACCTTTGGCGTAGGGGCACAGGTATTTGTATTGTTGTTTCCACCGATAATATTCTGTTGGCAGTCTCCATCTCCTCCCTGCTTCACTCCGCCAGTTATGGTGATCGGAGGAGATGGTACTTTCGTTGGTGGCACCTTCGAGGCGGACGCCTGCGGGGACGGCGTAGGCATTGGCGACGGTTTCGCGGGCGAGGATGGCGTGGAAGGCTGAGGCTTCTGTTCTGGTTGGCCTTGTGACGCTCTTGCCTGCTGTCTGGAGTGCCGTATAAAGGTTGTCGCTGTTGAGCAGGAGACCACCAGAAGCATCAGGCACAGAAGGGCAAAAGAAATCGGGTGCTCACCGATCTGATGCTTGATCCGGCCGCCAGCTTTGATGAATCGCTCATAGCGTATGGCCGCAATTAAAGCCGGAATTGCACCGGCAGCAAAAAGAAACCCAATCAGCGGATCAGGGATCGAAGCACCATACTTCTGAACCCATATCGCAGCCGAGAATTCCATGACTGTCGACCCTCCGACAAGCAACCAGTTCTTCGGCGGCGGAGCCGGAACCGGGGCCGGGACGGTAGAGGGTGATGGTTTGGGCTTGGCCATGGCTTTATTGTCCCCCTCGCCATGAGGCGGGGTAAAGAACTGATCGGGAAAGGTCTTGGCCGAGCCTTCGGCAAGCGGGCTCCGGCAAATCCTGTCAAGCCCTGCATTCTGTGCAAAACCCGTCCATGTCGCACCATCCAGACAACATCAAAAATCCGCCAAAATGGCAGATGAGTTATGGTGCACTTGTTACACTTAACGTAGTGGAATTAAATAGAAAGAAGACCCGGTCAACGCCGGGTCTTTCACCGTTAAGGAGCCAGCCTCTGATATCTAAGGTCGTCATTCTGGACGAAGTCCAGAATCTCCGTAGTTGTCCTGCCAATTCAGCCTGTTAACTCGAAAGGGACTCCCCCACAGCTAACCAGCTTTGCTTACAGCAAAACTCCTGGTCATTTCCGGGAAAAATTGGATGGCCGCACCGCTCGTCATTCCGACCTGACCCCTGAGTTTGCCGAAGGGGGAAGGGGGGAAAAATCGCCGTATTTGTCTTGCCGCATTGGCCCGTTTACGTTCACCGAATCCTGTTAACTCGAAAGGGACTCCCCTATAGCTAACCAGGTTTGTTTGCAACAAAACACCAGTCAAATCGAGGGAAAAATCGGCTGGCTTATGTCGTTCCATGTTGCAAGCCTGCCGAAAGTGCCAATTGGTGAGACCGGCTCTAGGCGACACCTGCTGTCAGTGCATCCTGTCGGGCCTTGGCCATGCGCCGGCTCAGCCATGCGAGCCATGCATCCAGTCCGCCGTCGGTCGTCGAAGATGCGCGCACAATCTCGATGCCGGGATGCACCAGCCGCGCGTTGGCCTCGGCGGTCTCCGCGCTGAAAGGCACATAGGGAAGCAGATCAATCTTGGTGAGGACGAAAAGGTCCGACTTGAAAAAGATGGACGGATACTTCAGCGGCTTGTCGTCGCCTTCGGTCACGCTGAGCAACACAATCTTCGCGGCTTCGCCGAGGTCGTAGCTTGACGGGCAGACCAGGTTGCCGACGTTTTCGATAAACAGCAGATCAATGTCGTCCAAATTCCACGCGGCCAGATGCCGCTCGATCATGCGCCCGTCAAGGTGACAGGTTCCGCCGGTCGTAATCTGCTGCACCGGAAAGCCGTACTGCGCCAGCCGCCGCGCGTCGTTGTCGGTCTGGATGTCGCCGGTGAGCACGCACACCCGTGTCGCCCGATCGAAGCTGGCGAGCGTGCGCTCCAGCAGCGCCGTCTTGCCGGAGCCCGGGCCGCTGATCAGGTTCAGGCAGAGCACGCCGTGCTCGCGGTATCGTTCCCGCAGCGATTCCGCGATGATCTGATTCTCATTCAGCACTTTTGACTTCAGCGGCAAGCGTTCCATCGGTCTCCACCTCCAGGTAATCGAAATCCAATTCGTCCCCGCTGCTTGGCGTGGAATTGCTGCCGGCACACGCCGGACAGATGATGTTGTATTCCACGACGGCGAACTCGTTCCCGCACGCGTTACAGATGCGCCGCTGCGGGCAGACGCGAATATCGAGCTGCAGGCTCTCCCATTCGGTATCCTTCAGCACCGCCTCAAAACAAAAGCTGAGCGAATCCGCATCGACCGCGGCCATCTCTCCAATGCGCAGCCCCACCCGGGTTGGCCGCGCGCCGGGATGGCTCAATAACTCCTTGCGCACGGCTTCCAGAATCGATTCCGCGATGGAAAGCTCATGCACGATGCACGACCCGTTCACTCGCCCGGATTGCGCTGCATGCGTGCACGTTTGCGCTCCCACCATTGATGTTAGAGGATGCCGCAGATCTTTGCTGTGACGTTGGTTGCGGCGACGTTTTTCTGTGATAGCCATCACCGACTATCGCATGCTCTGCGACCTATAAAGGATGTGTCCGGTGAATGAGTTGCACGCCGGCAACATGCGGTCGCCGAGGTTGCGACTCCGGCGCCGCCCCACGGAGCAGCACAACGCAGGAGGAACCTTGCCAGCCTACCCCATGCCTCCACTTCCATCCGAAGACAAGCGATGGAAGATTGTAAACGGCACCATGCGGCGCCACGGCTTTGCCCGCAATGCCTTGATCGAAACCCTGCACACGGCTCAATCCTCGTTTGGCTATCTCGACGATGTGGCTATCCGCTTCGTTGCCAGATCGCTGCATGTCCCGCTGAGCCAGGCCTACGGCGTGGTGACGTTCTATCACCACTTCAGCTTGAAGCCCGCCGGCAAGCACACCTGCACCGTCTGCATCGGCACCGCCTGCTACATCAAGGGCGCGGACAAGCTGGTCGCGGAGGCGCAGAAGTACCTCAAGATCAAGCCGGGCCAAACCACTCCCGACGGCAACATCTCGTTGATGACCGCCCGTTGCGTGGGCGCATGCGGACGCGCGCCGGTTTCTCTGGAAGACGGCGAACTGGTGGGCTTGATGGAGCCCGCCCAATTGTTGAAGAAGTTGGAAGGTTGGGCCGCCAATGACTAGCGAAGAGCTTCTCCAGATTGCGGAGGCGAGCACCGCCGAACACGAACAATTCGACTTCCAGTTGAACGTGTGCATGGGTACCGGTTGCATGTCCCAGCACAGCGATAAGGTGAAGGCAGCCCTTACCGAGGAGGTTGCCAAGTCCGGCAAGCACTGCCATGTGCGCCAGACCGGCTGCATGGGTTTGTGCGCCGCAGGCCCGCTGGTCCTGGTCGAGCCTACTGAAACCCGTTACGGCAATGTGCATGAGGCCGATGCCAAGGAACTTGTGGACTCGCTCGGCGGAAAGCCTCTGGAGCGACTTGAGACGCACCTGGACAAGTACTTCCAAGGCCAGCAGCACATCGTGCTCGAAAACTCCGGCCACATCGATCCGGAGAAGATCGACGAATACATCGGACGCGACGGCTACCAGGCTTTGATGACTGCCCTGACCCAGATGGATCCGCAGACAGTGATCGAGCAGATATCCAAGAGCGGTCTGCGCGGTCGCGGCGGCGGGGGCTATCCCACCGGGCTGAAGTGGGGCATGGTGGCCAAAGCCGGCAAGGGACAGAAGTATGTCATCTGCAATGGAGACGAGGGCGACCCCGGAGCCTTCATGGACCGCAGCGTGCTGGAGAGCGATCCGCAGCGTGTGATTGAAGGCATGGCCATCGCCGCTTACGCCGTGGGGGCCAGCAAGGGGTACGTCTACGTGCGCGCCGAATATCCGCTGGCAATCAGCCGCCTGACCGCATCCTTGCGCGAGGCGCGCCGCCGCGGATTCCTGGGAAGCAACATCTGCGGCACCACCTTCGCCTTCGACATCGAGATCCGTCTCGGCGCCGGCGCATTCGTCTGCGGTGAGGAAACCGCGCTCATCGCATCCATCGAGGGGCTGCGCGGTCAACCGCGGCCGCGGCCACCATACCCGGCGGTCTCCGGTCTGTGGGGCTGCCCCACCCTCATCAACAACGTCGAAACCTTCGCCAATATCGCTCCCATTCTCCGCAACGGGCCGCAGTGGTACTCCAGCATCGGCACGGAGCGGAGCAAGGGCACCAAGGTCTTCGCCCTGACCGGAAAGATCGCCAACACCGGCCTGGTTGAGATTCCCATGGGCATGACGCTGCGCGAGATCATCTTCGAGATCGGCGGCGGGATTCCCAACGGCCACACGTTCAAGGCGGTGCAGACCGGCGGGCCGTCGGGAGGCTGCCTTCCAGAGGAGCACCTCGACCTCTCCGTCAGCTACGACGCGCTGATCAGCGCAGGTTCGATGATGGGCTCCGGCGGCATGATCGTAATGGACGACACCTCGTGCATGGTCAATGTGGCTCGCTTCTTCATGGAGTTCTGCATGACCGAGTCGTGCGGGAAGTGCGTTCCTTGCCGTGCGGGCACGGCCCAGATGTTCGACCTGCTAACCAAGATCTGCGACGGCGAAGCGACTCATGCGGACCTGGATCTGCTGATCGACCTCTGCGACGTGGTCAAGAACACCAGCCTCTGCGGTCTGGGCATGACCGCTCCCAATCCGGTCCTGAGCACGCTGCGCTACTTCAAGCACGAATACCTGGAGCATATTGACAACAAGTATTGCCGCGCAGGTGTCTGCGCCTGCGCCGGCAAGGCCCCGGCCAAGGAAGAGGTGACCGCATGAGCCCCGCCGTAGATGTAAAAACACTCGTCATCGACGGCATCGATGTCAGCGCTCGCGCCGACCAGACGGTTCTCGAAGTGGCGCGCGAGAACAACATCTTTATCCCGACCCTGTGCCACCTGGATGGACTGTCGGATGTCGGCGCCTGCCGTCTCTGCCTGGTGGAAGTCAAGAACTCTCCCAAGCTTTTTCCCGCCTGCGTTCTGAAGGTCGAGGAAGGCATGGAGGTTACCACCAAGTCCGACCGCCTGCTGCACTACCGCCAGACCATCCTGGAGCTGCTGTTCGCGGAACGCAACCATGTCTGCTCGGTATGCGTCACCAACAACCACTGCGAACTGCAGGCGACGGCGCAATCGCAGGGACTCACCCACGTTCGCCTTCCCTATCGCAGCCCCAGGTTGGGCGTGGATGCATCCAATGAGCGCTTTGTCGCCGACCAGAACCGCTGCATCCTGTGCACGCGATGCGTGCGCGTCTGCGACGAGATCGAAGGCGCCCACGTGTGGGATGTGATGGGCCGCGGCATCGACTCGATGGTCATTACCGATCTTATGCAGCCCTGGGGTGAATCATCCTGCACGCGTTGCGGCAAGTGCGTCAACGTTTGCCCGACCGGCGCGCTCTTCGACAAGACCAAGGTCGGTTCGGACCATCCCAAGTATCCGGACTTTGTGCCTTATCTCAACATGATGCGAGAAGGACGATGAACAAAATCAAATTGGCAACGGTATGGTTGGATGGCTGCTCGGGATGCCACATGTCCTTCCTCGACATGGACGAGCGCCTGCTCGAATTGAGCAGCCAGTTCAACCTGGTCTACAGCCCGCTGGTCGATTTCAAGGACTATCCGGAGATGGTGGACGTGGCCCTGGTTGAGGGCGCAATCTCGAGCGTTGAGGATGAGCACAAGATTCAGCACATCCGCAAGCACACCACCCTGCTGGTCGCCATGGGCGACTGCGCGGTCACCGGCAATGTTCCGGCCATGCGCAATCCTTTCGGGCCGCTGCCCATCCTTGAGCGTGCGTATCACGAAAACGTCTCCGCCCAGCCGCAGACGCCATCCGTGATTGTGCCTGCGCTGCTGGAGAAGGTGCGTCCGGTGCACGAATTTGTCAGCGTGGACCTGTATCTGCCCGGGTGTCCCCCGGCGGCAGACACCTTCTTCACGGTGATCACTGAATTGCTTGCCGGCAGAATACCGGACGTCGCAAGCCTAACCCGCTTTGGCGCGTAGGAGAGAGAGCAGAATGGCGCAAACGATTACCATCGATCCGGTGACCCGGCTTGAAGGCCACGGCAGGATCACGCTCAAGACCAACGACCAGGGCGAGGTCAGCGAGGCCTATTTCAGCGTGACCCAGGTGCGCGGCTTCGAGAAATTCTGCGAAGGCCGCCCCTACTACGAAATGCCCGCGCTGATGGCGCGCATCTGCGGCATCTGTCCGGTCAGCCACCTGATCGCGTCCGCCAAGGCCTGCGAGGCCATCATGTCGGTGGAGGTCCCTCCGACCGCAGCCAAGCTCCGCCGCGCCCTGAACCTGGCGCAGACGATTCAATCGCACGCATTGAGCTTCTTCTACCTGGCCTCGCCCGACTTGCTGCTGGGCATGGACGCCGACCCCGCGGAGCGCAACATCTTCGGCGTCGCCAAAGCGCATCCGGAACTGGGACGCGCCGGCGTCGGGCTGCGCCGCTTTGGCCAGCACATGATCGAGCTGCTGGGACGAAAGCGCATCCATCCCGGTTGGGTTGTTCCCGGCGGCGTCACCCAACCGCTGGAGCAGGCCAAGCGCGAAGAGATCCTGGCGCTGCTTCCTGAGGCCTACGCGAATATAAAGATGGCGCTGACGGCCTACAAGCGGATCGCCGGCCGCTTTCAGGATGAAGTGGACAGTTTTGCCAACTTCCCCGGTCCCTTCATGGGCATGGTCAGTGAATCGGGCGGTCTCGCATTCACGGATGCCGGGCTGCGCATGATCGACGCCGAAGGCCTGGTCCTGGTGGACAACCTGGAAGCCGCGGGCTTTGACGACTGCATCGGCGAAGCGGTCGAGCCCTACTCCTACATGAAGTTCCCCTACCTGAAATCGCTCGGCTATCCGCGCGGAGCCTATCGCGTTGGACCGCTGGCGCGGCTGAATATCGCCAGTCATGCGGGCTCTCCGCTGGCCGACATCGAAATGAATGAGTTCAAGAAGCTGGCCAATGGCCCGGTCCTGGGCTCATTCCACTACCACCACGCGCGCTTGATTGAGATTCTGCACGGCATCGAGGCGATCGAGCAGTTGTTCAGCGACAACAGCATCCTCGACAAGCACGTCCGCGCCAGGGCAGGCGTGAATCGGCAGGAAGGCGCGGGCATTGCCGAAGCGCCGCGCGGCACCTTGATGCACCATTACAAGGTGAATGACAACGGCCAGATTACCTGGGCCAACCTGGTCATCGCCACTGGCCAGAACAATAACGCCATGAACAAAGGCGTCCTGCAGACGGCGCAGCGCTTCGTCAAGGGCGACAAGCTCAGCGCCGGCATGCTGAACCGGGTCGAGGCCGTGATCCGAACCTTCGATCCGTGCCTCAGCTGTTCCACCCACGCCTATGGCGAGATGCCGCTGGCGATCGAATTGCTGGCGCCCGACGGCACCAGGCTGGACCTGGTCCAAAGACCCTGATGGCAACCCAGCCCATACCGCCGCTGTCGTCTCACCTGCCGCACCTGCCCGGACACGCCCTGGTGCTGGCCTGCGGCAATACCCTCCGTGGCGACGACGGAGTCGGCTGGCGCATCGGCTGCGCGGTGGAGCAACGCCCGCCGTGCGACGGCCTTACCGTGGTGTTGACCCAGCAATTGCTCCCTGAACATGCCGAAGCTATCAGTACCGCGGATATCGTCGTCTTCGTGGATTGCTCCGCGGTCACTGCGGCAGGTACCGTCTCGACCATCGACCTCCGGCCAGCGGTGAGTCTTCCGCGCATCCTCACCCATCATCTGGACCCGGCCGCGCTGCTCCGGCTGGCGCTTGACCTCTATTCCCGAACACCGGCTCGGGCCGTCGCCGTCACCGTGGGTGGCGAGTCGTTTGCCTTGACGGATCAGCTCAGCAAAGCGGTACGCTCCGCCGTGCCCAAGGCGCTGGAAGCGGTGCGCGCTGCGCTGGCAGCCGAAACGCTTGCGCCTGTCACTCACGCGAGCACTCACGCGAGCTGAATTCCCCGGCTTCTTCTTCTGCTGCTGCTCTGCGCAAATTCGACGATGGCGTGTGCCGTATTCGACTAAGATTAGCTTTCGATGTCTTCCGCTCAGCGACACGCGCCGCGCAAGCCTCTCTCGCCAAACCGAAGCGCTCCTCCGGAGACCGTCGATCCGGTGTGGCTGATCAAGGCCCTTGCGCTCAGTCTGGTTGCCGCCCTCATCTGTGGCTACGCGACGATCTGCCTCCTCTACTACCAGGGCGAGTGGCAGCTCATCCTGCATCCCAGCCGCAGCGTCGATCGAACCCCAGCCTCCACGGGCCTGCTTTATACGAATGTTCAATTCGACGCAGCTGAGACCGGCCAACCGCGCCTGACCGCCTGGTGGATTCCCGCACAATCCGCAAAGCAACCCGGCGCCGGCTACGCTGCCTTTACCGTCCTCTATCTCCACGACGGTTCAGGCTCGCTCGCGGACACCGTTCCCATGCTGGCCAACCTGCACCGCGCCGGCTTCAATGTCTTTGCCATCGACTACCGCGGCTTCGGAGCGAGCGACAACTCCGTCCACCCCAGCGCAGCCCGCATGGCCCAGGACGCCGCCGCCGCACTCGACTACCTGACCTCCATGCGCCACATCCCTGCCCGAAGCATCGTTCCCTATGGGGTAGGACTCGGCGCGTTTCTCGCCGCTGACCTCGCCCGCAACCACCCCGACCTTCCCGCCGTCGTGCTCGACAATCCTGACCCCGATCCGCTCTCGTCCGCTGCCGCGCCGCAGCCCCGCTTCATTCCGGTTCGGCTGCTTTCCGGCCATCCCTTCGACATTGCGAAGCTCATCTCAATTGTCGCCACGCCCAAGCTCCTTATCGCCGGCGGCCCCAACTCAGCCGGCGCGACCCGCGACCCAGGTCGTCTGCAAGCCCTCTTTCAGCACGCCGCCGGCCCCAGCCTGGCCGTCAACCTTCCATCCGCCGGCGGCGAAGACGACTACCAAGCCGCCCTCAAGCGATTCCTGGGCGAATACCTTCCCGCACAACCCTAGTTTCCCGCCTTGCGCTTAAGGAGTGAAGGCCCCCGATATTCTGGGGGCCTTACGTGTAGGTGGGGAGGGGTCGTGCGGATAGGGGAAGCCAGGCCCGAGGGAATTACTGGCCCGACATATTGCTGGTACATCCAATAAGACGCGAAACCGAAACAAAAGTTGCCTAATTATTCCACAAAATCGTATTTAAGAAAAATCAGAATCCTGAAAACTGAATAAATTGGCGCGCTAGCACCCTCCCTCGGATACGCACGCATTGATTCTATTGGTTTTAGGTTTCTTAGCGCAGGCTCCCCCCTTTTCCATATCCCGCTTCTGAGATTTAGGTGAGAAGCTGCTCGGGGGCCTTCGGGTTGCATGCCTTGCAACAAAACAGACCGTTCCATCGTCATCCCGGATGTCACCGTTCCATCGTAATCTCAGGTATCGTGGATTCGCCCTGCGGTTCCCTGCGCTCAAGTCTCTAACCTTTCCCAACCTGAAAGCCCCAGGCACACATGTCCATACAAAGAGTTACGCGACGCCAGTTTGTTGAGAATTCAGCCTTCCTCGCATTAGGACTTCCGGTTGTCCTGGGGCGTGGCTACCCGGCATTGGCCGCCGGTCAACCGGCAGCGGCACCCTATGCCGCGCCGAAGTCCCCGCGCGCCACCCTGAACTTCAACTACGACTGGAAGTTCGTGCGTGAGGATGTGGCGGGCGCCGAAGCTCCGGCCTTCGACGATTCCCAGTGGACCACGGTCGCCACGCCGCACAGTTTCAACGACGTGGACTCCTTCCGCAAGCTGATCTCGCATAGCGGCGGGGACACTGGCACCTACAAAGGCCTCGCGTGGTATCGCAAGCACTTCAAGCTGCCCGCGGGCCTCTCCGGCAACAAGGTCTTCCTCGAGTTCGAGGGCATGCGGCAGGCGGGCGACATATTCCTCAACGGCAAGCAGGTTGGCCTTTACGAGAATGGCGTTACCGCATACGGAATCGACATCACCGACGCGTTGCAGTTTGGCGGAAAGGAGAATGTGCTCGCGGTGAAGGTGGACAACACCACCACATACAAAGAACGCGCCTTCTGCATGGCCAACCCCAAGAACCCCGATGGCTCCCCCTGCGATCCGGTCGGATACGAGTGGAATGCGAACGACTTCAACCCCGACCACGGCGGTATAAACCGGCACGTCTGGCTGCACGTGATGGGAAAAATCCACCAGACCCTCCCGCTGTACTACGGACTCGAGAGCCAAGGCGTGTACGTGCATGCCGCGAACTTCGATATCTCGAAGAAGACGGCAGATGTGACCGTGGACGCTGAGGTGCACAACGCATCCGGCGACCGCGCGACGGTGGG
>Ga0182014_10007539_pt1 | contig 11378 bp, 10 predicted proteins | sample 612S2DmetaG_FD_120489 | JGI IMG/M metagenome (GOLD analysis project Ga0182014, IMG submission 120489) | Permafrost microbial communities from Stordalen Mire, Sweden - 612S2D metaG | ecosystem: Environmental > Terrestrial > Soil > Wetlands > Permafrost | place: Sweden: Stordalen | collected... | reverse complement strand
GCTCAGCGGGTTCGACTCGCTCTCCGCCTCATCCACGAACACCCTCACGCTCTACCTGGTGGATGACATGCAGGGCGTGGCCATCGAAACAGATCGCGCGCAGTTGACTCTCGCGCGTTTTGCGCTGGTTCACTAACTGGCGCGCTTCCAGCAATTGCACGACAAAGCACGGCTCCGGGCAGTCAGTCGCCGCAGAGCATTCAGCAACGCGCGAATGCGGCTACCCCGTCCTGATTCCCCTGGGGCGGGGTATCGCAAGACCTGTCCGGGCCAGATGAGTGCGTCGTCGCGATCTGATGCGCTCTTGGTCAAATCCAGCACAATGCGCCAAGCCCGCTTCAGCGGGCGTAAGACCCTGCCACTTCAAGCCAATCCCGGGAAAACACCCGTTCAGATCTTCTCTTGCGAACCGCCAGCTCCGCTATCTCCGCTGTCTCTCCCAAAAACGCGATGCCCCACCCGGTATGTCCCCCGACTCCCGAGTAGGGCGCGCGTTCCGTACAAATCGCAGAATCGGGATCCCCTCCCCCCGAGCGGACCCCGATCCTTCGAGCCATCCAATTGCCGAGGCCCGAACCTTACATGCCGTTCTGCATGTTCTGGTCCGGATGGACAACTCGGTAGCTCGCACCGCCATTCGACCAAATCAGGAGCAGAATGTCTTTGTCCAAGGGCACAGAGTGAATCTGGTTGACGAAATTATCGGCATCCCCGACGGGATGCCGGTTGACTTCGAGAATCACGTCGCCTGGAGCCAGGCCCGCATCGTCGGCCGGGCTGCCGGGACGCACATTCTGGATGGCCGCGCCCTCGACGCGATCGGGAACGTTGAATTGCTGGCGCACGTCGGGCGTGAGATTGGCCACGGTCAGGCCGAGCCTGCCGCGCCGCTCATCCGGGCCGGAGTTACTGGCCTCTTCCGTCGAGTCTTTGTGGAACTCTCCGACCTTGACGCGGATCGTCTCCGGCCTGCCATCCCGGAGAATTGCCAGCTCAATGGGAGTCCCGGGAGCTGTTTCGCTCACTGCAACCTGCAGCGCGCGGCCATCGACGATCTTTTTGCCGTTGAGTTCGCGGAGCACGTCGCCGCTCTTGAGGCCGGCGCTGCCGGCGGGCGAGTCGGGCGTGACCTGGCTGACTATGGCGCCGGTGGCGTCAGGCAGGTTGAAGAAGCCGGCGTTGTCGGGCGTGACATCGTTCATGCTGATGCCCAGGTAGCCGTGGTGCACCGTGCCGCTCTTGATGATGGAGTCGACCGAGGACTTCGCGAGTTCGGCCGGGATGGCGAAGCCCGCGCCGGCAAACGATCCGCTGTCGGAGATGATGAACGTGTCAATGCCGATCAGCTCGCCGTGCGCGTCCACCAGCGGGCCGCCGGAGTTGCCGGGATTGATGGCCGCGTCGGTCTGGATGAAGTCACCGGGTTTGCGCGGATCGTCAGTGTACGGATTGGGGCGGTTGAGCGCGCTGATGATGCCGCGGGTGACAGAGAACTGGAAGTAGCCGAAGGGGCTGCCGAAGGCCAACACGGTTTGGCCCGGATGCAGTTTGCTGGAGTCGCCCCAGGGAATGCTGGGCAGGTTTTGCGCGTCGATCTTGATGACCGCGATGTCGGTGAGCTTGTCGACTCCGACGACTTTGGCGGTGAAGACGCGGCGGTCGTTGAGGGTAACGCGCACCTGCGTGGCGCCATCGACCACATGATCGTTGGTGACGATGTAGCCGTCGGGCGAGATGATGACGCCGCTGCCGACGCCGTGCTCAATCTGCTGCGGCGGCGCCTGCCCCTTTCCTCCGGGGCCGAAGAAGAATTGGCGGAATCCCGGCGGCAGATCCTGCGGGTTGATGCCGCCGAAGCCCCGGCCGCCGCCTTCGGAGTTTTGCTCGTCCGGCGTGACGCGCGAGGTGACGGCGACATTGACGACGGCGGGCGTGACGCGCGAGGCGACGGCTTCGACGGCGTTATCCAGCGCGGTCAAAGCAGAGACGCTGGAGTCGTCGATTGGCCCGGCTGCCGCGGCGGCAGCGTGCACCCGGGAGTCGTCGAAAATGAACGCGCACAACGTGAGCGAGAACAGAACCCCGGCAAGGATCCCCGCAGGCACAGCGAGCTTCTTCACGGTTGCTACTAATGAATTAGTTGTCATGGGCATGGTTTTTGTCTCCATTTGGGTTGAAGTTGATGTGTCAGAGCTTGAAGACCACCCAGCCACTATCGGCGGCCGGAGCGGCTGGCGGGTCGGAATTGGAACCTGTTTCGTGCGCCGCATTCGGGCTTGGCGCGGAATCTGCGGGATAGACGGCGAGAATCAAACGCATGACCCTGATTTGGCGCATGACGATGATTTGAGTGGCCGGCTCGGAGGCTGGACGGCTTTTGAATGCGCTGCCTTGCTGCTCCGCGGAAGCGCCGGTGTCATAGTCCGCGAATGCCCGAGCCTGCTGGGTTGAGGTTCGCGTCACTTCCCAGGCGGTGAAGACAACATATTCCGGCTGCGGGGCCTGGGCTGCTTCCGATGCCGGCAGTTGAGCAATTGTCATCTCGGCACGCGGCGCAGCGTTGGCCTCGCGGGAGGCGATCTCGATTTCCGCTGCGCCGGCTGATTGGGTTGGTTGGGCCGATGGCTCCGTGGCGCGGCGCGGTGAAGCGGAGACGAGCGGCGCATGAACGCCGCGGCTCGCGGGAAGAATGGCCTTTGTTTCGATCACCCGGAATCCTGTGGCTGCACCCGTCAACCTCGGGCCAGCGTTGGCCGCGAACGAATCGCGATCGGCGAGCACTGTCCGGTTATTGGCCGGCGCGAGGGCGAGGGTCTGCGGGTCCGGCTTCTGCACCGTAACAAAAGCGACGATCTGCGGGCAGCGTGCCAGCTCCACCGAACCGAAGAGCAGGCCGCAGCCGACGACGCCGACGAGGGCGCGGGCCGCGAGTGGTTGCAGCGCCCGTTTGCCCCAAAGAAGGCTGTGCACACGGTAGACCAGTTCGGGCCTGCGCTCGAACACGCCAAGTGAGAGCGCGTGGGCGCGGCGTTCAAGTGCGCGCTCGGCCAGGCTGGTGAGGCAGGCAGCGTAGGCGCGCGGAGCCTGCGTCTGGCGGACCACTCCCTCGTCGCAGGCCATCTCACGCTCGCGGCAAAGGCGGCGCTCCATCCAGAAGAGCGCGGGGTTCAATGGGAAGAGAACTAAGGAAAGTTTCTGGAGCAGATTGGTCCAGTCGTCGCGCCGGCGCAGGTGTTCGCCTTCATGCAGAATCACCTGTCCGAGCTCGCCTGGCGTAATCCGGGAGAATAGCCACTCCGGAATGAGAATGCGCGGTGAGAAGAAGCCGATGACGCTGGGGCGGTCGAGCTCACGGGTGGTGCAAAGTTGAATGGCGTGGCGCGCGAGGGATGCGGCGGTGAGCAAAGAGCGAAGGTTCTCGTCCGCTTCAACCGGCGTTGCCGTCTTCCATATCTTGCGCAGGCGGAGCGAATGGAAGGCAAGCTGCGCGGCGCGGAGCGTGGATGCGGCGAGCCACAGCGCGGCGATGATCAATCCCCAGCGGCTATCCAATTGCAGCCAGGCTTTCGCCGGCAGGTCCTGAAGCGGCAAAGTCCCGGCGACGCCCGCCGCGGAAGAACGCGCAATGAGGGGCAGGAACGGCAAACCAACCACGACGGCAAAGCCCGCGGCCCAGGCGGCGAAGCGATGCGCCGCGGGGATGCGGGGCGCCAAGCGGAACGAGAGAACCAATGCAACGGCAACTGCCGCGCCCTGCCACAGCGCTGCCACGACGACGGACGCGGCGGTCTGCGCGAACGAGCCCAAAAAATGGCTCACGGCGCCCGCCAGCGCCACGCGAAATGCATCCGCTATGATGAACCACTGCATTCGCTACCCCTCGCCCCCTTTGTTGGCGTTTCCCGTATCGGGCGCCGCGTTGCGGATCGCAGCCCTAAGCCGCTCAAACTCCTGGGCAGAAATCTCGTCGTCGCCCAACAGAGATAACACGAGCTGCTCGCGCGAGTTGCCAAAGAAACGGCTGAGCACGTTGTGCACCTCAGTCAGGCTGGCCTCCTGCTCGGCGACGCAGGGCTTGTAGACGAACGCGCGGCCCTCCTGGCGGTGTGTGACGTAGCCCTTTTGTTCCAGGATCCGGATGGTGGTCAGCACCGAGTTGTAGGCCAGTGGCTCGCCTTCGGGCAGAGCTGCCACCAGGTCGGTGACGGCCGACTCGCCGCGGCGCCAGAGGATCTTCATCAGCCTCAGTTCCGCTTCGGTCAGCGTGTTGGACTTCTTGGGCGGCATCGGTAAGTCGTTGATTCCACGATGGCGGTCTGCGCTTCAGGAGCGCCATAGTATTTCTATAGACGAACAACTAAAGGATTAGTTACCGGCTGTATAGATTTTTTTCTTCGCCGTTTGGCGGGGCGGACCAGCCTCTTCGAGAAAGCTCCGCCGTACGCATCGACCCTGTGCTACGATCCGTGCAAGCGTTCACGCAATCGTTTTTTCGTACGGAATTTCATGAGCCAGCGCCGGTTGTTTTACCTGCCGCCGCGCCAACGGCGAGTGCCTTTGACCAAACTTCACCACGGGATTCAGCCTGGGGTCCCGGCTTACAGGGGATGGGATGAACAACCAGCTACGGCCTCTAGCCCTCGGCGAGATCCTGGACCGGACCGCCGAACTGTATCGGAATTATTTCCTGCTCTTTGTGGGCATCTCGGCGATTTTTGCCGGGGCCATGCTCGCTGTGCAATTCCTGTATCTGCGCTCGCTCATTCTGCTCGGCTATCCCAACATGATGGCGCATTGGCAGTGGGGCACTGCGTCGGCCGCAGTGGTGGAAGCACTGCTGATTCTGATGCTGGCCGGGCTGTCGATCGCCGCCAACAACCGGGCGGTGGCCTGGGTGTACCTCGACAAGCCCACGACGATTCGAGCCGCCGCAAAAAGCGTATTGCCCCGGCTGCGGACCTATGTGTGGTTGATGACCATAACAGCATTCCGCGCTTGGGCGCCCTTTGCCGCGCTGTATGTGGCGTTCTTTGCAATTCTGTTCGCGGTTCTCCCCCACGACTTCATGACCAACCCGGCGGCGGCCCAGAACGTGGGTCAGCAGAATCCCGCAGCGCTCCTGGCTGCGGGCCTGGGCTTTCTCATTCTGACGCCGTTGTTTATTTTGGCTCTCTTGTATGGCGTGTGGATGTCGCTGCGCTATTCGCTGGCGGTGCCCGCATGTGTGGTGGAGGATTTGCCGGCGGGCCGCGCAATCAAGCGCAGTATCGAGCTGAGCCAGGGCTCGCGCGGGCGCATCTTCGTGCTGGGGGTGCTCGTGTCTGCGGTGCGCATACTGCTGGGGATGCTGTTTGGATTTCCCATCATTGCCCTTGCGGTGAAACACCCCGGCCATCAGCTTCCCCTGCAGTGGCTAATCGTGGCTCAGATCGGCGAGTTCGTGACCAACACATTGATCGGCCCCATTTACTCCACCGGCCTAACGCTCTTTTATTACGACCAGCGGATTCGCAAGGAAGGTTTCGATATCGAGTGGATGATGCAAGCCGCGGGGCTGAGGCCTCAACCTGAGTTGCCTGCGCTGGAACAGACGTAGAGTCTGCGAACGCTGGCAGATCCATCGGATCCTCAGCAAGCGAGTACAGCCATGAGCGAGACACTACGACCCTCCACACTGGGCGAGATCCTCGATCGGACGGCACAGCTTTACCGCCGCAACTTCTGGCTGTTCGCGGGCATCGGGGCGCTGCCGATCGGGGTGATCATCGCGCTGAGCGCATTGGGAGCCGGGTCCATCTTCCTGGTTCCGGGGATCAGGGGCGGCGACCCTGAGTCGGGATTCTTGACGGGCCTCGCGCTCGTGCTATTCCTGCTTGTGGCACTGCCGGTCTACTTTGCGGCCTACGTGTTTTCCATGGGAGGGCTGACGCAAGCGGCGGTGAGTACGAATCGCGGCGAGAGGCCGACCATTCGTGCCACACTCAAGAGCGTCACGCCGCGATTCTGGCGCTATCTGTGGTATGGGATCCTGCAGAGCATCGTCGTGGCTCTGATCCCGGCCGCGGTTGCGGGCGCTGTATGCGGCTCCCTGATCTATCTGGCATCGCTCGCCGGAGGAGACACCGCCACCGGCGTGGCGCTTGGCTTCCTGGTGTTTTTTGTGGCTGTTGCGGCCATTGGCGTCATCGCCTGGCGCGCCCTGGGCTACTCGATCGGGTTTGCAGTCTGCGTGGCAGAGCAGAAGACCGCGTGGGAGTCGTTGCAGCGCTCGTGGAAACTAAGCCAGGGCTCGCGGGGGCGCATCTTTGTCCTGTTTCTGCTGATCGTTGCGCTGGCGATTGCCGCGTCGATGATCGGTTACATTCCGTTCATAATTATTGTCGGCATGGCAGCGGCTACCGGTAATGGCGCACAGTACACGACGGCGGCTCTGGTTGCCGAAATCGTGAACTTCGTGGTGAATTTCACTCTGCAAGCGTTGCTCGCGCCCATCTCCTGGATCGCGCTGGTGCTCTTCTACTACGATCAGCGCATCCGCAAAGAAGGCTTTGACATCGAGTGGATGATGGAGCAGGCAGGGCTCGCGAAGGTCGCTCCGGCTGCACGGGCGCCTGAGAGCGCGGATATTTCCGGGCCGGCTGTGCCTCCTGATACCGTGGAAGAACGATGAATTCCTGGCGGCCCGGTTCAGGTTGGTGGAGTGGTTCGGCGGCGCCAGCACTGGTTCTAGGGGTGCTGGCGCTGGTTGCCGCGGCGTCGTATGTGCGCGCCCAGGAGTTCGTTGCCAATGCAGGCTGGCGCGACGTGAGCGTCGCGGAATATCAGCAACACCTCCAGGATCTTGATGCTGTTGTTGCCGCCTGCCAGAAGCAGCGGGCAGCGCTCGGCGCAGGCCAGGGCGCGGCGCAGGGGAACGGTGCGGCGAAGGTCAATTTTCCCGAGTGCGACCCGGCCCGTATCGGTCCTGACGACAGGGTGCAGTGGCCTGCCGGCGCGGACTCGCAGCGGCGCGAGGTCCGCTACGATTGGCTGCGTTCGGTGTTGGGCCGCGCGGCGAAAAAAGACGGTGCTGCGCAACCCACCATCCTCGGAGCAGTACCCGCGGCCAAAAATCCTTCCGTACCGGTGACTGTCGAAACCCTTCTCTCGAGCGCGCGCCAGCGCCTGCAAGACGACGCGAAGCAGGCCGAAAGCCCGGCGGAGACAAATCCCGGTTACGCCGCCGAGTGGAAGTCGCTCAATGCTATCCTGGCGCAGCGAGCCTACCAAGGCGTGAACGAGGTTTCGGCCAGGGAGCGCTTCGTCGAGTGGTTCTATAACCAGCTCGACAAGTTTCTCACCAGTCTGGTTCGATTTGGTTCGCGCGCGCCGTGGATCGTGTGGTTGCTGCGCATCCTGTTGCTCGGCGCCATTTGCACCGCGCTCGTCTGGTTTTTTCTACGCATCGAACGGCGCTCGCGCGTGCGGCTGATTCCTGACGTCGTGTCCGCGCCGGACGCACCCTCGGCGCGTGAATGGCAATTGTGGCTTCAGGACGCGCACACGATGGCAGCAAAAGGCCTGTGGCGCGAGGCCATTCACTTTCTTTATTGGGCCTCGATCGCGCGGCTGGAGTCGCGGCGGCTGTGGCCGGCTGACCGCGCCCGCACCCCACGCGAGTATCTTGCGTTGCTGGCCGCCGCTGACCCACGCAAGCCGAGCCTGACCGAACTTACGCGGAAATTCGAGCGCACCTGGTATGGCGGGCGTGAAGCAGCGGCCACAGACTTCCGTGCGGCGCTGGAGCAGGCCGCGGCGCTGGGGGTGGCGACGGAATGAATCTCTTCGCCTCCCTCGACGCCAAGGATCGCAAGCTGCTCATCGGCTGCCTGGCCGCGGTCCTCGTGCTGGCATTCGTCACCGCGTTTTTCTCTCGTAACCAAAACAGCGACGACAATACGCTGCCGAGCAGCTATTTGACCGGCAGGCACGGCGCGCGCGCCGCATTCGAGTTGCTGCAAGCGAATGGCTACAACGTCGAGCGCTGGGAGCAGCCGTTGAGCGATCTGGCCACGCGAGCCGACGCGCAGACAGTGGTGATCTTCGCCGAGCCCATCGTCAGCACGGCAGAGGATCTGAAAGCCGTGCGCGACATTGTTGCACGGGGCGGTCGCGTTCTGGTGACTGGGTGGACAGGAGGGCGCCTCGCGCCTGCCGGAAACGTGCAGCCACCCACGAAGTTCGCGTCGGCGTGCAAGCTCACTCCGCAGGGCCTCGATCCGTTGGCCGGTTCGGGCGAAGTGTGGATGGATCCCGAAGCAAGCTGGGGATTGGACCGCCCGCGCGACCGCGTGCAATACAACTGTGCCGGCGCGCCGGCTGTGGTGGAGTATGGCGAAGGCAAAGGCGAGGTGTTTTGGTGGGCCAGCTCCACGCCGCTTGAAAACGGATCGATAAGCCGCGCGGAAAATCTGAACCTGTTCTTGGACTCGCTGGGCCCGCGCGAAGGGCGGCACTTCTATTGGGATGAGTCGCTGCACGGCGAAGTGCGCTCAGAATGGTTTTATGCGCGCGGTCCGGCGATGACTCTGCTGCAGATGGGCGTGCTCGGCATCGGTGTACTGATCGTTTTCAGCTTCAGCCGCCGCCGCGGGCCGGTGCGCGACCTGCCCGCACCGGTGCGCACGACGCCGGTCGAGTTTCTTGAGGCGTTGGGTTCGCTCTACGCCGAGGCCGGCGCGTCGGCAACCGCGGTCGAGCTAGCCTACGAGCGCTTCCGGCGCAAGGTGGCCGAGTTGTGCGGCCTGAAAGGCGCCAAGATGAGCGCGGAGGAATTGGGCAGCGCGCTGCGGCGGCGTTTTCCGCAGGCGGCGGCCGGGCTCGAGAAAGACCTGGCGGATTGTGAAGCGGCGCTGACGAGCGACAAGCTCCAACCCAAGCGGGCATTGGCGCTGGTGCAGGCGCTCAGCCGGCACGGCGAGGCCCTGGATGCGGCGGTGAGAGCGAGCAGACGAGTGGGATGAATTGGATGCTCGAGAGTGTATGATCCTTCCCTCGGCCTGTGATTGGTTTGAGATGGGAAGCAAGGAGAGCTGAATGACTGAGGAGATCAACTTGGAACGGAGCGCAGAGACGCAGAGCGCGGCGCTGCCGGCGACGCAGCACCTGCTGGCCGCGGCGCGGGCGGAGCTGGGGCGCGTGATTGCCGGGCAGGGCGAAGTGATCGGCGAGGTTCTTGTCGCCGTGCTGACACAGGGCCATGCGCTGCTTGAAGGCGTTCCGGGCATCGCCAAGACGCTGATTGTGAAATCGGTGGGCCGGCTGCTCGGGCTCGGCTTTCAGCGGGTGCAGGGCACGCCGGACCTGATGCCCGCCGACATTCTCGGCACCACCATCTTCCGGCCGGGCGCGGACGCATTCACGTTCCACGCCGGACCCGTGTTTACCGACCTGCTCCTGGTGGATGAGATCAACCGAATGCCGCCGCGCACGCAGTCGGCGCTGCTGGAGTGCATGGAAGAGCGCCAGGTGACGAGCGATGGCGTGCGCCGCCCGCTGCCCAAATGGTTCACCGTTTTTGCCACGGAGAATCCCATCGACTTTGAAGGCACCTATCCGCTGCCGGAGGCGCAGCTCGACCGCTTCCTGCTCAAGATCAAAGTGAGTTACCCCGCTCAAGACGAAGAGCGGCAGATGCTGGAGCGGCACCACGCCAGCGGCGGCGCGAGCATTCTCGAGGATGCCAACATCCAGGCGCTTGCGCCCGACCTTTTGGCGGCGGCGCGCGACGAGATTCACATGATCCGCGTGGAACAGGATCTCTACGGCTACATTCTCGATCTCGTTCGCCGCACGCGCGAGTGGCCGATGCTGGCGCTTGGCGCAAGCCCGCGCGCGGCCATTTGCCTTCTGCGCGTGGCGCAGGCGTTTGCGGCGTTCGAGGATCGCGACTACGTGATTCCCGATGATGTGAAGCGCGCGGTTCTACCCGCCCTGCGCCATCGACTGCTGCTCAAGCCGGAGGCGGAGCTGGAGGGCTTCGACGCGGATCGTGTGCTCGGCGACGTCGTCGCCGCAATCGCGGTGCCGCGAGGATGAAGTTGGTATAATGGTGGTATGAAGGAGAAGACTTCAATCACACTTTCATCGGATGTTCTCACCCAGGTGGATCGTAGCGCTGGTTCAAAGGCCTCGCGGTCGGCCTTTATCGAGAGAGTGCTTCGAGAGTACTTCAAGACCAAGGTGCGCGAAGCAATTAACGCCCGAGACCTGGAACTGATCAATGCCAATGCCGATTACTTGAATCGTGAAATGGAAGACGTGCTGAAATATCAGGCGCCGCTCGATTAAGCGATAGAAAGTGGCAAGTTCATGCGTCGAGGCGAGTTGTATCGCGTATCGAAGATTCCGGGCGACCCGAAGAAACACCGAATCGTTGTGATCGTGAGTCGCCAGGCCCTGATCGACTCGCTGTTTTCGACGGTGGTTTGCGCGCCTGTGCTGACTGAGGGGCAAGGTCTTTCAACCCAAGTCAGCATTGGGCCCGAAGCTGGCCTGAAGCATCACAGTTGGGTCTTGTGCGATGGCATTGCAAGCGTTCGCAAGACGGAGCTGACATATTATGTTGGAGCGCTGCCAAGCTCCAAGTTGGCCGAGTTGGATCGCGCTTTGGCAATGGCACTCGATTTACATTTCTAGATTTCCCAATGATCTCTTCTTCCCTCCATCCCGAGCCGGTGCGCGCGGTTTGCCAGCCGCGCGGGCGCTTCGCGTTTGGCCTGACCCCGCGCACCATTTGGCTGCTGGCCGCGGGGCTGCTGCTCGCGCTGCCGGGATTCTTCCATGCGTGGTGGGGACTGGGGATGATCGAGTGGGATGCGCTGGTGCTGCTCGCGGCGATCCTCGATGGAATGCGACTGCCGGCCGTACAGCGGATCACCATCGAGCGCTCCTGGAGCAACGCGCCATCGCTCGATAGCGAAACAGAGATCCAACTCGCCGTTGAACACGGCCGTGAGACCACTCTTGAGTGCCACCTGGTTGACGACCTTCCAGACGCGCTGGTTGCCGCACCTGCCACGCACTTCCTACGCGTGTTTCCGCGCGTCCGTGCAACGCTGCGTTACAAAATCGAGCCGCGCGAGCGCGGCGATGCGCGCGCCGGAGCGGTTTACATTCGTTATGCGTCGCCTCTTGGGCTCGTGGAGCGCTGGGCCATGGCGCCGCTCGAACAAACGGTGCGTGTCTATCCGGCGCTGCGGCAGGGAGAGGACCAGGAAATCTTTCTGGCACGCGGCCGCCAGATCGAATTGCAACTCCGTCAGGTGCGTGAGCGCGGACTGGGACGCGACTTCGAAAGCCTGCGCGAGTATCTCGAAGGCGATGATCTGCGCGACGTG
>Ga0182014_10007538_pt1 | contig 11380 bp, 8 predicted proteins | sample 612S2DmetaG_FD_120489 | JGI IMG/M metagenome (GOLD analysis project Ga0182014, IMG submission 120489) | Permafrost microbial communities from Stordalen Mire, Sweden - 612S2D metaG | ecosystem: Environmental > Terrestrial > Soil > Wetlands > Permafrost | place: Sweden: Stordalen | collected... | reverse complement strand
TGCGATGGCCGCGTCCAAGCCGGTGGTGCCGCAAACTCCGCAGCTCGAGCCGGCGGAGAAGCGTCGGGCCGCGAACTGGGACTCGACTTGTACTTCCGGCCTCAAGCGGACGTTGATCACATTGGGGCGACGGGTGCTGGATTCGATGACTTCGATGTCCGACGGATGATTGACGACCCCTTCGCCGTACAGAAGCCCCGCGGCCAGCCATTCATCGTCGCCCGGCGTCCTCATGGTTGCGCCGAACGACGCGGGTTCCATGCCCAACGCGGGATGATGTAACTGAAACTCCAGGGGGGCTTCCACGGCAACGCGGTCGTCCTTGCTGACCTGGCTGTCGAGACCCGCGCGCAGCACGCGAACTTTGAGCGTGCCGGCGGCCACGGTGGTGGCGGGTCGAGCCGACTCGCCAGCGGCGGGCGCGATGTTTTTTGCCGTGCTCATGATCCAATGATACCGTTCCCGGCCTGCCCGCACCATTTTGAGGATATTTCCATGCCTACATCACTCGAACTCAAAGCCCGCAAAGCCGCCGCAGTACCCAACGGCGTGAGCACCAAGGGAATTTACGTCGCCAAGGCTGAGAACGCCGAATTGTGGGATGTGGATGGCAAGCGCTATATCGACTTCGCAGCAGGTATCGCCGTCCTCAATACCGGGCATCGGCATCCGGCCATCATGGCCGCTGTGGCGCAGCAAGCCGAGGCATTCACGCACACGTGCTTCCACGTGTCGCCGTATGAGTCATACGTGCGGCTGGCAGAGCGACTGAACGCCCTCGCGCCGGGGGATTTTTCCAAGAAGACCCTGTTTTTGAATTCCGGCGCCGAAGCCGTCGAAAACGCCGTCAAAATCGCGCGGTATTACACCAAGCGCTCGGCCATCATCGCGTTTTCCGGGGGGTTCCACGGACGTACGCACATGACCATGGCGCTCACCGGCAAGGTGATGCCCTACAAGCGCGGCTTTGGGCCGTTTCCGGCCGAGGTGTACCACGTCGAATTCCCACAGCCGTATCGGGACATCACGATCGAACACGCCTTGGCAGACCTCGACCGTGTGTTCCACGGCGACGTCGATCCGCGCGCGGTTGCCGCGATCATCATCGAACCGGTGCAGGGCGAGGGTGGATTCAATGTGGCTCCGCCCGAGTTTCTGCGTGCTCTACGCCGCCTGTGCGACGAGTATGGGATCGTGCTGATCGCGGATGAGGTGCAAGGGGGAATCGCTCGTACGGGGAAGATGTTCTCGATCGAGCATGCCGGCGTGGTGCCGGACATCGTCACGCTCGCCAAGGGCCTGGGCGGCGGCTTTCCGTTATCGGCGGTCACCGGCCGGGCTTCCATCATGGATGCCGCGCATCCCGGCGGTTTGGGCGGCACCTACGGCGGCCACCCGGTCAGCATCGCGGCGGCGCACGCCGTGCTCGATGTGATCGAGACCGAGGATCTCTGCGCGAGGGCGGCGCGGCTGGGCCAGAAGATGCGCAGCCACCTCGACGCCCTCGCGAAGCGCATGCCGGGTATCGGCGACGTGCGCGGGTTGGGTGCGATGGTGGCGTTCGAGTTGGTGAAGGACGCGAAGTCCAAGGAGCCCGACGCCGAGTCGACCGCCGCGGTATTGGCGCACGCCGAAAAGCGGGGGCTGATCTTGTTGTCGTGCGGCACGGCCGCCAACGTGGTGCGATTGCTGGCTCCCCTGACCATTCCGGATGCGGTGCTGGAGGAGGGATTGAGCATTCTTTCAGCCGCGCTGCACGATGTCTATGGAGAGGAGACCACCCGCGCGGTGGCCTGAGCGCGTTCTTGCATCTCGATGACGTCGATCTGGCGGGCGACTGGCAGGCGCGCTGGATCATGAAGGACGAAATCGTGTCGGTCGAGTTCGCGGCCTCTGAGGGTGAATTGACGAGCGCCGTCGGCGTCAATCGGTACGCGGCGGGCGACGCGGTGCTCACCGGCTCGACCGGTGATCGATGGTGCGTGTCTCGTGCCCGCTTCGATGCGAAGTATCGGCCGGTCGGTTCCGCTCGCCCGGGCGAGCCGGGACGTTACCGCAATGTGCCGGCACCGATTCGCGGCAAGCAAATGACGGAGGCGTTCAGTGTGGCCCGCTCGGCCGGTGGCGATGTTCTCCAAGGAGCCGCCGGCGATTGGTTGGTCGAATACGCACCCGGCGACCACGGGATCGTGGCGCGGGCGCGGTTCGACGAGGTGTACCGGGCCGTCTAGATCCAGGCCTCAATTCCTGTATGTCAGCGTCAAGCCGAAGGTACGTGGGCGAAAGGTGAAGTTGCGGTAGAGCGGAGTCGGCACGGCGTTCGGTGTGAACGGATCGGTGCCCGTAAAGTTGTATTCCGTCGTCGGATGGGCGTCGAGCAAGTTATCGATGAACGCCGAGAGGTTCCACCCGCCGAACACGGTGCCGGCGCGCGCCGACACGAACGTCGTCGACGAGGGATTGTAATTACAGGTCTGCGTCGTCGCCGCGCTCGTCGTACAGGACAGGTACTGCAGCGTCGAGGAATCCTCCGCCGCCGTCTGCCGATTGTTCTTCGTCGTATGTTCGTAATCGAGGCGTGCGAACGAATCGTGCTCGAACGCCTTGAACTTGTATTCCGCGCCGATCGTGACCGTCCAGGGTGCGCCCGGCGCGCCGCTCTGCCCGACGATGGCATCGCCTTTCGTGGTGATCGGCGACCCGGTGGGGGTGCCCGGATACGCATTCGTGGTGTAGTGCGCGTCGTTGTAGCCAATCGCGGATTCGAGCGTGAACGCGTCGGTCACCGCGATATCGGCCTGCACGTCGGCCCCTTCGGACACCGCCTGGCCGAGATTCGTGATGTAGCTCAATTCGCAGCTCGGCAAGGTCACGTTCTGCTGGATGTTGTTCCACTTGATGTAGTAGGCGCTGGTCGCGAGCCGGATACGATTGTCGATGTTGTTCTTCGCGCCGACCTCGTAACTCTTCACCGTGTCCGACTTGTAGGACGCCGGATTGTCGTAGATCCCGAAGTTATTGAAATCTGCCTGGCACTCGAGGTGCGGTATCACCGTATTGGCGCCACCGATGCGAAAGCCGGTCGAGTACGTGGCGTAGTACATGTTGTCGGGGTTCTGTTGGAACGTGAGTCCGGCGCGGTAAGTCAGCGGCTTCTCATGTTCCGCGCCGTTGCCGTAGACCGGGCCGCCGTTCTGGGGGCCGTCCGCATAGCTCTCGAACGTATAGTCGACCTTCGAGTAGCGCACGCCGGTGGTCAACTTCAATTGATCCGTCAGTCCCCACACCACTTCGCCGAAGCCCGCGAGCTGCCGGTCATGCCCCGTGATTTGATTGAGGTAGGAGTCGCCCATCGGCAGATACGAGCTGCCATTCGGGTTGGTCGCGGTTCCGAACACGCTGGCGATCGGCTCGCCGTAGAGCGCCTCGAAGAGCTGGTCGACCATGGGATCGTGAATTTCTTCCAGGCTGTATGTCCGATTGAGCGAGTAAAAGGCGCCGACCGTCCATACGATGCGATCCGTCGGGTCGTTGGATTGCAGGCGGAATTCCTGGCTGACGTTGTCCTGTTTGTTGGTGACCGTGGCGGGCGAACGGTAATCGGTCAGGCCCGGCGGAAGGTGGACGCCGCTGCCGTCCAGCAAGGGATAGCAAGTGCCGCCGCAAGGACCGCCGGTCAGACCGAAGCCTGCCGAGGGCCACCCGAGCGTCTGGTAGTAGCTCAGGTTGTAGAGTGTGCCGTCATAGCCGCTGAGGTCATTGCGGTGATAGTAGGAGCTGTTGGAGATCAGCTCCGCCGGACCCAGGTCCGCGGTGATCTTGAGCGAGGGCAGGAGGTATTTGTCCGGTTCGCTGCGCGGGGTCGGGTTGGCGCTGACATAGCGGTCCGCATTGGGATCGGAATACAACGGCCAGTAAACGGAGATGTCGTTGCGTTCACGATCCTGATAAACGACGCTGCCCGTCACCTTGATGTTGGAGGCGGGCGCCCAGGTTCCCGCCGCCCGCAGCACGGAAGTCTCGTCGTGGTTGGCGTCCTTGTCGATGCGATCCAAGGTGGTCGGGTCGACCCGGTCGATCCAACCACCGTCGCGGCGGTACCAGGCACTGACGCGAAATCCGAGCACGTCCTGGATGATGGGGCCGCCCACCGCCAGTCCCGCTTCGTAACTCGGGCCGCCGCCCTCGGTGTAGGACACCTCGCTGCGGGAATAGCTGGAGTACTTGTCCAGACTCGGCTGGGTCATGATGTAGCGTACGGTGCCGCCTTCCGAGCCGGCGCCGAACAACGTGCCCTGTGGCCCGCGCAACACCTCGACCCGGTCGAGATCGAAAGTCTTGGGCAGCGTGTCGTCGGGGTTGAAGCCCAGCGCCCGGATCTGGATCGGCGTGTCATCGATGTAGATGCCGGTGGTGCCGGCGCCGCCGGACGAGCTAATGCCGCGGATTGAAATGCTGTTGGTCTGATCGGCATCGATCGTCACGCCGGGCGTGAAGCGAACGATGTCCGTAAAATCCTTGATGCCCCGAACGTCCATCGACTCCTGGCTGTAGGCGCTGATGCTGATCGGGACCTTGCTGATGTTCTCTTCACGACGATTCGCGGTGACCACGATCTCTTCGAGGCTGCCGGAGGCCGCGTCCGGGTCGGCGGTTGCGCTTGCGGCGACGGCGAACTCGGTGCCCAGCAGGCCGGCGCATCCGACGATGCAGAAATGCAACAGGCGCCGGGAAGTCAACCGAACGAACGATTTTGGCTGGACAGCAGTCATTTGATCCCCGCAATTTCTATGGATAAGCGCTCGGTTGCGTCCATCCGACAGTATCATTGTGCCAAAATGCGCGCAACAGGCCTTGGGCACGCACTGCGCGTGCAGTTGTGGGATCATGGCATCATGAATGCCACCGCCGAGCGCCCGCGGGCCAAATCCCTGAATCCCCTACGAGCGCTCCTGCCGTTCGTCAAACCGTACAAAGCCGTGTTGGCCGCCGCCTTAGGCGCGCTGCTGGTCGCCAGCGTCTCGATGCTGGCGCTGCCCATTGCGTTGCGTCAGTTGATCGACCATGGCCTCGCCGCCAGGGACTCGAGCACCGTCAATCGCTATTTTCTCGGGTTTCTGGCGGCCGCCGTCATTTTTGGTCTGTTCGCAGCGCTGCGCTTCTACCTGGTGACGTGGCTGGGGGAACGCATCGTGTCGGACCTGCGCAACGCCGTATATCGGCGCGTGGTCCGCATGGATCCGATGTTCTACGAGACGACCCGGGTGGGAGAAGTTCTGTCGCGGTTGACCACCGACACGACCCTCGTGCAAGCGATCTCGGGCGTCAATCTGTCGATCGTCCTGCGCTCCACGTTGAGTCTGGTGGGCGGGCTGGTGATGCTGGGCCTGACCAGCGCCAAGCTGATGGGCGTCATCCTCGTGATGATCCCCATCGTGGTGGCTCCTCTCATCATCGTCGGCCGCCGGGTGCGCGGCCTGTCGCGCGCGTCCCAGGATCGGATCGCCGACACCAGCGGACTCGCGGGCGAAACCTTGAACGCGATTCAGACCGTGCAGGCGTTCACCCTGGAGGAGCTGCAGAGCGACCGTTACGCCGCGGCCGTCGAGGACAGTTTCGCGACGGCGATCCGCCGCACCCGTGTGCGGGCCATGCTGACCGCCATCGGGATCATGCTGGTGTTCGCCGGCATCACGTTCGTTCTGTGGCTGGGCGCGCATCAGGTGATCGCCGGCACGATGACCGGCGGCCAGCTGGCGCAATTCCTGATTTACGCCGGGTTCGTGGGCAGTTCGGCGGCGGCGCTCACGGAAATGTGGGGCGAGATGCAGCGCGCCGCGGGGGCGATGGAGCGGCTGAGCGAGCTGCTCGAGGCGCGGCCGACCATCGGGGCGCCGGCGCGGCCGCTGGAGCTGCCGGAACGCGTCAGCGGCGCCATTCGCTTCGACAACGTGACGTTTCAGTATCCATCTCGACCCGAGACCGCTGCGCTCGCGAATTTCAGTCTGGAGGTGGCGCCGGGTGAGACCATCGCCTTCGTCGGGCCGTCCGGCGCGGGCAAGAGCACCACGTTTCAACTGTTGCTGCGATTCTACGATCCGAATTCGGGCCGGGTGTTGATCGACGATAAGCGCCTGGCGGACCTGCGTCCGGAAGACATCCGCCGGCAGATCGGGCTGGTGCCTCAGGAGACGGTGTTGTTCGGCGCCAGCGCGCGCGACAACATTCGCTACGGAAAGCCCGGGGCGACGGATGCGGAAATCGAAGCTGCCGCGGTGGCCGCCGCCGCCGACGAATTCTTGCGCAAATTGCCGCAAGGGTACGATACCTTTCTGGGCGAGCGCGGCACCCGCCTGTCGGGGGGGCAGCGGCAGCGAATCGCGTTGGCCCGGGCCATTCTCAAAGACCCGCCGATTTTGCTGCTCGACGAGGCGACGAGTGCGCTCGACGCCGAGTCGGAGCGGCTGGTGCAAGAGGCATTGGAAAAGCTCATGCAGGGCCGCACCACGATCATCATCGCGCATCGACTGGCCACGGTCCTCAAAGCGGACCGCATCGTCGTCATGGATCACGGGCACAAGATCGCCGTGGGAACGCACGCCGAGCTCATGGTCCAGAGCCCGTTGTACGCACGCCTGGCGTCTTTGCAGTTCGCGGTGATGGGTGGCGATGCGCTGGACGCGGCGGCCCGTTAGGGCGCCGCGAATTCTCGCACGGGTCAGCCATCACCGTGGCAATGGTTGCGCAGCATCGATGAGGATGCGCCTGGCCTGGATGAACTTGCGTGCGTACGGCGGCGCGGCAAGAGAATCGATGCGTACGTGACCGCCGGAGGAGGGGGCGTGAACGAACCGGTCCGCGTCGATGGCGATGCCGACATGCATTTCCTTGTGTGCGAGATGCAGGAAAACAAGGTCGCCGGCGCGAACCTCACGCCGCGAGATGGCGACTCCGGAGTGCAGTTGTTCCTGCGCCGTGCGCGGCACTTGCAGTCCGGCGCGTCCCGCCGCGTACGCCACCAGGCCGCTGCAATCGAAACCGCCGGGGGCGGCGCCGCCCCATCGATACGGCTGGCCGAGCATGGACGTCGCGGTGTCGACGAACGTCGTGGCAGCGTCCGTGCTGCCGGCACCCGGTGATGATGCCGCCCCCGCGGGCAACGCCGGAGCGAAGGTCGGCGCCTTCGAGGGCGGCCGGGTCGCACACGCACCGAGCGCCAGCAGCAACGCGACGACGAACAGCGGCCCCGTCCTCACGACGCGCGCTCACACCAAGGTCGTGGCCAGGGCGGCACCGACGATGCCCGCCTCCGAGCGCAGGGCGCCGATGACCAATTCTGCCTCGCAGTGAAGCTTGTCCATGAACTTTTCGGACTCATCGGTGATTCCGCCGCAAAGTACGATGAGATCGGGCCACATCAACGCGTGCATGGTGTTCACCACGAGATTGAGTTCGGCCGCCCACGCGTCCCAGGTCATGTTCTTCTCGACCTTGACGCGGCCCGAGGCGCGATGTTCGGCTTCCTGGCCCTTCACTTCGAGATGCCCGAATTCCGTGTTGGGCACCAGCTTTCCGTCGATGAACAACGCACTGCCGATGCCGGTCCCGAGCGTCAGCAGCAAAACGGTGCCATCGACTCCGCGCGCGGCCCCATAGTGCAGTTCGGCGAGCCCCGCGGCGTCCGCATCGTTGATGAGCACGACGGGCCGGTGCAAATGCTCGGTGGCCAGTTTCGCGAGCGGTTGGCCGATCCAGGCCTTGTTCAAATTTGCCGCCGTGCGCACCGTGCCATTGCGGATGACGCTCGGAAAGGCGAGGCCGACCGCGTGGTCCCCGGGGAGGTTCGCCACCACCGTCGCGAGCGCCGTCAACAGCGTTTCGGTTGAATCTTGGGCGGGTGTCGGCGTGCTGAAACGCTCGCTGACAAATGTCCCGGTGTCGAGATCGACCAATGCGCACTTGATCGATGAGCCACCGACATCAACACCAATCGCCAGATTTGAAGAGGTCAACATATGCTCCGCAATGTGAGGTTTCGCAACCGTGCCCAGGTCAACCTATCTATAATAACCCTTAACCCGGGCCAGATTGGGAAGGCATAGCTCTTTGACAGACAGTCACATTTCGGATTTCGATCTATACCTGTTCGGTGAAGGCCGGCACGAGCGCATCTACGACAAGCTCGGAGCTCACCCGGTTGCCATGGACGGGCGCGCCGGCACCCGTTTCGCCGTCTGGGCGCCCAACGCCCGACGCGTCAGCGTGGTGGGCCCGTTCAACTATTGGAACGGCAACATCCACGTCATGCAAAGCCGCGGGAGCTCGGGTGTCTGGGAGTCGTTCATTCCCGACGTGGGCGCCGGCAGCGAATATAAATACGAAATCCGCAGCCAGGAGGGTCACCTGCTCCTGAAGGCGGATCCTTATGGATTTTCGGGCGAATTGCGCCCCGGAAGCAGTTCCGTGGTGACGTCTTTGGATGGTTACGCATGGGACGATGCGCAATGGATCGCAAGACGCGCGCAGGGCGACCCGCGGCGGCGTGCCTTGAACGCCTACGAAGTGCATCTGGGGTCCTGGCGCAAGCCCTGGGATGAGCGACGGCCACCGTTCATGAGCTGGCGCGAAGCGGTCGAGCAGCTCGTTCCGTACATCAAGGAGATGGGGTTCACCCATGTCGAGTTGATGGGCGTCGCAGAGCATCCGCTAGATGCATCCTGGGGCTATCAGGTCGTCGGCTATTACGCGGCGACATCGCGGTACGGGTCGCCCCACGATTTCATGTTCTTCGTCGATTCCTGTCACCGAGCGGGCATCGGCGTGATTCTAGACTGGGTCCCCGCGCACTTTCCGCGCGATGCGCACGGACTTGCGGACTTCGATGGGACCGCGCTCTACGAGCACGCGGATTCCCGCCTCGGCGAGCACACCGAATGGGGCACCAAGATATTCAATTACGGGCGCCACGAAGTGCGGAATTTTCTAGTGGCGAATGCCCTGTTCTGGGCCGACCGCTACCACATCGACGGACTGCGTGTGGATGCGGTGGCGTCGATGCTCTATCTGGATTACAGCCGCAAGGCAGGCGAATGGCTGCCGAATCGCCATGGTGGCCGTGAGAATCTCGAGGCGATCGACTTTCTACGCGTCATGAACAATGCCGTGCATCGGGCGTTTCCGGGCGTGCTCACGATCGCGGAGGAGTCCACTTCGTTCCCCGGCGTCACGCGCCCGCCGGAATATGGCGGCCTCGGCTTCAATTTCAAATGGAACATGGGATGGATGAACGACACCCTGAGGTATGTCGCGCTCGATCCCGTATACCGCAGGTTCAATCATCATTTCATCACGTTCTCATTCGTCTATGCCTGGTCCGAAAACTTCATCCTGCCGATCTCGCACGACGAGGTGGTGCATGGCAAGCGTTCGCTGCTGGGGAAAATGCCGGGCGACGATTGGCAGAAGCGCGCGAACTTCCGCTTGTTCTGTGCGTACCAGTGCGCCCATCCCGGCAAAAAACTGCTGTTCATGGGGTCGGAGTTCGGTCAGTGGACCGAATGGCGCGATCACGACGACGTCGACTGGCGCCTGTTGAACGATCCGCTGCATGAGGCGCTGCGCGACTGCGTGAGGAACTTGAATCATCTGTATCTCGGCAGCCCGCAATTGCACGGCAGCGATTGCGATCACGAGGGCTTTCGCGGCATCGACATGGACAATGCCAATGACAGCGTCTGGGCGTTTCAGCGCAGTGCCACCGGCGACGATCCGGGTGCTCCGATCATCTGTGTCTTCAATGCCACGCCGGTGCCGCGCGATGGCTATGCCATCGGCGTGACGCAGCGCGGGACCTATCGCAAGCTGTTCGATTCGGACGACCCCCGGTTCGGTGGTTCGGGATACAGCCGGCAGTCCGACGTTACGACCTCCGACGGGGCGTGGCATGGCGGCCCCTTCACGCTGCATATCGATTTGCCGCCCCTCGGCGCCGTATTCTTCCTTGGGCCCTTGTAAATGAAGGCCATTCAAGCGGGCCTGCCGTGGCCTCTGGGGGCGACGTGGGCGAGGGACGGCGTCAATTTCGCCATCTTCTCGAGTCACGCGACACGAATCGAAGTGGCCATATTCAATCCGAAGTCCGGCGCCGAACGGGCGCGTCACGATCTCCCGGCGCGAACCGGGGATGTCTGGCATGGCTTGCTATCCGATCGGCGCTCGGGCCGCGGCAGGCATTACGCATTTTATGTGCACGGCCCCAACCAACCCGAGCAGGGCCATCGCTTCGATCCGCACGTCGCATTGATCGATCCGTACGCCCGCGAACTGTCCGTCACGCTGCCGCTGCGCTCGCGCATCGTCGATTCGTCGTTCTCCTGGGGCGGCGACCGGCCGCCGGCCATTCCATGGCGCGATACGGTGATCTACGAATTGCATACGAAGGGCTTTACTCAACTGCATCGCGGCGTACCCGAGGCGTGGCGCGGCAAGTTCCTCGGCTTGACGGCGGCGCCGGTGATCCATCACTTGAAGTCCATCGGTGTGACGACGGTGGAGTTGTTGCCCTGCCAGTCGTACGTCAGTGAGCCCTTCTTGAGTCAACGAGGCCTCAAGAATTATTGGGGCTACAACTCGGTGGCGTGGTTCTCGCCCGCGAACGAGTTCGCCGTGGCGGATCCCGTCGTCGAGTTCAAGACGATGGTGAAGGCATTGCACGCCGCCGGACTCGAGGTGATTCTCGACATGGTGTTCAATCACACGGCGGAGGGCAACGAGGGCGGACCCGTGATGAGTCTGAAGGGCATCGACAACTCCGTGTATTACAGGCTGCTCGCCGACCAGCGTCATTACGACAACGTCACCGGCTGCGGCAACACGGTCAACTGCGCGCACCCGCAGGTACGCACGTTGATCATCGACTGTCTCAAGTACTGGGTGCAGGAGATGCATGTCGACGGCTTCCGTTTCGATCTGGCGACGGTATTGGCACGCGACGGGGAAGGATTCAACCAGCACGCGGTCTTCTTCAGGGCACTGCAAGCGGAACCGGCGTTGCGGCACGTCAAGTTGATCGCGGAACCGTGGGACGTGGGCTGGGGCGGCTACCAATTGGGCCGATTCCCGCCGGGTTGGTCGGAGTGGAACGATCGATACCGCGATACCGTGCGTTCCTTCTGGCGGTGCGATGGCGGCAAAATCGGGGAGATGGCCGAGCGTTTCGCGGGATCCAGCGATATTTTCCGGCACAACGGCCGTAAGCCGTCGGCGAGCATCAATTTCGTCACGGCGCACGATGGATTTACTCTGTGCGATCTCGTTTCCTACAACGAGCGGCACAACGAGGCCAATCTCGAAGGCAACGCCGACGGCATGAGCAACAACC
>Ga0182014_10007535_pt1 | contig 11384 bp, 8 predicted proteins | sample 612S2DmetaG_FD_120489 | JGI IMG/M metagenome (GOLD analysis project Ga0182014, IMG submission 120489) | Permafrost microbial communities from Stordalen Mire, Sweden - 612S2D metaG | ecosystem: Environmental > Terrestrial > Soil > Wetlands > Permafrost | place: Sweden: Stordalen | collected... | reverse complement strand
GCCCAATCCGAAGGCCTGCCGACCGCAGAACTTCGGCAGCGGCAACCTGCGCCGCAATAATACCCTTGGCGTCGGAAACTCCGCGCCCATACATAAACTCCGCATCTTCGCTGAACGGAATGTACGGCGGCACCGTGTCCATGTGCGTGGAGAACACCAGATCCGGCGTTTGTCCTGGAGGCCCGGCATAAACGTTCCACCGCGGGCCCGCGGTGGCGCTCTCCGGCGGCTGCGGCACGGGCGTCTTCTCCACCCCCCAGCCACGCCCGGCAAGAAACCCGCCCAGAAAATCCCCGACCGCCCCCTCGTGGTAGGTCGTTGATTCAATTTCGCATAATTGGCGCGTCAACGCGATCGGGTCAAGAGCAGCGCGTGTCGAAGCATCGGTCATCATGATGTTGTCAGAATAGCGCAGAGACCGCTTCCGTTACTTCTGTTCTGACCTGCCAGCTTCGGCATCACTGATCAAGCGCTCCGGTCGGCGTAAAATGAAGCGTGGAATGGACTCCACGACCGCATCTGCCCAAACTGAAGCGCATCGAGCCGGCCAGGTTTTCCTGGTCTCGCAGAAAGCGATCTCTCAACATGAGAGCGGCGGCATGTACGCGGTGCAACAGCCGAGTCCCGTGAGCTCCGTTCCCTCCAGCGCCCTTCCCCACTCCCAGGACTCTCGCGCCGGCGACCTGCGCAGCCTTACGCTCGCTGGTCCGGCTGGCCAACTGGAAGCGATTCTGAATCAGGGCGCGCCCAATGCGCGTTTTGCCGCGCTGGTCTGTCATCCGCACCCGCTGGGCGGCGGCAACCTGCACAACAAGGTTGTCTACCACGCCATGAAAGTGCTCAACGAGGCCGCGTGGGGCCTGGGCTGGCCTGTCCTGCGCTTCAATTTTCGCGGCACGGGCTTGAGCGAAGGCGCGCACGACGGCGTAGCTGAAACCGGCGACGTGCTTGCCGGCATGGATTGGCTGGAGCGCGAGTTTCGCCTTCCCCTCATCGTCGCCGGATTCAGTTTTGGCGCGGCCATGGCGCTGCGGGCTTGTTGTCTGCCTGGCGAAACGCATCGCGATGTACGCGCGCTCATCGCCCTCGGTCTGCCCACCACGGCCCCAGGTCCCGCTTATCAATATTCATCCCTGCGAGATTCCTTCCCGCACGACCTGACCACCCAAAAACTCTTCCTCAGCGGCGATCGCGATCAGTTCGCGCCCGCTGAGCAATTGACCCAGGTGGCCGCTTCTGCAGCAGAGCCCAAGCGCCTCATCCTCATTCCCGGCGCAGACCATTTCTTTACCGATCAACTGGAAGCGATGCAACGCGCTCTTGCCGGCTGGTTGAAGGAGCAATTGCCATGACACCAGTCATCGACACCGCACTCGAATCACTGCACGCCACGGCCACCGGGATTTTTACCGGCGCGCTCAAGGCGTGCAACATCGCGACTGCTTTCGACCGCCGTTTGCGCTTCGAGGGCCACACTCTGCATCGCCTTTTGCCCGACGGCAGCGGCCCCGCGACCATCGATCTCTCCGCGTACAAGCGCGTGTTTGTGATTGCGCTGGGCAAAGCCGCCGGACCCATGCTCGAAATCCTGCTGGAGCGCATGAGGCGGCGCAAAGGACTGCGTGGCATCTGCGCATCCAACCAGTTACCCACCAAGCGCAACTGGCGCTTCCGTTACTTTGAGAGCGGCCATCCTCTGCCCAACGAGGACTCTTTTGCCGCCGCACGCGCCGCGCTGGCGCTTCTGCGCAAGGCGCGCAAGGATACGATCGTTTTCTTCCTCATCTCCGGCGGCGGGTCGGCGCTGTTCGAGCTGCCCCTCGATGGGCACATCACGCTTGAGGACACTATCGAGTTCAACCAGTTGCTGCTGGCCTCGGGCGCGCCCATCAACGAGGTCAACACGCTGCGCAAGCATTTCTCCGCGGTCAAGGGCGGCCGCCTCGCGATGGCCGCTCCGGAGGCGACCAAGGTGAGCCTGCTGCTCCCCGATGTGCCGCTGCGCACGCTCGACGCGCTCTCTTCGGGACCGACCTCGCCCGACCACTCCACCGTGGCCGATGTGCGCGAGCTTCTCGCCAAATACCATCTCGCGGAAAAACTTCCACCCTCGATCCGCTCGTTCTTCGAGCGCGCAGACTTCCCCGAGTCGCCCGGCAACAAGACCTGGCGGGTTTCGTTCCTCCCGCACAAAATGCCGTGGTCCGATGCCGCGCCGCCGCGACCCATGACCTCGGCCGCCAACATGAGCGAAGAGGACGAGGCCTTCCGCGATTCGGTCTTCGAGATTCTGCTCTCCAGCCACGATCTGGTGGAGAGCGCGCGCACCCTGGCGCGGAATGCCGGCTATCACGTGGTGGTCGACAACGCTTGCGACGATTGGGATTACGCCGACGCGGCCCGCTACCTGCTCGAGCGCTTCCACACCTATCGCGCCCAGCATCCGCGCTTCTGCCTGATCTCTGTAGGCGAGGTCACCGTGACGCTCAATCGCACACCCGGTGCGGGCGGCCGCAATCAGCAGTTCGCTTTAACCTGCGCCCTCGAGCTCGCCAAATATCCCGGCGCGCGCCTCACCGTGCTCAGCGCCGGCTCCGATGGCATCGATGGCAACACGCAGTCAGCCGGAGCCATCGCCGATCCTACCACTGTAGCTCGCGCCCGCGCCTTCGGCTTCGATCCCGAACAGTCGCTGGCCGAGTTCAATGCCTGCCCGCTCTTCACCGCCATCGGCGACTCCGTGGTCACCGGACCTACCGGCCACAACCTGCGCGACCTGCGCCTGCTCACCTCGGAAACCGTCTAGCTGCGCGCGCCCCGCGCGTTGTATCCTGCGGTGGAAAACGTCAGGCACTTTTCTCCCTCGCGCAGGAATTCGCTGCATTAGGATGGGTTGGTGCCTCGAAAATCAAAGCGCAAGACCGCCGGCAAACTTCCCGACATTCGCGCCGTTGCCGCCGCGGCCAAAGTTTCCATCGCCACGGTATCGAGAACCATCAACGGTTCTCCGCTGGTGAGCGACCGCCTCAGCAAACGTGTCTGGCAGGCCATCAAACAGCTCAACTACCTGCCCAACACCCACGCGCGCACCCTTGTCTCCGGCCGCAGCCGCCTGCTCGGCATCATTGTCGAAAACATCACCAACCCCTTCTTCCCCGAACTGATCCAGAGCTTCGAAGAGATTGCGGTGGCGGGCGGCTACGAAATTCTGGTGAGCTCCACCAACAGCGATCCCGCGGTACTGGCCTCATGCGCGCGCCGCATGTTGGAGCGCAAGGTCGACGGAGTCGCCGTGATGACCTTCGGCGAAGAGGAACCCGTGCTCGACCAGCTCGTGAACCGCGGCGTTCCTATCGTTCTTGCCGAGTTCAAGCTCGACGACCCCAAGGCCAGCACCATTCTTCTCGACTACTCCACCGGCATTCATGCCGCTATTCGCCATCTCGCCGATCTCGGGCATCGCGACCTCGGCTTTCTCGCCGGCCCCTACAGTCTCCACTCGGCCATCACGCGCGAAAACGACTTCCGCGCCGCCATCGAGGCCGCCGGGCTGCCACTCGAAAAGAAATGGATCATCGAGTGCGATCACACGCTCAAGGGCGGCGTCGCGGGCTTTGAGCAACTACGCAAGCTTGCTTCGCGGCCCACCGCCATTGTCTGCTCCAACGATATGACCGCTATCGGCGTCCTGCGCGCGGCCTACATGGCTGGGCTGCGCGTGCCGCAAGATCTCTCCGTGGTCGGGCTCGACGATGTGGATTTCGCCGAATACACGCTGCCGCCGCTCACCACCATCCGCCTGTCGCGCACCGATCTGGCGCATGCCGCCTTTGAAGCGCTGCGCACACAGGCCGAAGATCCTGAAAATCCAAAAATGCAGCGCGAATTCCTGGTTTCCACCAGTCTCGTGGTCCGCGGCTCGACAGCTCCGCCGGCTACCACTCGTCCGGCCTGAGCTCTCTTCGAGCGGGCTCTATTTACGCGGCTGCTTTGTCATCCGTGGAGCAGCCGTGCAGAATTCCCGCCATCCTCATCTCACATCGCGGTGTGTCCGGCAGCACAACGCATCATTCCAAAGGCTCGTAACCTTGCTTGTACGGAAGAATTGCCTCGCGCATTTGCTTCGAAAAGCTAACCACTGCACCGACTCCGCGTCGAATTCATGAAGCCTTGCGCGCATCTCGTAAATAATTCCCAAAGCATCCTGCTGGTGAAGGAACCGCGGCAGCATGGATCGCGTACTTGAATCCTATGAAGACCTGGGCGAGCGGAATCTTACTGTGCCTGGCATGGGTAAATCTACGAGCGGCCGCGCCTAAGACTTCCCACCAGACGGCAGCGAAATCGCCGGCCGTGACTGCGCAGAAGAAGGACACTGCCGATCCGCTCATCGACCGCCCGCTGCATCTGGCCGACTTCGTGAACATGGAGCCGCGCGCCGATCTTCGCGCCAGGCTTGCCCACGTCTCCGATTTCATCCAGAACTCGCCCTTCGACGGCCAGCCAGCTACGGAGAAGACCGAGGTGTGGATGGCTCACACCAAATCGACGCTCTATTTCGTATTCATCTGCTATGACCGCCATCCCGAGCTGATTCGCGGCCATCTGGCGCGCCGCGAAAACATTCTCAACGACGATGGAGTCGCCGTACTTCTCGATCCCTTTCGCGACCGGCGCCTGGGCGTTCTCTTCAGGGTGAACCCGGCAGGCGTGCAGGCTGACGGTGCATGGAGTGAACCAAACAACACCGATTACAGTTACGACACCGTGTGGGATTCGGAGGGCCGCGTGACCAAAGACGGCTGGATGGCGCTCATTGCCATCCCCTTTCGCAGCCTCCGCTTCCGCAGCAATGAATCGGACTGGGGCGTCGTCCTGGGCCGCTTTCTTCCGCGCAACTCTGAAACGGATTTGTGGCCGCGCGTGGCCGCCGACGTGACCGGCGTCCTGAGCCAGGAAGGCATTCTGCAGGGGATCGAAGGCGTCACCGGTTCGCACAACTTCCAGTTGAATCCATACACGCTGGCACAAAACGAGCGCTCCCTCATCGACATCGATCCCACCAACCCCTTCTTCAGCTCGCGGCACTTTGAAGGCACCGATGGCGGCGAGGCCAAGCTGATCCTGAAGGACAGCATCGTTCTCGATGGCACCATCAACCCCGACTTCAGCGATATTGAATCCGAGCAGCCGCAATTCACCGTCGATCAGCGCTTCCAGGTTTATTTTCCCGAGCTACGGCCTTTCTTTCTTGAGAATGCCAACTACTTCATTACGCCCATCAACCTCATCTACACGCGCAACATTGTGCATCCCGAGTACGGCATCCGCGTCACGGGAAAGATCGACCATACGAATGTCGGACTGTTTGTGACCGACGATCGCCAGCCCGGGCAGACCGTCGCGTCCGGCGACCGGTTGTACGGCAAGCATGCCACCGTCGCCGTGGGCCGGGTCTCTGAGGATCTGGGCAAGGGATCGAGCCTGGGCGCGATGTACACGGACGAAGAATTTGGCCAGGGCTGGAACCGCATCGGCGGCGTCGACTTTACCGCGCGCATGAACCAGCACTGGACCGCCTGGGGACAGATGGTGGAAAGCTCCACCATGGGCGACGAGGACAGCGGCACGCCGGCGCCCTATTCTGCCGGCCCCGCGAGCGCATTCCAACTGCAGCGCTCCGGCCATGCTTTCAACCTGAACGAGAACTTCTTCGACGCCAGTACTGGCTTTCAGACCCAGTTGGGCTTCATCCAGGCCTCCAACTTCCGCAACAACCAGACCCACGCTACCTATCAGTGGTTTCCCAAGCACAACTTCTATCAGAGCTTCGGCATCGAAACCAACCAGAACGTCGCCTTCGATCATCAGGGCGACCGCGTTTTTCACTACTCCACCTTCGATGTTTTCTGGCTGCTGCCGCGCAACATCGTCATCGCTCCCATCATTGGAGAGAACTCCGATACCGTCAGCACGCTCAACTACGCGGGCCTCACTTATTTCAAGAACTTCACCGAGAACTTTGGCGGAATCGTCTTCCGCGGCGCGCCTTGGTCGCAGCTCAACTTCAACCTGCAGGCGCTGCGTAGCGGCAACGTGAACTACAACCCCGCGGCTGGGCAGATCCCCTCGCTCCTCAACCAGGAAACTATGCAGTTGCTCTTCACCGTGCAGCCGGTTCGTCCGCTGACAGCCGATAACACCTTCCTGCTCGATCGCGACCACGCAGTGGCCAACGGCGCATTCGTCTACGAGGCGCAGACCATGCGCAGCGTAGTGAACTACCAATTTACCCGCTCGATTTCCGCGCGGCTGGTTGCGGAATACGACTCGACGCTGGCGAATCCCGCGGAGACCTCGCTCGTGCGCACGAAAGAATTTGCCTCCCAGGCGCTTCTCACCTGGCTGCCGCATCCCGGCACCGCGGTCTACATCGGCTACAGCGACGACTTGCAGAATCTCGACCGCAGCCTCTGCAACCGCCTGCCCGGCGGCGCCTGCGATCCGAACAATACCACCCCGCCTCGCGCCAGACCGATGCTCAATGACGGCCGCCAGATCTTCATCAAGGCTTCGTATCTCTTCCGCTTCTGAACCCAGGACGTTTGACGCGTTAAGCTGTCTATAGAAGAGCGCGGAGCGCGGCCCCCGCCGGAGACGCAATTTTGACGACTGCTTGCATCAACCGCATCGCCACAGCAGTGCCCCCACACGACATGCACAGTGCATTTATTGCCTTCGCTGAAACCTTGCTCCCCGACGGCACGCCGCGAAATCTTTTCCGGCGCATGGTGCGCCAATCGGCAATCGCCCACCGATACTCTTTCCTCGACCTCGTCGTCACCGCGGAAGGCGGCGTGCGCGACGCCGACGCATTTTTCGTTCCCGGCAGCTTCCCCACGACCGCCCGCCGCATGCAGGCCTTCGAACAATTCGCCCCGCGGCTGGCCCAGTGCGCCCTCGACAAACTCGCGCTCGCTGAAGAAGAGCGCCGCGCCATCACCCATGTCATCGTCACTTCCTGCACCGGCCTCTACGCACCCGGGCTCGACTATGACATCGTCGAGCACCTCGGCCTCAACCCATCCGTCGAACGCACCTTCATCGGCTTCATGGGCTGCTACGCGGCCATCAGCGCACTTAAAGCCGCACGCCACATTGTGCGCTCCGAGCCCAGCGCGAAAGTGCTCCTCTTGAGCCTGGAGCTGTGCTCTCTTCATATGCAGGAAACGCAAAACCTCGAACAGTTGCTTGCGTTCCTGGTCTTCGCGGATGGCTGCGCCGCTTATCTGGTCAGTGCGGAACCAACCGGGCTTGCCATCGATAGTTTTCTCGCCGTCGTTCTCCCGGACACCAATCAACTGATTACCTGGCGCATCGGCGAAAAGGGTTTCGACATGCACCTTTCCGGCAAGGTTCCAGGCGAGCTGCGCCGAGGGCTCGCCGCTGCGGGCACTCAAATTACACAGGGCGCCAATATCCACTCCATCGATCTTTGGGCCGTTCATCCTGGCGGCCGCACCATTCTTGACGCAGTGGAGCAGGGGCTGGAGCTGGCGCCGGAAGCCCTCTCTGACTCGCGCCACATTCTGCTGAATTACGGCAACATGTCCTCACCATCGGTGGTCTTCGTCCTCGAGCGGCTCATGCAGCATGCTCGCCCTGGCCAACTCGGTTGCGCCATGTCCTTCGGTCCCGGCGTCACCGCGGAGACCATGCTCTTTCATGCCATCTAGCGCTCCAGACTTTCGTGGGAGTGGGCAGAGGCGCACCCGCACGCAGCAGAATCAGAAATGTCTCGATTTTTCTTACGGAACAGCCGTCAATTCGCGGCTTCAGCCGTCTCGAATTCCAGCGCGTTGGCTTCGCGCCAGGCGGTGATCTCCGCGTGGGTCTGGTCGGCGGCCGTGCGCCGATCAGGATAGATCTGCGGCTCGAAGAAGCGCAGCTGCGCCGAGAAGCCGGCCACGCCCAGTACCTTCCACAGGTGGGTGGTAAAACTTTCGTCGCCGTACCAGCAAAGCTCGCGCTCTTCCACGCCGCCGTCGATCTCGTAGCGCAGCGCCGTCGCGGTAATCGGCGCGCCCGCCGTGGTTGCCGGATCGATGAGCCGCGAGTGGAAGCGCAGCACCTGCGCTCCATCCGTGCTCGTGCCCTCAGGGAACAGCAGCACGGGAACCGGAAGACGCAACCGCTCGGAAATCTGCTCGGCGACCGACATGGCGCTGGCCAGGCTCGAACGGTCGAGGAAGATCGTTCCTCCCGTCCGCGCCGCCTTGCCGAAGAACGGCCAGCCACCGATCTCCATCTTGGCCACAAAAAAGCACGGCATGGCCGCGCTGATAATGACGATGTCGAGGTAGCTGAGATGGTTTGAAACTACCAGCCCGCAGGCCGGCGGCGGCCCTTCCACCTGGTACTCGATGCCCACGGATTTCAGGATTATGCACGCCGCTTGCTGCAGCCAAACGGCACGCTGCTCCAGCGTGAGCGGCCTGCGAATTCGCTTGAGCCAGTAGCGCACGATGCAGAGCGCCAGAGCGAACACCAGCGCCACAGCGCGCCGGACCCGCCGCAGCATCATGAGGTCAGCGGAGCGAAGAAGCGGTTGCGCGCGGCAGCCGAAAGTAATTTGAGATCGAGGAGCGTCAGAAAATCGATGGTGCGGAATTCGCGGTCCCAGGCCGGTGGCGCGGCAATGCGCGCGCCAATGGCGAGGTAGGTCTTAAGTAGCTTGGGAACTTTGCCCTGCGCGGCAGGCGTCGCGACAAAACCTGATCGATCGGTCTGGCAGGGCAACGGCTGTGCGTCAGCATCCTGCAGCTCCGGGGGGCACGCATAGGCCGCGGTTGGCGCCGTCTCAAACTCCCTGGGAACCCTGAAATTCTCGAGCTGGCGAACCATCCGCCAACCCTCCGCCGGGTCATTGGAGTTCAATGAAGAGCAACCGAGCAAGTAACGAAGCCCCATGTCGGTAGCATACCGCGCGATGCCCCGCCACAACAACATCAGCACCTCGGGGGTGCGATGTTCGCGATCGATCGAGGCCCGGCCCAGCTCCAGAATCCCAGGCCGCAGCGGCTCATACGGCGCCAGACAGAACTCCTGCTCGGAGTAGTAGCCCAGGTGTCGCGCCGCCGTCTCGCCGGACTGCATGCGATAAGTTCCCACCACGCGCCGGCTGGTTTTGTCTTCCACCAGCAGGTGCTCGCACACTGTATCGAAACGATCCACATCGAGTCCGGTATCGTAAGAGCATTCCAACCCCTCGCCCAGCTCGATGTTGAAAACCTTGAAGCGCAATCGGCACGCAGCTTCGCGATCCTCCGCCGTCGCGGCGAGCCGCAAACGGTACCGCCCCACGTCGGCATGTATGCGCGAGGCAGGCTCCGCCCATGACGGCGCAACGGCGCCGGCGGCAAACCCAATGTCTGGTATCGGAGTCGAACTGAGGTCCAGTTTCAGCGGAACCGTGTGCCGGGTGCGTGCAATCACCGCACCAGTATCCCGCCGGGTTGTGAAAGAGCGGTCAAGCGAAAAAGAAAACCGCGCAAAAATCTTCGCTGCTGTAACGCAAGCGCAATGAAACTGCAATCTGCACAGTGTGAGTGTGCGTGTGAGTGTGAGTGTGAGTGTGCGCGAAGTGGCTCAAACAATCGCGTGTAACGCAAAAAAGCGAACGGCCGGGAGCCGAACCACCCGCACTGGCAGTTCAGCCCCGGCCGTTCGAGGAGGCATCTCGTGATCCGCTTTTGTCAAAGGCCTGTCGATATTTTCTCAAGCCCTGATCTCAGACTTGCACAAAGGTCCTAAATTATATGCAAAAGCGAGCGAAAATATTTTCCCGCAGTCGACCGCTGCTTCGAGATGCGGATGCCCCACCCTCGCGACGTCTTCGTCGCGAGGGTGGGGGCGGGACGACTCGGGATAAATCCCCCAACGCGCCCGTCAGATCTGGGAGACCGGGGACACGAGGGCAGAATTCATCCGGTCAGCCCGGGCTTAACGCCGCCCGAATCCGGCTCCGCCGCGCGCAGCAATCATTGGTCCACGCGCTGCGTAACCCCCACCGACGTATCCGCGCCCGGCATAGCCGTATCCGTACCCACGCACGGCCGGCGCATAGGCCCGCGGCGCGTACACCGGTCCGCGCACATATCCTCTTGCCCCGTACGCATAGACTCCCGGCCGCACGCCCACCGCGTATCCGTTGTAGCCATAAGCTCCGTTATAGCCATAAGCCATCACCGCAGGTGGTGCATACGTTGGCGCGTAGTACGGCATGGGAGCGTAAGCCACTGGAGGAGCGTAGGACACCGGAGGCGCATAAGCCATCGCTGGAGGAGCCTCTGGCTGCTCTTGCGGCGCATACGATTGCTCGGGGTTTGAATCCGGTTCCTGTGTCGGCGCTGGAGGCTGGGGCGCGTAGGAATCCGGCGACCGCTGCATCAGCCCATAGGGATCGCGCTGCGGTTCGGGAACCACCGGAACCCGAATGTCATCCATCACGCGCAGCGTCAGCGCCGTCTCTGCCTTGAGCGTTGGCCGCGGGCCGCGCCGTGGCAGGTTGATCAAGTCGATCGGCCACAACACAGGAATCATCCACAGAATTGTGTCTCGCACCGCATGCCCCTTGCCCAGAATGCGCCCCTGCGAGTCGATCTTGTAGCCCTTCACATCCACGACCTTGGCATCGAGCGGAATCACCTGGTCGCCCACGTAGAGCCGGTCGAAGTCCAGTTGCATCCAGCCCTTGCCGAAAAAGTGGCCGGGATCCTTGTACTCAGAGAAATTTCCACCCAGGTAGCTTCCGTAAGGAAGCATGAAATCCCCGCGATGGAAATTCACCTTGCACAGCACCGGATCGCCCACTGCGGTGGTCTTCGAGGAGATCCTTCCGTCGCCGGTGGTGCACGAGACAAGCGCGCCGGCCGGAATGATTCGTTGGCCGGCATCCGCAAAGAGCGGCGGCGCCAACAGGAGAGAGAGAACAACGAGCGAACTATATTTCATACACAACCCTCCATGACAGAAGCGAGCCCCTCGGCATCTCCAGAATTCATCGGCGCTTGAACCCCGATCTTCAACCGGTCCAGCCCGGAAAACAGGCCTTCGCGGGTGCGCGCAAACCGTGTGATCGACAACGACACCCTCCCCGTTCGCCGCCAGAGTTCAACCTGGCGTCGTTAAGGTTGCGGCAATCACGCACACACCAACTGTGCTGGAGAAACCGTGAAACGCCTCGCGGGATCGGATTCGCGCAGCTTGGATTTGCGCAATATTTTCCCCGAGTTAGCAGCATGAACCCCCGGCCACCTGGAAAGTTTCGAAAAGTTTGTAAATTATTTTATCCAAGGGTAACCGGTTTCCCGGTTTCGGCGTCT
>Ga0182014_10007532_pt1 | contig 11385 bp, 7 predicted proteins | sample 612S2DmetaG_FD_120489 | JGI IMG/M metagenome (GOLD analysis project Ga0182014, IMG submission 120489) | Permafrost microbial communities from Stordalen Mire, Sweden - 612S2D metaG | ecosystem: Environmental > Terrestrial > Soil > Wetlands > Permafrost | place: Sweden: Stordalen | collected... | reverse complement strand
TAAATTTCGGGATCAATCAGAGTGAGGCACACTTCCGCCATGCCGGTGGGATTGCGGTCGCGGGTGCCGGCGAAGATCACATCTTCCATGCGCGCGCCGCGCAGCGACTTGGCCGACTGCTCACCGAGCACCCAGGAAATCGCGTCGGCGATGTTCGACTTGCCGCAGCCATTCGGCCCGATGATGGCGGCGATGCCTTCGCCATGAAATTTCAGCTCGGTGCGATCGCAGAACGACTTGAATCCCAGGATTTGCAGCTTCTTAAGTTTGAGCAAAGTAACTCCTTCGTACGCACGCGGACACGGTGGATCCGCCTACTCGGTTTGCGCTGGCTGGAGTGCGCTGCAAATCGCGAGACCCGGATGTCGACTCCCTACTGTTAACTCCCGAGGTTCCTCGCTGGTCGCATCATCGGATGCCGTCCCCATTACCAGGAACGTCACCCATGCTTTTGACCAACTCTAACGGCGAATACCGGGCCGGGTCAAGTGATAAAACACCACAGGTTGTGGTGCCGGTCCAAGCACCGCCTTTAGTTGCACATACACTGCAGCTATCACGCGCAAGTTGCTGATGAGGAATAAGAAGGGCGGGAACCGCGAGAGCATAGACACTCTACCGCCAGCGGGATGGAGATTCAAGGGCCGGTAGTGCCGGGGCACCTTCTGCTTGCCGGGAACTAGGGGAGTGCCAGATCGCGGGTGTCGGTGAGATCGAGTTTCGGATCTCCGGCGGAGGGTGGACGTGGGAGGGAACAGCAGTCGCGGATGGGGCCTTCGAACATTTTCTTGCCGTTCCACACGATGCGCAGGTTGCCTGGCTTCGGCAGCAACTCCGGTCGCAGATGGAGGCGAATCTTCTTAAGGTCGTGGCTGTGGATTTCGATGGTGTTGTCAGACTTGACTCGAGCTTCCACTCCGGATTTGCCAGGCCTGCCGTCGAGAATCTCGATCCAATAACTTCGGGCGGCAAGGGCATCGGACAGGGACACGGCAACCTCGCGCGGGAACGGATTGCGGAATTTGTTCTTGAAGAAAGCCAGGGTCAGGCCGTCATCGGATTGGAGCGTGATGTCGTGCCCACGGTTGGGCAGGATCTTCAGCTCTGGCTTAATTGCCGGACGCAGATCGGTCAGGGCGTCGTGAGTGGTCGTGGAGCAATCGGGCGTGATGCGCGTGTCATTCTCTCCGTGGACGAACAGCACCGGGAGATTTTCTAAATTAGGCAGGCCGGCTTTGACCTGGTCGTTGCACTGGCCCGCGCCCATCAACGAAACGACGGCGGCGAAGCGCTGCGGCCATAAAGTAGCGAAATAGAGCGCGCCCGTTCCCCCGTTGCTGAAGCCGGTCAGGTAGATGCGATCGCGGTCCACGTTGTAGCCTTGCAAAACCTGTCTCAAAACGGCATCAAAGCGTCGGGCGGTTTCCGGTCTCCACCAGAACCCAGCGGCTTGGGGATAAAGCACGAGATAATCGGTTTCCGAGACGATGTCCTCGGCAGTGTTCACGCCATCGATCGCTAGCCCGGCCCCACCGCTCAGGTAGACCAGCAGCGGCGCGGGCCGATCCTCACGATAGGTGAGGGGCACTCGCAGCAGGTAAGGGATCTCGGGATTGTTTTGCGATGCCGGGGCCACTTCGAATAGGGTGCCAAACTTTGCAGGTGGCGACTTCAAGGGAAGCGGCCGGTGGCATTCATCCGCGAACGCTTGCGAATTTCCGGAACTGGAGGACGGCTCGAGCATCCACCGCACCTTGCTTTGGGGGTTCGTACTCTGCAGCTTGCTAAGAATGCCGGCCGGCACTTCGATCTTCCGTCGGGACGCAACGGCCAGCGCGAGGCCCTGCGAGGCCGGTTCGCCGGAGATAAGAACCGGCGAGAGTTGCTCGATGGAGATCGGCACTCCTGGAGTAAGCAAGATTGCCTTCAGCGCACCCTGGCTCGTATCCGGCGAGCCTAGCCAACTTTCGACCGGCTCCCCGCGCACCCGCGACTCCAGTTCCATGTGCGCGGTCTCGTGCACTGTATCGCCGGCACCCGAGTAACTTCCATCGAGTGCCACCTGCTCGATGACCCCCGATTCCGGCGACCACCAGTAGTTCAACTGGAGCGATCCGTCGGACAATGCTCCTTCCACGTGATGGCATAGTTTACCGTGAACAGATTCGTCGCCCACCCACCGGAGATCCAGACCCAGCAGTGTGCTGCCCCGCCATGTCTCTCCCTGTTTCAGCGGGACAGGGGGAAGAGTCATCACTTCATGTAAAGCATGGAGAAAATAGCTGTAGGTTTCCCGCGCCATTTCCCACGAGTAGCGCGGCTCTCCGGTCGGCGAGATCTCCATTGCTTCGGAGAAACGCGAAGGACGCTTCTGCATGCGCTTCTGGAAGTCGGCCTGCTCGCGGGCAAGTCTGTCTTTGCCCTTGGAGCGGTATTCGGTCAGGGCTGCGGATTCCCGATTGCGTTGGAAGCCGAGACTTATGCGTTCTGCGTCCGCCCCAGCCACCAGCACATGGGTGCGAAACCGCGCCTCGACCTGGGTTTGCTCCTCATTGCTTTGAGTGCGCCGCTGAAATGTGTAGCGGTAAGTCAGGTGATCTCCGGGATGCAGATCGTAGCGCCACGCGGATGGAGTCTGGGCAGCCACCACGCAGGTGAGAATGAGAGCAACGACAACCGGTCCGAAGAGTGGGCAAGCGCTACGCAATTATTTCTTGCGCTCGACGAGGAAGCGAGCGAGGTCCTTTAGAGTAGACGCAGCCGCGCCGTATTCGTTTAATTCGGCGCAGGCCTGATCGACCAGGGCGTCGGCTTTGTGGATCGACTCTTCGATTCCGAATAACGCCGGATACGTTGCCTTCTCCGCCGCCGCGTCCTTGCCCGCGGTTTTTCCCAGTTGCTCGGACGACTGTGTCAGGTCGAGCACATCGTCCACAATCTGGAACGCCAGACCGATCGATTGTCCATAGGTTCGGAGGAGGGCGATGTCATCGGCGGTTGCCCCGGCGTACATTCCTCCGCTGACGACGCTGGCCGTAATGAGCGCCGCCGTCTTCGAACGGTGGATGTATTCAAGGGTGGCGAGGTCGGGCTTCTTGTGCTCGGCCTCAAGATCGACGACCTGGCCGCCGATCATGCCCTCGATGGTGCCGGTGGCGTGGGCGATTTCGCGGATGATGGCGACGCGCGCCTCGGCGGGGCAGTCAATCTGCGCCAGCACCTCATAGGCCTGCGTCTGCAGTGCGTCTCCGGCGAGGATAGCGATTGCCTCGCCGAAGGCCTTGTGGCAGGTGGGACGCCCGCGCCGCAAGTCGTCGTTATCGAGCGCTGGAAGATCATCGTGGATCAGGGAGTAGGTGTGGAGCATTTCAAGCGCCGCGCCCACTTGCTCAATGCCGGCGGGCAGCGCTGCGGCACATGATCCATCGGGCGGCCCAGTTTGCGAACTAACGAGCGCCGCCGCTCCGATCATGCGGCCTGCTTCCATGCAGAGAATCGGACGCAGGCGCTTTCCGCCGGCAAATACGCTGTGCCGCATGGCCTGATGGATGGAAGTTGGATGCTTGCTAGCCGACGGCAAGAGTCGATCGAGGGCGGCGTCGGCGGCTTCTCGTCCCTGCTCCAGAACTTGTTTCAGCATCGCATCGCAGTATAACAAGCGGGCATAGCTCGGAAGAAAGCTGAAAATAAAAGGGACGCCCGTGGGCGTCCCTCAACATGACTCTAATAGAGGCGCATCTCGCCGCGTCTCTCGATCCCAGGACGGGCAAGCCCCGTCTCTACAGGAAACCAACGGTCACGCGGCTATATGGTGCACGACATGGTGCAACACCGAACGCACCACGTCATCGTTGCGCGGCTCACATATGTCGGACGCGCCCAGCGTCATTGCCTCGGTCCACAGTTTGTCGTCTGCCAGCCTGTGGGTGCCGACGATGCAAAGGTCGGGATACTCATGATGCAAACGCTCGACTTCGCCCGGCCCCGAAGTTTCCAGATCCAGCACTACCGCTTCGGCGCGGTGCCGGGCAACTGCCGGAAGCACGTCCTGGTAAGTGCCGGCCAAATAAACAGAGTCGAAATGACGGGAAAGACTGACCGCCAGAGTTTGTGCAGTTCTGGGGTCATTCTGATAGAGGACTACACTGAATGGTTCCATACATTCCCCCTGACTACACCGCAAATCGCGGCGGCCTTGGCTGCGACAGCAAACTGCTAGCACAGGCGTTTACCATTTCCGAGCTCGAACAGCGTTACTTGCGCAACGCTCTCTCGGCCGGGGGCTCGAATGGTTCAGTTTGCAGTTTCCCGTTCTGCTTTAGCAGAATCTCTACTTTCCCTTCCGCTTCCTCCAATTGCTTCCGGCAGGTAGTGGAAAGCTGCATGCCTTCTTCAAACAGCGTCAGAGACTTCTCCAGCGGAACCTCCCCACTTTCCAGTTCATGAACGATCTTCTCCAGACGCTCGAGGCATTCTTCAAACTTCACCAATCCAATTGCTCCTACTCCTATTGTAATGCCGTTTCCCGGGGGAAATGTCCAGCAAATTTTTTTAATTCTTGTAATTTGTTGTGCAGGATGTTCCCAAAATTAAACTGGTTTCCGCCGCGCGGACCCGAGTGCCTCCAGAACATCCGCCGCGGAGGCATATCGGCCCTGGGGAGCGCTGATTTGTGCACCCTGCACCCGGTCTCGGACCGCCGCCAGCATCTCGCGAGCGATGGCCACGCCTTCGGCACGAGCCGCTTCCGGGGTCGCCGCCTTCGTCATCCTATGGAGGATTTCATCAGGCACGGAAACCCGGAGCTCGTTCTTCATGAACTCAGCGTTTCGGGCACTCACCAGTGGCCAAATTCCGGCCACTACGGGAATTCGGAAGTGTTCAATCCGTTTCAAAAAAGCTTCCAGCAGAGCGAGGTCGAATACCGGTTGCGTTACCACGTATTCCGCCCCCGCTTGCACTTTGTATTCGAAGCGTTTGATCTCTTCGTCCAAGTCCGGTAATCCCGGATTTGCTCCCACCCCGATAACGAAGCCAGTCCCGGCTCCAATAGGATTCCCGCCCAGGTCTAATCCCCGGTTCAGGTTGTGGACGATATTCACCAGTCCGATCGAATCCACGTCAAATACCGCCGTCGCGTCGGGATAGTTGCCCATCTTCGGAGGGTCGCCCGTGATGCAGATCAAGTTGCGGATTCCCGTGGCCGCCGCCCCCAGCAGGTCGGACTGAATGCCCAGCACGTTCCGGTCGCGGCAGGTGTAATGCAGGATGGCTTCGATATCAACTGCCCGCTGCATCAGCAGCGACAGCGCCTGATTGCTCATGCGCGCCGAGGCCCGTGGGCTGTCGGGGATGTTCACCGCGTCCACGCCCACCGATTTGACGAACTTCGCGCCCTCGATTTCTTTGCGGATGTCGATTCCCTTGGGCGGCACGATTTCGACCATGGTCACAAATTCGCCCGCCGCCAGCTTGGCTCCGAGCCGGGACCGTTCCGCCATGGGAATGCTGGCCGGAGCCGCAGGCGCGGCACCCGAGCGGATCACATTCGAAATTGCAGTTTTGCCGCGCGCTTCGCCCACCCGCAAAATCGATTTCATGGCGCGGATGTGATCGGGCGTGGTCCCGCAGCATCCGCCGATCAGCCGAACGCCAGCCGCCACGAAATTGGATGTGTAGTTGGCCATGTATTCCGGCGAGCAGAGGTAGATATTCCGGCCTTCGACCGAGCGTGGCATGCCCGCGTTCGGCTGCGCCGCCAGAGGCAGCGAAGTCACTGCGCGCACCCGCTCGATTGCCTCGAGCATCGCGACCGGGCCCACGCTGCAGTTGATGCCGAGCACGTCGACGTTCCATTCCGTCAGCCGCGCGGCGAAGGTCTCCGGATCGGAGCCATCGAGGCAGTTGCCGTCTTCGTCGATGGTGACCTGGGCGACGAGTGGAATCTTCGGATTCACGTCGCGGCAGGCCAGCACCGCCTGGTGCAACTCTTCGAGATAGCCGAAAGTTTCCAGCATGAGCAAATCGACGCCGCCCTCGACGAGCGCCGCCGCCTGTTCGCGAAACGCCGCGCGGGCTTCGGCAAACGAAGTCTTGCCCAGCGGCTCGATGCGAACGCCCAACGGGCCCATCGATCCCGCGATCCATACATCGAAACCCTTGGCCGCTTCCCGAGCCAGCTGCGCGCCCGCCAGATTGATGTCCCGCACGCGATCCACCAGGCTGTGCCGCGCCAGGCGAAAACTGTTCGCGCCGAAAGTATTGGTTTCGATAATCTCCGCGCCCGCCTGCAGATAATCGTGGTGCACTCCGCGGATCAACTCCGGCTGCGACAAATTCAGCTCGTCATAGCAGCGGTTGATGAAGATCCCCTTGGCATAGAGCAGCGTTCCCATCGCTCCGTCACAGAGCACGGGCGATTGCTTCAGACGTTCAATGAAATTCTGTGCCATCTAATTGAGAATACTAGAAGGATCGAGGTCTGTGCATCTGCCGAAAGGGATCGGTTCCGGTCGGCTGTTTCTGCCCAGCGTGAGCGACACTCGAGCCCTTCTGCCGCCGATTCCTTCAGCCGCTCCGCTCAGGTCCAGTTTCTTCTTTTGCTATAATCCTTGTTCTTGCATCCAAGTGATTATCCGGCATGAAGTTGGAGTCCCAGGTTTGAAAAGAGCCCTGATCCTTCTGTTATTCCTGTTGCCTGCCATTCTGATGTGCCTGAGCTGCGGCAGCTCTAACACGACCGGCACGCAAACCACTACGCCCAAGTACCGCGCCTTGGTCACGAATAGAGTTTCCGCTGGCAGTTTGAGTGCGGGTGTGTATACCGTCGATGCTGAAAATGATCTGCGCGCCAATGTATCCCCGATTTCCGCCGGCAACACTCCGGGGATGATGGTGGTGACGCCCAACCAGGCCGAAACCGTCGTGTTCAGCGGCAACGGCACGCTATCTTCCGATAACCAGCTCACCATCATCAATAACGGCACTGGATCCGTCGCCGGCCACGTGAATTTACCCGGCATGACGGAGAGCTTTGTCGTTTCTCCGGACAGCTCCACCGTCTATGTCGCCGTGCCGACCGCGCCAGTAGTGGGACAATCAGCCTTGGGGATCGTGGAGGTCATCGCGCTCAACAACGCCGCTGTCCTCGGACAGGTCGACATTCCCTCGGTTCATTATCTTTCCATCGACAACAGCGGCAACCGGATTCTTGGCTTCAGCGATAACTCCGATTCGGTCGCCGTGATTACACCGTCGAATATTGAGATACCGAACGCCGTGGCGGTAACCTACGTCAGCGGCTTCGACCGGCCCGTCCAAGCCTTCTTCAGCAGCGACGACAGCACTGCCTACGTGGTGAACTGCGGTGCCGAGTGCGGCGGAAATACGGCCAGCGTGCAGCAGTTCAGTCTGATCGATAACACTCTCAGTTCCTACGTCCCAGCCTGTGTTCCTATCCCCGCCACAAATCCAGTGCAGTGCTCCAGCCTGGCAGCGGGTAGCTTCGCCCTGCTCAATGGCTCGACCATGTATCTGGCGGGCTCGCCACCATATGTCGGGGGAGCACCGCAGCAGCCCTGCACTGGACAGACCACCGCGGCGAACTCCTGTGGGCTGCTCACCATCGTTGACCTCAGCACCATGTCTGTCGTTAATACCGCACCCATCGTCATCACCGACGGATATCACGACCGCATGGCTCTCGGCCCCAACGGACAGCTCTTCATCGGCGCGCATACCTGCACCGAGATCGTTCCGCCCGTTCCGCCGCCGACGGGGGCCGAGGTCCGTGGGTGCCTATCGATTTACAACACGCTGAACACTGCGGTGGGCAGTGTCCCGGCGGGCGGTGTCATAATTCCTCCCGAGAACGGAGACGTGACCGGCATCCAACCCATCACTCAGCGCGGAGACATTGGCACCATGGCGCAAGAAGTGGTGTATGTGATTCAGGGCGAGAATGTCCAGGGCGGATCGCTCTATATCTACGACGACACCATCGATGCGTTGGAGTACAACCCGCACGATTCGAGTGCACCTGGCAGGGTCTACAACTTCATCGGCGATTTCGTCGACGTCAAGACGGTCGATTTCTAGGGACGCTGCTCGTCGTTTGCACACTGTTCGCTGTTCGTCGTTCGCTTCGAGCCTCTGGCGAACAGCCAAAGCCGAACAGCGAAGAGCGAACGACAAACCGCGAACGACGCCAGCCCTTTCCTACCTCGGCTCCAGCGTCATCTCATGCGCCCGCTTCCGCTCGACCGCCGCCTGTGAAAATGGAAGCGCGAACGTCGCCCCTCCGTACCACGCCTTCCACTGGTCCAGGTAATACGGACTGAGAAAAATCCCGCTCTCTCCCGTCACCACGTTCAGCGTGCTATCGTCAAAATTCGCAAAGTTCCACGTCAGCCGTTCGGACGGCCCAAAGCCGCGCCCCACGGCCTTTACCGTGAACCCGCTTCCGCTCAAAGGACGCAATCCCGGCCCTGTGAAGCGCCCAATCACCGGAAGCTGGCTAAGCACCAGATGATCGATCTCAACCGGATAATTCTTTCCCCACTTCCACTGGTTGAGGTCGGATGGAGCCAGCGATTCGGCTTTTGCAGGATTACCCACAACAAGTGCGGACTGTTTCACCACGTTCTCAACCGCCGCCGTCAGCAGACTTCCGTAATCCGAGTATCCCGGCGGCAGCCAGCGGGCCGGCTGCCTGGTGAGCACATTTTCCAGCCAGACCGACGACATAGCCCAGTGATAACTCTTCCAGCTTAGCTCGCCCGATTTCGCATTAAGGTCGGGTCCATCCGCTGCTGCGCCCAGCTTCGGCTCAAGCAGCAACCGCGCCAATTCCTGACGCGCTTTCGTTTCGATCGTCGGCGCCGCTGAATCCGCCGACATCCGCCCATCCCAGTCGCGCAAAATATCCGCTGCCCGTTTCGCCCGGTCTGAGGTGTTCGCGGCGTGATCGATCGCGTACACGAACTTGTCGGCGCAAAAGCGGTCATAGGTCGACGACACATCCATCTGCAGCGCCAGCATATCCGCGGGCGCGAACTTCTTTCCCGATTCCAGCACCCGGTAAATGCGATCCGTGCGCCACGGCGCTTCCCATTCCGTGCTGATCGAATATTTGTAGCCGTCCGGAGTAATACGCCCGTTAGCCGTCGCCAGAATCCCCTCCGGCGGATCGTAAACATGCGGCATTTCGTCGAACGAAATCCAGCCTTTCCACTCGTGCGCATCATCGCTGCCGCTCACCGGCAGGCTGCCATCGCCCGCCGCCCGGATCGGCACCCGTCCCGTCGCCTGATACCCAATGTGACCATCCACATCGCCATACATTACGTTCTGTCCCGGCGCGCCAAAATTCGAGAACGCCTTGCGAAATTCTTCCCAATTCTGCGCCGAGTTCACGTCGAAGAACACCAGCCCCATGCCGTCCTGCAGCGTCCAGCGCAGAGCGATCTTGCGCGTCTCGCCCGGAAGCAACTCAGTAATGATCGGCCCATGCCGCGTCGTCACCACGTCGAACGTCACGTCCGGCTTGCCTTTGACGTGAATGACTTCCCGCCGTCGCTGCGCATCGCGCCATCCCGCCGGAGTTTTGTACTGCCCCTGCGCGTTGAACTCCTCGATGAAGTCGTCCTCCACCGTTGGACCAACGTTGGTGAATCCCCAGCCGATGCGCTGATTGTGGCCGACAATCACGAACGGAACTCCGGGCAGCGTAACTCCGGCCACGTCGAAGTTGCCGCTCGTCATTCTGAGGTGAGCCTCAAACCACAGGTTCGGCATCTGATGGTCGAGGTGCATATCGTTCGACAGCAGCGGCTTCCCCGAAACCGTATGCTGACCAGAAACAACCCAGTTATTCGACCCCGGCCGGAACAGATCGTCGGAGTATCCAGCCCCGAAGGGGCGACCAGGATTAGCCCAGTGCTTCAGCGCTGGGAAAAGCGAGAGAGATGACTCAAGTCCCGGAGGGACGACCGAGTTTGCGCGCACATCCTGGAGCCCCCGAGGGACCTGCCGCGCCGGCAGCGCCAAAGTAATTCGCCCCGTCCCGCCCTCCGGATCAATCTCTTCATCGTCGTCGTCATCGCTATCGCTGCTTTTGACGGCGGGTTCCCCTTCGATCCGCCGCACTTCCGTGGGCGGACGGTCCCGCCAGGAAGAATTCACATACAAGTCCGCCGTGAGTTCCGGTCCCAGCTTCGCCAGAACTTTTTCTCGCGTCAGCGCCGGCGGATCGCTGTTGTGATTCAAATCCTGCACCATGCGCGCGCCCACCAGCAGGGAATCGGTCACCGTCCACGGTCGCGGCGTGTATTTCATCAAGCGGAATTCGAGCGCAAGCCGGCCGCGATGCGATTCGAGAAATGCATTCACGCCGCGAGCATAAGCCTCAAAATAACCCCGGTCGCGAGCGGAGATGCTCTTCTCCGCCGCTTCGGCCGCGACCCGCAGTCCCAGAATCCGCTCTTCGCGGTCCATCTTCACCGTGTCTTCGCCGATCACTTCCGAAAGCTCTCCGGCAGCGGCGCGCCGCAGGATGTCCATCTGCCACAACCGATCCTGCGCGGTCACGTAGCCCTGGGCAAAAAACAAGTCTTCGAGCGTAGCCGCTTCAATCGTAGGAACCCCGTGCTGATCGCGCACCACCCGCACTTTGGCCGAAATCCCCGGCACGGCGACGCTGCCATCCAGTTGCGGCAGAGGCGACCGCGCAATCCAGTAAAGCCACCAGACGCCGACGATGAGCACCACCAGCAGTACGCAAACGGCGTAGTAAAGAATGCGGAGCGCAGGATGGCGCCGCCGAGCATTGGAACTGGAGTGCGGAATCTCGGGAAGGGAAGCAGTAGAAGACATACTCACGATTGTAGGGACGCTCTGAACGCCTGACAACAGCGCGACAGCGGAGTCTGTGCAGTTGTCGTTGTTACAAGTGTGTTACGAATAAGAATGTAACTGGAAATGTAACTCCTGACTGCCCCAACCTTCCCCTGCCATAACTTTCCCCTTGACACGCGAGGGCCCTAGTCTTAGTGTGTCGTGCTCTGCAATCTCAGCAGGAACGTTTCGATCTCCGCCGTCTCAGAGATCCCCGCTGGGGTTCTTCCCCACCTAATAGCCAGGATCGTTGCCTGGCCAACCGTTTTCCTTCGCCCGGCCCCTGCCGGAGTTAACCCATGAAAGGAAACAAAAAATGAAACGCCTGTTACGTCTCTCGCTAACCACCTGTATAGTGGCCTTCTTCTCCCTAAGGAGACTCTGATTAAGTTCTCCATTTTCCACTGATGTTCAAGATAGATTGAGGAGAGCATCGGAGGGCTGGCGAGGATGAAACAGCGGACACTGGCGGCGCAGAGCGGGTTTGAACGG
>Ga0182014_10007530_pt1 | contig 11386 bp, 1 predicted proteins | sample 612S2DmetaG_FD_120489 | JGI IMG/M metagenome (GOLD analysis project Ga0182014, IMG submission 120489) | Permafrost microbial communities from Stordalen Mire, Sweden - 612S2D metaG | ecosystem: Environmental > Terrestrial > Soil > Wetlands > Permafrost | place: Sweden: Stordalen | collected... | reverse complement strand
TTTGTCGAGATCGGCCCCACGCCGATTCTGGCGGGCATGGGCAGCCAGTGCGTACCGCCGGGCGAGGGTGTCTGGCTCCCGTCCCTGCGCCAGGACCGCAACGACTGGGAACAGATGCTGGAGGACGTGGCCACGCTGTACGTGAAAGGCGTGAATATCGAATGGCGGGAATTCGAGCGCTGCCACCCTCACAGGAAAATCATGCTGCCGGCATATCCCTGGCAGCGTAAGCCGTACCGGGTGGAAGCCGCCAGGACACGGCAGCGCGGATTCACTTCGCCGGAATCTTCCCGCTGGCAGAATGCCGTGACTGCCGCGCGCACCCAGTCCCTTCATGTGCCGATCGATCTGAACCTCGGCAGTTATCCGGCCAAGTGGCAAGCCCTCGACCGGATCACTACCGCGCTGATGACTCGGACCCTGTTTGAGTTAGGGGCATTCCGAACGCCGCATCAGACTCACTCGGTGGAGTCATCGCTCCGCGACCTCGGGATTCGGCCAACCTACCGGACCCTGATTGCGCGCTGGCTGCAGAAGCTGGCTGCCGCAGGGGTGCTCCAGCAGGAAGGCAGCTCGTATAGCCGTCGAGAGCCTCTGTCCGGGGACCCACTCACTCCGGTACCTGGTCTTGCCGACCCGTCACTCTCGGACATTCCCTTTGTGCTTGAGTATGTGAGCCGTTGTGGCCAAATGGCGGCAGCGATTCTGACCGGTGAAGCCTCGGCCCTGGATACGCTTTTCCCCGGCGGTTCACTGATCCTGGCGGAGCACATCTACGAGCATTGGGCGCTCTCCCGCTACTTCAACGACATTGCCCGGTCGGTGGTCGAATCGCTGGTACGGACTTTACCGCATGGCCGGCAACTGCGGATTGCGGAGATCGGAGCCGGCACCGGGGGCGCCACCTCGGCGCTGCTGCCGGTGCTGCCCGCGAATCGCACTCAGTACTGCTTCACGGATGCATCCAAGTTCTTTTTCGACCGTGCGCGCGACAAATACAAACAGTATCCCTTCCTTCGCTTTGGGCTGCTGGATATAGAGAACAAACCGGCAGACCAGGGCTTTGGAGAACATACATTTGACGCTATTGTGGCTTCCAACGTTCTGCATGCCACACGGAACCTGGATGAGACCATTGAGAATGTTCTCAGCCTGATGGGTCCGGCAGCCCTGCTGATCCTGTGTGAAGTGACCCGTCCGCCTTCGTGGATCGAATTCTCCTACGGTTTCATGGAAGACTGGCAGCGTTTCAACGATGGGTTGCGCAAGGATAGCCCACTGCTTTCCCGGAAAGATTGGGAAAAGGTGCTCCGCTCGCATGGTTTTGAAGATGTGGCGGTCTTTCCGGAGCACGGGTCGCCCGCGGAAATCCTGGGCGAACATTGCATTGTGGCGCGGGCTCCGTCTTCGGCACGCCCGGTCCGAAGCGAGCAACTCGATAGCTGGATGGACGACTCAGGCCAGCCTTCGATGGCTGCCGCCGAAATCCAGCCTGCGCAGGCTGCGAAAGGACGCGGAGAGAGTTTTCTGAACGCGCTCCGGTACGCGTCTGCCGGTGAGCAGCGGGAACAGTTGGTGGAGTTGGTCCGGAGCCGCACCATGAAGGTCCTGCGGCGGGATCCTTCTGATCTCATCGACCGCCGTCACCGGCTGATGGATCTGGGGATCGATTCTCTGATGGCGGTGGAGCTGAGAAACGCTTTGAGCTCGGAATTGGGCCTGCCCCGTGCGCTTCCCGCCACGTTGATTTTCGACTATCCCAGCGTGGAGGCCATCGCCGGGTATCTGGCATCGCGAGTCCTAATTCTCGATCCGGTCTCCCCGGAGAATCGTCCCGGGGAGGGTAGACCAGAGGCGATGGAGTTCCAGCCGGCGGCGTTGCGCATTGAGGATTTGTCCGATGAAGAAACGGAACAGCTACTGCTCAAAAAGCTGGAAACGATGTAGGTGGGAACGATTGATGAACGCAAGGGCTGGGGTACGAGGAGATTTTCTGTGAACGGTGATCCGCAAGGCAAGAGCGCGCTTTCTCCAGTGAAGCAGGCGTATCTCAAACTGGACGAACTGCAGTCCAAGCTCGCAGCCATCGACCACGCGAAGCGGGAGCCGATCGCCATTGTCGGAGTGGGGTGCCGCTTTCCTGGAGGCAGCCACGATCCGGAGGCGTTCTGGCGATTTCTGCGCGAGGGCCGGGATGCCGTCCGGGAGGTTCCCGCCGACCGTTGGAACATCGATGAATACTACGATCCCAATCCCGGAACGCCGGGGAAAATGTACACCCGCCACGGCGCTTTCCTGGACCGGGTGGACCTGTTCGACCCGCAGTTTTTCGGCATAGCGCCGCGCGAAGCCATCGGCATGGATCCCCAGCAGCGGCTGCTGCTGGAAGTAGCCTGGGAGGCATTAGAGCACTCGGGTATCGCCCCGGACAAACTATCCGGCAGCCGCACGGGCGTTTTCGTGGGCCTCTGCACAAGCGACTACGCCGACCTTCAGCTTCGCTCGCTGGACGTGACGAAACTCGATGCTTACCACGCATCCGGCATCGCCCACAGCATCGCCTCGGGACGACTCTCTTACGTCCTGGGATTGCAAGGTCCGAGCATGACCGTGGATACGGCCTGTTCCTCTTCCCTGGTGGCGATCCACCTGGCTTGCCAGAGCTTGCGGGTGCGAGAGTGCAACATGGCCCTGGCCGGGGGCGCGAGTGTCATCCTGTCACCGGATATGTTCATTGCGCTGTCCAAGGCGTCGATGCTGGCCCCCGACGGCCGGTGTAAGACTTTCGATGCCTCCGCCGACGGGTATGCGCGCGGAGAGGGTTGCGGCGTTGTGGTACTCAAACGCCTCTCTGATGCTTATGCCGACGGCGATCCGATTCTGGCACTCATCCGCGGCAGCGCGATCAATCAGGATGGACCGAGCAGCGGTCTGACGGCGCCCAACGGACCCGCTCAAACGTCCGTAATCCGCGATGCGCTGACGAACGCAGGCGTCCGGGCGGAGGAGGTGAGTTATGTGGAGACCCACGGCACAGGTACGTCTCTGGGGGACCCCATCGAGGTCCAGGCCCTGGCGGCCGCCTATTGTGAAAGCCGTCCGCCCGATCGTCCTCTGCTAATCGGCGCCCTCAAGAGCAACATCGGTCACCTGGAAGGGGCAGCAGGTGTTGCCGGCCTGATTAAGCTGGTGCTGGCGATGCAGCACCGGGAAATTCCGCCCAGCCTGCACGTGCACCGTCCGAATCCGTTTATCCCCTGGGAAGATCTGGCTGTCAAAGTCACCACCCAACCTACCCACTGGGAACTCGCCGGCAAGTCCCGCTTGGCGGGCTTGAGTTCCTTCGGATTCAGCGGAACGAATGCTCACATCGTGATCCAGGAAGCGCCCGTACCAGCAGGCGCGCCAGCCGCAGTGGAGAGGCCGCTGCATTTGCTGGCTCTCTCGGCGACGGGCGGTGAGGCACTGAATGCCCTGGCGGACCGGTATCAACAGCAGTGGTCAGCGCTCGGGAGCGAGGGAATCGAGAACGTTTGTTACACCGCCAATTCCGGCCGAGCCCATTGGCGGCATCGCGCGGCCATTCTCGCCGGCTCCATGCAGCAGATGGGCGAAAAGCTCTGCCATCTCACTTCCGGCGCACTGCCCGCCGGCGTCTACAAAGGACAAACGGAAAACTCAGACCGCTTGAAGATCGCGTTTCTTTTCACCGGTCAGGGGTCCCAGTATGTCGGTATGGCGCGGGAACTGTACAGGACGCAGCCGGTCTTCAGGAGAGTTCTCGATCAATGCAGCGAGATCCTGCGGGATGAACTGCACCCGGGCCTGCTTTCGGTCCTGTACCCGGAGGCGGGCCAGACTTCGCCTCTCGATGAAACGGCATATACCCAACCGGCCCTGTTTAGTCTGGAATACGCGCTGTCCCAGTTGTGGATGTCTTGGGGGATACAGCCCGGCGCGGTTATGGGCCACAGCGTGGGAGAATACGTCGCCGCCTGTGTGGCGGGCGTGTTCAGTCTCGAAGAAGGTGTAAAGCTGATTGCGGCCCGCGGCCGGCTGATGCAGCAGAACTGTGAACGGGGCCTGATGGCGGCAGTCTCCGGCGATGAACTCCGCGTGGCGGCAGAACTGGAAGGCTATCGGAACCGCGTTGCCATAGCTGCACTCAACGGTCCGGCAAACACGGTGGTTTCCGGACGAAGTGAAGCGGTAGAAGAGCTCCTCGACAAGTTCGCACGGGCCGGCATGAAAACGAAACGGCTGACGGTTTCGCATGCCTTCCACTCTCCGCTGATGGATCCGATGCTGGAGGCCTTCGCGAAGACGGCGGCGACGGTGAACTACCGGCCACCGCGCCTTGCGCTGGTCTCCAATCTCTCCGGACGAATTGTGTCCTCCGAAGAAGTCTCCAGGCCGGATTACTGGGTGCGACACGCGCGTGAAGCGGTGAACTTCGCCGGCTCCATGCGGACCTTGCACGAAAAGAGTTTCCAGGTGTTCCTGGAGATCGGCCCTTCTCCCACTTTGTTGGGAATGGGCGCCAAGTGTTTGCCCGAAGGATTCGGGATGTGGCTCCCGTCGCTGAGGAACGGCCGCGGCGACTGGCAACAGATGCTGGAGGGCCTGGCCACGTTGTACGTTCACGGAGCCGATGTTGACTGGAGGGAATTCGATCGCGGCTATCAGCGGCGCCGCGTTGTGCTCCCCACCTATCCCTTCCAGCGGAAACGGTATTGGACGGAAATTCCCCAGGACCGCCCGGCGGGAACATCCTCAAGTAACACTCCGCGCAAGACGCTCGCGCATCCTTTGCTTCACCGCCGCCTGGATTCGCCCTTTCTCCAGGACACTGTGATTGAGTCGGACATCTCCCCGACGGATCTGCCGTGGCTGAACGACCATCAGGCATTCGGGCAGCGTGTGCTTCCCGCCACCGCCTATCTCGAAATGAGCCTGGCAGCCGCCGGAGAGACTTTCGGATCCCGGACGTTTACCGTCAGGGATATGGATATTCGGGAGGCCATGACCATCGAAGAAGGGGCGATCCGGAGGGTTCAGATTGCGGTAACACCACTGGAAGGTGATGCGGCCTCCTTTCAGATCGCCGGCCTCACCGAAACGCCGGGTGCCGGCACAAAGTGGAAGGTTCACGCCGCCGGCAGGATTCAGGTCGAACCAGCGGGTGCGGATTTTGAGGACGCGGGCCGGTCATCGTTGGCGGACGCAAGGTCGCGCTGTCAGCAGGAGATTCCCGTGGAAGCCTACCATCAGCAGTTCGCGGCTTTGGGGATGCATCTGGGCCCGAGCTTCAAGGGATTGAATCGCCTTTGGCTCGGCAGCCATGAGGTCCTCGCGCAGGTACGGCTTGTGCCGGCGATCGCCTCCGAAGCACGGCTCTATCGGATTCACCCGGGGATGCTGGATCCGTGTCTGCAGCCTTTCGCCGCGGCAGCGTTGCTTCCTGAGGAACTGGCTGCGGGCGGCGTGATCTACATGCCGGTTGCAGTGGAAAGCTATCGGGTATACCGCGAGCCCGGTGAGAATCTGTGGAGTCACGTCGTAGTTACACCGAATAAGCGAGGGGCCGAAGGGTCCGCCACGGTGAAGGTGGACGTCTCGGTGTTCGATGAGGCAGGGGCGCTGGTGGCGGACGTAAAGGGTCTCTCGCTCCGGCGTGTGCACCGGCAGGCACCCACCAAGCACCCGGACAAGCCTCTTCAGGACTGGCTCTATGAACTGAAGTGGCGAGAAGCACTCTTGCCCGTCTCCAGCCCGGCTCAACTCACAGAGGAACTGCGGCGTTCCGTGGGGCGGTACCGGTCAGAGCCCGCACTCGCCGCGTTTGCATCTCTTTTCCCCCGCCTGGAAGCTCTGAGTACGCAGTACGTGTATCAGGCTCTCCGGCAGCTTGGCTGGACCATGCAGAAGCAGGAACGGTTCACCACCGAATCCAAAGCAGCCGGCCTGCAAGTGCCGGCGCGGCATTTCCGGCTGTTTGGAAGGATGCTCGAGATGCTGCACGAGGATGGAATTCTCGAGCGGATGGACGGGAAATGGCAGGTTCACCATTTGCCCCTGCCGCCGGACCCGGAGATTTCGCTTCCCGGACTTTTGGAACAGTACCCCGACTGCGCGGCTGAATTGAAATTGACCGCTCGCTGTGGTCAGCACCTGTCCGCCGTCATTAAGGGTGACTGTGAGCCGCTGGACCTGCTGTTTCCCGACGGGTCCGCGGAGGATATCGAGAAACTCTACCGGGATTCGCCGTTCTCCCGTTTTTACAATAAACTCGTTGCGGATGCGATTCGGGGTCTCGTGTCGCGATTTCCCGCGGACCGGCCGATCAGAATTCTCGAGATCGGGGCCGGAACCGGCAGTGCTACCGCCTCTGTTCTACCCGAGCTTCCAGCGCACGCCACGGAGTATGTCTTCACCGACGTGACTCCGCTGTTTGTCTCCAAAGCCCGGCAGAAGTTCAGCGGCTTTCCGTTCGTGAAATACCGGAGTCTGGACGTTGAGAAAGATCCCCTGACACAGGGATGCGACGCTCATGCTTACGACATTGTAATCGCAGCCAACGTTCTGCATGCGACGGCGGATTTGCGGCGGGCCCTCGACAACGTCCGGACGCTGGTAGCTTCGGAAGGGGTACTTCTCCTTCTGGAAGGCACCCGCCCGCTTCGTTTCGGCGATCTGATTGTGGGGCTGACGGACGGATGGTGGAAATTCGAGGATACCGAGTTGCGCCCTTCGCACGCCCTGATGGCTAACGGAAAATGGCGCACGCTGCTGGCCGACAGTGGATTCACCGATGTGGTGATCAGCCCTGAAGGCGAAGGGGACGGCGTGCTCGGGAATCAGTCCCTGATACTTTGTCATGGCCCTCGCCTGGCCGGTGTGGAGACCGCGACATTCGCCGACATCAAAAAGTCGCGGGCACGTTGGATCGTCTTTGCCGATCGCGGCGGTCTCGGGGAAAGTCTGCGGACGTTATTGCAGTCCCCATCCGGGAACTGCGTGACGGTCTTTGCCGGATGCCGATATGAAGCTCTGGGCGGAGAGAATTATCAAATCGATCCCGGCAGCCCGGACGACTTCCTCCGGTTGCTTCGAGACGCGGCGGGCACAGATGAGTCTCCTTTCGACGGAGTGGTATACCTTTGGCCGTTGGATAATTCCAACGCTGAGATCGCGGATTTCGACGATCTGAACCGAGGGATACGGCGGGGATGTGAGAGCCTGCTCCACCTGGTCAAGGCACTGTTTTCCGATGGAAGCTCGAAGGTGGCCAGCCTATGGATCGTCACCCGGGGAGCGCACTCGGCGAATTCCTCCGGCGAGCGGGTCGCCTTGGCTCAGGTTCCGGTCTCCGCCATGGGAAGCACAATCGCTCTGGAGTTTCCGGAACTCCGCTGTTCGAGGATCGACTTGGATCCCCGCGTGGCGCCAGATGAAGCCGGTGATCTTGCTAGAGAGATCCAATCCAAGAATGACGAGGACCTGATTGCCTTCCGAAATGGACGGCGCCATGTAGCGCGGCTGAGCCGCTTCCGGTCGGATTCGGCGCCGGCGAACGAACGCCACGGGCTTGGCAGTCAGCAGCCGTATCGATTACAGACTTCCGCGCCGGGCATGCTGGACCGTCTCACGTTGCAACCTCTCGAGCGGCGGCAGCCCGGGCCGGACGAAGTGGAGATCGCGATCCTGGCCACGGGGTTGACCTTCCGCGACGTCCTGATGGCACTGGGACGGTATCCCGGCGCATCCAGCGTTTTCGGAAACGAATGCGTCGGCCGGATTGTGGCTCTGGGTGCGGGAGTTCGGCAGTTCCAATCGGGGCAACGAGCGATCGTGATGGGGCCGGGCAGCTTCGCATCCCATATGACTCTGGCGGCTCACGATGTGATTCCGGTGCCGGATTCCCTCAGCGATGAAGAGGCCGCCAGCATTCCGAGCGCGTTCCTCACGGCGTACTACGCCCTCTGTCATCTGGCGCGGATGGCACCCGGAGATCGGGTGCTGATTCATGCCGCCGCGGGAGGCGTGGGGCTGGCTGCGGTGCAACTCGCGCAGCGCACCGGCGCAGAGGTTTTTGCCACCGCGGGGAATCAGCAGAAACGAGACTACCTGAAATCTCTGGGGGTGACTCACGTGATGGATTCCCGCTCCCTGGACTTCGCCGCCGACATCCTGCGGGCAACAGATGGTAGAGGAGTGGACATCGTACTCAATTCGCTGGCGGGGGAGTTCATCGAGAAAAGCTTCTCGGTGATGGCGGCCCATGGCCGGTTTCTGGAAATCGGCAACACAAGGATCTGGGACCAGGCGCGGGTCACTCAACTGAACAGGAACATCTCATATCACCCCATCAACCTGGCAGCCACGTTTCGAGAGACCCCGGACCTCATCGGCGGCCTGCTGGTGGATTTACTGAAGGAATTTGGAGAGGGCCGTCTGAAACCCCTGCCGATCAAGGTCTTTCCCGTCGCCGAGGTGGCCGGGGCTTTCCGCTACATGTCCCAGGCCAGGCACATCGGAAAGATCGTAGTGAGTCATGTGGGCGCGGCGAGCGGCGCCTCCGCGGGGTCGGGCGCGCCTTCGTGGCAAAGGACCGGATTCGACGCCGATGGCAGCTATTGGATTACCGGGGGTCTGGCAGGCCTCGGATTGCTCGTAACTCAATGGATGGTCGAGCAGGGTGCCCGCCATGTGGTGGTGACAGCGCGAAGCGAACCTTCGGAACAAGCCCTCGAAGCGATACGCCACATGGAGCAGAAAGGCGCCGAAGTGGTAGTGTCACGGGGTGACGTTTCCGATCGAAGCCACCTGGATGAGGTCTTTTCGAAGTTCGGCCGCGTCTTGCCGCCGCTCCGGGGAATCGTCCACTCGGCGGGCGCTTTGGACGACGGCGTTCTTCTACATCAGAGCTGGGAACGCTTCCAAAGGGTGTTTGCGGCTAAGGTGGCCGGATCCTGGCATCTCCATGCGTTGACGAAGGCCCTGCCCCTGGACTTCTTCGTCATGTTCTCCTCGGCGGTATCGCTGCTGGGCTCGGCAGGCCAGGGCAGCCACGTGGCGGCGTGTGCTTTCGAAGATGGCCTTGCCTACTACAGGCGGACGCTGGGATTGCCGGCCTTGAGCATCGACTGGGGCCCGTGGGCCGAAGCCGGGGCTGCAACCCGGGGGACGATCCGCCAGCGCGTTCAATTGCAGGGTTTTCAGCTGATCCCACCGGACCAGGGATTGCGCGTTCTGGAGAATTTGCTGCGTCAGGATCGAACCCGCGCCGGAGTCCTCGCGGTAGACTGGCGGCAATTTTCCGATTCCCTGCCTCGCAGATCCGCGCTTCTGTGCGAATTGACCCTCGGGACGGAAACCCCGTCCGCGAGCGCACTGCGGAAGTCCGATCAAACCCAGGACCTGTTGCGGCAGTTGAATCAAGCTGCCACCGGGAAACGGCAAAAGCTTTTGATGGATTATGTAAAGCGCCAGTCGGTCAAGGTGCTGGGACTGGATTCCACGCAGGCTCTGGACCCCAAACAGCCGTTGAGTGAGCTTGGGTTGGATTCGCTGATGGCCGTCGAGTTGCGAAGTCTGCTGAGTGCCGAACTCGGCCTCTCGCGCAGCTTGCCCGCGACGCTGGTTTTCGATTATCCGACCATCGCCGCGCTGACGCAATACTTGGCCGACGAGGTGCTGTTATGGGAGAAGCCCGAGGCGCCTCCGCTGGAACCGGTGGACAAAGAGGAAGACTTATTCGGGATATTGGACCGGATCGAAGCTCTGTCCGAAGAAGATGTCGATCGCATGTACGGCGGGGAGAAGGCGGTTAAGTAAATGGACGATTTTCTAGAGAGGATTTCCAAGCTCTCTCCCAGGAAACTGGCTCTACTGGTCCGGGATCTTCAAGCCCGGCTGGATTCGATCGAGAAGGATAAGCGGGAGCCCATCGCCATCGTCGGGATGGGTTGCCGGTTCCCCGGAGGAGCCAATAGCCCGGAGGAATTCTGGCGCCTCCTCTACGACGGCGTGGATGCGATCTCAGAAGTCCCGCGAGACCGCTGGGATCTGAACGCCATCTACGATCCCGAGCCCGGCAAACCCGGCAAGACCTGTACCCGGTATGGCGGATTTCTGGGCGATATAGAGCGGTTCGAACCGCTCTTCTTCGGTATCTCTCCGCGGGAAGCCGCCAGTATGGATCCGCAGCAGCGCCTGCTCCTGGAGGTCACTTGGGAGACCTTGGAGAACGCCGGTCGGTCGCCCGAGAAACTAGCCGAGACGAAGACCGGCGTTTTCGTAGGACTTTGCAACAACGATTACACTCGGGTGTTGCTGGAGTGCGACCCGAGAGAACTCGATATGTACCGTGCCACGGGGGGATCGAATTCCATCGCCTCCGGCCGGATCTCGTATCTGCTCGGCGTGCATGGTCCCAGTATGTCCTTAGATACGGCGTGCTCGTCCTCTTTGGTGGCTGTGCATATCGCTTGTCTCAGCCTGCGCGCGCGGGAGTGCCAGGCGGCATTGGCCGGAGGAGTCGGCGTCATGCTCTCGCCCGAAGCCACGATCATGTTCTCCCGTTCGGGTCTGATGGCGAAAGACGGCCGCTGTAAGACCTTTGATGCCGCGGCTGACGGTTACGTGCGCGGCGAGGGCTGCGGAATGGTGTTGCTCAAGCGGCTTTCCGACGCGATCGCCGATGGAGACCGTGTGCTCGCGACGATTCAAGGTTCGGCCGTCAATCAGGACGGCCGCAGTGGAGGGATCACCGCCCCCAACGGCGTGGCTCAACAAGCCGTGATTCGCGAAGCGCTGTCGGCGGCTCGTGTGGAGCCGAAGGAAATCGACTACGTGGAAACGCACGGAACCGGGACGCCCCTCGGAGATTCGATCGAAGCTGGCGCCTTGAACGCCGTTTTTGGGGTGGGGCGTCTGAAAGAGGATCCCCTGTATATCGGGTCGGTTAAAACCAATATCGGTCATGCCGAGGGAGCCGCGGGGGTCGCCGGCCTGATCAAACTCGTGCTGGCCCTGCAACACAAGCAATTCCCCCCGCATTTGCATCTCAAGAGTCTCAACCCGCAAATTCGGTGGGATGAGAGCCCCCTGGCGGTCACGAGCGAGTTGACGCCCTGGCGCTTGAGAAACCAAAGGCGCGCAGGGGGGGTCAGTTCCTTCGGGTTCAGCGGGACGAACGCGCATGTCGTCGTGTGTGAGGCTCCCGAGCCGAAAGAGGGTGCAGTGGATTCGGGCCGGCCGTATCATCTGCTGACGGTTTCGGCCAAAAGTGCGGGGGCTCTCCAGGAACTGGTGGGCCGGTATGCGCGCTACCTCGGAGAACATCCGGATGTTGCCCTGGCCGATGTGTGTCACACCGCGAATA
>Ga0182014_10007527_pt1 | contig 11390 bp, 9 predicted proteins | sample 612S2DmetaG_FD_120489 | JGI IMG/M metagenome (GOLD analysis project Ga0182014, IMG submission 120489) | Permafrost microbial communities from Stordalen Mire, Sweden - 612S2D metaG | ecosystem: Environmental > Terrestrial > Soil > Wetlands > Permafrost | place: Sweden: Stordalen | collected... | reverse complement strand
GGGCGGAGGACAGAATTCAGCGGGGATCGCCCTCATCCTAACCTTCTCCCCCGGGGAGAAGGGACAGATGTCGGACGGTTCTGGTGTTGCGAGGGAGCGTCCGGCAAATCCAGTCGTGTGCTTGTCCGGCCTGCGGCGCGGAGATTTGGGCGGTTTATGCAGGCTTGTGCACCCTTGTGCACCCTTGTGCATGATAAAAAGCGCGCTGGAGGAGTTGGGCGGTCTCAAAATGAGGAGGCGAATATGTCGGCGATAACGATAAAGGGGAATTCAGTGGCTGTTGAAAACAGGACGCCTGCGGTCGCTTATTTGCGGCTGTTTGCGGCTGTTCGCGCCTATTCGCACTTTGATTTATTCAATTTGGCAACGGGGCGCGGGTGCGCTACAATTCACGCACGACATGAGTGAAGCCATTGTTGTGACGGAGCCACCGCCTGCCACGGACTTGCTCGCGGCTTATCCGCGGGCTTCCGGCGGTTTCGATGAGGGCTTTTTTGCGGACGGCAAGATGCGCCCGCACTACGCCTGTTTCGCGGCGGCCTTCCAGCAGCTCGGCCCGGCGGAACTCCAGCGCCGCCGGGAATCCTGCCGGCGCCTCCTCCACGAGCAGGGGGTGACTTACAACGTCTATCACGAGTCCGGCGCGCAGGGTTTTGAACAGCCCTGGCAACTGGACCCCATTCCGATGGTTGTAGGGGCGGAGGAATGGCGCTCGCTGGAAGCGGGCCTGGTGCAACGTGCCACGCTCATCAACCAGGTCCTGGCCGACTGTTACGGGCCGCAGGAATTGATCCGCTCGCGGGCGTTGCCCCCGGCGCTGGTTTTTGCCCAACCCGATTTCCTGCGTCCCTGCAGCGGCATACGTCCGCCGCGGGACACGTTTCTTCATTTTTACGCGGCTGATCTGGCCCGTTCGGCCGATGGGCGGTGGCGGGTGATGTCCGATCGCACGCAGATTCCGACCGGGGCGGGTTACGCGCTGGCCAACCGGCTGGTCACCTCGCGCGCGTTGCCTGAACCGTTCCGCAGCGCTCACATCCATCGGCTGGCGGGGTTTTTCCGCAGCCTGCAAACGTCGCTGGCGGCGCTGGCGCCGCAGCCCACGGATAATCCGCGAGTGGTTTTGCTCACGCAAGGCCCCTACCACGAGACGTATTTTGAACAGAGTTACCTGGCCCGCTACCTGGGCTACATGCTCGTCGAGGGCCAGGACCTCACCGTGCGCGACGACCGCGTCTATCTCAAGACCTTGAGCGGCCTTGAACCGGTGCATGTCATTTTGCGCCGGGTGGAGGACCAGTTTTGTGATCCGCTGGAATTGAACAACGATTCGACCCTGGGTGTGCCGGGGTTGCTGGAGGCGATGAGGGCGGGGCACGTCGCGGTGGCCAACGCGTTGGGGAGCGGTTTGGCGCAAAGCCTGTCGTTCATGGCATTCCTGCCCGGCCTCTGCGAGCGGTTGCTGGGGGAGGAACTGAGAATCCCCTCGATTGCCACCTGGTGGTGCGGACAGGAGGCGGCCCGACGACACGTCCTGCAAAACCTGGATCGCCTGCCGGTCAGGCCAGCCTTCCGGTGGGACCCTTTTGCGTCCGATTCCGCGCCCGAATTGAGCGATGCACAACGCGAGGAACTGAAGCGCCGCATCGAATTCCAACCCCATTTGTTTGCCGCCCAGGAACCAATCGAGCTTTCCACCGCGCCCTCGTGGGGGCCGCACGGTCTGACCCCGCGCCCGGTGGCGTTGCGCGTTTATCTGGTGGCGGTGGACGGCTCTTACAAGGCGATGCCCGGCGGCCTGACGCGTGTCGGGGAGGACGGCAACCTCCGGTCGTTTTCGATGCAGCGGAGGGGAGCGAGCAAAGATACCTGGGTTTTGAGCGACCAACCCGTCGAGGAAGTAACGCTATTGCAGCCATCGGGCGTGGGAGTTCAGTTGCGGCGGGTGGGGAACAACCTTCCCAGCCGGCTGGCGGACAATTTTTTCTGGCTGGGCCGTTACGCGGAGCGGGCGGACGCGACGGCGCGGCTGTTGCGCAGCGCGCTCTCCCGGTTCAGTCAGGAGCACACGGGCGGGGCGATACTGCCGCTGGCGCCGATATTGCAAACGCTCAAATTGCCGGCGGAGGTTGAGGCGGGCGGGCCGGAGGCGGAGCGGAACGGGCAGGCCCTGGAGACGGGCTTGCTGGCGGCGATCTTTGATTTGGATTGGCCGGGAAGCCTGCGGGCCAGGGCGGAGGATTTGCAGCGGCTGGCGGTCTTCCTGAGGGAACGCACCTCGAACGATCTTTGGCAGGTCTTGCGCGGCCTGGCCGAGCGGTTGGCGATGCCCGCCAGCACGCTGGGGATGTTGGCTGGCGACGCGATGGGTGTGCTCAACCAGGCTTTGCTGAGTCTGGCCGCCTTCCGCGGGCTGGCACGCGAGAACATGACGCGCGCCCACGGCTGGCGTTTTCTGGACATGGGGCAGCGCATCGAGCGGTCCATTTTTCTCTGCACGTTCCTGGACCACGCCCTGGGGCTGGTGGAAGCGGACAATCCCAGCGTGCTGGAAGCCGTGCTGGAAGTGGCTGACAGCACCCTGACGTATCGCGGGCGCTACAACGTGCTGCCCAACATCGCCACTGTGTATGACCTGATCCTGCTGGACGACACCAACCCGCGGTCGCTGCTCTTTCAATTGAACCAGTTGGTCAAGCATTATGACCGGCTGCCCGGCGAGCGTGAGAACGCCCTCCCAAGCCCCGGCCACCGGGTGTTGCTGGATTGCCTGACCTCACTGCGCCTGCTGGACCCGCGCACCTTGAAGCGGACGGGCGATTCCTGGCAGGAGAACGACGTCGGCCGCGTCATCGAGCATATCTTGCGCGAATTGCCGCGCCTCTCCGACGCCATCGCCGCCAGTTATTTTGCCCATTCCACCATATCCCGCGCCGGAGGGCGGGCCGATCCATGAATTGCGAGATCATCCATCGCACATTGTACGCATACAGCGAGGCCGTGACCGTTTCCCAACACGCGGCGCGGGTCGAACCCCGCTCGCTGCCCGGCCAGACGCTGGAAGAATTCTCACTGCGGATTGATCCTCCGCCGGCGCTGCGCAAGGGGAAGGTGGACTATTTTGGCAATCGAGTTTGTTTTTTCAGCATCCAGGAAGTGCATTCGCGGCTTGAGATTATCGCCCGCTCCCGCGTCACCGTCGCCGCCTCCACGCCGCCGGCCCTTTCCCTTTCGCCCCCCTGGAGGAACGTGGCCGGGATGTTGTCCGATCCTGTCTCGCCCGAGACGGTGGAGCCGTATGAATTTGTGTTTGACTCTCCCATGGTGCGGGCGGCGCCGCGCCTGGCGGATTACGCCCGGGAAAGTTTCGCGGCGGACACCCCATTGCTGGCCTCCGTGCTGGACCTGAACCGGCGAATCCACGCCGATTTCAAGTATGACAAGGTTGCCACGACGGTGGCCACGCCGCTGGAGGTCGTGATGGAGAAACGGCGCGGGGTGTGCCAGGACTTCGCCCATCTGGCCATCGCCTGCCTGCGGTCGATGGGCCTGGCGGCGCGCTATGTCAGCGGCTACCTCCGCACGTTGCCCCCGGCCGGCCGGCCGGCATTGACCGGCGCCGACGCATCCCACGCCTGGTTCTCGGTCTATTGCCCTGAATTGGGCTGGGTCGATTTCGATCCGACCAACAATCTCATGCCCGGCGCCGAACACATCACCCTGGCTTACGGGCGCGATTTTGGCGACGTCAGCCCCGTCAGCGGCATCATCACCGGCGGCGGAAAGCATGTGGTCAGGGCCGGGGTGACGGTCAACGTCCTGTGAAATCAAATGAAGTGGCGAATCCAACACCGCACGCATTACACCTACAGCGCGCCGGCGCGGGACAGTTTCAATGACGTTCGCCTGAAGCCCCCGGCCGATGAGCAGCAAGCCGTGGAATCGTTCTTTCTCGCCGCGACGCCCGCGGCGCTCTTCCGCGAGTACCACGACTTCAATGCCAATTGCGTCCATCATTTCGAGATCGCCGCGCCGCACAGCAGTCTCTTGATCGAAAGCCGGGCGGTCGTCGCCACGCATCCTCCCGCCCCGTTGCCCGCCGACGCGTCCCTGGCGCCGTTGACGGCCCTCGCGGAAGCTGTCAAAACTATAAAATGTTTTGATTATCTCGGCCCCAGCCGATTTGTCGATATTGAACTGGACACCTGGCGCCGGGCGGTCGATGCGAGCGCCGGGGCGTCCGATGCATGGCAGGCTGCGCTGGCGATCATGCGTTTCGCCCACGGCTGCCTGGTCTATACGCCCGAAGCGACCCACGTCCACTCTCCGGCTCGCGAGGCGCTCGCCAGCGGCCGCGGCGTCTGCCAGGATTATGCCCATGTGATGCTGGGGCTTTGTCGGGCGCTCAAAATGCCGGCCCGGTACGTCAGCGGGTATCTGGCATCGGAAAAAGCCAGCGCCACCCACGCCTGGGTGGAGGTCTTCCTGCCGGTGTTGGGCTGGCGCCCGTTGGACCCCACGCACGACCGCCAGATAGACGGCGCGTACGTGAAAATCGCCACCGGCCGCGACTACGCCGATGTGCCGCCTGTCACTGGCTATTACAAAGGCAGCCGGCAACGGAAAATGGAAGTGGAAGTGAGAATTGAAGCCGTGTGAAAAGGGAGATTGCCAGCGGGTCAAATTAAGGTATATTAAAGGAGAGTATTAAAAAATTATGGATACACCGAAAGTAATCGCCTATTTGAAACCGACCTGCGGCTGGAGCCAGGGCGTGCGCGCCGTGCTGCGCAAGTACGACCTGCCGTTCGAAGACCGGGACATCATCAACGACCCGAACCAGCGCCAGGAGATGATCGAGAAAAGCGGCCAGATGCTCAGCCCGTGCGTCGAAGTCAATGGGCGGATGCTCACCGATGTCAGCGGCGAGGAAGTCGAGGCCTTTTTGCTGGCCAACAAGCTGGTCTCCGCCAACGAGCGCCAGCCCGACTCGCCCCTCAACCAGCCTTGCGCCCACGAGGTGCCAGAGAGCAGCGCGATCCAATTTCGCGTGTAGGCGGCGGTCGTCTGATTTTGAGTTTTTCTTGCATGCGGGCGGCAGTTGTGATAGCTTTCGCCCATGATCACCCTTGCAGAGATTGAGGCGGCAACCGATGCTTTGTCGGCAAGTGATCAGCAACAATTGCTCTTATACCTTGCGGCGCGGCTTCAGGCCCAAGGCACGTCCTTGCCCGAATTGCCTCTCCTGCCGCGCGAGCAGAGGGTCGATTGGATGGCCGAGGACGAAGCCGCCATGCGGCGCTTCCGTCCGAGTTCCTAAACAGGGCAGGCGGTGATTCTACTTTGGCAGTCTGCCTGTCAAGATGTTTTTCTGCGCTTGCAGGGCCTCTTGCGCGGCGCTGTCGGTCGATGGGATGGCTTGAAGGAACTGGTCAATCATGCCAAGGCGCTGGTTGATTTGCGCCGCTGTCAAGGTCCCGGTGTCGTAGGAGGAGAAGTCCTGGTTGCCCCCGGCCATGTGATAGGTTTGCAGGCCTCCGGCGGTCAAGTCCGCCGGCGGTCCGAGCGCGTATTGGCGCCCGGCCAGGAACGGACCGATTTGGGCAAGGATGGAGTCGGGGAGTTGGCCGTTCTTGGCCAGGTTCAAGAGAGCGCTGAGGGCGTCCTGGTTTTGCGACGCAAGTTGGGCCAGCGCCTGCGCCGCCGCCGCCTGGCTGCCGCCCGGCTCTCCTTGCGCGATTTGGATCAAGGCGGGCACGCCGGCGTTGTCGGGAATCGTGGCCAGGGCGATGGCGGAGTAATAGGGCCAATTGCCGTAGTATTTCGCCAGGTCGCCTGTGATCTCCGCGCCACTGGCCCCTTCGCTGAGCAGAAGTTGGAACAACGGCCCGACATTGGCTCCCCCCAACTGGTCCTGTGCGGCACGCGCCAATTGCTGCTCGACGGCGCCGACGATGTCCTGTTGATACTGTCCCGGCGCCTGGGCTTCAAGCGTTTTGGCCACTGTCGCGATGTCGGTCGGAAAAATCGACGTTTGCATCGTTTGCAGCATGGCGGCCGTGGCGTCCGCCCCGCCAATTTGACCCAGCGCGTCGAGCAATGCGCTCCGCAGCGAGTTGTAGCCCAGCACGCCCGCGCCGCTGACCCCGGCGTAATTGACATCCAGGTTCTGCGCCAGATACTCCAGCATTCCGGGCACGGAGGACGACCCTTGTCGTATCAGCTTCTGCAAGCTCTCCTTCCATTTCTGCGCCTGATCGGGCGTGATCGGCTGCTTGCTATCCAGCGACGTTAGCGCCGAAACCAACTGACGCGCGTCCACGGCCGGATCCAACGCCGCTGTTTCCGGCGGGGCAGGGGACGGAGCGGGGCTTGGGGCGGGTGTTGGGGCGGTCTCGGAAATTGTCTCGGCCCGTGGAATGATCGGGCGCACGTTGGGCGAGGGTGTCTGGGGAGTTGGCGTGCTGGCGTCGGCGGGGGCCGTCGGCTCGGGCGTCGGCGTGCTTCGCGTGGCCTTGTAGGCAATCGCCGCCCCAACGATCAGAATGGCGCCAACCAAGACTGGAAAAATCCCTGGCGATTTGCGCGGCGCTGCTTTCACTGCTTCGCGGACGGAAGGGGCTTTCTCGGGAACGCTTTTCATTCCCCGCGAACCTACCCTCATTTGGAGCGCGATACAAGCCCGCAACAGCTTGTTTGCTCCCTTAAAATACGGCATTATATTGTTCGTTATGTCTGACACATTCTTGCAGAACCTGTTTGCCGCGCGCATCGGCGGGAAGAATTACGGGAAATCCGCCGCCATTTACAAGTTCGAGAAAATCAAGCGCGCCAAACGGGCCGCGCTGGCCGCGCATCCGGGCGCGGAAATTCTCGACCTCGGTGTCGGCGAACCTGACGAGATGGCTTTTCCCGAAGTGGTCGCCAAACTGGCCGAGGAGGCGCGCAAACCGGAGAATCGCGGCTACGCCGATAACGGCGACGAGGTCCTCAAACAAGCCGCAGCCCGTTACCTCGATAAAGTGTTCGGGGTGCCGGGCATCAATCCCGAAACTGAGGTGGTTCACTCCATCGGCAGCAAGGCCGCGCTGTCAATACTGCCGGCGGCGCTGGTGGACCCGGGCGATTACGTTCTGATGACCACGCCGGGCTACCCGGTTTTTGGAACGCACGCCGCCTATTACGGCGGCTTGGTCCATCAACTGCCCTTGCGCGCGTCCAATGGTTTTCTCCCGGATTTGGATTCCATTCCGCCGGAAATCCTGCGCCGGTGCAAGGCGCTGGTGCTCAATTATCCCAACAATCCCACCGGCGCCAGCGCCACGCCGGAGTTTTTCGCCAGCGTCGCCGCCTTTGCCGTCAAGAATCAGATCGTCGTCATCCACGATGCCGCCTACGCGGCTCTGGTTTTCGAGGGGAAACCACTCAGCTTCCTGGCCGCGCCGGGTGCCAGGGAGATTGGCTTGGAACTCCATTCCGCCAGCAAAAGCCTCAACATGACCGGCTGGCGTTGCGGCTTTGTGGCTGGCAACGAGCGGTTGGTCCGCGCCTACGCCGACCTCAAGGACCATACCGATTCGGGCCAGTTCCTGGCCATCCAGCACGCCGCCGCCTACGGTTTTGACCATCGGGAAATCACCGAGAAAATCGCGGCCAAGTACTCCCGCCGCATGACCGGCCTGGTTGAAGTCCTGAAACTATCGGGCTTTGCCGCCGCCAAACCCAAAGGCTCCTTCTTTCTCTATGTCACGGCCCCCAAAGCCGCCGCCGGCAAAGGCTGGCGCCGGACCTTTGACACCGCGGAGGACGTTTCCCAGTGGCTCATCACCGAGAAGCTCATATCGACCGTTCCGTGGGATGACGCCGGAGCCTGCCTTCGATTCAGCGTCACCTTTGCCGCCAAAGACGCCGCCGGGGAACAGCGCGTGCTGTCCGAAATCCGCGCCCGCCTCAGCGACGTGGCCTTTGAATTCTAATTTGGCAAGGCGAAGTTAGGTGACACCGGATCCCCCTGCAAACCCTTGCCGCCGTAAACAAAGTTTTCATCGTCGCTTTGATTTGCTTAGTCCGGCTGCCTGGCAGCTGCTTCACTTGGAAAGGCAGTCAAAAGCCGCGCAGGCTGACACCGTAACAAGGATATGCGACGGACTGACACTTTTCCATGGGGAAAACCCTACCGGGAAATCAACGGCTTTCCTTGCCTTTGAAAAGATAAAACAGGAAAGCCAAAGAGGGCAGGAGGACAATGGCGCCGGCCCCCAAAGCCAGGACCAGCAAGCGCAAGGTGATTTCAGGGGCGTGAGCGTTGCTCACGGTGAGGTCCGGAGTGACGAGATTAGGGTATTGCGCCAGGCACCACCCGACAAGGATGAGTGTGACCTGGCTGATGGCGGCCATTCGCGCCAGGGCAAACCACCGCCGCCACAGAGCCACCAGCGTGACAATGGACGTCAAGCTCGTCCAAGCCAGAAGGAGCGGCGCCCACCAGTGCGTCAATCCATCATACATTTCCGGGGCGCCTTGTTTGGAGGCGAGAAAAACCACTCCCGCAATTGGCGCCAGGGTCAAGCCGGACCAAAGCGCCCGCCGCCGAAAATCATTTTGCAGATCGGGCTGATCCTGTGTGTCCAGCGTCAGATAGGTCGCCGCCAGAAAAGCAAACAGTCCCAAGGCGAATACGCCGCAGGCCAGTGCGAACGGTGTCAACCAGCCGGCGAAGAATCCGCTCATGACCTGCCCTTTCACGATGCGAATCTTACCGGTGGTCAAGGCGCCGAGGATCAGGCCTTGAAAGAACGGAGTAAAAAAGCTGGCGATGCCAAACACCGTGCTCCAGCGGCGTTGCGCCCCGTCCGATCTGGAATCGTATTTGCGGAAAATAAAAGCCGAGCCGCGCAGCACAATGCCGATGAGCATGGCGGTCAACGGAATGTTCAGCGCCGTCATCATCCCGGCGAAACCAGCCGGGAAACCGGTGAACAGCAGCACTATCACCAAAATGAGCCAGACATGGTTGGCCTCCCAAATCGGGCCGATCGCATCGGCAATGGCTTTCCTTTGCCGCACGGCGCGCGGACCGGCCGCCAGCAAATCCCACATGCCGCCGCCAAAATCCGCGCCGCCCATCAGGGCGTACAGGATCAGTGACAGCAACATGAAAACGGCAACGGTGAGTTCAAGCATGGGTTGAAGTGGCGGAAGTTTCGGAAACGGGTCCCGCTGTCTCTATAAACTGGCGGCGCAGCAGGAAGAAGACGATGAAGGCGAGAAAAATGTATAATGCGGTGAAAATGACAAAGGGCGCCACAATCTCCGGCATCGGCGTGACAGCATTTTCAGTTCGCATCACGCCGTAGATGATCCAAGGTTGGCGTCCGACTTCGGTCACGATCCAGCCTGCTTCAATCGCCACAAACCCCAGAGGGCCGGCTGCCACCAATGCGCACAACAGGCGCGGATGACCGGTCAGGGGACCGCGTTTCCACCAGCACCAGCCCGACCACGCGGCCAAAGCCAGCATTGCCATTCCCGCGGCAACCATGAGGTCAAACGACCAATGAACAATGCGCACATTGGGCCAGTTGGTTTGCGGGAACTCTTCCAACCCGACGACTCTGGCGTCGGCGTTGTTGGCGAGAAGCAAACTCAAGCCGCGCGGGATGCTGATCGCATAGTCGGTCGCGCGCGTGCGATCGTCAGGGATCCCCCCAATGATCAAGGGCGCTCCCGATTGCGTTCGGTAATGCGCTTCCATCGCCGCCAGTTTGGCCGGTTGCAACCGGCCCACCAAGCGGGCGCTGTAGTCGCCGCTGAGAATTTGCAGCGGGATGCTGAGGCACGCGACCGCCAGCGCAATCCCCAGCGCGCTGCGATGAAAAGGATTGCTCCGGTCACGTCGCAGAAAGAACGCATGGACTGCCGCCACCGCGAAACCGGTCGCCACAAACGCCGCCAGCGTCATGTGCAGGACCTCATGAATGCTGGCCGGATTCAACATGGCCGCAATCGGGTCAATATCTGTGATCCGGTCGTCAACCATTTTGAAGCCCGCGGGAGCGTTCATCCACGCATTGGCTGTCACAACGAAAATGCCGGAAAAGATCCCGCTGACCGCGACGATCAAACCCGAAAGCCAGTGCATCAGGGGGGAGAGGCGGTTCCAGCCATAGAGATACACGCCGATAAAAATTGCTTCGGTGAAAAAGGCGAAACCTTCCAGGGAAAAGGGCATGCCGATAATCGCCCCGGCCATTGCCATGAAGCCCGGCCATAGTAAGCCAAGTTCGAAAGACAGAACGGTGCCGGAGACGGCGCCCACGGCGAAGAGAACAGCGGTGCCGCGCGACCATCGCTTGCTGAGATCGAGATAAACGATTCGCCGGGTGCGAAGATACATGCCCTCCGCTATGGCCATAAGCAACGGCATCCCAATGCCCAGGGTCGCGAAGATAATGTGGAAGGCCAGCGACATGGCCATCTGCGAACGAGCGAAGAAAAAGTCAGTCATGCCACAACCGTTTTCGTTGTTCCTCGGTCAGTTTGGCAGGATCGGCTTTGGCTTGGCCTGTACATCATTTGTTCTTTCCCCTCATTTTGCACTGTTCGGCCAACTCGGTCGGCGGGGGCCAACTGTGCCCGCACGCCAACAGCCCCTGAGTATCTTCAGGCCCCCAGGTGCCGGCGGCGTAATTAGGGAAATCACTGGGCGGCGCCTCCGCCCAGACGTCGAGCACGGGCATCAACCACTGCCACGCCGCCTCCACTTGATCGGCGCGCATGAAGAGTGTGGCGTCATTCTTCATCACGTCCCACAGCAGCGTTTCATACGCATCGGGCGATGGAGCGTCGAAGCTCTCACGATAACTGAACCGCATGTCCACCGGCCGCAATTGCACTTTGGGCCCGGGATATTTGGCCTGAAAGCCCAGCACGATACCCTCGACTGGCTGGATTGCCATGACCAGGCGGGATGGATGCCAGCCGAGAGAAGCGCCAACCGGAAACGACCGATGGGGCACCGCGCGAAATTGAATGGAGATTTCCGAGGCCTGGCGGGGCAGGCGCTTGCCCGTGCGCAGGTAAAAGGGCACGTCCTGCCAGCGCCAGTTGTCAAGAAACAGTTTCAACGCGACAAACGTCTCCGTTTGAGAATCGGGCGCCACGCCCTTCTCCTGGCGATAGCCGGGCACTTTTTTGCCATCGCTGTTGCCCGAACCATACTGTCCGCGCACGGCGCATTGAGCGACCGCGTCGCGGTCAATCGGACGGGCCGCGTGGAGCACATCCACCTTCTTGTTGCGAATCTCGTCGGCTTGAAAAGAGACCATCGGCTCCATCGCCACCAGACAGAGCAACTGCATCAGATGATTCTGCACCATGTCGCGCAGCGC
>Ga0182014_10007526_pt1 | contig 11390 bp, 12 predicted proteins | sample 612S2DmetaG_FD_120489 | JGI IMG/M metagenome (GOLD analysis project Ga0182014, IMG submission 120489) | Permafrost microbial communities from Stordalen Mire, Sweden - 612S2D metaG | ecosystem: Environmental > Terrestrial > Soil > Wetlands > Permafrost | place: Sweden: Stordalen | collected... | reverse complement strand
TTCGCCAGCGATACGCAGCCTCTCTGCCGGCTGAACGTCTTCGTCATCGCCAAAGAGGACGCCAACACAACCAAAGGCTCGGCGGGCGGCGGCGGCCGAGCGGGCCTGGAGCAATTCACCGGCTCCAGAAGCCCGGAGACCCTGGCGCGCGAGGCCGCCCGCGGAGCGATCTTGCAGCTTGGCGCCATCGCCGCCCCCGCCGGCGAGATGGAAGTGGTTCTCGGGCCCGGCTGGCCGGGAATCCTGCTGCACGAGGCGGTGGGCCACGGCCTGGAGGCCGACTTCAACCGCAAGAAGACCTCGGCCTTCGCCGGGCTGATCGGGCAAAAGGTGGCCAGCTCCAAGGTCACCGTGGTGGATAACGGAACCATCGCCGGCCGCCGCGGCTCGCTCAACGTGGACGACGAAGGCTCGGCCACTCAGGAGACGGTGCTGATCGAGGGCGGCGTGCTGCGCGGCTACCTCAACGACAAGCTCTCCGCGCGGCTCACTGGCGCGGCCAATACGGGTTCCGGCCGCCGCGAGAGTTACCAGTCCATCCCCATGCCGCGCATGACCAATACCTACATGCTTGCCGGCGACGATGCGCCCGAGGACATTCTGCGCAGCGTCCGCCGCGGCCTTTATGCGGTCAACTTTGGCGGCGGGCAGGTGGACATCACCAACGGCAAATTCGTCTTCTCCGCCTCCGAAGCCTATCTGATCGAAGACGGCAAGATTACCGCGCCGGTCCGCGACGCCACGCTGATCGGCAACGGCCCCGAGGCGCTTAAATATGTGTCGATGGTGGGCAACGATCTCAAGCTCGACGAAGGCATCGGCACCTGCGGCAAAGACGGCCAATCCGTGCCTGTCGGCGTGGGCATGCCGACCGTGAAGCTGGATAAAATGACCGTCGGCGGCACGGGAAGGTAGAGAGACACGAAGTTGACAATATCTCATTTTTGAGATAGGATCATATATGGAATGGCGAGTCGAGGTTCTCAACGATACGGTGCGCAGTGAACTCGATGCCCTGCCTTTGGTAGTTCGGGCGCGTCTGATTCGGCTGGAACGTCTGATCTCTCAGGTTGGCCTTGAAACGCTGCGAGAACCTCATGTCAAGCACCTTGAAGGTAAGTTATGGGAAATGCGCGTGACTGGAAGGGACGGCATTGCACGGGCTATCTATGTCACAGCCATAGGCCGCAGGGTTGTTATTGTTCGCGCTTTTATCAAGAAGACGCAGCAGACGCCGCGTAGCGAAATCGACCTCGCATCGAGGCGCGCAAAGGAGGTTTTATGACGATTCCTTTCAAAGAAATCGCGGACGAGTGGCTGAAGGATCCGGAAGTCAAGGCGGAGTACGATCGTCTGGGCCCGGAGTTTGAGATTGCCACGGAGCTGATCCAGGCGCGTCTTCGTTCCGGTTTTTCGCAGGTCGAACTGGCCAAGCGCATGGGAACCAGCCAGTCCGCGATTGCGCGTCTGGAGAGCGGACAAACACTGCCCAGCACAAAGACGCTGCTGCGCTTTGCCGAAGCCACTGGCTCGAAAGTTGAGTTGCGGCTGTCCGCGGCGTGATACCCGAGAGTATGATCGGCCAAGATTTGAAGCTCGACGAAGGCATCGGCACCTGCGGCAAAGACGGCCAATCCGTGCCCGTCGGCGTCGGCATGCCGACTATCAAGCTGGACAAGATGACGGTGGGGGGAACGGGGAGGTAATCAATTGGCCCATCGCAATTGGGGGATTGTTCCTCAGTTACGAGGGCGATCTGGATAAGAGGTCGGAGGAAAGAAACCCCGCAAACCATCCTCACGATCTCTTTTGACATCCGCCCAATACGATGCGATGCTCCAGGATGCAGCAAAATCAACTGGAGGTTACCGGTGGAGAAAGTCGCACATTGGAAGTGGCACGTCCGTGGAAATTGGAACCCACGCGAAGATAGAATCCCCTCAACAGTCTGGCTTGGCATTCTTTGGATAGGAATGATCCTCGGCTTCGGCTTCGATGCCAAGAGTTTCCTGGGCCAGCACCCACCCTTTCTCCTGCATCTGCACGCCGCGGTCTTCACCATCTGGATGTTTCTGATCACCGCGCAGGTACTTCTAGTGGTGCGTGACCGGGTTGATTTGCACCGTAAGCTCGGCTGGCTTCTCGTCGCGTGGGCCTGCCTGATGGGTGTGATGGGACCCGTAGCGGCTTACATAGCAGCGATCATCCATGACAAAGCGAAAGGCCCTTCCCCCCATCCACTCTTCGCCATTCAGGCCGTCAACATCGGCTTTTTCCTCGTTCTTTTCGCCATCGGCATTGCCCAGCGCAAGAATCCCGCCGCTCACAAGCGGATGATGATTCTCTCCAATGTCTCCCTCGCCCCGCCGGGCTTTGTTCGATTGATAGAGTATGTCTACCCGACCCGACTACAATCCTCCTTCCTCGGCTTCCTTTACGGCTTCTATGGAAACATTGTGATCGTCGTGTTGATGCTGGGCTGGGATCTTTATCGCGGCCGTCTCGTCCGCTCCCACGTCCTCGCCTCGATCGTACTGCTCACGTGCGACTTCTTCGCCTCTGTCCTCTACTTCTGGCCGCCGTGGAGCAACCTCACCCTCCAGTGGGTAACTGCCTGGGCAAAGTAGTATAAACACGCCAGGTGCCCCAGGTCCAACTATCCGGACCTGGGACTCATCCGGGTTAGTCGAGAAACGCAATCTGCGGCGTGCCGCGCAATGCGCTCCCGCTTCATCGAGATAGAAGCACAGGATTCCCCTACTCACCCGCCGCGGTAAGAATCTTCTTCTCCAGCGCCGAAGAAACGAAGAAGTTCGCTTTAGCGCGGAGAAGATCCATCTCCGGCTTCACTGAGGGAATCTCGCCAGCGCGCTTGGCGCGAAGCAGGACTCCCAAAACACCCGTGACGGCGAGGCCAGTCCTCGACGCCAACTGGCGCCCCTCCTGTTCGTCAATGAGGACGAAGTCCGCATTGAGGTCCGTCGCCAGGGCAATCGCCTCGGCCTCTCCTCGATGGAGCTGCAACAAGAGAAGACGGAGCAGGCCAGAGTCTTGCGGAGCACGAATCTGGATCCACTGGGATCGAATGGCGTTCTGGATCATCGCCCGCGCAACGGGGTCAGGATGGGCTGCGAGTTCTTCAGCTACGCCAAGGGGTATCGAAAGCTCAGAGAACTGGGATTTCAGGAGTTCGAGACGGCCAATCGAGGCCAGATTCGAGATGGGGGAAGTATCGCTAACCGCGAGCATATTCGAGGTCTTGAGCTAGCTCTTGCTCCGAGTAATGACGCGGTATCTCGCGCTGTCCCAGGAGGGCCGCGAAATCATTCCGGGAGATTCCTGCCAGTTCGGACGCCTTCCCAAACGGAAGGATGCTTTGGGCATAGAGCGCGACGCCAAGCTCAGTCCGCAGACGCGGTTCCATCTCCGGCTCCGGGAGCCGCAAGCTGCTAGTGATGGATTCCGGTATGTCAAAGTGCAAGGCCATGAAGATTGCCAGTCTCTTACCAACTGATTTTACACCGAAACAGCGTGAAATCATGGCTTGCCAGTTTTCGGGGCGCCCCAGGCTCGTCCGCAGCGGCGGATAGGGCCCCGGACACCTCCGGGTTAGTCGAGAAGCGTAATCTGCGGCGCGTGCCGCGCAAAGCGCTCTCTGTTCATATAGACAGTCGGCGAGATCGATCGTCTTGTGATCTCGATGGCGGACTTCGCCACGCGCGTAGACTTTGGCGTCGCGTGTCATGCGGCGTGATGTCCTCGACTTTTGCAAGGAAACGTGCCCAACAGTGAACTGTTTTGTTACTGTTGACCCATGCCCGAAATCGTCGCTCAAACCGAATCTGCCGATCTCAACCTTGAATCCCTGGCCGCCGATGTGGTGGCGCTGGCCATGAAGGCCGGCGCCAGCGACGCCGAGGCCGTGGTCCGCGAGGGCGACGAGTTCAGCGTGAACGTGCGCATGGGCCAGGTGGAGACGCTCAAGGAGTCGGGCTCGCGGGGCCTGGGGCTGCGCGTCTTTCTGGGCACGCGGTCCGCCTCAGCCTCAACCAGCGACCTGACCGCGGAGGGTATTCGCCAGCTTGTCGAAGGCGCGATGGCTCTGGCCAAAGTCACCGAGGAAGACCCCTTCACCGGCCTGCCGGAGACGGGCGAATTCGGCACGTGCATTTCGAATACTGGCGATCTGCACCTCTATTACGACGATGTCTACTCGCTCTCCGGGCCGGAGCGCATCGAATTGGCGCGGCGGGCCGAGGCTGCGGCTCTCGCCGCCGATCCGCGCATCACCAACTCCGATGGCGGCAGCTTTGAAGCAGCCACCGGGCGCAAGGTGCTGGCCAACTCGCGCGGCTTTTTGGGCGGCTACCGCACCAGCTCCGCCGGGGTCTCCGTGGCTCCGCTGGCCATGGACGCCAATGGCGCCATGCAATGCGACGGCTGGTGGTCCAGCGCCCGGCGCCTCGCGCTTCTTGATACTCCCGAGGCGGTGGGCCAGGAAGCAGCGCGGCGAACGCTTCGCCGTCTGGGTGCGCGGCGCGTGCCCACGCAGCGCGTGCCCATCGTCTTTGCGCCGGAGGCGGCGCGGACGCTGCTCGGCTCGATCTTCGAAGCCGCCTCGGGCGATGCCATCTGGCGTAGCGCGTCGTTCCTGGCCGGGCGGCTGGGCGAACTGATTGCCGCGCCCGCCGTGAACCTCATCGACGACAACACCATGCTGCTGCCCAGCGGCGCGGGCGGCTTCGGCAGTTCGCCCTTTGACGGCGAAGGGCTACCCTCAAGGCGCACGGTGGTGGTGGAGGCGGGCGTGCTGCGCACTTACCTGATGAACACCTACAGCGCGCGCAAACTGGGCATGAAGTCCACCCACAACGCCTCGCGCGGACTGGCAGGCACGCCAGGCATCGGCTGCGGCAACCTCTATTTGACCCCTGGCACACTCTCCGAAGAGCAGATCATCGGAGATGTTCCGGCGGGACTTTACGTGACCGGCCTGATGGGCTTCGGCGTGAACGTGGTCACCGGCGACTACTCGCGCGGCGCAACCGGCCTGTGGATCGAGAACGGCGAGCTGACCCACGCCGTGGAAGAGGTGACCATCGCCGGCAACCTCGCCGAGATGCTCAGGAATGTGACAGCCATCGGCAGCGACCTGGAGTTCCGCAGCGCGGTGGCCTCGCCCACCCTGCGCATCGACGGCATGACCATTGCGGGAGCCTGATCGGGATGGGTGCACCGATTGCCATGCAAACCCTTGCCTTCGACCCCGCCGACGCCGGGGCCGCGCTGGCGCAACTGCCGCAAAGCCCGGCGGTCTTTGCCCTCTACGGCGAGGAGGCGCATTCAGAGCCCTACATTGGCCGCACGCCCAACCTGCGTGGGCGGCTTGCCCGGCTGCTTCAGCCTTCGCCCAAGCATCCGCGCCGGTTGCAGTTGGCTGGCCGGGTGCGGCGCATCGAGTGGCGCCTGACCGGCTCGGAGTTCGAGTCTCTGCTCACGCAGTTTTCTCTTTTGGAGAAAATCTACGGAGCCAAGTCCCTCGAACGCATGCATCTGGGTGCCCCGGCTTTTGTGCGTTTCCTGGGCGGCAATCCCTATCCGCGCATCGTGGTGACCAACCGCCCCAGCCAGCGCGAGGCGGAATGGGCGTATGGGCCGTTCCAGTCGCGGACGGCGGCCGAGCGCTTCGTCGAGGAGGCGCTCAAGCTCTTCCTGCTGCGCCGCTGCACGGACGACCTTAACCCCGACCCCAGCCACCCCGGCTGCGTTTACTCCGAGATGAAGATGTGCCTTGCACCCTGCTACAAGGGCTGCACGGATGAGCGCTACGTTGAAGAGGCCGCGTCGGTGGAGAGTTTTCTAGCCACGCGCGGCGACAGCCGGCTAGTGGTGCTGCGCACCGAGCGCGAACAGGCCTCCATCAACCTGGAATTCGAATCCGCCGCGGCGATTCACGCCCAGGTGCAGCGGGTAGAGGCTGTGCGCACGCTGGCACCCGAGCTGGTTCGCCCGCTCAGCCAGCTTCGGGCGGTGATCCTGCAACCAGGAGTTAATCCCGATGAGGTCGCCGTTTTTCTCTTCGAGAATGGCCGGCTGCGCGGCCCGGCCGCATTCTCGACTGTAGGCATGAAGGTCCAGAATGAGCAGCCGGGACTGGGCTCCCCACTTACCCAGCCGATGGTGATCGAGCCCAGCCCCGAGGTTCAGCTCCAGGCAGCCCCGGCTGCCGATGCGACCCTGCCCGAGGCCGCAGTCGACGCTGGAATCGCCGCGCCTGCAAAGCTCCCCCGCGGTCTGCTCGAAGCCCGCATGGAGGTTGCGCTGGCCGCTTTGGCAGAGCCTTTTTCGGCCCCAACGCCAACCATCCGCCAAGGCCATCTCGCGCTGCTCAAGCGCTGGTACTACCGCCCCGAGGCCCGCCGCACAGGCGAGATCTTCTTCCCTGCCGCTGAAGGCCGCTGGCCGGTAAAGGCCATGCTACGCGGCGTGGGCAGGGTGGCTGGAAAGATGATGGCAGCCGGAGATCGCGCAGAGGAAGCGCATCGCTGACCTGACCGGCCGCTGGCCCTCGACTTCGCTTTATCGCGCCGCACGCTCCAGCAGGCAAACAAAAAATCCATCGGTGGCTAGCGAGCCGGGGAGCAGGCGCAGCGCGCCTGCGGGCGTGAGCGCGGCTTTCAGGCGGTCTGCGCCGGAGGGGGTGAGGATGCCTTGGACTAGCAGGCCCTCAATGCTGGATCCCAGCGAAATCTGGCCGGCGCCTGGGGTTTCTGCAAGAACCGCGGCGACGACCTGCTCGTTCTCCTCAGGCTCCAGAGAGCAGGTTGAGTAAACGACGCGCCCGCCGGGGCGGACGGCGCGGAGCGCGGCCAGGAGCAGGGCGCGCTGGCGCTCGGCCTGGCGAACGAGGTCTTCGAGCCGCAGCCGGTGGCGGATCTCCGGGTTGCGGCCGAGCGTGCCGGTGCCGCTGCACGGCGCGTCGACCAAAGCCAGGTCGTAACTGGAGTCCTTGGCAAGTGCGGCCGAGTCAACGAGGCGGCATTCGACCCGGCCGCCCAGCGGCGCAAGGCGCTGGCGCAACTGCTCGAAGCGCTGCGGGCTGGACTCGCAGGCGACGATGCGGGCCGTGGGGTTGCGCTCGGCCAGGATGAGAGTTTTGTTGCCGGGCGCGGCGCAGGCGTCGAGGACGCTTTTCTCTTTTTGGTTTGGATTCGCGACTGAAACGCAGGCCAGCTCGGCGATCAACTGCGAGCCCTCGTCCTGAAGATGAAAACGACCCTTGCGAAGGGCAGCGCTGGCAGTCAGATCGCCGGAGAGAACGGTGCGGGCGGCGGTGAGCAGCTCGCCGGGCCGAAGCTGTATCCCGGAGGCGGCAAGCTCCTCCTCCGTGGCCGGGTCAACGGTGCGCAGGGTGAGCGCGGGCTGAGTTTGTCCGTGATGGCAAAGAGCGCGAGTTGCCTCCAGGCCGTAGAAGCTCACCCAGCGCTCCACCATCCAAGCTGGGTGGGCGCAAGCCAGAGCGATCTCGGCGGGAGATTCTTCGGGAAGACTACCCTCAGGGGCTAAAGCCCAGGTCCACCTTGCGGCATCTACGGCACGACTAAAGTCGTGCCCTTTCAAAACCGGCATCCCCAGCAGCGGACCTTCATCGCTGGGGTTAAGAGCCAAAAGCGTTTCTGTAGCCTGCGGAGCCCCGGCGAGCTTCCGCAGCACGGCATTGACCATGCCGCTGGCGAAGCGGTGGCCGGCCTGCTTGGCCAGCTCCACGCTTTCATCGATGGCGGCGCGGGCAGGAATGCGGTCCATGTGCAGAATCTGGAAGGCGCCCAGCCGCAGAGCGATCCGAATCTCCGGATCGAGCTTGCCGTTGGGCCGCTTGAGCAGCGCCTGCAACTGGTGATCGAGCCGGATCTGCCAGCGCAGCACGCCTAGAACCAGCGCCGTGGCCAGGTTGCGATCCGTGGATGAGAGGGCATCAACCGCCTTGCCGCGGAGCTGATCGTCGGAATGGGATTGGCCGCGCTCCACGGCCATGAGGATGGCGAAGGCTGCTTTCCGGGCCGGAGAAATCCCCGCCGGGCGATTCTTCGGCGCGGTTTTGCCGGCGCAGGATTGCCGGACCGCGGTCATCGGGTTGGCGTCCCGAGTCGCGTGCCTGCAGCGAGTTGGTTTCCGCGCAGGAATTCGGCCGCCTGGAGGCGCCTCTTGCCTTCGAGCTGCACTTCGAGGAGTTCAAGCCATGTGTTCCCAGCGCTATGGACCAGGAGACGACGGTTCTCAATGCGAATCTGCCCAGGTTCCACAGCACCTGGAGCGGCCAGCTCTGGCGCAGCAACCACGTCCATGCGATGTACGATCAGCTTCTTGCCCTCGAGCGTGGTGAAGGCTCCCGGCCAGGGTTGAAAGCCGCGCCAGCGGTCCTTCAATTCGTGAGCGGTGCGGCCGGCAAAGTCCATGCGGCCGTCTTCGCGGTCGAGCAGAGGGGCAAAGGTAGCGAAGCTGTGATTCTGCGGCTGGGGTTGGATCGTCCCGCCGGCGAGTCCGGCCAGCGTCTCGACCACCAGCGGCGCGCCGGCCTTGGCCAGCACCTCGAACAGCTCCACGGCGGTCTGCTCGGGAGGGATCTCGACCGTCTGCTGGAGAAGAATCGGACCGGTGTCCAAGCCTTCTTCAAGTAGCATGGTCGTATTGCCGGTGAAGGCATCGCCGTTCGCCACGGCCCATTGGATGGGTGCGGCGCCGCGGTACTTGGGCAGCAGAGATCCGTGCAAGTTGATGCAGCCCAGCCGGGGCAGCGCCAGCATCCAGGGCGGAAGGATGCGCCCATAAGCAACCACAACAACGGCGTCTGGCGCGATGGCCTCAAGCTGGGCGCGGAACACGGGGTTGCTGCGAATCTTCTCCGGCTGGGCAATATGTAAATTAGAAGCCAGCGCAGCCTGCTTTACCGGCGGAGCGGTCAGCTGCTGGCTGCGGCCCACGGGCCGGTCGGGCTGAGCAACCACAAGCGCAATCTCATGGCCCGCCGCAAGCAATGCCTGTAGAGTGGGGACAGCGAAGCTGGGCGTCCCGCAGAAGACCAGCTTCATCGGACTCCCCTCACCGACGCTAGTCGAAGTCCTTCGTCTCCCACCCTTTCCGCAGAAGAAAACGGAAAGGATGGGGCACCCAAGCAATGGGGGAGGGTGAAGGAGGAGAAAACCGGCTGCGCGGCCATTCGGTCTACCATTTGCCTTCGCGCTGCAACTTGCGGATTTTGCGCAGATTCAGATCACGCTTGAGGGCGCTCATGCGGAAGATGAACAGCATGCCGTCCACGTGGTCGATCTCGTGCTGAAAGCAGCGCGAGAGCAGGTCATCGCCATCCATCTCGAACCACTTGCCGTGCTCATTCTGGGCGCGAACCCGCACCTTGGCGGCGCGCACCACCTTCTCGCGAATATCGGGAAAGCTCAGGCAGCCTTCCTCCTCGTAGACCCTGCCTTCGCGGAAGATGATCTCAGGATTGATCACGACCAGCTTCTCCTTGGGGTTCTTCCCCATGCTCAGGTCGATCACGGTCAGGCGCTTCGACACGCCCACCTGCGGCGCGGCCAGGCCTATGCCCTTCGAGTCGTAGGTAGTCTCGAACATGTCGGCAATCAGCTTGCGCAGGTTGTCGTCGAATTCGCTCACCGGTTCGCCGGGCTGCGAGAGCACCGGCTCGGGATATTTGACAATCTTGAGAATCATCTCTGTGCTCTAGAATCTCCGTATCTGTTCGATGTATCCGTCGAAATTCCGCTTCATTTCCAGCGCCGAATCGCCGCCGAACTTCCGCTGCGCCAGGTCGGCGATGGTGAGCGCGACCATGGCTTCGGCCACCACGCCCGCCGCCGGCACTACGCAAATATCGCTGCGCTCGTAGCTGGCGGTGGTGGCCTCGCGGGTGTCGAAGCGTACCGATTCGAGGGGGCGCCGGAGTGTCGATATGGGCTTCAGGTAGCCGCGGACCACGATCTCTTCGCCGTTCGAAACGCCGCCCTCGATGCCCCCGGCGTTGTTCTGCGGGCGTGTGAAGCGGGTGGGTCTTTCCGTCGCCTCGGCGGCGTATTGGATGGGATCGTGCACTACCGAGCCGAAGGACTCCGCAGCCGTCACGCCGCGGCCGATCTCCACGGCTTTCACGGCCTGCAAACTCATCACCGACCAGGCCAGCAGCCCGTCCAGCCGCTCATCCCAGTTGGCGTAGGTGCCCAGCCCGGCCGGTACGCCGTGAACAACCACCTCAAAGACGCCGCCCACTGTGTCGCCTGTTCGCGAGACCTCCTCGACCTCTTCCTTCATGCGCGCTTCGGTGGCGGCATCGATGCAGCTGAGCACAATCTCGTCCTTGGCGGCGACGGCGGCAATCTCCTCCCACCGGGCAGCGCGGTCCAACTCCACGCGGCCCACGCGGATGACGTGGCTGGCGATCTCGATCCCCAGCGTCCGCAGCATCAGCTTGGCAAAGGCTCCGGCGGCCACGCGGGCTGTGGATTCCCGGGCCGATGCGCGCTCCAGCACGTAGCGGGCGTCGGCGAAGTTGTATTTGAGCGCGCCGGCCAGGTCGGCGTGTCCAGGCCGCGGAGATGCCACCGCCTGGTGTTTGGCGGCGTCCCCCGCTTCCACGGGCAGCTTCTCTTCCCAGTTCTTCCAATCGCGGTTGACGATCTCCATGGCAACGGGTGAGCCGATCGTCTTGCCGTGGCGCACGCCGCTGAGGATGTGAGCCTTGTCGGTCTCGATCTTCATCCGCCCGCCGCGCCCATAGCCCTGCTGCCGCCGCCAAAGCTCGCGGTTCACAAACTCCACATCGACGGGCACTCCCGCGGGCAGCCCTGAGACGAGGGCGACGAGAGCCTCCCCGTGGGATTCACCGGCGGTTGAGAAACGAATCATGGCTACTTGATTGTAACGGGAAGATGAAGAGGGGACCAGAGGATGTGACCGGGGTTGCGGGCATTCTCCGTGCAGGCGGTCAACCGGCCGCAACCGCAAGATTGGGCCTATACGAATAAGTAAACGCTCATCTGGCTGTTAGAGCATATCTCCTTTAGGTATAGAGACTTGGGTGGGAGGCAATCCCCATTACAGCAACAAGAGAAATGCTCAAGTGCCGCGATTTGGTGATTTTGTAATCAAATCCAGAGATTTGGGTGCCCCAGGAGCCGATTTCGGGACTTGGGAAAGTACGAATCCACATGGTCGTGCTGTTGGCAACAGGCGACTCCCCAGCAGCCTCGATCGGCAAGATTCCGGATCTTCCCCGGTCCGACAATACGGACCTTGAGGGGCTACTGGCCGGTATCAATTAATTTTTATGTCGATCCCGGCCTGACAGTTTGCATCCAATAGGGCAGGAGAACATC
>Ga0182014_10007525_pt1 | contig 11391 bp, 2 predicted proteins | sample 612S2DmetaG_FD_120489 | JGI IMG/M metagenome (GOLD analysis project Ga0182014, IMG submission 120489) | Permafrost microbial communities from Stordalen Mire, Sweden - 612S2D metaG | ecosystem: Environmental > Terrestrial > Soil > Wetlands > Permafrost | place: Sweden: Stordalen | collected... | reverse complement strand
GGGATGTTCAGGCAGATCGCACTGCCTTTTCCCACTTCATGGCAGGTAATGAGCGGGACGCCGTCGATTTGCACGAGCGGCTTGGCGCCGTGCAGTTCGACGGACGGGTCTGCGGGGAATCGCACCGACGGGTTCTCGAACGCCTCGTCCTTATACTGGCCGCTCAACCGGCCCGTCAGCATGACGCGTCCAAGCCCCTTCTTCCAGGAGATGCCGAACAACTGCCGCATCGTCTCGTTATTGCCGATCCGGCCGCTTTCGTCGGCCAGGCCCGGGCGCACGTCGGCCACCAAGAGCCCGCCGCCTTCGACGAACTTCTTCAAGGCCGCCGTCTCCGCTTCGCCCACCGCCAGCGACGCGGGCATGACCAGGGCCGCGTAATCCTTCAGCGCGCCCTGGGCAATCTGTTCGTTACTCACCAGCGTGTACTGGTAGCCGGCGTAGTCCTGCATCAAGCGGATCAGGTAATGCAGATTCCAGGTGACCTCGTTGCCCAGTTCGGGCACCCAGGCGGAGAGCAAGCGGCAGGGGACGGAGTCGTGGATGGCGATCTTGCCGTAGTCGCGACGCGCGCCGCGGTAAAGGGTATGATAGCCGCCCCGAATCGTGGCCAGGTCGCGGGCGTACTCCCGCAAACTGGGATACGGGATCAGGCCCGGACTCATGCTCGACTCCATGCCCGTGCCGAAGTTGTACCACCACGTGTTGGTGAAGCCGCGGAGTAGGCCGCTCCACACGCGCCAGTGCTGCCATTCCAGGTCGGTCAACTCCTCGCGGCGCACGAAGGCGTTGTAGAGATAGCTGCCGTACTCCAGGCCGAGCATCGTCCCGGGCCGGGCGTAGGAACGGGCCTCTTCCATGGGCTGGACCTCGCCGTCGCGGCCGTAGGGCGAGAACATCTCGAATTCCTTGAGGAACGTGTACCAGTCGTGGCCGGTGCGCGAAAAAGGCCACATCGGACAATCCACGCCCACGCGGGCGTGCGGATCGAAGTTCCTGATGACCGCGTGAGGCACGCGGGCCATGTCGTTGAAGGCCTTGTAGTTGCTCAGCCACTGGTCGATCCAGCGGCTGTAGTTGCCTGTGACCTTGGCTTGCTCGATGTAGTCCTTCTCCCGGACCAGCTTTCCTTTTTCGTTCTCGGCCGGTTGCTCCTTCGTCGTGAGGGGGTAAATGTCGTTAAACGACGCGAAACGCGCGTCCCACTGCTTGTTCAACGCCTCGATGGAGCCGTAGCGCGTCTGGAGGAACTTCCGGAACTCGACGATGCGTCCGGGCAACTCGTCGCCGCCGCCGTAGTCGATCTCGTCGCCGCAGTAGTAGGCCACCGGGTCGAAAGGCATCTGCTCCTTCAGCTTCTGGGTGATTTCCTGGGTCCGCTTGATGCTGCCGGGGGTGATGTCGAAGGCGTTGCGCGGCATGCCCGAATAGCCCGGCAGAGCTACGCTGTCGAAGGCTTCCAGCGTGTCGTAAGAGACGACCATGCCGCGTCCGGCATCGACGCCCAGGCTGGCTAACATGCGGGCGTAGATGTTGCTGGAATGGTCGTGGGGCGTGTCCATCCAGCCAAAGAGCCCAAAACGGTCCCAGTCCCGCCGCACGGCCGTGAAGCGTGCCACGACCACGGAGACCGGGTCCTGGCCGACGAGCAACTCGGCCCGCACCTTGCCCAGCGTGGTGGCAAAGCGTTTGATCGGGAAGACGCTCTTCGCGTTTTGGGCCCCCTTGGCGACGCTCACCGTCTGCACGGCCAGCAGGCGATCGAAATTGTCGACCAGCGCGAAGCGGACACTCGTCCCCTCGGGCGCGGGTTCGGTCAAGGCGGCCGTGGCCTGAAGCTGCGCCGATTTTCCGTCGGCCACGTCGATGGAGGGTGGATCCAACGCCACCTGATCGATGCACAGCTTCGAGGTTACCGTCAGGGCGGTCGTGGCCCACTGGACCTTCTTCGCCCCCGACAGCACTTGGATATCCGCAAAATAGGAGCCGGCCGGCAACCGGGGCAGCGCGAGTTGGACCTTTTGACCCGGCTGCGCCGAGGCCTGCGCTTCGTAAAGCGGACGCAGGATGCCTTCGCTCTGATGCACGCCGGGCTGCGCGATCGGCGCGGGGGGCAGGCTCGCCAGTTTCAACGGACTGCGGATCGCCAGCCGGATGTCGTAACTTCCCGGGGCGCCGGTCAGGCCGAACGTCAACTCGGCCTTCGGGTCCGCCCGATCGATCGCCACCATGGCCGGCAGATCGGTCACCGCGACGACCGGCTCTTTTCCCGCTGCCCAGAAGATGCTCTTGAGGGCAAACGATTGGTAGTATTCGTAGTGCAGGTCGTTCGGGTCCGGCGCATTGGCCAGCAACCCCCAGCCTCCCGCCAGCCACACGCGCATCACGCGACCTCGCCCGAACTGAAACAGCGCGGAAATCCGGCGACAATCCTTGACCTTCTCTTTCGCGCTAACGTGGAAGGCGGGCAAGGCTTCAAAGGGGACGCCGCCGGTCAGCGCGGAGGGTGTCTCGGTCAGGGGCGTCGCGGTCAGTTCCTTCTCGTAGGCCGGGTCCCAGGTGGGCTGCTTGGAGCCGGGCTTGTCCACTTTTCGGCCGGGAAGGTTGGTATAGATCAGTCCCGTGCCGCCGTCCACCATGGCCTTCAGCCGACCGGCGAGCACCTCGTAGAACAGCTCCGACTCGATGGGGCCGAGCAGGATCACGTCGTAGCGGGCTTTCAGCGCCTTTTGCAGCGCGGCGACGGCCTCGCTCCGCCGGAATCCGCGCACGTCGCAGAAGAACGGCGCCCGCTTCGCGCCCTCGTCGCGATCCTCCTGGAAGTCGCTGAAGACCACGGTCACGTCCATGTCGGTGCGGTGCATCAACTCGACCGTGTCGCGTTGGCCGCCGCGCGGCTGGATCACCAGCACCTTCACCCGCGGGCCACCCCACGGCTTCGCCCAGGCGATGCCCGGGACCACCAGTTCGGTGTTCGGGCGGGTCCAAGTGTCCGGCATTTCCAGGACCCGGTTGCAGTTGTTCCACCACCCGCCGTTGACGCCGCGGACCACGACCTCGGCCTTGCGCACCTTGTGGTCCACGTCGCTCGCGCAGTCCCACGTGGCGTCGGAAAGGATCGTCACGGTCTTTCCGCCGGCCAACTCGATCGTCCCGGCCACGAACACCCCGGCATACCAGTTCTTCGTCCGGGCCTTGACCAGCAACCGGTTCTTGCCCGGGACCAGGTACGGCTTCAAGTCGTAGCGTTCCAGCTTTTGCCAGTCCTTGCCTTCCCCGACGGGCTTTCCGTTGACCGAAAGCTGGTAGAGGCCCTCGGCCGTCATACGCAAGGAGGCGTTCTTCACCTCGCCGTCGACGACGAAGTCCTTGGCGAAGGTGAAATCGGCGTCATGGTAAGGGGTCTGGATGGCGTTGGTGTCCTTGTCCCACCAGATCCACGCGGCGCGATCCAACAGCGAGAGCGATTCTCCCGCCGCAGCCGGCCGGATGCCGCAAGTACAAGCAAGGACTACCAACCACGCCACGCCGCGGGACGGAAATCTAACCTGCAAGTTCATCGTGTATTCCTTGAATCGAGTTTGTAAGAGGCAACCTGTTATTGCACCGGGTCGTTATGCACTATTCGCAACAACTCTCCGTCCCCTGGGGAAAGCGTCAATTCCACGGCTTGGCGGCCGCGCCTTCTCAGGGCAATCAGCTTGGCCCACTCCTCCCGCTTGTCGAACTGCTCGGCGTTGACGACGGCCAGGTTCACCCAGCCGCCCTTCTGTTTATCGAACTTCTCCGCGGCGGCCACCGGCCGGCCGAATCGCACCACGGCCGTTTGCTCCTTGTCCACGTTCCGGTTGACGAGCATGAGGAAGTCGCCCCCCTGGGCGTCCTTGAACGTCCCGAGAATCGTCTCGTTCGTAGCGGTTTGAAGCCAGTAGTGATGTGGCAACGGCCGGGTACTCTTCGGCACGTCCGCCTTGGCGACGTGGTAGACGTCGAGCGAACGAAGCCCCATCAAGATCGGGCCCAGGCGTTTCAGTTCCGCGTTGACGACCGCGACGTCCTTGCCCGACGGAGTAAGTTGCGTGCCGTCGAAGACCAGCCGATCGACAAACCATTGGATCCCTCGCACCCCGTAGGCCAGCGGGCAGTAGACGCTGTGCCGCAGCCGGGCAAGGTTGTTGGCGGGGTGGATCTTCGCCGGGCCGACTTCGCTGTCCGGGCCGGTGTTCACTTCCACCCAGCAGATCAACGGAATGCCCGCACCCTGGGCGATGCTGCGATATTCTTCCATCATGGGAAAATAGTCGCCCTTCCACCACCACCAGTACTCGTCGTAGCTCAGCACCTGGGGACGAATCACGTCGGCGAAGGTGCGGGGGCAGGCCTGCCATCCCAGGTTGATATAGGCCGGATGGTTGGGATCTGCCTGGCGGTAGGCCGCCACGGACTTGCCCAGGGCGGGCAGGCGCTCATTGGACGGTTCGTCTTGCAGATAGTAGCCCCAAACGGCGGCGTCCTGACGCAGCTTGGCAGCCAGATCGGCAGTCGTGTCGGTCAACAGCGTCTTCAGCCCGTGCCGGCGACACAGATCGAGTTTATCGGGCTTGCACATTACGGTGTTGAAGCCGGCCTGCACGACCGCTTCCGCCGTGGCGTCGTCCTTGGGGCCGCCCCAGTAGGAGATCATGAACTCGGGCAACTTCCAGCCCTGGGCGGCCGCGCTGGCGTCGGCTGCCCTTACAGAGGTTGGCAGCGTCGCCGGCACCCCCAACAGACAAAAGGCTTCGAACGCAGTTACCCAAGCAAGAATTCGCATAGTCGTTATCTCCTGGTCAAGATTAGTTCGATTCATATCCGTCACGGCGACGATGAAACGAAATGGTACGTCCCCGACTCGACCGCCAGCACGGCCCGCCCGGAGTCCATGCGGAGGAACTTCAGGCCCTCGACGGCGTTCAGCGTCTGCCCGCCCTCGGTCACGTCGGCGGCCTTCGCTGCGGGGACTCGCACCGTTGCCGTCGCGCCAGGCGGGATGGTCACGTCCATGAGCAGGCGTCCGGCGTCGAGCTTCCAATCGCTGTCGATCGGTCCGCGGATGCTGCGGTAACCGACCTTGGCCCAGGTGAGGCGGCCGCCAGGCTGCGGGGCGATGACGATCCGTTTGTAGGCCGGGCCATCGGTGCGGATGCCGCCCACGTTCTCCACGATCCATTGGTACACGGCCCCGAAGGAATAATGGGCGAAAGAGTTCATGCCCGGGTCCTGGAAACCCTTTTCCGGCGTCCAGCCGTCCCAGCGTTCCCAAATGCTGGTGGCCCCGTGCTTGATGGAGAAACCCCAGGAGGGGAAGGTGTCGTTGTGCAACAGGCGATAGGCCACGTCGTTGCGGCCGATCTTCGACAATACCAGCATGAGATCCTTGGTGCCGATGAAGCCGGTCGAAAGGTGCCAGTCACACTTTTCGATGTCCTCGATCAGGTATTTGGCCGCCAACTCTTGCTTCTTTTCATCGAGCAGATCGAAGGCCAAAGCCAGGACGTAGCAGCACTGGGTATCGCCCTTGATGCGACCGTCTTCGGCCACGTAAGCGCGGTTGAAGGAAGCCTTGATTTTCTCGAACAGTTCGCGGTAGCGGGTGGCGTCCTCGGTTTTGCCCAGGGCCTCGGCGGCCCGGGCTGTCAGCCGCGTGCTGTAGGCGAAATAGGCCGTGCAGATCACTTCCTTCGGCGTGTTGGCCTTGATGCTCAACCAATCGCCGAAGCAGTGGAATTTCTCCGGCGGTAGCATCTCGGGAGTGGAGCGGCGCTGGCAGAAGTCGATGTACCGCTGCATCGAAGCGTAGTGCTGCTGGAGCACCCGGCAGTCGCCGTACGCCTCGTAGATCGTCCAGGGACAGATGACGCCGGCGTCGGCCCAGGCGGGCCCGCCGTCGCCGCCGCAGCCGACGACCATCGGAGCGAACTGGGGGAAATGGCCGCGGATCTCGCCGTCGGGGCGCTGCGCGTCGTCCAGGTCCACCAGCCACTTGGTAAAGAATGCCTGCACGTCGGTGTTCAGCGTGGCGGTGCGGACGTAGACTTGGGCATCGCCGGCCCAGCCCAGCCGTTCGTCGCGTTGCGGGCAGTCGGTGGGGATGTCGATGAAATTCGAGCGCTGCGTGTAGTAAATATTCTGCCGCAGGCGGTTGAGCATGGCGTCGGAGCATTTGAAGCGCCCGGCCGACGGAGTTTCGCTGCTCAGCGCGATGCCCACCACGGTATCGGTCGTGGGAGGCTGCGACAGGCCCGTCAATTCGACGTATTGGAAACCATGGAAGGTGAACCGCGGCTGCCAGATTTCCGCGCCTTCGCCGCGGCAGATGTAGGTGTCGGTGGCGCGGGCACTGCGGAGGTTGAGGGTATAGACCGTGCCGTCCGGATTGAGCCGTTCGGCATAGCGAAGGGTGATGGTCTGACCCGGCGTGCCCTTAACCTTCAATCGCACGATGCCGGCGAAGTTCTGCCCCAAATCGACAACGTAGATGCCCCGGCGGGGCTCGCGAATCGTCTTGGCGTGAAACTCTTCGTAAGCCCGCACCGCCGGTCCGGGATGGGACTGGACCTTGCGGTGGAGATTGTTGTCCATGAGCATCACGGCGTCCCACGTGGAGTCGTCGAAGCCGGGTTGGCTCCAGCCGCGAAGTTCGAGCCGGGCATCGTAGGTTTCACCCATGAGGAGGTCGGCCTCGCGGATCGGACCCGTCGTAGCCTTCCAGCCGGGCCCGCTGGAAACGACTTGCCGGGCGCCATCGGTGGTTTCGATCACCAACTGGCCGCGGAACTGAGGGAACTTCCCAAAACAACAGGGACCGAACCAGCCCACGTAGCCGCTGTACCAGCCGTCGGCCAGCACGGCGCCCAGTACGTTCTCTCCCTGGCGAATTCGGCTCGTCACGTCGTAGGCACGATAATAGACCCGCCCGCCATAATTGGTCCAGCCGGGATTGAAATAGTCCTCGGCCACGAGGGCCCCGTTCAGATGCAGGTCGAAGATCCCCAACGCCGAGGCATACAAGGTGGCCGTGCGGACCGGCTTCTCGGCCCGGAAGACCGTCCGCAAGAAGGGCGCTGGTGTCAGGAACAACTGCCGGAGTTTCAACCGCCCCCAAGGCTGGCAGCCGTAGTCGCCTATAACCCGGGCCAAGCTGGACCTGCCGCGGTCGGAGGACTTCCACGTGCCGTCGGTCACGTGCGTGATTGTCCGGCCGTCGGCCGTGGTAACGGTTAGCTTGGCGATGAACCCCGCCGAGCCGGGCGGGTTGAAGTCCACGTCGACATAGAGTTGGTTATCTCCCGGATGCACAAGCGACATGACGTTGGCCTTGCTCACGGCCTTCCAATCCTCCGGGACATTACCTCGGTTTGCGAGGATCCGCGAGCCATTAAGCCGGAAGACATAGGTCTTCTCGGCGGTGGCCAGCAACTCGGCCTTGACGACCTTCGCGTCCTGGGGGAGGGGCAACGTGCTGAGGAACACGCGATGGCCGCGTGGCGTCTGCGGATGCGGGTCGGCCGCGTGCCAAATCCACTTCGCACCATCCAGCGGGGCCTCGGTCTCTTCCACCTGCCGCGCCTTCCTGTAGCCGATCCACTGCGCCTTCCAGTCCCCCGGCTCCAGCAGGCCCATGGACCACGAGGCCGACGTGCTCCACGCCGAAGGCCGGTCATTCTTATCCCAAACCTTCACCTTCCAGAAGCAACGCACGCCGGACACCAGCGGCTTGCCCTGATAGACGATGGCCGTGGTCCCGTCGCCGGCAACTTTGCCCGAGTCCCACAAGTCGCCGCGGTCCTGCCGCAACGTCTCTTCGGCGGCGGCGACCAGCACCTGGTAGGCGGTTTGCCGCTGGGCGCGCTGGGCCGATTCAACGACCCAACTCAGCCGCGGTTCTTTGGCGTCGATGCCCAGCGGGTCCATGCGGTACTCGCAGCGGAGATACGAAGCAACGAGCGGGCCTTCCTCGGCCAGAACTTTCTCATACGCGCCCAGGAAGACCAACATCGCCAACGCAGTTTGGATCATGGTAGGTTCTCAAGTATTATGGACTACTGCCACCAAATCTGGGGTAGGTCGAAAAGATCGCATGCGACAGAATACCCGAATTGTCCAGAGTTGGTGGCTGTCACCTTGCCCCTCTCCTTTCCCCCTCTATTTCAACGGTATTGCCCTTGATCCTCCCGGCACACATCCTTACAGCTTGAGCTTCGCCGAGGCGCCGGTGGCAGCGTCCGTAAGAACGAGCGTCCAGTTCTGGACATCGTCGTTCAAGGCGGTCGGAATCGAGAACGCGGCCTTGCCGTCCACCGTGTCCAGATTCCGCAGCAGATACATGATCGACCTGCCGTCCTTGTCCAGCACTTGGACATTGATGACGTGGCGCTGCGGCTTCGCCGACCCGCGCACGAGAACCTCGACGGTGCCCGTAATCGTCCGTCCCGGCTTGACCTCCTTGTCGCCCAGCGAGGCCTTCAGACCTTCCACTCGATACGGCAGGACGGCATACCACTTCGCCACGGAAGGGCCGAACCCGTCCGAAACGCTCTTGCGCACGCCCAGATACTTGCCGCTGAGCGGCTCATAGACGTGTCCCTCCGTGCCGAAGTCGATGGCGATTTCATAGTTCGCCGACGTCTTCGTGGCGGAAGCGTGCTCGGCGCCCTTGACCACGCCGTAGTAGGCATTGCTGCCCTCGTCGATCGCCGGGTTCTTGTTCTTGACGAAGCCGAAATAGCGGGCCTGGCCGTCTCGGAAGCCATCGTAGAAAAACTCCGGAAGCCAACGTCCCGGCTGGCTCTTGCCATAACCTTTCACGATCGTGACGGCGGACTTGATGCCGTGGGAGGTCAAGACGGCATCGAGCACGTCGGCGAGCCCCGACGTTGCAAGAGAGGAAAAGCTGTTGTTCAGGTACACCGCGCTGCCGGCGCCATAGCGATGGACCAGCACGAAGGGGATGCTTGCGGGCGCCGACTCGATCTGCTCAATCCGCTCCTGGAGGGCTTTCGCATCTTGGGGACGCAGCGGCTTCGCCGAGGCGGCGTCTCCGGCGGCAAGCGCCTTCTTGAGCTTTTCGGCGCTATCCTTGGGCAAGCGACAGGTGGCGGCGGCCTTGGCGGTGGTGACCGTCAGGGCCGGGTCGATCCCCAGCGTTTCCAGGGGAAGCGTGGAGAACTTGACGCCGTCGCAGTCGCCGGCCATGCTATAGCCAATGCTCAGTTCGGGCGCCTTGTTCGCCGCAACCAACTGGACGTTCCGCGGCAGATTCGCGGCGGGGTCGTTCCACCGGACGCCGAAAAGATCCGCCAACGCCCCCTCGCTGCGGAACTTGCCGTAGCCGTCGGCGACGCCCGGACGGACGTCGGCGATCACCAGTCCGCCGGCCTTGGCGAACTGCCGTATTTTTTCCGCCTCGTCATCACCGAGGCACTGGGCAACGGGCAGCACCAGCACCTGATAGTCGGCCAAGGCGCCGTCGAGCAACTGCGCCGGCGAGATCACGTCGGCCTGGTAGCCGAGACGACGCAGGGCGCACGAAGCCGCGTTGAAGTTCCAGGGCAAGTGCGCCCCCGCACAAACGAAGGAGAAGATGTAACTGGGCGTGGAAAACAGCATGGCGATCTTCCGCTTCTCTTTCTGCGATCCCAGGATCAGCCGGCCCAGACCGGCCTTGATCCGCTTGACCTCCTTGACTGATCGTTCGGTTTGCGGATAGTAGTCCAACGAGGGCGACATGCAGCCCTCCGTGCCCGTGTTGAGGAAATACCAGAATAAGTTGCCCATGCCTTTGAGCAGAATCGAGTGCGGCGTCACCGTGTAGAATTCCTCATCGGGCAAAAACGAGATGTAGCTTCCCGTATGACAACTGAACGCGGTGCCCGGACGGGCAAACGCCATCCCCGTATCCGTATTGGACAGGTCGCCTTCGAGCTGGCCGTAATAGGGCGTGAAGAAGTCGATTTGCGGAGCGATCTTTTCCCAGTAGTAACCCATGTGCAGGTGGTTCCAGAGCGGCGTGGAGAAGCCCAGCCTGGCCTGCGGATCCACCCCGCGCAGCACGTGCTTGATGAACCGGACCGTATCGGCGTAGGAGCAGAAGTTGAAAGCCCAGACATCCACCAGGGGAGTATAGTTGCCGTCCTTGCCGGCGGTCTCCAGCATCGCATTGCGCGAAATGGGCTTGATCTGGTCGAAACTTTGATGGTGGGCGCCCCATCGCTTGTTCAGCTCCGCGATGGTGCCGTACCGTCCTTGCAGATAGGTCATGAAGTCCGCAAGGCGGCCCACGGTGATGGCTTCTGAATCCTTCCTGGCGTCGAGCATCCTCGATTCGTCGCCCAGCAGGAAGGCGTAGGTGTCGAACTTGAGCCCCGTCTCCACCCCTTTCTTGACCGTCTGGAAAAGTTGGCGGCGATAATCCGGATCGCCCCAGAGCGGTTTGGAGCAACTCACGCCTTCGCTCACCTTGGTTAACTGCCCCCGCAGCGCGACGACGTCGGGCACGAAGCGGGTATCGCTGACATCGAGCGCGGCGATGCTCCCACGGCTTCTGTAGGCATCCACGATCCCCGTGGCCGCATTGACTCGCATAGTTTGCCGGGCGACGTAGTCCATCGTGGAGCCCCCCCAAGCAAACATAGTGAAGTCGGGAAAGGGCCTGCGCACCGTGGTCAGGTTCGCTACCTTGACGCTGGCTTCCCGCTGCCGGCTTGTGCCCAGCGCGGCACGGACCCTCAACATGGCGCATACGATGTCGGCCGGATCGATCTCGAAGGCGCCGTCCGCGGCCTCGGCGCCGCTGGCCACCGCGACTTTTTTTTCCGCCAGCAGCCGGTCGAAGTTGTCCAAAAGCGCGAAGTGCACCGACACGCCCTCCTCGATCTTGGCGTTGAACTGCGCATGAACGGAGACGGTCGCTTTTCCTGCCCGTGAACAGTCGATCGTCTCGGGGCTACATTGCACGGCGGAAATGAACAGCGGCGGGGTGGACGTATAGGTCGCGGCCGCCCAGTTCACGGCCTTCTTGCCGGCCAGCAGACGCACGTCGGCGAAATAGGCGCCCTCGGGCAGTTCGGGTATCTTGAAGACCGCCTGGCGGTCGGCCGAGGCGACCTCGATCTTCGCCGTGTATACCGGCCGGATGAATTCCGCCGTCTGGTACGGCCCCGGAACGGTGACCGGCCCGTCCGGCATCTGCTGGAGCCGGCGCGGACTGCGGATGGAAAGCTGGAGCGCAAGGGGCCTGGCCGCCGGCGATTCGTCGTCGCTCCGCAGGCTGATCGCCAACTCCCGGCCGGTGATCTCCAGGGGAAAATCCTGGAACAGTGTTTTCGACTCCTTTTGCGCCGCCCAGAGAAT
>Ga0182014_10007522_pt1 | contig 11394 bp, 9 predicted proteins | sample 612S2DmetaG_FD_120489 | JGI IMG/M metagenome (GOLD analysis project Ga0182014, IMG submission 120489) | Permafrost microbial communities from Stordalen Mire, Sweden - 612S2D metaG | ecosystem: Environmental > Terrestrial > Soil > Wetlands > Permafrost | place: Sweden: Stordalen | collected... | reverse complement strand
GGATCCAGGTCCGCTTCCAGGCCCCCAGCCCGGATGATGGTGGCCACCCGGGCGGCCAGGGGAGGGGCCCCCGGGGAGGGATAGCGCATCCGGTAGAGAGGCTCCGGGAAGCCGCCGAAGTCATGTAGGGTTTCCGGGTGGGGGTGAGCCATGACCCGCACCGGTCCGGCGCTTTCCCAGTGGGCGCTGAGCACCAGGATTCCCTGGACGTCCCGCAAGGCCCCGGCCCAGGCCCCGAGGGCATCGGCCCAGGCCCCGCCGTCCAGGGCCAGGGTCGGCGCCCCATGGGAGACGAACAGGACGGGCTGGACTGGGTTTTTCATGGGGGGCTCCATGGGCGGCAAGGGCATCCAACAAATAGATGTTTAAACACATGTTGGAACCATTCCCATGGTAGCCCTTCCCGGGCCGATCCGCCAGGGCTTCCGCGCTGCGGATCAGGCGACGTGGACGATGAGCTTGCCGAAGTTGCCACCCTGGAGCATGGCGATGAAGGCGTCAGGGGCATTTTCCAGGCCTTCCACCACGTCCTCGCGGTACTTGATCCGGCCCTCCCGGACCCAGTCGCCCATGGCCTTCCGGAATTCGCCCAGGCGGGGGCCGTAGTCGTCGAAGATGATGAAGGCCTGCATCCGTAGCCGCCGGTTGAGCATGGCGCGCTGCAGCGCGGCGGCGCTGAGCTGGCCCGGGGCCGCGGCCGGCTGGTTGTACTGGGAGATCAGGCCGCACACGGGCACCCGGGCCTTGGGGTTGAGCAGGGGCAGCACCGCCTCGAACACCGCCCCGCCCACGTTCTCGAAGTAGACGTCGATGCCCTTGGGGCAGGCGCCGGCGAGCCTGGCGGCCAGGTCCGGCTCCCGGTGGTCCAGGCAGGCATCGAAGCCCAGTTCCTCCACCGCGTAGCGGCATTTCCGGGACCCGCCGGCGATGCCCACCGCCCGGCAGCCCTGGAGCCTGGCGATCTGGCCCACCACCGACCCCACGGCGCCGGTGGCCGCCGCCACCACCACCGTCTCTCCGGCCTTGGGCGCGCCGATGTCCAGCAGGCCCATGTAGGCGGTGAAGCCGGGCATGCCCAGCACGCCCAGGGCCAGGGAGGGGTGGGCATCCTCCGGATCCAGGCGGAGCAGGCCGGTGCCGTCGGACAGGGCATAGTCCTGCCAGCCGGAGTAGGCCAGCACCAGGTCGCCCGGCTTGAATCCGGGATGCAGGGAGGTCTCCACCCGGCTGATGGTGCCGCCCACCATCACCGCGTCCACCGCCACCGGGGGCGCGTAGGAGGGCGCGTCGCTCATGCGGCCGCGCATGTAGGGGTCGAGAGAGAGCTGCAGGGTTCCCAGCAGCAGCTGGCCCTGGGCGGGCTCCGGCACCGGATGGGTTTCCAGGCGGAAGTCCTGGGGCAGGGGCGCGCCCTGGGGCCGGCTGGCCAGGACGAAGCGGCGGTTGACGGCGGCGGATTGGGACATGGCGGACTCCCGTGGGCTGTCTCCTGCCTGAACGGGCAGGAGGCAAATGGTCATTATGCGTGAAAGCCAGGAAGGGGACCCGCCCTTTTCAATGTGGGGGAGGTTTTGGTCACACCTCTTGTTCTTCGCCCTGTTCCATCATTTCCTTCAGCGCGGCGATGCCTCCCGGTGTCGTATGCTTTTGATAACAGGAGGCAGGATATGGCATGGCTGAAGGTCACGATTGCGCCGGAGGATGTGGCCAAGGGACTCCACACCCATCTCCAGGAAAAGTTCCAGTCGGTGGCCATGCGCATGCGCGGGGCCAAGGGGGTGGCCATGTTCGGGCCCCTGGACGGCGCCGGCGAGTATGTCTGCTATTTCTCCCCGGGCTGCGTGCCGCTGGTGGGGGATTTCCTGAAGGCCAGGGGCGCCACCGAATGCGAGGCTCCGGCCAAGGATGAAGTCCGCCTGCTGGCGGGGGACGCCGACGCCCTGTGATCTTCAGCGCTGACCAGGAGATCAACCTACGCATCCTTCCGGCCGTGGCCTTCACGTTCGTCGCCTACTTCTGCATCGGCGCGCCGCTGGCCATCCTGCCCTCCTACCTCCATCTCCAGCTGGGCATCAGCACGCTCATGGCCGGGCTCCTGGTCAGCCTCCAGTTCATCGCCACCTTCGCCAGCCGCCCCCGGGCCGGGCACCTGGCCGACACCATCGGGCCGCGCCGCACCGTCCGCTATGGCCTGATGGCCTGCGCGGCCAGCGGCGCGCTCATGGTGCTGGCGGCCTGGCTGCGCCACTCCCTCTGGCTCAGCCTGGGCACGCTGGCCCTCAGCCGCCTGACCCTGGGCACCGGCGAAAGCCTGAGTTCCACCGGGGCCACCCTGTGGGGCATCGGCCGGGTGGGCGGCGAGCACACGGCCCGGGTCATCTCCTGGAACGGCGTCGCCACCTACAGTGCCATCGCCGCCGGCGCGCCCCTGGGCGTTTTCGCCGCCGGAGCCTGGGGCTTCGGCGCGGTGGGCGCGATCATCTTCCTGCTCTGCTGCGCCAGTCTGGCCGTGGCCACCCGGATGGCGCCCACGGCACCGTTCCACGGCCGGCGCCTGCCCATCGGCCGGATCCTGGCGGGCGTCACGCCCTATGGCCTGGCGCTCGCCCTGGGGGGCACCGGCTTCGGCGTCATCGCCACCTTCATCACCCTCTACTTCGTCCAGCGCGGCTGGCAGGGGGCGGCCCTTTCGCTCACGGTGTTCGGGGCCTGCTTCGTAGGCGTGCGTCTCCTGTTCGCCCCGGCCATCGACCGCTACGGCGGCTTCGCCGTGGCCATCGTCTCCTTCTGCATCGAAGTGGCTGGGCTGGCGCTGCTCAGCCTGGGCCGGTCCCAGGCCCTGGCCTACGTGGCCTGCGGGATGGTGGGACTGGGCTTCTCGCTCATCTTTCCCGCCCTCGGAGTCGAAGCCGCGAACCGGTTTCCGGAGTCGGTGCGGGGCTCCGTGCTGGGTGTCTACACGGCCTTCGCGGACCTATCGCTGTTCCTGGTCGGTCCGCTGGCGGGCGCGGTGATCCATGGCTTCGGTTATCCGGCCCTCTTCCTGGGCACGGCCGGCGCCGTTGCGGTGGCCCTGGCCGGCACCGTCTGGTTCTGCTCAATCGCCCGGACGCACCTGGGCGAATCCTGTGAGGATCAGGATTTCACCATGTAGGCTCCCGGCTTCCATCAGAACCTGAAGTGGCCCACGTTCTCCACCAGCGTCCCGGTGATGCGCTCCAGGCTCTGCACCGATTTCGTCGTGCCGGGTGCCCACGGCCCGGCTGCCGTCCGGGTTGGTGACGTTGGTGGAGACCCGGGTGTCGCCCATGAACAGGGTGCCCGCATTGGCAAGCCTAATCAGGTCTTATATTACCAACTTGGCTTCCCATTTTGGGGAAAGGAATCAGAATAGGCCACACCGACGCCTCCCGATCAGGTTCACTGAAGATAAGGAGAAGCTATGACGATCCTTTTATCCCGGAGCGATGTGGCACGTCTTCTGGACATGACCGAGGTCATCGATATCATGGCGAAGGCCTTCACGGACTATGTGGAGGGCCGGGCGGTCCTGCCCCAGCGCACGCCCATCGCCGTGCCGGACCACGGCGGGGTGGCCCTGTTCATGCCGGCCTACCTGAAGGGGATGGGGGCCCTGGGCGTGAAGGTCGTGACCGTCTACCCCGGCAACCCGCCGAATTTCCAGCTTCCCACCATCCTGGGCACCATCATGCTGCTGGATGAGAAGACCGGTTCGCCCCTGGCGCTCATGGACGGCGGCTACCTCACCGCCATGCGCACGGGCGCGGTGTCGGGCCTCGCCACCCGGCTGCTGGCCCGGGAGAACGCCAAGGTCCACACCGTCTTCGGCACCGGCGGCATGGCCCGGGCCCAGGTCTGGGCGGTGAGCTGCGTTCGCGACATCCAGAAGGTGGTCCTCTATTCCCTGGACCCGCCGGAGGCCCGCCAGGCCTTCCTGGAATCCCTGAGGGACATCGTCAAGGCCGAGGTCGTCCTGGCCGAGGATCCGGCCAAGGCCGTCGCCGAGGCCGATATCGTCACCCTCATCACCAGCGCCAAGACCCCGGTGGTGGAGGGGAGCTGGTTCCGGCCGGGGACCCACATCAACGGCATCGGCTCGCACATGCCCAAGGTCCGCGAGCTGGACACCGAGACCATCATCAGGTCGAAGATCGTCTGCGACTTGGTGGACGCCTGCAAGTCCGAAGCCGGAGACCTGATCATCCCGGCGGAAGCGGGCGAGTGGAGCTGGGACCAGGTCCACGGCTCCCTGGGCGAAGTGGTGTCCGGGCAGCTCCCCGGCCGGGAAAAGGCCGGGGAAATCACCCTGTTCAAGAGCGTGGGCCTGGCCATCCAGGACATCTCCACCGCCGCCTACCTCTACCGGAAGGCGGTGGCGCAGAAGGCCGGGGGTGCCTTCGATTTCACCAACTGACCAGCACCCGTTGCGGAGCTTGCTCAGCTACGGGTGCTTGTGCCCGGAACGGCCGCTGCGTCCCGAGCGGATCCAACGGTATCAGTCGGTGCCTGAATCCATCCTGGAGCGCTGCTGGGCGGATTCCACGCCATGGGGCGCGCCCAGCACCCCCGCGGTGATCGCATTGGCCTTGCCCGGATCCAGCACCCCGATCAGTTTCGACACCGCGCTCCCCACCAGACCGATCTCCGCATACTGTTCCAGCCGGATTCTGGAATCGGCGATGTCCAGGTTCCGCATGGTCAGCTGGCCGATGCGGTCGGTGGGCCCGAAAGCCGCGTCTTCCACCCGCTCCATGGACAGTTTTCCGGGGTGGTAGGACAGGGCGGGGCCGGCGGTGTCCAGGATCGAGTAGTCCTCGCCCCGGCGCAGCCGGAGGGTCACCTCTCCCGTGACCGCCGAACCGACCCAGCGCTGGATGGACTCGCGCAGCATCAGGGACTGCGGGTCCAGCCAGCGCCCCTCGTACAGGAGCCGCCCGAGCCTCCGGCCCTCGTTGTGGTAGTTGGCCACGGTGTCCTCGTTGTGGATCGCGTTGAGCAGCCGCTCGTAGACGATGTGCAGCAGCGCCATGCCTGGGGCCTCGTAGATGCCGCGGCTCTTGGCCTCGATGATCCGGTTCTCGATCTGGTCCGACATGCCCAGGCCGTGGCGTCCGCCGATGGTGTTGGCCTCCCGCACCAGGTCCACCGCCGAAGCGAAGGTCCGCCCGTTGATCGTCACCGGACGCCCCTGCTCGAAGGCTACGGTGATGTCCTCGGCGGGGATGGCCAGCGACTCGTCCCAGAAGGGCACGCCCATGATGGGCTCCACGAGGGTGATGCCCACGTTCAGATGCTCCAGCTGCTTGGCCTCGTGGGTGGCGCCCCAGATGTTCGCGTCCGTGCTGTAGGCTTTCTCCTTGGAATCCCGGTAAGGCAGCTTGCGCTCGGCGAGCCACTGGGACATCTCGGCCCGGCCGCCCAGTTCGCTCACGAAATCCTCGTCCAGCCATGGCTTGTAGATCCGCAGGTGCGGGTTGGCCAGCAGGCCGTAGCGGTAGAACCGCTCGATGTCGTTGCCCTTGTAGGTGGACCCGTCCCCCCAGATCTGGACATCATCCTCCTTCATGGCCCGGACCAGCATGGTGCCCGCCACCGCCCGTCCCAGCGGGGTCGTGTTGTAGTAGGTGCGCCCGGCGCACCGGATGTGGAAGGCGCCGCAGACCAGGGCCCCCAGGCCCTCCTCCACCAGGACATCCGTGCAGTCCACCAGGCGCGAGATCTCCGCGCCATAGGCCGCGGCCCGCCCGGGGATGGAGGCGATGTCCTTTTCGTCGTACTGGCCGATGTCCGCGGTGTAGGTGCATGGAATGGCCCCCTTCTCGCGCATCCACGCCACGGCCACCGACGTGTCGAGGCCACCGGAGAAGGCAAGGCCCACACGCTGGCCCAGGGGGAGTTTCACCAACACTTTAGACATACCGGCAATCCTTTCGGAGAGAAGGAATCGAACAGGCGCCACTCCAGGGGGGAAAAGATCGCAGAACCGAATGGCTGGATGGGTTCATGATACCTCTCCTGCAGCCAGGAGATGCCCGAAAACCCGCTTCCTCTCCCCCATCCCATATCCCATGGCGTCGTGGGACAATCAAACCAGGAGCGCGCGCATGGCCAGGATTCGAATCACCGCCGGGGGAATGCCGTTCAGCGCGGAAACCCATCCCGGCGCCCCGGAAACCGTGGCGGCGTTCCTGAAGCTGCTGCCCTACCGGCAGAAGCTCATCCATGTGCGCTGGAGCGGCGAGGGCTGCTGGATCCCCCTGGGCGAGTTCAAGCTGGGGGTGGGGTACGAGAACCACACCAGCCATCCGTCGGTGGGGGACCTGCTGTTCCATCCCGGCGGCTTCAGCGAGACGGAAATCCTCCTGGCCTACGGCAGCTGCTGCTTCGCCAGCAAGCTGGGGCAGCTGGCCGGCAACCACTTCCTCACGATCGTCGAGGGCCGGGAGCGGCTTCGCGCCCTGGGCGAGAAGGTGCTCTGGCAGGGCGCCCAGGACATCCTGTTCGAACTGGAGTGAGTCAGACCGGGACTTCGGCCTCGGCAAGCACAGACCGGATGACCCGCACGAGCCCTGGAAAACATGGAATAATCACCGGAGGAGTAGGAAAATGACGACAACCTTCCAATTCGATTGTTACCCATCCGTCATGGGCGGATGGGTTGCCAGTGGCACCGTGGAGGGCGTCGCCGGAGGTTCCTTCGAAGAGCGGCCCGTGTGGTACGGATGCCAGGGGGACACCTGGCCGGAGCTGCAGGCCGGAATGGGCAGCCTGGTGGAGACCCTGAGGCCCCGGGTGACCCTGGACGCCAAGACCACCCCCATTGAAGCCACCCTCAAGGCCTGGCCCGAAAACCAGCCCATGCTTCTCCCGCCGGCCGGGGACGCGGAAAGACTGTTCCGCAATCTCGTCAATGTGGGGACCCGGCGCCGCGCCTTCGTGGAGAACGCCGACCAGGTCCAGATCGTCTCGTTCCTGAAGCTGGGCGCCCTGGCCATCGCCAGGCCGTCGGGGGTCTGGAAACCCGAGCTGGTGTCCAGCTTCCTGGGCTTCGCCATCGGCCTGGTGCCGGAACACCCCACCCCCGTCCCGGAGCGGGCCGGCCAGATCTCGGCGGACCTGGTGGAGGAAATCCTTCTGGGCGGCGGGAGTGACTGAACGTCTTCAATTCGGGTGGAACAGCTTGTCGAAGCCAGCGTCAGGGCTGTGGAGGCCTGCTCGCGGGTGTCGTTGAGCAACCCCGGATTGCGTTTCTGGGGCATGGCAGGGGGGGGGCCACTGGCAGGTTATCCTGAATGGGGAGTGGATCATGGACTACAACATCAAGACCGACGTGAAGTTCGGCCCCCTGGAAAGTTTCGACGCCGGAGCCATGGCGGCGGCGGGCACCGAGCGCTGGTGGAACCAGTCGCTGTGCCGGGTCAATGACTGCGTCACCCGGCTGGGGGTGTTCGAAGGGGAGTTCCACTGGCACAAGCACGACCTGGAGGACGAGGTGTTCTTCGTGCTGGAAGGCCATCTGTTCCTGGACCTGGAAGACCGGGTGGTGGAACTGGAGCCGCACCAGGGCATCTGTGTCCCCAAAGGGGTGCTGCACCGCACCCGGGCTCCCCGGCGCACGGTCGTGCTCATGATCGAGGCGGCCACGGTCACGCCCACGGGAGACTGAGCGGGACGCTTGGCGTCCAGCCAGGTTGGCGTTCACCCTGGCCGGGAACCCATTGGAAGCCCCGTGCACTTGGAGGGGAGGAGCGCCGTAGGCTCCCGGCGGAATCCACCAGGCGAGGGAGCGATGATTTTCCGATCAGCGATGGGTAGGGTGGTGGTCTGCCTGACGGTCTGGGGCTCCCTCTGGGGCGGGCCGGTCACCCGGACCTATGTCCTTGAAAACAGCACGGATCTCGTTTGGCTCATCCAGGAAGCCCCCGTGCCCGACCCGCGGCCTGGCATCAGGGCCGACACCGGGAGGCCGGAGGCATGGACGGACCGGTCCTCCTCCACGGAGGGCTTCAGCGGGATCCTCCAGGCCCATGCCTCCGTCACCCTCACGGTCACCGCCGAAGCATCGGCTCCACCTCCGGAGCTGGACCTGTTTCGCGCCCCTCCTTTCCCATCGACACCCAGGCGCCTCAAGCTGGATCCGGCCTGGGGCCCCCCGTCCGGCGGTGACGTGGGAGGGGACCGCATCCTCATCACCGAGGAGGGCCTGGGCCACCCGGCCCCGCCTCCGGCGCCCGAGCCCATGCCCGCCGGCGCCGCAGAGTCCGGGGCAGCGCCGGGGCACGACCGCTGGAATCCCGCGGAAATTGCGATGACCCTCTACTGTTCCCGGGACCTGACGGCGATTTTTGCCCGGATGGTCGCGGTGCCCGGCCTCGAGGCCCTGGCGGCTCCCGTGGGCGAATGGTCGGGGGCGGTGGCCTCCTGCGGGAAGCATTTCGCCTCGCAACAAGCGCTCCTCGCCCAGGCCGCGGCCCTCGGCCCCGGCGCCGAGCCCAGGAGGCTGGCGGCCATCCGCAACCTGCTGGAACTGCGCGAAGGGCAGGTGAGGAGCGCCTTCCTCAAACAGGCGGGCTTCAGCGTGCCGCCCATCCAGGCAAGGCTTCTGCAAAGGCTGGCGGCCACCCATCGCCGCCTGGTGGACCTGCGCCCCGGCCACGCCCAGGCCAGGGCCGACGTTCTGGCGGGCGAGTACCAATTGCTCCACGGGGCGCGGCTGGTGATGCAGGGGTTGGCCTACGATTGGGACGCGGTCGCCATGCTCAAGCCGTGGGGGGCCTGGCGGAAGGCCTGGAACCTGCCGGAAGAAGGGATCGTCGAGGAACTCTGCGGGGATTGGGCGAGCCAGGGCGGTGGGCCGCTGCCGGCCTACCTTGCGGAGGACGGTCCCGGCCTGTTCCGCCTGGTGGACGCCGCGGAGCGAGAGCGGCGGTTGGCGGAGGAAAACCACATCGACCTCGATTGTCTGAGGGGCTTTGATCTGGCCGGCTGGAGCAGGGGCCTCGCGGAACAAAGTGCGGCCGAGCAGGCTAGGCGGGCGCTGGCAGAGGAAAAACGGATGGCCGCCGAACGGGTACGCGCCCAGCGGGCGGAGCGTCACCGGATGCGCGAGATCGAGCAGCAGAAAGCCGCGCGGGAGCGGGCGCAACGCGAGCAGGAATCCAGAAGGGAAGCGGCGGCGCGCGCGAAGGCGCAGCGCAAACAGGAGATGGAGCGCCGGGCTGAAGCCTTGAAGCTGGCGGAAGCGGCCCGCAAGCAGGGCGAGGAAGCTGAGGCGGCGGAACGGGCCGCTCTGCGCGCCGCGGAGGCACAGCGCGAGCAGGAGATGGAGCGGCGGGCTGAAGCCTTGAAGGCGGCGGAAGCGGCCCGCGAGCAGGCCGAGCAGGCCCAGCGGGCCGAGGAAGCCGAAGCGGCGGAACGGGCCATTCTGCAGGCCGCGCAGGTCGAAGCCGCCTGCCAGGCCGAACAGGCGCGGGGACGGAGCGAACGGAAGGCCAGGAGCAGCGACATCCTTCTCATACCCCCGGGTCAACGGCTCAGTCCCTACTTCGAGGCCCGGGTCAAGGCTGCGCTCGAAAGCTATTGGGCAACCATCCCCCAGCGGTGACGCCTGGGCCAGAATCCAGAACTCCTGACATACCCCCCACTTTCAATGTCCGGTCCTGGCTGTTCAGGGGGTAGATCCTGAGACGGAGAATCTCAATTGGAGCCTTGATCCCGGGAAGGTGGTTCGGGCGAGATTGAGCTCCTCGCAAAGGGCGGCGAGGACCCGAGTACGGTGTGGGGAACTGAGGGGGGAGACCTTCACGCGCAGTTCCTCTGGGGTGACTTCCAGATCCGCCGCCGATGCCAGGAGGTTCTGGACGAGGGTGCGGCCCTCGTCGTCGGACCGGGCAAAGTGGGGGCTGATCATGGATAGGAGGTCGCTTTCGATCTGGTAGGCCACCATCTTGACCATGTCCGTGAGGTGCTTGCGCTCCGTGGCGAGTTTGACGATGGGTTCTTTCACCGCCTCACCCACGGCGATCCTTGCGGCCATCGTGGCTTTCCGCGCCATGAGGGCATCCAGTCGCATTCTGGCTGCCCGGATTTTCTGGCCGAGCAGGTCATTGGCGAGCTTGAACCCTCGTAGGGTGGGGCGTTTGCTTTCCTGGTGCTCCATGGCCGCAGCGCCGTAGTCCCTCTGGAATTTGGCCAGTTCCTGGCGAACCGCTGCAATCTCCTTGTCCAGCCGGCGCCGCTCCGGGTTGGGCACGATCCGCGCCGGGTCATCGGGTTCCACCCCGTAGTCCACCAGGGCGTCGAGCATGTATTCCTGGCGCATATATTTGAAGAAATTTTCCTGCCTCCAACGCTGGAACATCCGGTGGGCCACTTCGATGGCAGGCAGGTCGAACCGGGTGGTGATGACCTGGGTCTGGTGGCCATCCTGCAGACGGGTCACCTGGCGAAGGCTCATCCTGCCTTCCTTCCCGAATTGGAACCCCAGGATCTGGTCGTTGAGCCAATACTCCACCTCCCGGCCATCGAGCCTGGCTTGATGGAGCGTGAACTTCCACTCGGCGATGGGCTCGGCCTCCCCTTTCCGGTAGGTGAGGATATGGAACCCGTCGCTTTCCAGCTTGCTGAACAGGGCGGGACTCCATCCACCTCGGTCGAACACGATGGTGATGGGACGATCCCCCATCAGCTTCCGGGTCTGGGCCAGGAGGTCCGGCAGCACCTGGACGAGGCCGGCGTTGGCCTTGGCGGTGACCATGAACAGGGGGTCGCCGACCTGATCATTGATCCAGTAGTCGGAGGTCGCCGGCAACGAGATCCGCATCCGGGTTACGTGGGCCTTGGGCAGGTGGTGCTTGCCGTGGTAGACCCGCACGTGGCCGTCCACGTATAGGAAGCCCAGGGTCTCGCCGCGGGTCTCGACCCGCAGGCGTGCCAGCTCCTGCCCAAATTGTTCGGCTCGGCGGAGAGATGCCAGGCGTTCCAACTTGTGGCGAAGGGTTTTGACCTCGGGGGACCGGTCCAGGCCCACCAGCATGCCCAATTCGGCCGGCACCTGCTCCTTGAGTCCTTCGGGGCGCTGGATCCGCAGCAGGGCCATGAACAGGAGAACCAGCAGGGTTGACCGCAGGCCATAAAAGGCCGGACCGATGGAGCCATAGACCTCGCGGGCGACGGACAGGAACCCGCTCTGGATCAGGGCGGGCACCGCCAGCAGGACACCTGCATGGGGGATCCGCCGGCCAGTCTGAAACAGTGGAAGGGCATCGTCCAGGGCGCCCATGCAGGCCAGAAGCCGATCGAAGTGCCGGTCGGTGGGATCCGTGTCGAGGGATATAGCGCAGGGTTCCTCGGGGACCCCGGGGATCTCCCCTT
>Ga0182014_10007518_pt1 | contig 11396 bp, 18 predicted proteins | sample 612S2DmetaG_FD_120489 | JGI IMG/M metagenome (GOLD analysis project Ga0182014, IMG submission 120489) | Permafrost microbial communities from Stordalen Mire, Sweden - 612S2D metaG | ecosystem: Environmental > Terrestrial > Soil > Wetlands > Permafrost | place: Sweden: Stordalen | collected... | reverse complement strand
GAGATTCAGGAAAAGACGCTGGCTGAACTGCTGGCCGACGGGCGGAACTGGCGGCAGGAGATTTTCAACTTGCGTTTGCAGCAGGCCAGCGCCCAGCTCGAGAAGCCGGCGCGGCTGCGCACGCTGCGTCGCGACATTGCCCGAATCGAGACGCGCATCTCGCAACTGCGCCGCAAGGCGGCATAGACTTTTTGTATGGCTGAAATCACTACCACCTTAGAAGCCGCCCGCGCCAAGCGTAAAGAGCGCGAGGGCGAAGTCATCTCCAACAAGATGGCGAAGACCATCATTGTGCGGGTCGAGCGCCGCTTTCCGCACCCGAAATACAAAAAGGTCGTGACCGGCTACAAGAAGCTATATGCCCACGACGAAAAGAGCCAAGCCAAAGTGGGCGACCGGGTACGCCTGGAAGAGACCCGCCCGCTCTCGAAGACCAAACACTGGCGTTTGGTCGAAATAGTGGAGCGCGGCTCCGGGGTGACTCCGGTGGCTGTCTGATGCGACGCACGTCCGGTTACCAATCACCAAACCCTTGATTTATGTTACAGGTACGTTCCATCTTAGACGTGGCGGACAACACGGGCGCCAAGCGGGCAGCAGCGATCGGAGTGCTTGGCCGCAACCAGCGCTACGCCCGCGTGGGTGACATCATCAAAGCCCACATCAAAGAAGCGGCGCCCGATGGCACCGTCAAGAAGGGCGAAGTGGTGGATGCGGTGGTGGTGCGCACGCGCCAGGTGATTCGCCGCAACGATGGGTCGTATCTGCGCTTTGACAGCAACGCGATTGTCCTTATCGACAAAGAGCTAAACCCGCGCGGCACGCGCATTTTTGGCCCGGTAGCGCGCGAGCTCCGGGACAAGAAGTTTATGAAGATTGTCTCGCTCGCGCCGGAGGTCATCTAATCAGCCATCACCAGTTATGCGCACATTTCATGTGAAGAAGGGCGAGGAAGCGGTCGTTATCGCGGGGGCCGACAAAGGCAAGCGCGGCCGGATCATCACCGTGGTCGGGAAAAAGCAGCGGGTCATTATTGAAGGCGTGCACATGATCAAGAAACACATGCGCAAGAGCCAGCAATACCCTCAGGGCCAGATCGTGGAACGGGAAGGCTCGGTCCACATCTCCAACGTGATGAAGGCCGAGGAGTACGATGCGCGGGCCGCCCGGCGTGGAACCGCGGCGCCGGCCCAGGCATGAGGCGAAATCCGAAATCCGAAGCGAAATGAAAGCCAGACTTTACGAGAGATACGTCAAAGAAGTGGTGCCAGCGCTGAAGGAAAAGCGCAAGTACACTAACATCCATGAGGTGCCCCGGATGGAGAAGATCGTGGTCAACATGGGGGTGAGCGCCTCGCTGGAAAAGAGCGCGGTGGACGACGCGGCCAAAGACTTGGCGCTGATCACGGGCCGCAAGGCGACGATCAGCAAATCGCGGCATGACATCGCCAACTTCAAGCTGCGGGAAGGCCTGCCGATAGGCTGCCGGGTGACGCTGCGCCGCGATGCGATGTATGAATTCTTTGATCGGCTGATTGCGACGGCGCTGCCGCGCATTCGCGATTTCCGCGGGCTCTCGCCTCGTTCCTTCGACGGGCGCGGGAACTATTCGCTCGGGGTAGGCGACCAGACGATATTTCCGGAGATTGAGTTGGACAAGATCAAGCGGCAACAGGGCATGGACATCACGATCGTGACCAGCGCGCGGACCAACGAGGAGGCGCTGGATTTGTTGAAACTTATGGGCATGCCTTTCGCAGAGGCCAAGCAGACCGAAGCTAAGCAAGCCAAAGTAACTCAGGTTGAGCAAGAGGAAGTAAAGCAGAGCAATTGATTATGGCTAAGATGGCATGGATTGAACGCAACAAGAAGAAGGCCGAGACGGTCAAGAAGTACGCCGCGATCCGGGCTGAGTTGAAGGCCAAACGCGACTATGCGGGTTTGGCCAAACTCCCGCGCAACGCCGGCCCGACGCGGTTGGTCAATCGGTGCTCGATGAGCGGCCGCCGCCGCGGCTATCTGCGCAAGTTTGGGTGCTCGCGCATGACGTTCCGCGAAGGCGCTCTCAACGGGCTGATCCCGGGCGTAACCAAAGCTAGTTGGTAATCTTATGAATGACCCGATTTCCGACTTGCTGACCCGGATTCGCAACGCTAATCGTGCGCTGTTGCCGGCCGTCGAAGTGCCGCACTCCAGGATCAAGGAGAGCATCGTGGGCATCCTGAAACGGGAAGGCTACATTGCCGATTTTGCCGTGGAAGGGAAGCTGCCCAGGACGATCAAGCTGAAATTAAAGTATCAGGGCAAGAAGAGTATCATTGAAGGCTTGCGTCGGATAAGCACGCCGGGTTTGCGCCGCTACGTCGGCGCGACGGAAATCCCGCGCGTGCGTGGGGGGTTGGGAGTGGCCGTCGTCTCGACTTCGGAGGGATTATTGACTGACGTGCAGGCGCGTAGAAAGAATCTTGGGGGCGAATTGATTTGTTATGTGTGGTGAGAAGATGAAACAGAGCATCGGAACATTGAAGTGCCGGAGTTATGCTGGTTGGCAGCCCTGCACTAGCCCAGCGCTCCGCTGCTCCATTGCAGTTTGATTTTATGTCACGAATTGGAAAACAACCGATCACCATTCCTCCCAAGGTGAAAGTGGAGGTCAAAGGCCAGAAGGTTTTCGTTGAAGGGCCGAAAGGCAAGCTCGACTGGGAGTTGCCGCGCCGCACCAGCCTGAAGGTGGAGAATGGCAAGGTCGTTGTCAGCCGCGAGGGTGATGACGCGCGGGCCAAGGCACTGCATGGCCTCAGCCGCGCCCTGGTCAATAATATGGTCCGCGGTGTGAGCGAAGGCTTTGTCAAGAAACTTGAGATTCAAGGCGTCGGCTTCAAGGCCGCCGTAGCCGGCAATAACGTAAACATGAGTTTGGGCTATTCGCATCCCATTGTGTATCCGATTCCCGCCCAAGTCAAAGTGACGGTTGAAGAGAACACCAAGCTCACCATCGAGGGACCGGATCGGCAGTCAGTCGGCCAGGTGGCAGCGGAGTTGCGCAGCTTCTACCCGCCTGAACCTTACAAGGGCAAGGGCGTGCGCTACTCGGATGAACGGGTCATCCGCAAGGAAGGCAAGACCGTGCAGTAATGCCCGACGCGTGGAACACGAATCGTAAGAGACGGGCACATGACACATTTATAAATCACGGCCAAATCCGTGAAGGACTGAGATGAGAACTGAACAGAAACAGAGACTTGCGCTGCGGCGCCGCTGGCGCATTCGCCAGAAGATCAGCGGCACGAAGGACCGTCCGCGCATGAGTGTTTGCTTTACAAACAAGAACATCCACATTCAATTCATCGATGACGCGGGGGGGGTGACGCTAGCGGCGGCTTCGACGACGAGCAAGGCGACGCCCGACCGGGACAAGCTGGCTGCCAATGCCGCGAGCGCCAAGACACTTGGCGTCCTGGCGGCACAAGCCGCTCTGGGAAAGGGAATCAAGCAGGTGATTTTTGACCGTGGCGGCGCACGTTACCATGGCAAGGTGAAAGCCTTGGCGGATGCAGCGCGCGAAGCAGGTCTGCAATTCTAACGTATAATGGAAACGAATACTGTGGCTGAACCAACCAAAGTAGAAAGCGGCGATCACCGTCCTGCACGTGGACCAGGCCGCGGCCGGCGTAGCCGGCCCGAGCCCGAGCCCACTTTTGACGAGCAGTCCGGGAAGGAACTGGTCGAAAAGGTCGTGTTCATCAATCGCTCTTCTAAGGTCGTCAAAGGCGGACGACGCTTTAATTTCAGCGCGCTAATCGTGGTCGGCGACAGGCATGGCCGAGTGGGAGTTGGTCTGGGCAAGGCCGGTGAGGTCGCGGATGCAATTCGCAAGGGTGGGGAAATGGCTCGCTCGGAAATGGTCGGGGTGTCGCTGAAGGATGCGACTATCCCGCACGAAGTATTCTCACATTATTGCGGTGCAAGAGTCCTGCTGCGGCCGGCTTCGCCCGGCACGGGTGTCATCGCGGGAAAGACAGTGCGGGCCGTTCTCGAATCAGCAGGTGTCAAAGATGTCCTGACCAAGTCACTCGGTTCCAAGAACGCCGCCAATGTGGTCAAGGCCACGCTCCAGGCGCTGTTGAGCCTGCGCCTGCGCGAAGAGATTTATTCTGGCAGGGGTTTGGAAATTAAGAAGGTGCAAGCGCCGAAGGCTCCGGAAGAGGTATCACCGCCACCTTCGCTTCCGCCGTCACCACCACCGGCCACCGCTTAGCTTTTTATGCGATTACATGATCTCAAACCTCGTCCCGGCGCCCGGCACCGTCGCAAACGATTGGGCCAAGGCGAAGCCAGCGGCCACGGCAAGACCAGCGGGCGCGGCGGCAAAGGCCAGACGGCACGGTCGGGCAGCTCCATTCGTATCGGATTCGAAGGCGGCCAGATGCCTTTGATCCGGCGCATTCCCAAGCGCGGATTCAACAATGCTCGCCATACCACGCGGTACCTGCCGGTGAACCTGGAGTTGCTTAACCGGTTCGATGATGGTGCGCGCGTGGACGAAGCTGCCCTGCGGGGTGCAGGGCTATCGAACGGTCGCGCGGCAGGCATCAAGATCCTCGGTGAAGGGGAGCTAACCCGGAAGCTTACCGTGAGCGCCCACGGCTTTAGCGCGTCCGCCAAAGCCAAAATCGAAGCCAAAGGGGGCGTTTGCGAACTTATCGCACCGAAGAGCGCGGCACCGGCAAAGCTTGGGGCTGGCAAACCCTGATGACCTGCGTGCGCTCGAAGGCAACTCCTAACCTAACTGTTCGGGATTCGGACTTCGGAATCTAATACGCCCATGCTTTCTGCCATCTACAACACCTTCTGCAATTGCTTCAAGATTCCGGAACTCAAATCCCGGCTGTTGTTCACTTTGCTGGTACTGGCGATCTGCCGCTTGGAGGCCGTGGTGCGCATTCCAGGTTTGAATGGCACCGTGCTGGCGAATTATTTCAACAGCCAGGCTGGCTCTACCGCGGGCGGCGGGATGCTTGGGATGTACAGTCTGTTCACCGGCGGCGCTCTGGAGCATTGCGCGGTCGGCGCCTTGGGTATCATGCCCTATATCAGCGCGACTATTATTATTCAATTGCTCACAGCAGTCATTCCCACATTGAGCAAACTGGCGCGCGAAGAGGGCGGTCGCACCAAGATTATTCAATATGGCCGTTATCTGACCGTGCTTCTCTGCTTGGGGCAGGGCATGGTGATGGCAATTGGCTGGGAGAACCCTGAGAAGCTTTTCCCGCAGTGGAACCCGGCGGAGCGGTTGGTGCTCTACCAGGATGCGCACATTTGGTTTTACCGTCTCCAAACCCTGTTGATGCTGACTACGGGGACGATGCTCCTGATGTGGCTGGGCGAGCAGATCACCGAGCGCGGCATCGGCAACGGCGTATCGCTCGTGATCACTATTGGCATTCTGGCGCGTCTTCCGCAAGCGGCGGTGGCGCTGAGAGACATGTTCTTCCCCGACGCCGGGGTCGAGGCTAAATTCAACTTCGGGCATGCCATCGCGCTCGTGCTGCTACTCGCCGCTGTAATAGCCGGGGTCATAGCCATCACTCAGGCCCAGCGGAAGGTCCCTGTCCAATACGCGCAGCGGGCGGTAGGTCGCAAAGTCTATTCGGGCGGCACCTCTTTTATGCCTCTGCGAGTCAACTACTCGGGTGTGATGCCAATCATTTTTGCCCAGGCCATTCTGATGTTCCCGCAGAAGATCTTTCTGTTCCTGGGACAAAGCTTCAACGTCAAGTTCTTCGGCGAGATCGCGCGCGCGCTGGGAGAAGGGGCGATTCTTTACATGACGTTGTACGGGTTGATGATTCTGTTCTTCTCGTATTTCTGGGTGGCAACCCAGTTCAACGAACTTCAAATCGCGGATGATCTGAAGAAGAACGGTGGCTACATTCCTGGGGTGCGCCCTGGGCAGGCGACGAGCGATTATCTGCACAATGCCATGAGCCGGATTACACTGGCTGGCGCGGTCTTTTTGACCGTCATTGCCTTGATTCCGATCTGGTTGTACCGCGAATTGCAGATTCCCTATTCCGTGGCGACCTTCTTCGGCGGCACAAGCATGCTGATCTTGGTCGGAGTTCTGCTGGATACGATGCGGCAGATGGAAACACATTTGCTGATGCGCCATTACGACGGCTTCCTGAAGAAGGGGCGGCTGCGAGGCCGATTCTGATGATCATTTTGAAGAGTGAGCGGGACTTGGAAGCGATGCGCCCAGCGTGTGCAGTGGCTGGTACGGTGCTGGAAGAAGTCGCCGCGTTTGTCCAACCCGGGGTGACGACGAAGGACGTGGATGAATTTGCGGCGTCGCTGATTAAACAATTTGGTGCTAAGAGCGCGTTTTTGGGCTATCGGAAATATCCGTGTCAGATCTGCATCTCGGTCAATGAACAGGTCGTGCATGGGTTGGCGGGCTCTCGGACGCTCCGCTTCGGCGACATCGTCAGTTTGGATGTTGGAGTGCTTTACAACGGGTTTATTGGGGACACTGCGAGGACGGTAGCCGTGGGCGGCTGTGATGTGGCGGCCCAGAAGCTCATGGATGTCGGGGAGAAGGCTTTGTGCGAAGGTATCGCAAAGGCGGTGGCCGGCAAGCGAGTGGTCGATATTTCGCGGGCGATACAGAATCATGTGGAAGGCAACGGCTTCAGCGTCGTCCGGGAATTCGTGGGCCACGGCGTGGGACGGTCGATGCACGAAGAACCTCAAGTGCCGAACTTCGTGGACGGGAAGTCTTCGCCCAAGTTGCGGCCCGGGATGACCCTAGCGATTGAGCCAATGGTGAACGCCGGCGCGCCGGGCGTAAAAATATTGAATGATGGCTGGACAGTGGTTACGCAGGATGGTTCACTATCTACCCATTTTGAGCATACGGTGTTAATCACCGAGGCTGAACCGGAGATTCTGACATGGCCCGAGAAAGTGCCATCGAAGTTGAAGGTGCCATAGTTGAAGTTCTGCCGAACAAGATGTACCGAGTCGAATTGACTAATGGGCACCGGCTACTGGCGTATGTGACCGGCAAAGCGAGGTTAGGCTTCGCCCACCTGGCCGCCGGGGATAGAGTCCGATTAGAAATGTCGCCCTACGACTTGTCGGAAGGGCGCATAATTGTGGAAACGTAAGTGATTTAGATATGAAAGTCCGAGCATCTGTTAAAAAGCTTTGCGAGAATTGCAAGATTATTCGCCGCAAAGGTATTATTCGCGTGATCTGTACCAACCCTCGTCACAAACAGCGGCAGGGCTGACCGCCGCCCTTTTGACTCATTCAACCTTGTTAATTCTCTAACGAACATATGGCTCGTATCATTGGGGTGGAAGTTCCGCCAAACAAGCGTATCGATATTGCGCTACGCTACATTTACGGCATTGGTCCCAGCAACGCGAAAGTCATTCTGGCCAAGGCGAATATCGATCCGGACGTCCGCGCCAAGGATCTGACCGAGCAACAGCTCTCGCAGATTGTGCATGCCATTCAGGACGGTAAGTACGTCATCGAAGGCGACTTGCGCCGCGAGATTGGCATGAACCTTAAGCGGTTGCAGGGCATCAAGTGCTATCGCGGCATCCGCCATTTGCGCGGTTTGCCGGTTCGCGGCCAGCGGACTCAGACCAACGCCCGGACCCGCAAAGGCCCGCGCAAGACCGTCGGCGTTGTCCGCAGTCCAACCGCCAAGACCGGCATCCATTGATTTACTTGCATCCATCATCCGCCAACTATCAACCGTCTTACTAGCCCATGGCTGACGAAACCAAAAAGAAACCTGCTCCGAAGAAGGAAGGCAAACCCGGAACGAAGCCGGAAGCTGCCGCCGCCAAGTCTCCCGACAAAGCTGACACTACGCCTGGTGGCGAAGCGGCGCCTGCTAAAGCATCGAAGAAAGGGGCCGCTCCAACTGCTGAAGGCGCCGCCCCCGCTGCCGAAGCGCCCAAGACTACTGAGGGCGCGGCGCCGGTGGCTGCGGTAGCGGCTCCAACCGCGGCTGAACTGCTTGCTGACGATCTCGCTGGCAAGAAGATCATTAAGGCGAAGGGCGCCAAGAACATTGTCAGCGGCATTGCCAACATCCTGGCGACCTTCAATAACACGCTAGTCAGCATCACCGACATGCAGGGACACGTCATCGGTTGGTCGAGTGCCGGGCGCGTTGGGTTCAAAGGGTCGCGCAAGAGCACCGCTTACGCGGCGCAGCAGGTCGCCCAGGATGCTGCCCGGCAGGCGATGTCACACGGCATGCGCGAGATCGAGGTCCGGGTTAAAGGTCCCGGCTCCGGTCGTGAGTCGGCCATCCGCGCCTTTCAGGCGATTGGGCTGGAAATCACCACGATTAAAGACGTGACCCCTGTGCCGCACAATGGCTGTCGCCCGCGCAAGAAACGCCGCGTCTAACCGTCAACTGAAAACGATCAACTACCCACTTTAGAAAATGGCTCGTTATACTGGTCCCCGCGTTCGCATCAGCCGCCGCTTCGGTGTCCCGATCTTTGGTCCGTCGAAATATCTCGAACGGCGCAATTACGGTCCCGGCATGCACGGCCCGAAGTCGCGCCGCAAGCACACCGATTACGGTCTGGGTCTGATTGAGAAGCAGAAGCTCCGCTATTACTACGGTTTGCTCGAGCGCCAGTTCCGGGGCGTTTATGAGCGCGCTCTGAGGCGCCGCGGCGTTACCGGCGAGCAGATGCTGCAGATCCTGGAAACCCGGCTGGACAATGTCGCGTACCATCTTGGCTTCGCGAATACGCGTGCCGCAGCCCGGCAGTTGGTGGCCCATGGCCACGTGAAGGTCAATGGTCGCAAGGTAAATATCCCTTCCTATGGTCTCAAGATCAACGACATCATTGAGATCAAGAATTCCAACGCCGCGCGGCAACTGGTTACCAAGAACCTGGAAAGCGCGGCCAGCCGAGCTGTGCCCGATTGGCTCTCGTTGGACAAAGAGGCCCTCAAGGGCGTCGTCATGCGCATTCCCACGCGCGACGAGATCCAGCCTATTGCCAACGAGCAGGCCGTCGTTGAATTTTATTCCCGCTAAACCAATGAAACCGGATTGTTGGACCAGGGAATGGATGGGAGGGCGCGCCGCGCTCAGCCCGTCGCGTTGCCAATCTAGCAATCCATAGCAATTATACGGGCCTCTCTAGCCGGCGGGAATACTGGCCGGAGGGGTCAGATTAAAATTGTTGAAAGGAACATATGCCAGTACGTTTAGGACGCTTCGAAATGCCCAAGCGGTTGACGAGAGAAGACGCAACCGCCACCGACACCTACGCCAAATTCATCGCTGAGCCGTTTGAAACCGGCTACGGCTATACCATTGGCAACTCTCTCCGGCGCGTGTTGCTTTCCTCTTTGGAAGGCGCCGCCATCTGCTCCATCAAGGTTGACGGGGCGATGCACGAATTCACCACCATTGATGGAGTGGTCGAGGACGTCACTGATATCGTCTTGAATCTCAAGAAGATTCTGTTCAAGGCGCACTCGCGAGATCCGCAGGCCCTTTTGCTCTCCGTCAACAAAGAGGGTGCAGTCACCGCCGCTGACATCCAACTCAACCAGAACATTGAGCTGGTCAACCCCACCCAGCACATCTGCACGCTCGATAAAAAGAAGAAGTTCGAGATGGAACTGGAAGTCAAGGTTGGCCGCGGCTTCATGCCGGGCGACGAGAACAAGAAGCCCAACCAGCCGATCGGCGTTGTGGCCATCGATTCCCTTTTCTCGCCGGTGACTCGCGTCCGCTACGCCGTCGAAAGCGCCCGCGTCGGCCAGCGCACCGATTACGACCGCCTCGTGCTGGAGATTTGGACCGACGGCCGCATCTCGCCCGATGACGCCCTGACTCAGTCCTCAGCCATCCTGCAGCACCACCTCGATGTGTTCGTCGGCTATGACAAGAACGCCGTCGAGTTCGAGGAAGTCGTGGACAAGCAGGACGAGGAGAAGGGCAAGCTCAAGAAGCTGCTCAACATGAGCGTCAATGAGATCGAGCTGAGCGTCCGCGCCGCCAACTGCCTGAACAATGCGAACATCACCACCGTCGGCCAGCTCGCGATGAAGACCGAGCAGGAGATGCTCAAATACCGCAACTTCGGCAAGAAGTCGCTCAACGAAATCAAAGAGAAGCTGGCGGCCCTCGGCTTGACTCTGGGCATGACCTTCGAGGCGGAGCTGCTGGAGGCCACGAAAGAAGAGGCTCCGGCCGCGCCTGCCGCGCACTAGCAGAACAGAAAGGTGATCGAGGAGGAGGCTGTCTCTTGCCCCTGATCACCGGACACCGATTACCAGTCACCATTTATGCGACACCTTAAGCGAACAGCCAAGTTGGGCCGCACCGGAACACACCGGAACGCGATGCTCGCCAACCTGGTTTGCAGCCTGATCGAGCACAAACGCGTCATCACCACCCTGGCCAAGGCCAAAGCCGCCCGGTCCGTCGCGGAGAAGATGGTCACGCTCGGCAAGAGCGGCACCCTCCACGACCGCCGTCTGGCCGTCGCGCGCCTCCACCAGGAGGACGCGGTGAAAGTCCTCTTCAACGAAATCGCGCCTTCTCAAAAAGAGCGCCGGGGCGGCTACACGCGCATCATCCGGATGAATCAGCGCCAGGGTGACGCCGCCCAGCGGGCGATCATCGAATGGGTGGACCTCGGCGCAGTCACGGAGACTCCGGCTGAAACGAAACCGGCCACGGAAACCAAGCCGGCGGAGCCCAAGGAAGCCAAGCCAGACGCGAAAGAAGCCAAACAGGCGGAAGCCAGCAAATAGCCGGCCCGGCATCATTATTTCACCGCCCGTCCCGCATGAGGACGGGCTTTTTGCTTCCAGGCCCCGTCCTTCAATTCTCCGTAAGCGGTTAGGTTGAGACCCCCTGTTACGCGACGGCTTGTTGTGGTAAACGCCTGGGCCATGAAGAGCTCAAGTGGTTTTGCGTGTCACCGTCGGCCGCGCACTCGGCCCAGGCGACGCGCCCAACTGCTGGCCGCGTTTGGTCGTATCGGACTGTCCGCTGCCGACTTTGCTCGTGAGCATGGCATCGGCTGCAGCACCTTTTGTGGGTGGCGTCGCCGCCAGGCCAGGACCAAAGTTTCACCCGGCTTCGTCGAAGTTGAAGTGGTGGGACCGGCGGCAGCGGTCGAACTCTTGATTGAAAGGGGCGAGCATACCCTGCTGTGCATCAGTTCCACCGGGCAAATCGAACTGGCGGGCCTTTTCCTCCATTGCTTCGTAACCGTCCGGCGGCGCCGTCTTACGGTGAGTGGTGTGGGTGTGGCAAGATGGCGGGGTGAAACGACAATCAGCTCAAACCCGCACAACCCAACGACACCGTACCTCCAAAGAGAAAG
>Ga0182014_10007517_pt1 | contig 11396 bp, 8 predicted proteins | sample 612S2DmetaG_FD_120489 | JGI IMG/M metagenome (GOLD analysis project Ga0182014, IMG submission 120489) | Permafrost microbial communities from Stordalen Mire, Sweden - 612S2D metaG | ecosystem: Environmental > Terrestrial > Soil > Wetlands > Permafrost | place: Sweden: Stordalen | collected... | reverse complement strand
CTCGACGTTGTACGCGATCGGCCAGAGCGTGGCGGTGACGATTAGAAAGATCAACGTAAACGCTGCCAGCACCAGCGACAACGCGATTTCGTTGGGCGTTCGCTGCCGGATCGCCCCTTCGACCAAGGCAATCATGCGATCAAGGAACGAACTACCGGGGCTGGCCGTAATCTCAGCCACGATCCGGTCGGATAGCACCCGCGTTCCCCCGGTGACCCCCGAGCGGTCGCCGCCTGCCTCGCGGATGACGGGCGCCGACTCACCGGTGATGGCCGACTCGTCAATGGAGGCTATCCCTTCGACGATCTCCCCATCGCCGGGGATTACCTCGCCAGCAATGATTTCCACGCGATCGCCGGCACGGAGTTCCGTGGAGACCGTCTGCTCGATCGTTCCATCCTCTCTGAGACGGCGAGCCGGAGTCGTTCGTCGCGTTTTGCGCAACGCGTCCGCCTGGGCCTTGCCGCGGGCTTCCGCGATGGCGGAAGCGAAATTCGCGAAGAGCAGTGTCGCGAGGAGCCAAAAGTCCAAGGCCACAAGGTAACCAACGCTTGCGGCGCTCTGGTAACCGAGAAGCTTGGCAACCGTATAGATGGCGGTCAACACAGTCCCGACCTCGACCACAAACATCACGGGATTCTTCCACTGGATGTCGGGCCGGAGCATCGTCAGCGATTGCCAGAAAGCCGTTTTGAGCAGTTCCGGCTCGAACAGGCCGGCCTTCCGGCTATGCCGGCGCCCGAGTTTGAGTTCCTCGGGGGCGGGACCAGTGACTGGCGGTTCCTTAGTGAGTGTGCTAGGCATGTTCTTATCCCTTATCTCGTGGGCGTATTTCGTACTGATTTTCATGTCCCTTATCTAACCTCCGAAAGGAATCGGCCCAAAGTGTTCCGCGACTGGTCCAAGCGCCGCCACCGGCAGGAAGAGCAACGCCCCGACCAGGATGATGGTTCCCAATAAGACGCAAGCGAAAGTGAACGTGTCCGTCCGCATGGTGCCCACCGTGAAAGGCGTTGGCTTCTTCTTCGCCAAACCTGCGGCCAAAGCCAAGGGAGCGATCACCGGGATGAACCGGCTAATCAACATGACCAGCCCTGTAGATATGTCCCAATAGGGGCTCTCGGGAGCCGGGTTAGGATTGTCGTTGGCGCCGTAGGTATCGCCGAGCCCTTCAAACCCGGAGCCATTGTTGGCCGAGGATGAAGTAAACTCGTAGAGGATTTCGGAGAACCCATGGGCGCCGGGATTGTTTATCGCCTTGTTACCCCAGTCCGTGGCGGCAAATAGGCCCGTGGGCATCAAGATCATGATCGGGTGAATCAACAGGGCAATCATGGCCAGTTTCATCTCCCGAGCCTCGACCTTTTTGCCTAGGTACTCGGGCGTGCGCCCCACCATCAGCCCCGCGATGAACACGCCGACGATCAAGTACAACAGCAGGTTGATCATGCCGACGCCCTTGCCGCCGAACACACAGTTGAGCCACATGCCGGTCAGCGGCGTGAGGCCGGCCAGCGGGTTCAGGCTATCGTGCATGCAGTTCACGGAGCCACAGCAAATGGCGGTTGTGCAGGCTGAAAACGTGGCCCCGGCCGAGGTGCCGAAGCGTAGCTCTTTGCCCTCCAGGTTCCCGAGATTTTGGTCCACGGGGAACCCGGCCAGCCCCGGATTCGGCTGTAGCGTGTCCCAATAGATGCCCCAGCCGATCATGACGACAAAAAGTGTCATCATGACGCCGAAGATGACCCAGGCGTCGCGCATTTTTTGGAGCATACGACCGAACATAAGGACGAGGGCGAAAGGGAAGAGGCACATATTCACGACTTCGAGCAGGTTGGTCCATGCGCCGATGTTCTCGTACGGGTGCGACGAATTGGCCCCGAAGAATCCGCCTCCATTAGTCCCTAGATGCTTGATGGGAAGAATGGCGGCCACCGGGCCGCGGGCAATTTCTTGCTGGAGTTGCGGTTGCCCGCTGTCGTCCGTGCCCATCGCGCCAGGCTCAACGGTGGCAACCTTCGTGCTGCCATCGAGCGTCATGGGCATGCCAGCGGCCAAGAGCAGCCCGCCCGACACCAAAGCAGGTGGCACAAACGTATACGCGCAGACTCGCCACATGTCCAGATAGAAATTGCCCATGTGCAACTCACTGCGTAGGGCACGGATGATCGCCGCCAAACAGCAGAATCCCACGCTAGCCGAGACGAACATGTTCCAGCAGACGAAGAACAACTGACTGAAGTAGGAAAGGTGTTGCTCACCCGAATAGTGCTGAAGGTTCGTGTTCGTCAGGAACGAAGTCACTGAGTTGAAGATCGTGGTGGGTGCCAACATGTGCTTGCCGTCGGGGTTCAGCGGCATGAACGGCTGCAAGGCCAGGACGGCGAACCCGAAGACAAACATCAACGTGTTGAACAGGAGCATGGAGACGGCATATTGTTTCCAGTTCTGCGGCCCCGTGTCCACGCGGGCCTCAATCCAACGCAGAAACCGCGGAGCGCGGTAACGCCCATCCATAATCCAGGCGAGGTAACGGCTAAAGGGAATCGCCAGCGCCGTTATGATCGCCAGGGTCAGGAACGGAAGAAACCAAACTTGGAACTGGAACATCGTCAAGCACCTTTCGCGTTGAGAAACGGCTCAGAACCACTCGGGCCGCACCAGTGCGGCACACAGGTACACTAAAAGCAGCACCGTTACTACGGCAGTCAGCCAGGTCAAAACACCCATGTCATTTCCTTTCATACCTTGTCACAGGCAGGCACGCAGGCGAACAGGAAGGCAAATGTCGCCAAGCCCAAGAGCACCATCGCCGGTAGCCAGATCGTCAAGTCCATGTCGGTTCCTCACTCATGTTTGAGACAAGAAGTCCACAACAGTTGTAGACCTCATTGACCATGCCATCGACTCACAAACATAGCTGGAGTAGAGTGCGAGTTCGGACGGGAGCCGCCGCGTAGACTCGTGACATAACAATCTCCCGAAGCCCCAGGCTGCTGGGACTGATGAACTTCGTCTCGATCGTCTGCTTTACCAGAAGTGGGCTGCTTCTTCGTGTTCGCCGCAGCGTCCGACCTTCTTGGTTGCCTATCGAGCAGCCGGTCAAGATATCCGCTGAGGTAATCCTCACATTTGTCGCAAATCCAGACATAGCCGGCCACGACAAGAGCAATCACGCCCGCCAAAGCAGCGACCCGAAACATAAACCAGAAGATCGAACCTTTCGGCACAAGGATGTCGAGCAGTCCACCAGCGCATACCAGAATGCCGACCGCTCCCACGGAGAAGCTACCGACCAACATTTTGTTCCAGGTGCGCCAGGTCATTGGTTCACTCTCTCTCATCCGCAACTCCCACAGGAGGCCGCGACGGTTATCCACGCGGGCTGCCGGCTTTTTCGGTTTGTGGTATCGAAACTGCACGTTCTCCCGTGCAACGCGCGTGCCGGAGCAAGTGCGAGAGTCGCAACTAATGCTGGCAACAGGGGTTTTGTAAAATATCGCACCTCGAAGGCCAACGCCTCCGCACTGCAAATTGCAAGGTGAGCCATGCACAAATGCACGATGCTTGATGGTCCCCGTTAGCCAGCGCTGGGGGTGGAAACATGAAGATCCTTCTTACTGACCGTGACGAGAACTTGTGTCGCACCCTTCCCGTGGTGTTGCGAAGCAGCGAGCCGAAGATGCGTGAGGTCCTCGGAATCGCCCTCAAGATTGCGGCCAGCGGTGCGACCATCCTCCTGCGTGGGGAGAGCGGCACAGGCAAGGGACTCCTGGCCAGAGTGATCCATGTGGGCAGCCCGCGAGCTGCGGGGCCCTTCGTCACTGTCCAGTGCCCAGGGCTCTCCGCCGCACTACTGGAGAGTGAGTTGTTCGGCAAGACTCAGGACGCCTCGACGGGCGCGATCGGGGGTACCGTGAGCAAGTTGAGCCTTGCGGAAGGAGGCACGCTGCTATTGGATGAAATCGGTGATCTGCCGCTGGAGTTCCAACCCAAGGTCTTGCGATTGCTCCAGGAGCGGTCCGACGAGCAAACGGGGACGCAAGGCAGCGACGTTCGGCTCATCGCGACCACCAACCATAACTTGGAGGTGGAGGTGGCGGCCGGCCGCTTTCGCGAGGACCTGTTCTATCGACTGAACGTCGTCGAGGTAACCCTCCCGCCGCTCCGCGAGCGGCGCGCCGATATCCTGCCTCTGACTGAGCATTTCCTCCGGTCTTTTGGCCGGAAAACCAGCAAGACCGTGTCAGGGGTCACCGAACCGGTGCGTGATGCCTTGCTCCGTTATTTATGGCCGGGCAACATCCGGGAACTGCGAAACGCCATCCAGCGGGCCGCAATTCTCGCTTCTGGCTGCCTCATTGAGCTGCACCATTTACCGTCGCAGATGACGACGAACTCTGGACCGACAAGCCCAACCGCCATGCAGCCGACCACCTTGGATCAAATGGAAATTGAGCAAATCCGGCGAGTTCTCAACTCGGCAAGTACGATCGGGGAAGCTGCTACCAAGCTCGGTATCGACCCGAGCACGCTGTATCGAAAACGGAAGAAGTATGGGATGCAAAGCGTGCGAAGCGCGACCGTGGCGCAGGACGCGCCACGAGATGCGTGATCTCGAATTCTTCGGGCTTTCGTATTTGGCCATCGGGAGAATCCTGTTACCCACGATCGGGCAGATCCCGTGCCGCCAGTGGCGTTGAGGCCAGCTTACCTCGCATTTTGCATGGTGGATCGTGCGAATTGCGGTGCCGTAGATGACTCATCCTAGCCGTTGGCCAGCGGCAACGTTCTTGCCGGCAAGCGGTTACGCTATTCGCGGCCGATGCGGCACGATCCTTGCATCAGGGTTGTGACGATGACGACTCGTATATTAGCAATGAACGTGAACCATCGTTGTCCGAAAGAGAAGAGCGTCGTGCAAACGGGCTTGCTACCGCTTCGGGAGAAAATGAAGGCTCGTGTTGGCTTGCATCAGAGGAATTTCCAAAGAAAGTGATAGTGATGAGCATCGCTTTACCACGGACTGTAGCTGGTTATGCCATTCCCATGTGCCCGCACTGCGACAAGGCGTATGGGCCGGAAGCAGTTGATGCGGGGCCGATTCGCTGCGCAGCGTGCGGCCAATGGTTTGAGGTTGTTGCGAGGACTGTCTATCAAGTGAAACAGAATCTCGACTATGTCAGCGGGAAAGCTTAGCGTCTGCTTCGACCGCCAAGGTATGGCCCACCCTGAGCGAGACTTGGTACTTCCAAAGGCTCTAAAGGCTTGCCGCAGATACGAGTGAATTACCGCCTGCGATTCACATCCCCATTTGAAAGAAAGACCCATGAAACTGATTATTGCCATTATTCGGCCGGAGAAGCTGGAATCGGTGAAGGACGTTCTGAAGGCAGGAGAGACGCGATTGTTGTCCATCGGCTCGGTGGAAGGCGGGATGCAGGGATACGCCGGTATGTATCGGGGCCTGGAGATGCGGTTCCGACCCCCGGTAGTGCGGCTGGAGATCGCGGCTGAGGACTGGTATGCTGGAACCGCCATGGCAGAAATTACCCGGGCAATCTCCGTCGGGGCTTCCGAGCAGGATAGCGAGGCTTCCGTCTTCATGATCCCGCTGGATGCCTGCGTCCCGGCCGTCAGTCACCAGGGTGTTGCACGTCCTTTGGTTGATCGGCATCTGATGGCCGGATGTGCGGCACCCTCGCTCCCCTGGGCGAGTTGGGGGGCACACGTCGAAAGCCACGTGCCTTAAGAGTCGCGTAAGGTGCCCCGCCGTAAGAAGCCTTCCGCCGAAGCTAAGACGTTGGTCGTTCGTCGCGATTGAGCCGTCGGCGTCAGCGTACAGAACAAGGAGTAAGCGTCCGACTACCGGGCTCGAAACTTGTGTACCGGTCTGCCGTTCTCCCAGAAGACCCAGACACGGACGCTCTCCTCCCACGTGAGCATGCCCGACCTTGGACTGCCCGATTTGGCGGCGTCTGGAATCTCCGTTTCCGACGGCAATACTTCCACCGCCGGAATCTGCCGGAGAAGCTCATCGTGTTGGACACTGGCCATTTCCCTTTTCCCGACGAAGTAGATGAATGCCGCAACGAGGACCAGAATGACCTGACCGGATAGCGCACCGAAAAGCCCGAACAGCAAAGCAAAGCCGGCTCCCAGCCCGGCCGCGATCTTTGTTGCCCGCAGCCGCCCCAGCGAAACACTCAATAGGGCCCGTAGCGCGCGGCCGCCATCCATGGGAAAGGCCGGTACCAGGTTGAATAACAACAAGGCGAGATTGATCAGTGCCAAGTCAAAGACAAAGCAGCCCGGAAGGAAACTGGCCGTTGTTCGGCAGGGAAACCATTCGGGCAGGATCAACGTCGGCAGCCGAAGCATCGCCACAATAACGGTCGTCACCGCCGGCCCCGCGACGGCGATCCAGAACTCCTCGCGAGGCTCCTCGCTCATCCGTTCCAACGAGGCGACGCCACCGATCGGATAGAGCGTGATGTCCCGCGTGCCGATGCCGTATTGCCGGGCCATCCAGGCATGACCCAGTTCGTGGAGCACGATAAAGCCGAGAACCGCCAGGATCAATGCGAGCCGATACGCGGCCAGCCCCCAGCCTCCCACAATCATGGGCTGGACCAACTGTGCCGCCAGCAAGACCACGCATGTCGAGTGAGCGTAGATTTCTACACCACCGAGAGTGCCGAGCTTCCAGGATCGCAGCAAATCGGAGCCGCGCATCGCTTTTTGTCTCTTTCAGTCCCTAAAGTAATGAATCGCCAGATGAATGCTGCGAAGGATTCTATTTCGAAGCCGGAGCGGCGGCTGTCGCGCCGAGCGGGGCGATCTTGTCCAGCGCGATGTTGAGCATCAGAACATTCACGCCGGGATCGCCAAAAATGCCCAGGCCGGGCTGGTCGGTGTTCTGCTTGATCAACTCCAACACCTTCTCTTTGGCAAGCTTCCGGGCGTTCGCAACACGCTGGGCCTGAAGCTTGGCGTTTTCTGGGCTGATGTGCGGATCAAGACCCGAACCGGATGCGGTGACGGCATCGCCAGGTATCAGCGCCGCAAAGTCGGCGGCAATTACGGGGGCCTTGTCGGCTGTGTCAGTCGGCGGATGTGGGAAGTCATCCACCAGCTTCACATCCAGAATATTGCCGTCCTTGTCTTGGTACCGCGACAACGGCACTTCGGCAATCCGGCTACCGTCGAGCTTGATCCTGTACAGCTTGAAGGCGATGCCGTTCTCCACGCAGTAATGAATAACTCGCAAACGAATGCCGTCGAAGGCCAGGGTCTTGGCCGGCTGAGGCGCTGGAACTGTTTGGGCGGCAGACGGCGTTGTCGCCACAGGCTGGCCGGCGGGTGCGGCGGCTGGGGGCGGCGGAACCTGCGTCGCGCCGTTGATCAATTTGTCGCTCAACGGGCCAAGATTGGTGCCGCCGGAATTGGCGGCGTCGTATCCGCTGCCGGCCGCGCTGGGCCGCGGATGGAAATAGCCGGACGCCGAGAAGTTTTGGCCAATCAGGCTAGACCCGACGGCCTGTGCGTCATCCGCGGTGGGCGTGCCGTCTTTCTTGACCAGCGAACCGTTGGCCTGAAGCGGGAAGACCGCCTGGCTGACGGCCCACACGGCCAATGGGTACAGGCCGCAGCACACGACGCCCAACACGAGCGTCACGCCAATCGACGTCCAGATATGGCCAAGGATGGAACCACCGCGGTCGTCGGTCGCGTCAATCATGGCCGCCTCGACGGGAACAATCCCCGTAGGAATCTTGTCAGGCTGCGGGTTCTCGAAAGCGGAGTTTGTATCGGTCATATCACGTTACCTGAGTGTGTACGAGTTCCTGTAATCCTTGCGATCGCCGAGCGTGTTACGCCAGGTTCAAGTAATAGACGATCTGGTCGATCAGCCAGATCCCGGGAAATGGACAGATGATTCCCCCGACGCCGTAAATCAGCAGATTGCGGCGGAGGATCGCCACGGCCGACGCCGGGCGGAATCTGACCCCCTTGAGGGCCAGCGGTATCAGGGCAATGATAACCACCGCGTTGAAGATCACCGCGCTCATGACCGCACTGTGCGGCGTGTGCAGCTTCATGATGTTCAAGGGGGCGACTTCCGGGAACGCCCCCATCAGCATGGCGGGGATGATCGCGAAATACTTGGCCACGTCGTTCGCGATGCTGAAGGTGGTCAGGGCGCCGCGAGTCATCAGCATCTGCTTGCCGATTTCGACGATCTCGATCAGCTTGGTCGGATTGCTGTCCAGATCCACCATGTTGCCGGCCTCCTTGGCGGCCTGCGTTCCGGTGTTCATGGCGACACCCACGTCGGCTTGGGCCAGAGCGGGGGCGTCGTTGGTCCCGTCGCCGGTCATGGCAATCAGGTGCCCTTTCGCTTGCTCTGCACGCAGCAGGGCGAGCTTGTCCTCGGGCTTGGCCTGAGCCAGGAAATCGTCCACGCCGGCCTCCTTGGCGATCGCGGCGGCCGTCAGCGGATTATCGCCCGTAATCATCACCGTCTTGATCCCCATGGCGCGAAAGCGCTTGAAGCGGTCGGGCAAACCATGCTTTACGATGTCCTTGAGGCAGATGGCCCCCAGGACCTTATCCTGACTCGCAACTACCAGCGGTGTTCCTCCGTTGCGGCTGATGCGATCAACGCTTTCCTCGATTTCCTTCGCATACGACCCGCGGGTCCAATCGCGGACGCTATCGGCGGCACCCTTTCGAATCGACTGGCCGTTGATATCGACGCCGCTCATGCGTGTTTGGGCCGTAAAGGGGACGAATGTGGCGTGAGGCATTTCGTGAATTTCCCGGCCCCGGATGCCATACTGGTTTTTGGCCAGCACGACGATACTGCGTCCTTCAGGGGTTTCGTCCGCCAGGCTAGCAAGCTGCGCGGCCTCGGCCAATTCTTGGGGATTGACACCCGGGGCGGGAAAGAACTCCGTCGCCTGGCGATTGCCCATCGTAATCGTGCCGGTCTTATCCAGCAGCAGCACATCCACGTCGCCGGCAGCCTCCACCGCGCGGCCGCTCATGGCCAATACGTTCTTCTGCACCATGCGGTCGATGCCGGCAATGCCGATGGCCGAAAGCAAACCCCCGATCGTCGTCGGAATCAGGCACACCAGCAGCGAAACCAGAACCGTGACGGAGAACGCCAGCCTGACCTGCTCGTAGGCGGGGCTGTCGCCCAGATAGGTGTGGGTGAAGATTCCAAACGACAGCATGGTGATGACAACCGCCATGAAAATGATCGTCAACGCCGAGAGCAGAATCGAGAGGGCGATTTCGTTGGGCGTCTTCTGGCGTTTGGCTCCTTCGATCAGCTCGATCATGTGGTCCATGAACGACTCGCCGGGATTGGCGGTCACGCGGACCTTGATCTCATCGGAGAGCACCTTGGTGCCGCCGGTGACCGCCGAACGGTCGCCGCCGGCTTCGCGAATCACTGGCGCGGATTCGCCCGTGATCGCAGATTCGTCGACCGTGGCAGCGCCTTCGACGATCTCTCCGTCGGCGGCAATCATCTCGCCAGCCGCCACGAGGAACAAATCGCCTTTCCGCAGCGATTCCGCGTCCACCCAGCCCTTCACGGTTGATCGGTCCGCGGCAAGTTTCTTGGCGCGGGCCTTAGTGCGGCTCTTGCGCAGCGTATCCGCTTGGGCCTTGCCACGACCCTCGGCCATGGCCTCGGCGAAATTCGCGAAGAGCACCGTGAACCATAACCAGATGGAGATTTGCAGAACGAACGGCATTTCCGAGCGGCCCGTGAAGAACAGATCGAGGGCCGTGACTGCCGCCCCCATTTCGGTCACGAACATGACCGGGTTCTTCCACATGTGGACGGGGTTGAGTTTCCTGAAGCTCTCAAAAATGGCCGGAACAATGATTTCCCGGTCGAATAAGGGGCGTGCTTTGGCAGGCATCACATTCCTCGGTAGACTTGGAACAATCGGATCCGATGGCCATCGGTCAAGACGCCATATCAGTACAGAACCTGGGAGCCATACATCTTGAAGTGTTCAATAACCGGGCCCATCACCAAACCGGGCAGGAAGTTCAGTGCCCCGAGAATGATGATTACGCTGGCGACCAGCAGGCAGAACGTCATCCCGACCACCGGAAAACTGCCCGTGTGCAACGCCGTGGCCTTCTTCTTCGCCAGCGCCCCGGCCAGCGCCAGGACGGGAATCATTTCGAAGTACCGGCCGATCAAGATGCAAAACGTTTGCGTCCAGTTGAACATGGTGCTGCCATAAACCGTCAGCGTCTTCGTGCTATCGGAAGGGTCGGGAATGGTGGTGGTGGGCGCGTAGCCTACGCCGCCGAACGCCGTGCCGTTGTTGGCGGTGCCGGAACTATAGGCGTAAAACAATTCGCTGAAGGCGTGGGGACCATTGTTGGCGTTATTATCCGTGCCCCACTTCGCCAGACACGACCATGCCGTGAACGCCACCGTATCGAGGACGATCATTAGCAAGAGCAGGGAACAGCACTTCACGTCAAAACCGCTGATCTTCTTGCCAAGATAATCGGGCGTGCGCCCAATCATCAGGCCGGCGAGGAACACCGACACGAAAATAAAGATCAGCATCGAGTATAGTCCGGTACCGATGCCGCCGAAGATCACCTCGCCCAAGTGCATGTTGAACATGAGCATGAGCCCGGCCAAGGGCATCAGCGAATCGTGTTGACAGTTGTTCGCCCCTTCGGCGGTGATCGTTACGTTGTTGGACCAGGTGGCGGAATTGTAGATGCCTATTCGGACTTCCTTGCCTTCCATGTTGCAGTTGACCGGGCTGACGCCTAACTCCGTCATGCGCGGATTGGGCTGGGCCTCGCAATGCCACGTTATCAGGTTCGTGACGATCAGTATCGCAAACATCACCAACCAGATGTTCCATCCATGCAAGCGGTGATTGATCATGCGACCGTAGTAATAGGGCAAGCCGGCAACCACCGAAAAGAAGAAGATCAACTGGAGAAACTCCGATAGCGGCGTGGGATTCTCGAAGGGGTGGGCACAGTCGGCACCGGTGATGCCCGGACCATTCAAGCCGAACACCTTGGGTGCCGCGTAGGCGGCCATCGGGCCTTGGACGATCGTCTGAACGTTGGGCTGCGCCGCCGAGGCGGCCGAGGTCTGATCCAACGTGACCGCGTGGGTGTATGGCCGGAAGTTCATCGGTATCCCCTGCCACACGTCCACCAGGGCGAACACCAGGCAGACCGGGAGAAACAAGTATAGCGTGATACGCGTCAAATCGACCCAGAAATTGCCGATGTTCCGGGTCTGCTGGCGAGCGACGCCGCGCACCAACGCCGCAGCGACGCCGATACCGATGGCCGACGAGAAGAAGAAGTGCAGCGCCGTGGAAACG
>Ga0182014_10007515_pt1 | contig 11399 bp, 9 predicted proteins | sample 612S2DmetaG_FD_120489 | JGI IMG/M metagenome (GOLD analysis project Ga0182014, IMG submission 120489) | Permafrost microbial communities from Stordalen Mire, Sweden - 612S2D metaG | ecosystem: Environmental > Terrestrial > Soil > Wetlands > Permafrost | place: Sweden: Stordalen | collected... | reverse complement strand
CGCCCGCCCCAGCCGACTCCCGTTCGTCGTGTCCACACCCTCTTTGCGCTTCGGCGCGCCCTCCTGCTGCCTCGCGTCACGATTGCCCGATCGTGTTCTGCCTGCGCTGACGATCCCCCCGCGGTCCGCCTCGTGCGGGCTCGCACCAGACCACGAAAGGACTAAAACGATGCTGAAGCGCTTTCTCATCACCCCCGGTCCGACGCCGGTGCCCCCCGAGGTGCTGCTGGCCGGCGCCGAACCCATCGTGCACCACCGCGCGCCGCGCTTCGTCGAGATCTTCAACGAGTGCATCGAGGGTCTGAAGTACGTCTATCAGACCAGCAACGACGTGCTCGTCTTCGCGGCGTCGGGCACGGGCGCCATGGAGGCGGCGGTCGTCAACGTGGTGAACCCCGGCGACAAGGTGATCGTCGCCTCGGTCGGCAACTTCGGCGAGCGCTGGGTGAAGCTCACCAAAAAGTGGGGCGCCGAGGTGGTCGCCCTCGACTTCGAGTGGGGCACCAAGGCCGACCCGGCCGCCATCGCCCAGGCCCTGGCCGACAACCCCGACGCCAAAGCCGTCTACGTGCAGTTCTCAGAAACATCCACCGGTGTCGTGAACGATATCGAGGCGATCGGCAAGATCGTCGCAAAGACGCCCGCCATTTTCGTCGTCGACGCCATCTCGGGGCTGGGCGCGACCGATCTGCCCACCGACGCCTGGCAGGTCGACGTCTGCGTAGCCGGCTCGCAGAAGGCGCTCATGATCCCGCCCGGCCTCGCCTGCGTGGCCGTCAGCGACAAGGCCTGGAAGGTGGTCGAGGCCTGCGGCAACCCGCGCTTCTACTTCGACTGGACCTCTCACCGCGACAAGGCCAAAGACGGCCAGACGCCGTTCACCCCCGCGGTCTCGCTGTTCGTCATGCTGAACAAGGCGATCGAGATGATCCGCGAAGAGACCCTGCCGACCGTCTTCGAGCGCCATCGCGTGCTCAGCCGCGGCTGCAAGGAGGGCGTGAAGGCGCTCGGCCTCGAGCTGTTCGGCCCCGACGACCCGGCGGCCAACTCGGTGACCGCCGTCAAGGTGCCGGCCGGCGTCGACGGCGGCAAGATCGGCAAGCTGGCGCGCGACCGCTACGGCGTCTGGCTGGCCGGCGGCCAGGGCCGCCTCAAGGGCCAGATCTTTCGCTTCGGGCACTGCGGTTACTTCGGCGCCTCCGACATCGTCGTGGGTCTCTCGGTCGTCGAGATGGTGCTGGCCGAGCTCGGCTACGACGTGAAGTGGGGCGCCTCGGTGGGCGCCGCCGAGCAGGTCTTCCTCAAGAGCGAGGTGGCGCTGTGAGCGCCGCGGCCAAGCGAGTCCTGGTCAAGGAGAAGCTTGCCCCCGAAGGCATCGAGTACCTCAAAGAGCAGGGCTTCGAGGTCGACACCGGGCTCGACTGGACACCCGACGAGTTCCTGGCCCGGGTCGGCGACTACGATGCGCTGATCATCCGCTCGGCGACCAAGGTCACCGCCGAGGTCATCGAGGCGGCCACCAACCTCAAGGTGGTCGGCCGCGCCGGGGTCGGGGTCGACAACGTCGACGTCGAGGCCGCGACCAAGCGCGGCATCATCGTAGTCAACGCGCCGGCCAGCAACGTGCTGTCGGCCGCCGAGCACACGATCGCCATGATCATGGCCTGCGCGCGCAACATCCCCCAGGCCCATAGCGCCCTCAAGGAGGGTCGCTGGGACCGTGCCAAGTACAGCGGCGTCGAGCTGGCCGGCAAGACGCTGGGCATCGTCGGCCTCGGGCGCATCGGCTTTCTGGTCGCCGAACGGGCCCGCGGACTGAAGATGCGGGTGGTGGCCTACGACCCCTTCGTGCCGGCCGAGCGCTTCCACGAGCTGGCTCTCGAACGGGCCGACACGGTCGAGGCGATCTACGCCGAAGCCGACTTCATCACCATCCATCTGCCCAAGAACTCAAAGACGCTCGGCTTCGTCTCGGACGAGGCCTTCGCCGCCATGAAGGACGGCGTGCGCGTCGTCAACGTGGCCCGCGGCGGCATCGTCGACGAAGCGGCCCTGGCGCAGGCCCTCGAGAGCGGCAAGGTGGCCGCGGCGGCGATCGACGTGTGGCCGGTCGAACCGACCACCGACGACATCCTCCTGCAGTACGACCAGGTCGTCAGCACGCCGCATCTCGGCGCCTCGACCAAGGAGGCGCAGCTGCGCGCCGGCACCCAGGTGGCCGAGCAGGTGGCCCTGGCCCTCAAAGGCCAGTTCGCGCCCAACGCCGTCAACGTGCCGCTGGTGCTCGGCGAGGAGGCCGACGAGCTCATGCCCTACCTCAGCGTCTGCGAGCTGCTGGGCAAACTCACGGTGCAGATCGCCGACGGCCCAGTCGACACCTTCGAGATCACCTACGAGGGCGTCATCAGCCGGTACGACACGCGCATCCTCACGCTGAGCGTGCTTTCGGGGCTGCTGGCGAACGTGGTCGAGGGCGAGGTCAACTTCGTCAATGTCACCTCGATCGCCGAGGAACGCGGCATCGTTGTCAAGGAGAACCGCCAGCCGGCGGCGGTCGATTTTCTCAACCTCATCACGGTGACCACGCGCGACCGCTCGGGCGAGCTCTCGGTCTCAGGCACGACGCTCGGGCCCAAGCATAAGCCGCGCCTGGTCAAGGTCTACCGCCAGGACGTCGACATCGAGCCGGCCGAACACATGGCCTTCCTGCGCTACGACGACGTGCCCGGCATGATCGGCAAGATCGGCACCAAGCTGGGCGCCCTGGGCATCAACATCGCCCAGATGTCGGTCGGGCGCACCGTGGTCGACCGCAAGGCCGTCATGGGGCTGACGCTCGACACGCCGATCTCCGAGGACGATCTGCAGAGCCTCATCGCCGACGCCGGCCTGCACGACGCCAGACGGGTGAACCTGTAGCGCGGACAGGACCGGCCGGGCGGGGCGGCGCAGCCGCCCCGCCCGGCCCGTACGTCGTCGGGGGCGCCCTGGCGGCTGCCGGGCGCGGCCGGGTGGCAACGCGGGCCGCCGGGCAACGCCTTTGCTTGCGCGCGCCGCGCCCGTGCGCGTAGAATCGTAAGATCATGCGTCGCGCGCGGACAAGCGAGCTCCCCAAGGAGGGCCCCATTCATGTCGGGCCCCGCTCCTTCGTCGTGGGCGTGCTCCTTCTCCCCCTGCGGGGGGATGCGTAACACCTGCGGCCTTTCGGCCATCCTTTTGTCTTTTGAACGAGACGCCGGGTCCTGCGGCGCTGCTGCGCACCCTGGACCCGTGGAGGAGTGAGCGACGTGACCGACCCCACCATCACACACCGGCGCGCCCCCGCCAAGTCGCCGCCCGGCGGCGACGGCGCGCGCTACGTCAAGATCTTCGACACCACGCTGCGCGACGGCGAGCAGGCGCCCGGCGCCTCGATGAACCAGACCGAGAAGCTCGAGATCGCCCAGCAGCTCGCGCGCCTGGGCGTCGACATCATCGAGGCCGGTTTTCCGATCGCCTCGAAGGGCGACTTCGAGTCGGTGGCCCTGATCGCCCGCGTGGTGAAAGGCTCGCGCATCGCCGGCCTGGCGCGCGCCATCGAGCAGGACGTGCGCGTGTGCTGGGATGCGGTGCGCGGCGCCGAGGCGCCGCGCATCCACACGTTCATCTCGACGAGCCCGATCCACATGAAGTACCAGATCAAAAAGACGCCCGACCAGGTGCGCGCCATCACCCGCGAGATGGTCGGTCTCGCCGCGCGGCTCGCCGCACAGCACCCCGCGGCCGACGTCGAGTTCAGCGCCATGGACGCGAGTCGCTCCGAACCCGAGTTTCTGGCCGAGATCCTGGGCATCGCCATCGAGTGCGGCGCGACCACGATCAACGTGCCCGACACGGTCGGCTACGCGTTGCCGCTCGAGTGGCGCGACTTCATCTGCGAGCAGTACCGCCTGTGCCCGGCCTTGAGCGACGTGACGGTCAGCGTGCACTGCCACAACGATCTCGGCCTGGCCAGCGCCAACTCGCTGGCGGCGGTGAGCGCCGGCGCCTCGCAGATCGAGTGCGCCGTCAACGGCATCGGCGAGCGCGCCGGCAACGCCTCGCTCGAAGAGGTCGTCATGGCGCTGGCCACGCGCGGCGCCTATTTCGGCGCCACTACGGGCATCGTCACCGAGGAGATCGCGCGCAGCAGCCGCATGGTGAGCAACCTGACGGGCTACGTCGTGCAGCCCAACAAGGCGATCGTGGGGCGCAACGCCTTTGCCCACGAATCGGGCATCCACCAGGCGGGCTTGCTGGCGGAGTCGTCGACCTTCGAGATCATGAAGCCGGCCGACGTGGGCTTCACCGACAGCGACCTGGTGCTGGGCAAGCACTCGGGCCGGCACGCCCTGCGGACCCGGCTCGAGGAGCTCGGCTACCGGCTCACCGACGTCGAGTTAGACGAGGCGTTCCATCGCTTCAAGGACCTCGCCGACAAAAAGAAAGACGTCACGGCGCTCGACCTCGAGGCGCTGGTCGGCGAAGAGATCCGTGAGCGGCAGGACAGCTTTACCCTGCTGGCCTACGTCTCCCAGGCCGGCTCGGCGATCACCCCGACGGCCCAGGTCGAGGTCGAAGTGCGCGGCCGGCGGCGGCGCGGCAAGAGCTTCAGCGACGGCACGGTCGAGGCGGTCTTCAAGGCCATCGACCACGCCGTGGGCATGAAGGGCAGCCTGGCCGACTATCAGGTGCGGTCGGTCACGGCCGGCAAGGACGCCCTGGCCGAGGTCAAGCTGGCGGTGGAGATCGACGGCCGGCCGTACCGCGGGCAGGCCGTCTCATTCGACGTGATGGAGTCCTCGGCGAAGGCCTACGTACGGGCCCTGAACAACGCCGCGGCAGCGAAGGGAAACGACTAGGCGTGCGGCGAAATCGCACCAGCCTGAGCGTCAACGACGAAGTCAATTGAGGGACTGATGGGACACACGATCGTAGAGAAGATACTGGCGCGTGCCGCCGGCCGCGACGAAGTGAGCCCGGGCGACATCGTCGAGGCCAGGGTCGACCTGGCACTGGCCAACGACGTGACCGCGCCGATCGCCATCGCCGAGTTCGAAAAGGCGGGCTTTACCAAGGTCTTCGACCCGGCCAAGATCGCCCTTGTGCCCGACCACTTCACGCCCAACAAGGACATCAAGGCGGCGACCCAGAGCAAGCTCATCCGCGAGTTCGCAAAGCGCCACCAGATCAAGAACTACTGGGAGGTCGGGCGCGTCGGCATCGAGCACGTGCTGCTGCCCGAACAGGGCCTCGTGGCGCCCGGCGACGTCGTGATCGGCGCCGACTCTCACACCTGTACCTACGGCGCCCTGAGCGCGTTTGCCACCGGGGTCGGCTCGACCGACTTCGCGGCGGCGATGGCCTGGGGCCGGGTCTGGCTGCGGGTGCCCGACACGATCCGTTTCGTCTATCACGGCCGGCCGCGCCGCTACGTGGGCGGCAAAGACCTCATGCTGCACACGATCGGCCTGATCGGCGTCGACGGCGCCCTCTACCAGGCCATGGAGCTCACGGGGCCTGCGATCAAACGCATGAGCATCGACGGGCGCTTCACCATGTGCAACATGGCCATCGAAGCCGGCGCCAAGTGCGGCCTGGTGGGCTACGACGAGACCACCGCCGCCTACCTGCACGAGCGCCCCGCCGGCAGTCGCGGGCGCGACGGCGGGGTCGAACTGAACAGCGACCCCGACGCCGCCTTTGTCCGCGAGATCGACATCGACGCGTCGGCCGTCGAGCCCACCGTCGCCCTGCCGCACCTGCCCTCGAACACGGCCCCCGCCGCGAGCCTCGCCGACATACGGATCGACCAGGTCGTGATCGGCTCGTGCACCAACGGCCGCCTCGAGGACCTGCGGCAGGCGGCCGAGCTGCTGCGCGGTCGCACCGTGCACCCCGACGTGCGCCTCATCATTCTGCCGGGCACCCAGCAGGTCTGCCTAGACGCGGCCGCCGACGGCACCATGCAAGCGCTGATCGAGGCCGGCGGCGCCTTCAGCACGCCGACCTGCGGGCCCTGTCTGGGCGGCCACATGGGCGTTCTGGCCGACGGCGAGCGCAGCGTGGCCACCACCAACCGCAACTTCGTGGGGCGCATGGGCCACCCCGGCAGCGAGGTCTATCTGGCGAGCCCCTACGTGGCCGCCGCCTCGGCGATCGCCGGGCACATCGCCACGCCCGAGATGGTGGGCGCCGTCGGCGCGCCCGGCGGCTTTGGCGCGGGAGGCCGGCCATGATCTTCGAGGGCAGCGCCCACACGTTCGGCCGCGATGTCGACACCGACGTCATCATCCCGGCCCGCTACCTCAACTCGAGCGATCCCGCCGAGCTCGGCGCCCACTGCATGGAGGACATCGACGCCGACTTCGTCGCCCGCGTGCGGCCCGGCGACATCATCGTGGCCGCCGAGAACTTCGGCTGCGGCAGCTCGCGCGAGCATGCGCCGCTGGCTATCAAGGCGGCCGGCGTGTCGTGCGTAGTCGCCGCCTCGTTTGCCCGCATCTTCTATCGCAACGCCATCAACACCGGCCTGCCGATCGTGGTCTGTCCGGCGGCCGCCCGCGAGGCGCGCGCCGGCGACCGGCTGCGCGTCGATGTGGTCGCCGGCGTTGTGACCAACCTTACGCAGGGCACGAGCCACCAGGCCGACGCCTTCCCGGCGTTCATGCAGGAGCTGATCGCCCAGGGCGGTCTGCTGCCGTACGTCAAGGCGCGCCTGGGCGCCGAGGGGGCGGCGTGACCGCCGCCTATCGTGTCATGGTCCTGAGCGGCGACGGCGTCGGTCCCGAGATCGTCGCCGCGGCGCAGCGCGTGCTGGCCGTGGTCCAGAGGCGCTTCGACTTCGCCCTCACCTATGAGGAAGGTCTGATCGGCGGCCGGGCGATCGACGAGCTCGGCCTGCCCATGGAGGACGGCCTGGCCGCACGCTGTCGCACGTGCGACGCTGTGCTGCTGGGCGCTGTTGGGGGGCCGAAATGGGATACCACAGACCCCGCCAAGCCGCGGCCCGAGCAGGGGCTGCTGGGCATGCGCAAGGGGCTCGAGCTGTTCGCGAACCTGCGACCGGTGAAGAGCTTCGCGGCCCTGGCCGCCAACAGCACGATCAAGCCCGACGTGATCGCCGGCGTCGACATCATGGTGGTGCGCGAGCTCACCGGCGGCGTGTACTTCGGCAAGAGTGAGCGGATCGGCGACACGGCCTACGACACGATGCTCTACACCGACGCCGAATGCGACCGCCTGCTCGACTACGCCTTTGGTCTGGCCGCCGCGCGCCGCGGCCTGCTGCACTCGGTCGACAAGGCCAACGTGCTCGAAAGCTCGCGGCTGTGGCGCGCGGCGGCGCTGCGCGCCGCCGCGCGCCGGCCGGCGGTCGAGCTGCGCCACATGCTGGTCGACAACTGCGCCATGCAACTCATCCGTGAGCCTCGCCAGTTCGACGTGATCGCCACCGAGAACCTCTTTGGCGACATCCTCTCCGACGAGGCCGCCATGCTCACCGGCAGCATCGGCATGCTTCCCAGCGCCAGCGTGGGGGCCGGCGGCGTGTCGCTTTACGAACCGATCCACGGCTCGGCGCCCGACATCGCCGGCAGGGGTGTCGTCAATCCCTGCGCCACCATTCTTTCAGTGGCCATGATGCTCGACTTGAGCTTTGCCCAGACGGCCGCGGCGCGCGCCGTCGAAGTCGCCGTCGAGGCGGCGCTGGCCGACGGAGCCCGCACCGCCGACATCGCCGCCGCCGGTGAACCGGTGCTGACCACCGAGGCAATGACCGACCGCGTGATCGCGGCGCTCTAAGGAGGACCGATGCCCATCTCCGCAGTCGACAAGATCTGGATGAACGGCGAGCTCGTGGACTGGCCCGATGCCCAGGTCCACGTGCTCACCCACGCGCTGCACTACGGCTCGGGGGTCTTCGAAGGCATTCGCGCCTACAAGACCGAACGCGGTCCGGCGGTGTTCCGCCTGACCGACCACCTCGAGCGCCTGCAGCGTTCGGCCAAGCTCTATTTCATGGAGCTGCCCTACACGGTGGCGCAGCTCGCCCAGGCCACCAAAGAGCTCATCCACGAAAACGGCCTCGAGCACTGCTACATCCGGCCGATCGTCTATCGCGGCTACGGCGAGATGGGGCTCTTTCCGCTCGAGGCCCCCATCGACTGCGCCATCGCCGCCTGGCCCTGGGGCACTTATCTGGGCGACGAGGGAGTCAAGCACGGCGTGCGCGTCAAGGTCTCGTCGATCAAGAGCCTCGACAACAACGCGATCACGCCGGCCGCCAAGGCCTGCGGCCAGTATCTGAACAGCCAGCTCGCCAAGATCGAGGTCATGAAGGGCGGCTACGAAGAGGCGGTCATGCTCAACAACGCCGGCTTCGTCACCCAGGGCACCGGCGAGAACATCTTCATGGCGCGGGGCGGGCAGATCGTCACTCCGCCGCTGTCCACCGGGCTGCTCGAGGGCATCACCCGCGACGCCGTCATCCACATCGCCGCCTCGCTGGGCCACGACGTCATCGAGCGCGACTTCACGCGCTCCGACCTGGCACTCGCCGACGAAGCCTTCTTCACCGGCACGGCGGCCGAGATCGTGCCGATCCGCGAGATCGACGATCACCCCATCGGCGAACCGGGCCCGCTCACGCAGGAGATCCAGCGCGTCTTTCACGAAGTCACGGCGGGGCGCAGCTCCGCGTTTGCGCGCTACCTCGAGTACGTCGACGAGGCCGTCAAGGCCTGACGCGCGCGGCAGCGCCGGAGAAAGGGACGACAGCCATGGCGGGCGGCGGCGTCACGATCTACGACACGACCCTGCGCGACGGCATGCAGCAGGAGGGCCTGTCGGTCTCGGTCGACGAGAAGGTGCGCATCGCCCTGCGGCTCGACGAGCTCGGTCTCGACTTCATCGAGGGCGGCTTTCCGGCCTCGAACCCCAAAGAGATCGCCTTTTTTGCGCGCATGGAGCGCGAGCGCCTGAGCCACGCCGTCCTGGTCGCCTTCGGCATGACACGCCGCAAGGGCGTGGCCGCCGCCGACGACCCCGGGCTGCGCGTGCTGGCCGGCGCCTCGACGCCGGTCGTCACCATCGTCGGCAAGACCTGGGGCCTGCATCTGCGCGCCGTGCTGCACGTGAGCGGCAGCGAGAACCTGCGCATGATCGACGAGTCGGTCGGGTTTCTCGCCGGTCAGGGCAAGCGCGTCATCTACGACGCCGAGCACTTCTTCGACGCCTGGGCCGACGATGCCGACTACGCTCTCAAGACGCTGCGCGTGGCCCGCGAGGCCGGCGCCGAGCTCGTCTGCCTGTGCGACACCAACGGCAGCACCCTGCCGCCGACCGTGGAGCGCGTGGTCGCCGAGGTCGCTCGCCGGCTCGGCGCGCCGCTGGGCGTGCACTGTCACAACGACGCCGACTGCGCGGTGGCCAACTCGCTCGTGGCCGTGGCCGCCGGCGCCGTCCAGGTGCAGGGCACCGTGAACGGCTACGGCGAGCGCTGCGGCAACGCCAACCTCACCTCGATCATCCCGGGGCTCAAGCTCAAGATGGGTCTCCCCGTGGTCACCGACGAGCAGCTCGAGCGTCTCGCCGAGACGGCCCACTTCGTGGCCGAGGTCGTCAACGTCACGCCGTGGGCCCACCAGCCCTACGTGGGGCGCAGCGCCTTCACGCACAAAGGCGGGCTGCACGTGGCCGCCGTCGAGGTCTCGCCGCAGACCTTCGAGCACATCGATCCCGCGCGCGTCGGCAACGAGCAGCGCGTGCTCATCTCCGAGCTGTCGGGCAAGGGCGCTGTGCTGCGCAAGGCGCACGAGCTGGGCTTCGAGCTCGCCGGCGACGACGAGCGTGTCGGGCGCATCCTGCGGCGTCTCAAGCAGAAAGAGCACGAAGGGTTTCACTACGAGGCGGCCGACGCCTCGTTCGACCTCTTCCTGCAAGACCAGCTCGGCGGGCATCGGCCGCTGTTTCGTCTCGAGAGCTTCCGGGTGATCGTCGAAAAGCGCGAAGACGGCGCGGTGGTCACCGAGGCCACGGTCAAGGTCCACGTTGGGGACGAGCGCATCATTGCCACCGGTGAGGGCAACGGCCCGGTGAACGCGCTCGACAACGCCCTGCGCCAGGCGATCGTGCGCAAGTACCCCCACCTCGGCGACATCGACCTGGTGAACTACAAGGTCCGTATCTTGGACGAGAACAAGGGCACCGGCGCGGTCACGCGGGTGCTGCTCGATGCCAGCGACGGCGAGAGCACGTGGGGCAGCATCGGCGTCTCCGAGAACATCATCGAGGCCAGCTGGCAGGCGCTGGTCGACTCGATCGAGTACGGCATGCTGCGCGGAGACACCGCGGCGGGCCCGGCGGCGCCCGCCGCCGAGAAGCGGTGAGCGCCGCGGGGCGCGAGCGGCTGCCGTTCGGCCGGGTGCTGGTCGACGGCGCGGCGCGCGACTGCCTGGTCGACGGTGACACGCTGCGCCTGCTCGACCGGCCGGCCTACGAGGCGGGCGCCCGCGAGGATGCTCGCGTGGCGAGGGCCGCAGCGCGCGTGCTGGCGCCGCTCCAGCCGTCGAAGATCGTGGCCGTGGGGCTGAACTACCGCGCCCACGCCGCCGAGCTTGCCATGCAGGTCAACGCCGAGCCCATCATCTTCCTCAAACCGCCAACCTCGGTGGTAGGTCCGCACGACGCCATCGTCGCGCCGGCGGCGTCGGCCCAGGTCGACTACGAGGCCGAGCTCGCGCTCGTGGTAGGGCGGCGCTGCCGGGCCGCCACGCCGGCCGACGCCGCCTCGTTCGTCGCGGGCTACACCTGCGCCAACGACGTCACGGCGCGCGACCTGCAGAAGGTCGACGGGCAGTGGACGCGCGGCAAGAGTTTCGACACCTTCTGCCCGCTGGGCCCCTGGGTGGTGCGCGACGCGCCGCCGCCCGGCGCCGCCGTGACGGCGGCGATCGATGGGGAAGAGGTGCAGCGCGGGCGGGTCGGCGACATGATCGTCGCGCCGCTCGAGCTGCTCGCGTTCGTGTCGGCGATCATGACCCTCGAGCCCGGCGACGTGATCCTCACCGGCACGCCCCCGGGCGTGGGGCCGCTCAGCGCGGGCCAGGTGGTGACGGTCGCGGTCGAGGGCGTCGGGCGCCTCTCCAACCCCGTGATCGGGGGAGGCTGACCGTCGCTCTCCGCCGTCCGGCCGGCCGCCGGCGGGCGCCGGGCCCCGCTCGCCCGCGCCCGGTCGGTGAAAGACTCACGTGGACCGCCGCCGTCACCGGCGGGTAGAATCAATGTCCCACATGGATTCAGGATTCGTTCACCTCCACGTTCACAGCGAGTACTCGCTCCTCGACGGCGCCTGCCGTGTGCGGCCGCTGGTCGAGCGGGTG